>Ga0182012_10000502_pt1 | contig 43493 bp, 41 predicted proteins | sample 612S2SmetaG_FD_120486 | JGI IMG/M metagenome (GOLD analysis project Ga0182012, IMG submission 120486) | Permafrost microbial communities from Stordalen Mire, Sweden - 612S2S metaG | ecosystem: Environmental > Terrestrial > Soil > Wetlands > Permafrost | place: Sweden: Stordalen | collected... | reverse complement strand
GCGCATCGTTCAAAAGGTAGACCGGCCTGCCGGCCTCGTCTCCCAGGATGCGGGCCACAGGCACGTCCCTCCACTGTCCGGGAAGATTGGGTAGAAATAACGCCGTCCCACCGGCGATGTCCACGAGGCCAGGCAATCCCATCCCAATGGCCGCCGCCCGCGCCCCGCATTGACTCGCCAGGTTATCCAGAAGACTCGCCGTACGCCGCAGCGCAGCCGCCGCGCCCTCCGAACCCCTCGTTTCGATTACGCCCGAAGCCGCGATCTCCCCACCGGCGGTCCCCAGTGCAGCCGCAATCTTTGTGCCACCAAGGTCAATTCCGGCAAAGAGTTCACCCATCCGCGTCCCAGTATAAAGCCTCGCCTATCCAACATTCAGTCGCGGATAGGCCCCACAACCTTCTGGCACGCACACAATCTCTCCTGGTATTTTAGTGGCCCGTGTTCTGATGCTCCAGTTGCTGGTTAATCCGTGGCTACAAGCTCTTAACCTTCTACCGTGCCATCCGCGTCCCAGTATAAATGCCTTGCCTATCCAACATTCATCGGCGTGAATCAGCGTTCATCGGCGGCTATATGCTCTTGAACACCCGCATCGGCCCCACAACCTTCTGGCACACACACAATCTCTCGTGGTATTTTAGTGGCCCGTGTTCTGACGTTCCAGTTGCTGCTGCATCTGGGTCTCGCGCTGCGCCTCGGCCGTTCGGCCGATCGCGGTGTAAGCCTGCGCAAGCTCGCCATGCACCGAGGGATTATTCGGCTCAATCCGCGCCGCCCGCTCCAGCGGAAGCGTCGCGTCCTGCGGCCGGTTCGATTGCAAATAAGTCATGCCCAGTCCCAGGTACGCATCGCCGAAGTTCGGGTCGGTGTGTACCGCTCGGTTGAAATGCAGGGCCGCATCCTGCCACTGGCCCGCTTCGCGCGCGCGGTCGCCCAGAATGAACTCGGCTTCCGCGTTGTTCGGATCGAGGCGCAGTTCCTGCTCCAGTTCTCTTTCACCTTCTGAAGCCGAGGTCGCCGTTGCCGGACGGTTCAAGAGCATTCTTCCCAACCGGAAGTGCAGGCCGGTCTGGTTGGGATTCAGTTGAATCGCCCTCCGGTATTCGGCCGCGGCTTCATCCCATTTCCCCTGGGACTCCAGGCTCTCCGCATTGAAAACATGAGCGTCGGGCGAATTCGGAGCGCTTGAAAGCAGCGTTTGCCCATAACGTGCCGAGAGGTCGGAAAGCGCGCCGGCCGCCAGATACAGCACTTCCGGATCGGTCTTGAAATCGTAGTTCAGGGCCATCAGAAACGCCAGTGCGTCATCCACGCTGTTCAGCGACATCGCGCAGCGCAGGCCATCCATCTCCGCCTGCTTCTTGAGGCGTGGGTCGGCCACGTGGCCCAGCATCCGCCGCAATTGTGGCAGGGCCTGGTCGCAGTGGCTCGTTTCCGCAAGCTGAATGGTTCCCTGGACAGTCTCGGTCTGCGCGGAGACCAGCCCAGGCAGACACACCGAAAAACACGAGAGCACGAGCAGCGTTCGCATACTCCTATTGTGGCGTTACCGGTTCCACGCGTTGTGGCCCGATGATTCCCAGTTGCACATCGTTCTTGGTTTGCTGCGCTTTCGCCGTAGCTTCGTTGAAGAGCTTGGTTTCGCGTTCGGCATCGGCTTTGCGCCCGGCCCGCGTCAGAGCGATCGCCGCGTAGTAGTGCGTGGTGGGGTTCTCCGGGTTGAGTTTGGCGGCTTGTTCCAGCGGCGCGATGGCATCTTCCGTACGCTCCGCCGAAAGCAGCGAACGGCCCAGCCCGGTGTAGGCATCCGCAAATCCGACGTCCAGCCTGGTCGCCTTCTCAAAGTGCGCGATAGCGGCGGGCCATTGTTCCTGCTGGCGTGCAATCTCGCCCAGCACATACTCCGCGCCCGCATTGTTCGGGTCGATCTTCAACTCGGCTTCCAGCTCCTTCGTCGCTTCCGGAAATGTCGCGTCCGTTTTCGGCTGCGACAAGATCAGCCGCGCGATCCGGAAATGAATACCCGGCCGGTCCGGATCGCGCGCCGCCACCGCGCGATATTCTTCCAGCGCATGCTGCCAGTCTCCGCCGGTCTCGAGCGCTTCCGCGTTGAGTTGATGGACCTCGGTCGATCCCGGATTGGTCATCATCAGCTCTTGCGACGCCCGCGTGGATAAGTCCGAGTAAACGTGCGTCGCCAGATACAGCACCGCCGGGTCGTGCGGCGAAGAACGCAGCATCCTGTCGAGGAACAGCGCGGCGTCCGACGGCAGGTTCACCGTCATCGCGCAGCGCACGCCCGCTACACCAATGCGTTGCTGCTTCTGCTTATCGCTACTCGCCGGCGCGCTCCGCAACACAGGCAGCGCCTCTTTGCACCGGCCATGTTCCGCCAGTTCCACCGCGCGATCAACCTGCGCGTAAGCGGAACAAACGAGCACCAACAGGATACAGGCCTTCAGCCCGGTCACGCCGCTCTCACAACTCAATCTCCAGTTCTCCCAACAACTTACAACAATACCTCGATCCAAACCACCCACCTCACTGCTAGCCTGAAATTGCAAAGGGGCGCGCGAGCGATTGCTCGCGCACCCCAATTGCACAAGGTTGGTGGGGTCAGGCGGTTCCTGCCCCGTCCACTTTCAGAATATAAACTTCAACCCCAGTTGTATATTCCTCGGGTTCTGAGCGCTGGTAATGACGCCCGTTCCTCCGCCGTCGCAGAGACTGCTCCCGCTGGCCGTGTTGCAACCCAGGTTCGGGGAATTGAGTTGAACCGAATTTGTCGCATTGACGAAGTCCGCGCGTAGCTGCACCTTCATGGTTTCCCTCACCGCGAAGTCCTTCATCAGGCTGATGTCGATGTTCCCAAACCCGGGACCCCGCACCACCCCGTTGCCGCAGTTCCCGAATGTCCCGTTCGCCGGAAGCGCGAAATCGGATGGGTTGAACCATTGGATGCCGCCGCTGCCCGCCCCGTTTGAATAGGAGGTGTTTTCGATTTGAGCAGGAGCCACGCAGTTCACGCGGTAAGGAAATACGTTAGTGAGACCAACGCCCGCAACTTCATCCCACGTATACGGAGTCATCGGGAAACCCGTCTTCGCCGTGATGATGGTGGAAACGTTCCATCCGCCCACGACCGCGTTCACCAGCGCGTTGCTGTTACTGCCGAACTGTCTGCCCTTTCCAAAAGGAAGCTGGTAGAGAACGTATGTGGTCAGGTCGTGCGTGTTGTCATAGAAACAAGGGCCCCATTCCGCGCGGCTGTCATAAACATTCTGCCAGTAAGTGGGGCCGAACCACGCCTGCGTGTTACTCCATGTTCCGTAGTAACCGCCGTTGTTGGTCATGCACTTCGAGTAAGTGTAAGCGACCTGGAATTGCAGACCGTTCGAGAAACGCTGCTGCAGCGTCGCCTGCAATGAGTTGTATTCCTGGCTGCCCGCCGGGGACGTTCCCGCTACCACCCCGACTTCGCTCTTCAGCGTCGGGTTGCCCGCGAGATAAGGCCCTGGCGAAACCGTGCCATCGGAATTCAATATCCCTTCCGAATAAAGCATGGGCTGCATCAACCCGGTATTATGCTGCCCCACATAGGCCGCCTGCAGAGTCAGATCTTTCGTAAGCTGCCGCTGGATGGAGAGGTTCCACTGTTGCGCCGCCGCGGGCCGCACATTGGGATCCCATAACCGGATCTCCGCTCCTTGAAATGGATTGCCCGGAGGTGGTGGAATCAGCCCCTGATCGGTGGTGGTCGCCGGGAGTCCGTTGGCCGTAGAATACGCGACTGAGAAATTCGCTTGTTGGAACGGCGGGTTCATCGGGAGACGCAGGTTGGTTCCCGTCCCTTCCAGATACGAGGAAAGCGAGTATGCCCCGCGGACCACGGTCTTGTTGCCTAGCGAGTAAGCGAACCCGATGCGCGGCTGCCAGTTGAGAATCCCGTTGTAATCGTTATACAACGCGTTGCAATTGCTGTAGGGGCAGCTCTGCCCGGCCAGATACTCCGTTCCGCTGAAGAGTCCGAAGTTAGCCTGCCGGTTATCCACTTCCACCCACGGCGTATGTGTCTCATACCGCAGACCCAGGTTCAAGGTAAGGTTCTTCGACAGCCGGTAGTTGTCCTGCACAAACCCGGCGATGATGTTGGACCTCTGGCCCCATGTGCCGGTCTGCGCGCTTCCACCGGCGAAGCCGCTCGGCAGTCCGAGGAAGAAGTCCGCTTCCGCCAGGCCCGAGTACTGGCCGCTAAAGCTGATGCTGCCCAAATTACCCGCGTTCCCCGCGTAGTAGACGTTGATGCGTTCGCGGAAGAACTGGAACCCCGCATGAATCGTATGCTTTCCGCGCGTGATCACCATCGTGTCGTCGATCTCGCCCACGGTGCTGGCGAAAAGCTGCTGATTCCCCACAATGCTGCTACCCAGGCTCGATGCGAAGTCGTTGCCTGTGAAGTTCAGAGCCAGCAAACCGGGGCCGGCGATATTCGCATTGGCGATTCCCAATGTTGTCCCAAAACTCCCCAACCCGGTCTGCGGCGCGTAGCCGTTGTTCACCAGGATGTAATTCACGCCGAAGCGGAATTCGTTGATGATGCTGGGTGAAAAGGTATGTGTCCAGTTGATTACGCCATTGTGCGCGTTGTCATTGGTGTACTGGTTGTCGGAGAGCGGAAAGTTGTTGGTGGTCGGGTCGTTGGCAAAAAGGCGTGAATAGCGCACATACAGGCGATCGTTGTTGGTCAGGTTCCAATCCACCTTGATATCGCCCTGGTCCTGGTTGATCTGCGTCCCGTTGGAGGTGTAGTAGTTGTTGATAAAGTTCGAGTTCGCGGGCAGCGGATACTTACCCGAGGCAAACAGGTTCTTGGCCACGTTGTCTTCCAGCGAAAGAGGAATCTGATTATCCGCGAAGGGCTGGCCGTTGAAGGGGTTCTTCAACTGAATCGGGTTGGCCAGAGTGAGCAGTTGCGAGAAATCGCCGATGCGCTCGGCGGCCGTCATCACGGTTGTCGGTGTCACGCTCGGAGGCGTGTCGAAGCGCTGCCCCTGATAGTCCGTGAAAATGAACAGCTTGTCCTTGATGATGGGGCCGCCGAATGTACCGCCGTATTGGTTCCACCGGAGCGGCGACTTCGGGATGTCCTGCCAGTTGTTCGACCAGCTGTTCGCGTTCAGAACATCGTTGCGGAAGAACTCGAAACCCTCGCCGTGATAATGATTGGTTCCGGATTTTATGGTCGCGTTGATGATGCCGCCTTCATAGTTGCCGAATTCCGCGGAGGCATTATTCGTGATCAGGTTGAACTCCTCGATGGCGTCCGAGTTCGGCGTGTAGCCCACCAGATTGTCCGATACCTGGTTGTTATCCATGCCGTCCAGCAGGAAGTTGTTGGCCTGTTCGTGGTTGCCGTTGATATACGGCCGCGAGGCGTCATTGCCTCCCGGTCCGAGGCCCGTGGTGATGCCGTTCGTGAAACCGGCCGGGCTAGGCGTCGTCGAACCAGGCGCAAGCAGCGTAAGCTGAACGTAGTTGCGCGACGCCAGGGGAAGGTCGCTGATGGTCTGTGAATTGATCACCGTGCTCACTTCCGTGGTTTCCGTTTGAAGCTGCGGCGCTCCGGACGTCACTTCCACGGTCTGGCTGATGGCGCCCACCTGCATCTTGAAATCGAGGCGGGCAGTCTGGTTCAGCACCAGGACTACGGAGTTCTGCAGGGCCGAAGTGAAGCCCGTCGCTTCCACGCGCACACTATAAGAGCTCACCGGGATCTGCGAAATCGCGTAAGCGCCCGATGCGTCGGTCTTCGTGTTGATCTGGTTGCCACGCTCTAAGTCGGTAGCCAACACCGTTGCGTTGGGAATGGGGGCGCCGCTCGGATCTGTCACCGTTCCCGTGATGCCGGCCGTAATCTGTTGCGATAGCGCCTCTGTCGGGTGGATGAGCAGCGGGGCCAGCATGGTAGCCAGACAAACCGCCGCCCGAAATGCTGCATTCGTAATGCTTATGCCTCTCATCGAAAAGACTCCTCCTCGGAACGCGGGTGCGCCGCGGCCTGATTCGCAATTCTTGGTCTCCACGAGCGGCTATGTCTAGTTCAAAACGGTTAGAGTCCACTTGCAACGCACGTTCGATACGCGCGGAACAACCATGGAACAGCAACGGTTTGAGTCACTTCGCAGCTGTGGTATTCTTCAATTCATCGCTTTGGGGAGGGAACAAAATGGCCGAAGCGCGTCAGGCGGCGTCACACGTTGTCCCTCGTCCGGTAGTGGACGACGAACTCGCGCGGCTGCTATCCAGCCATGAGTTCCGCACCAGCAGACGCTGCCAGGATTTTCTCCGCTACGTCGTGGAAACCACCCTGGATGGCCATGCGGATCAACTAAAAGAGCGCACGATCGGGATTGATGTTTTCGGGCGTCCTGCTGCCTACGAGCCGAGCGACGATGCCACCGTGCGCGTCAAAGCCAGCGAAGTACGCAAGCGGTTGGGCCTGTATTACGCGGGCGAGGGGAAAAATAACCCCGTCCGGATCGATTTGCCCCCGGGCGCATACGTGCCGGATTTCCACTTCGTCAAACAGGAATCCATTGTTACAGAGACTGTTAACGCTCCGGACGCTACCGAAACGCGTAGATCCTCCTCTCGGATTTTGTATTTCGCGGGAGCCTTAGCGCTCCTTGCCCTCGCCGCGTTCTTCTATTACTCGCGGCGTCAATCAGAGGCGCACACCGTTGTCGACGAATTCTGGGAGCCTGTCTTTCAGCAGGCGGATACTCCTGTGGTTTTGTCCGCCGCATACGTTCCCGTTTATACTCCCAACCGTCCGCCCGGCGACGGCCCTCCGCAAACGGCGGCGGACTTTACGCTGCTCACAGATCAGTTCGTGGGAGGCGGAGACATGCTGGCCATTGAAAGCCTGGCAGCCATGTTGAACCAGATGCACCGTCAGTATCAGGTGCGGATCGGGACGGAGGTTTCCTTCTCCGATCTGCGCAGTTCGCCAACTGTGTTAGTCGGCTACTCTTACACGCGGTGGAAAGATCTCTCCAGGGAGATGCGCTACTTTATCGATGCCGATCGGCGTCCGCTGATGATTCTCGACAACGGCAAGCCGACCCCGTGGGCCATTCCGAATCTGACGGCCGACAAGCACACTAACGAGGATTACGCCATCATCTCGCGCGTATTCCAGCCGGACACGCGCACGCTGCTGGTGGAAATCGCCGGCATCACCCAATATGGAACAACGGCCGCTGCCGAACTCGTCACCAGCCGCGACCTTCTTCGCGGCGCACTGCGCTCTGCGCCCGACGGCTGGCAGAAGAAGAACCTTCAGTTGGTCGTACATACCAAGGTGATCGCCGGCGTGGCCGCGTCCCCCGGCGTGGTGGCCACCTATTTCTGGTGAGTTAGGCACGTTTCGAACCGCCCTGCAACTGTTTGGAACTGGAGTTGAGGCCCCGCCCTGCTTCAGTATATTGCCTATTGCATGCGATTCATCTGCATCGGCGCGCATCCCGACGACTGCGAAATCGAGTTTGGGGGAACCGCGGCTCTTCTGGCTGAAGGCGGCCATGCCGTGAAGTTCCTGTCGGTCACCAACGGCGATGCCGGGCACATGCGATCGCGTGGAGAAGAGCTGGCGCGCACGCGCCTGGCCGAGGCGCGAGAAGCCGCGCGCCGTCTGGATATTGCGGAAACCGAAACGCTCGATAACCACGATGGGGAACTGATTCCCAACCTTCAGGTTCGCCGTGAAATTGTGCGCCGCATTCGCGAGTGGCGCGCGGATGTGGTTCTCTCCCATCGCCCGTTCGACTACCACCCCGATCATCGCTACACCAGCCAGCTTGTGCAGGACTCGGCCTATTTGGTCCTGGTTCCAAACATTTGTCCGGAGACCAAACCTCTCCAGCAAAATCCCGTCTACCTTTACTTGGAAGATCGTTTTCAGAAGCCATCCCCGTTCACTCCGACCCTGGTCGTGGATATCGATCGCGTTTGGGACCGCAAGATCCACGCCATGGACGCCCATGCCTCTCAGTTCTACGAGTGGCTGCCGTGGGTGGAAGGCGACGCCACAGTTCCCGATCACGCAAGCGAACGCGAGGCGTGGTTGTCCTCGCGCTGGTCGCGCCCGATTGCTCCCGCCGTTCGTGAGGCCTTGATCCAGCGATACGGCAAAGGGCGCGGCTGCGCCACGCAGCATGCGGAAGCCTTTGAACTCTGTGAATATGGGTCGAGACCCACACCGGAAGAATTGGAGAGAATCTTTGTTTGACATCCGAGTCTTTCTGGTCGTCTCACTCGTGACCACCCTCCAGGCAAAAGATCTTCCTTTGATGCCTCTACCCGCGCATATCGAAGCCGGCGCTGGGGCATTGGTGATCGGCAAGGATTTTCAGATTGGCGCGTGTGGCGACGGTGCCGCCATGATCAGCGCCGCGGAGCGTTTCCATGCGCGGCTGGAACAGATTACCGGAATCACTCTGTCACACCCTGTGGACACGCGCGAGTGCGCCGGCGCGACACTGGCGCTTCATCTCCCCAAGCTTGGATCGGAAGGCGACGAGTCGTACCAACTGGAGATTACTCCGTCTGCCGCGCAACTGACCGCCCCATCGCGCCTCGGCATCCTGCGCGGCCTCGCCACGTTCGAACAATTGGTGCAGGCGGGCGAGCGTTCCTTTACGGTGCCCGCGCTCAAGATAGACGACCATCCGCGTTTTCCATGGCGCGGTTTCATGCTCGATTGTTCGCGCCACTGGATGCCGCCGGAGGTTGTGGAACGCAATATCGAGGCCATGGCGCTGGTGAAGTTGAACGTCTTCCACTGGCACCTCTCAGACGATCAGGGCTTTCGCGTGGAGAGCCGCGTGTTCCCGAAGCTTACGGGCCTGGGTTCGGACGGACACTTTTACACGCAGGCCGAGATCCGCCACATCGTCGCGTTCGCGGGCGAGCGCGGAATCCGCGTGGTGCCCGAATTCGATGTGCCCGGCCATGCCTCCAGTTGGGTCACTGCATATCCGGAACTCGCCAGCGCGCCGGGGCCATATCACATCGAGCGCCAATGGGGAGTCTTCGAGCCCACGCTCGACCCCAGCCGCGAATCCACCTTCCGGTTTCTCGACCGGTTCTTCGGCGAGATGGCCACGCTGTTTCCCGATCCTTATGTTCACATCGGCGGCGATGAGATCGACGAAGCACAGTGGAAGGCCAACCCGGCAATCCAGGCCTTCATGCGCGCGCACGGTTTTCAGACTCCCACGGAGCTGCACGCCTATTTCAATCGCCGTTTGCTGGCGATTCTGGCAAGCCATGGCAAGAACATGATTGGCTGGGATGAAATACTGACGCCGGATTTGCCCAAGACCGCCCTGATTCAATCCTGGAACGGGCAGAAATCTCTCGCCGATGCGGCGGTCCGCGGCTACAACGGCATCCTCTCCTTCGGTTACTACCTGGATCATATGAAACCGGCGGCGTACCACTACGCCAACGATCCGCTGGGGGGTGACGCCGCTGCTCTCACGGGTGATCAGGCCCGCCATATCTTAGGCGGCGAAGCCTGCATGTGGACCGAGTACGCCAGTCCACAAACGGTGGATTCGCGGATCTGGCCGCGACTGGCGGTGATTGCCGAGAGGCTCTGGTCACCGGCGGAGACGCGCGACGAAGCGTCCATGTATGCGCGTCTGGAGCAGATTAGCCGCAAGCTCGCCTGGACCGGCGTGCAGCATCTGACGGCAACAGACCGCCTTCTGGTGCGCATTTCAGACGACCGGCCAGACCCGGCTTTGAAACTGCTTGTCGATTCGGTTGAAGCCGCCGGGATACACGAGCGCTACCCGGCGCATAAATACGATAGCCTGGAACCGCTGAACCGGCTGGTGGATGCGGCGCTGCCCGAAAGCGAATGGGTCCGGCACTTGAGCGAAGACGCGAGCCGCGTGCTGGAGAGCCACGGAGCGGATTCCGGCGCGGTAGCGCGATTGCGTAGCGCCTTCACGAGTTGGCGGGATCTGCCGGCGAGGCTGGCGCCGATCGAATCCGAATCGTATCTCGCGGCTGAGGCCGCGCCCGTCGCTGGAATTCTGGCGGGCCTGGGCCAGACCGGCCTCGAAGCGCTGGACCATCTGACTCACTCTTCTTCATCCTGGGCCGATGCGCAACAACCGGTTTTCGATACGGCCGGCAAGCTGACCGCAGAACTCCACATCGCCGCCGCGCGGCCGGTACGGATTCTGGTGGATGGATTGAAAGGGCCGACGCTGGGACAGAACCGGTCATCAAACTAAGCGCTACATCGCTATCCTATTTCAGTACAATGAGATAGACGGCCATCGCAATTCCGACGAAGGTAAGAATTGCGGCGATCAGAATCGCGGAATAGGACGGCCTGTCGAAGACATCGCCGTTTCTTATTTTGCGCACAGTCTGGACGTGCTCGAATGCCGCCACGATATTCATCAGGGTTCCCACTACGACCAGCGCCGTACCGAAGGCGACCGAAAACCCCGTGGGCCGCTGCGTGGCCTCGTGCTCAACAAGCTGGAATTCCCGCAGGAAGAAGCCGAACCGCGCCACCACAAAACCGAAGCCCATCAGCGAGAGCCCGGTACGCATCCAGGCGAGGAACGTTCGTTCCGCGGCCAAATAGTACCGAGGATCTCTCTTCTCGTCATCAGTCATCCTTCCCAGCGTATCGGAAGTATGTATCCAATTGTCGGCAAAGGGCCAAAACTGTTGGCAAGAGACCGGAATTCCGTTTACAATTTGCAAACGGGGCTACATCGAAAACCAGAAACGGAGCCCGTAATTACGCATGAGAAAATCCTTCGACTTCATCACCGGCGCAACAGGCTTTGTCGGGAGTGCATTGGTATTGGAGCTCCTCTCCCGGACCGAGCGTACGCTGGTCTGCCTGGTCCGCGCGGAAGATTCGTTCGCGGCTTACGAGCGGCTGCAATCCACTTTGCATGAGGCTGCGCTGGCTTATGGATGCGAGCAACTGATCCCCGAGATTTTCTCCCGCTGTGTGGCGGTCGCGGGCGATTTGCAAGATCCCGGATTCGGCGCGAATCTGAATCACCTGGGCACGCCAGGCGACTTCTGGCATTGCGCGGCCAGCCTGGAATTCGACGAGTCCAGAACGCGCGAGATTTTTCAAAACAACCTGCACGGCACGCGCAACGCGCTGGATGTGGCGCGCAGTTTGGGCGCGGAGCGCTTCCTGCACGTCAGCACGGCGTACGTCTGCGGGCAGCGCCTGGGCAACATTCCCGAGGAAGCGCCAAATCCGGAAACGGGTTTCCACAACCCCTATGAGGCAAGCAAAGCGCAGACCGAGCTGATGCTGCTCCAAGAGCGTGAGATGGACGTGCGCATTATTCGACCGAGCATTGTGATTGGGAACAGCCGCAATTTCGCCTGCACCAGCACGACGGGCGTCTATGGGTTTATGCGGGAGATTTACCGGGCGCAGCGCCGCTTCGAGCGCCAGAAGATCCAGATGCCCGCACTGCGGATTTCAGGGGCCGAAGACAGCCTGCTGGCAGTGATTCCGGTGGACATTTTCGCACGCGATGCCGTGAGTATTTCGCTCTCTTCCACGAGCGAAAAGATTTTCCACGTCACCCGGCGGAACAGCATCACGGCGATGCAGAACTTGCAGTTGATGTGCCGCCTTCTGAATATTCCCCGGCCTGAGCTGGCGCTGCCCGGAGAGCCATTGGACCGCATGAATGAGATGCTGGCCAGTAAGCTCGGCTTCTACCGGCCCTACCTTTCGGGGAACAAGGAGTTCTCGACGGCGCATACCGACAATGTGACGGGTGTCCCGGAGACGCGGGTGATTGACCCGCTGCCATATTCGAAGTGGTACCGGGATTACCTGGTGGCGAACGATGTTCCGGGTGCGGCGATGGGGTTTAAGCAGACGCGGGTGGCGTAAGCCGAGCTTCAACCGCTTTCGGGGGCGCCAATGGCGAAGGAATAGCGTTCAGAATGACCCATGAGGGCACGCTGACGACGCTCTATAACTTCTGCGCCCAGAGCGGCTGCGCGGACGGCGCCCTCCCCTCGGCGGGCGGTGCGCTTCTGCAGGCCGCTAACGGAGACTTCTACGGAGCCACCGGATCTGGTGGATTCCTTAACTACCCCTGCAACGATTACATCCCTGTTGACGGCTGTGGGACGGTCTTCAGCTTGTCCGTGGGCCTCGGGCCGTTCGTCAAAACACAAACGACTTCCGGCTTGGTGGGCCAGCCCATTAAGATTCTGGGGACCGATTTGACCGGCGCGACCGGCGTCACATTCAATGGAACTCCCGCCGGATTCACGGTCGAAGCGGCCTCTCTGATCGCCGCCACGGTACCCGTCGGTGCAACTAGCGGAACGGTCCAGGTGGTCACACCCGGCGGCACGCTTTCGAGCAACGTGCCATTCCGGGTGCTCCATAAAGTTGCGTTTAGTTTATTCCCGGCCGAATGAATAACCGACCCAGAGCGTGGCCTGGGGAACGGAATTGCTGCTGAACTGGTTGTTAAAGCCGTCAATATAGTGATAATCGAATTGCGGTTTCACGTAGATATGGTTCGTGAGATTCAGCTGTAATGCCACACCCACGTGTTCCTGAAAATGTTTCGAACTTCCGACCGATTCATCCTGGTTCGTGCAGACGGCTGTCCCCACGCATTCGTTCTGATTGATGCCGAATGAGGTATCGGCGCCGCCAACGCCGCCTTGCAGCTGTAGACTCACATGCTTGGTGTGGAATGGCTCATAGAGTCCATTGAAATCGTAGAACGTCTGCCGGTATTGCAATGGCCCGTAGCTGCTTTGCGAGGGTTGGAAGCTGACTTCGCCGCCAACACCAAAGCGCTTCGTCACCATCGCGTCCGCTCCAAAGCCCAGAAAGAAACCACCCAATCCGGGAGTTCCCTGGCAGTAGGCGTCTCCGGTCCCGAGCGCGCAGGAGCTGAACGCATTCGTGGAATTCACGTTATCGATGCCATGACTATTGGTCGCGTCGAATGCGGTGCCGAAACCAATATTGAGATCCACGCGAGCTTGTGCAGAGGCTTGCTGCACAGAAAATGACATTAGAAAAGCTAATGAGAGTAGCCCAATAGTGTATTTCAATTACTTAATTCTCCTCTGAAAGACTTAACTTCGTAAGTCCTGACGCGGCTGTCACTCGAATCGTTTCGCCCGAAATGTACTTGCTAGAACGCAAGCATGGAGCTATTAGAATCTATATTCCGAGCAGCGCCGTTTCCTGTTATTCGGATCGGCGAATCGACACCCTCCCGGCTTGGGAACTAAAGAGCGCGCGCCGGAGTCTACTCAGTTTAAGGCCGCGATCTGGTAGCTTGATAGTCAGCCGCATATGGCATCTTCCGTCCTTGCCGATAGCCTGCTCCACGGGTACTCCGCGTCCACCGCGAACGAGGATGCTCGTCTGGTGGCGGGCCTGCAGGCGGGCGTCGAATCCGATTACGAAGTACTGATCGCGCGCTTTCAGCAGCCTGTTTACAATCTGGCGCTGCGCCTCGCGTCCGATCCGGCGGATTCCGGCGACATCGTTCAGGATGTATTTCTCAAGGTCTTCCGGAACATTCACACATTCCGCGGCCAGAGCAGCCTGCGAACCTGGATCTATCGCATCGCTGTAAACGAAGCGCACAACCGGCGACGCTGGATCTTCCGGCATAAGCATAACGAGGTGGGCCTGGAAGACGACCGGGATGAGACGCCGCACGAAAGGGAACTGGCCAACGACGGCCCTTCCCCGTTCGACTGCGCTCTGAATGAAGAAAAGCACGCGCTGATTGAGCAGGCGCTTTCACGCATCAATCCGAGTTTCCGGGAGGCTGTTGTGCTGCGGGATATTGAAGATCTCAACTACGAAGAAATCGCGGAGGTCCTGAACATTTCGATGGGCACGGTGAAGAGCCGGATCTTGCGCGGACGGGAAGCGCTGCGCGGCGAGCTGGCGGCTTCGCTGCGTCCCGCCTCCTTAACCCCACAGTTGGCCAGGCACAGGTCATGATGGACAATCATCCCATCCGCCAGGCTCTTCTGACGCTTCCACAGAAACGGGTGCCGGCCCCTGTGAGCACGCGGCTGCGCGTGATCGCTTCCCATGAGAGGGATCGCCGGGTGCGCCGCTTCCGGTGGCTGGACCGGCTGGTCCTCAATTTCAACAACCTGCTTAAGCCTCTGGCGGTTCCGGCCGCGGGCGGGTTATTCTCCACCGTGGTTTTGTTTTTCTCGCTCGCGGATACTTTGAATATCCAGCGCTATGTTGTGGATGATGTTCCGATTGGAATTCGCACCCAGGTGGTGCTGGATGACTTCTCTCCATTCGTGGCGAATACCGAAGACTTACTCGTTGAGGTTTCGGTAAACGAAAAGGGAGAGGTGACGGACTTCTTCGTGCCCGCGGGGAAACTGGATCACGCGCAGACCATGCAGTTGGGCAACCTGGTTCTCTACAGCACCTTCACTCCGGCCACGGCCTACGGGAAGCCGGTGCCCGGAAAATTGGTGGTCTCTTTCCATCACATCAACGTGAGAGGCTAACCGGAACGCGTGAGTCAGCGCTTCGGGCAGCATTTCCTTTCGAGCACTCATATTCTGGAGCGCATCGCGGAGGCAGCTTGCCCGACACCCACACAAGTCGCCATCGAGATTGGACCTGGACACGGCTCCCTCACGGAGCGTTTGCTTCCGCGCGTGGAACGGCTGATCGCTCTGGAGATTGATCCTTACCTGGTTGCGGAACTCGAAGAGAAATTCCGCGACGAGCCCCGGCTGCAAGTGGTGCAATGCGACGCCATGGAATACGACTGGTCGCAATGGTGTCCGGACGTTATCTGCGGCAACCTGCCTTACTATGTGGCGACGCCGATTGTGGTGCGGGCGGCGCGCTCGGGCGTGCGCACTGTGGCGTTGATTCAGAAAGAGGTTGCCGACCGGATCACGGCGTTGCCCCGATGCCGGGATTATGGCTTTCTGACTGTTGAGATCGGGTTGTACGCCGGCGCGCGCAGTCTGTTCAACGTGAAGCCGGGTTCGTTCCATCCGCCGCCCAAGGTGGATTCCACCGTGATCGCTTTGGAACCGAATCACCTGGCAGAGCGGTTAGCCGTGACGGATGGTAAGTTCCTGGCTTTCGCATCGGCGTGTTTCCGCCATAAGCGGAAGACGATTCGAAATAATGTGGCGAGTCTGTATAGCCGCGAAGTAATGGACGCGAATCCTTTGGTCAGTCAGTTGGTCGGCCAGCGCGCGGAGCAGTGTTCCATTGAGCAACTCGCGGACTTATGGCGTGGGTTGGAAGCACATGGAAAGGGCTACCCGGCGGATTGAGCGCGGGGGAAAGCTGCGATTTCCAACCGCTTCACCGCGGCGTGATCGCGCGCCAGGGAAGGTAGAGATTCATTCGTGTCTTCAGCCGCATAAATGGCGGCGGCAAGGGCCGATTTGGTGATTTCAGGACGGTGATGAAATCGCACGGCTTCGATGAGGCGATCGGGGAAACGCCAGTGAGCCAGAGTTTCCGCCCCGATTTCAGCATGATCTGTCCCGGAGACCAGGAGTTCGGCATAGGTGACGGGGAAGCCGGAGTCCTGCCAGTAGCGAATCGCCGCTCCAGCGGGTGTGAGCTCGTAGGCGAGACGCCCCACATCGTGAACCAGCCCGGCCAGAAAAGCGTCCGACCCGTCAACGGCTTTGGCTTCGCTCGCCACAATTACCGTATTCGCGCTGGTATCAAAAGAGTGTTTCCAAAGTTGGTTGAGACTGGCCGACGCGAAGCAGCGCTGCAGCGCTGCGGCGGAAATCAAATGGCTTGCCGCGATGGTGCCGACACGGGCCAGGGCAAGCGACAATGTTCCCACGGCGTGGGCTTTGCCGAAGATTCCGCTGTTGGCCATTTGAATGGTTTCCCCGGCCAGCACCGGATCGCGCGACACGGCTTGCTCCATCTCGCGAATTCCCGATTCAGGATCGCGCGCAATGCGCAGGGCTTCCATGGCGGCTTTCGGAAAAACGGGCAGCTTCGCGATTGCCTCGGTAAGCTCGGCCCGCGTCACGGTTTGGAACGATTCCAGGGCGGAAGCAAATGACTTTGAAATTAAACCCGAAGCGAACAAGTCTTTCAGAGTGTCTTCGGTGGACCCGGCCTCGTAAGGCATATTCTCGATCTGCTCATCGAAAAGGTTGGCCGATTCCACCAGGGCGGCATCCTGTTTGCTCAAAGCTTTGATCACGGCCAAAAAGTCCACGTTCGCGGCTTCGAGATTCCCGGCTTCGGGCGCGGGATCGAGTTCTGGAACAGGCGGCAATCCCAGATCTTGCGCCAGACGTGACGCGCCTTCGGAATCCAGTTGCGTGGCGAAGTGATGCAGCAGGGCGGACCATGCGATGGCGTCGATCTGACTGTCGTCGCGGCCCTGCAGTTCGGCGGCGCGGACAGACAGGGTGCAGACGCGGAACAGATGCGCGCGAAGACCTGGCTCAGGCGGCAGAAACGCTTCTACACGCTGTATGCTCCGCCCTACGTTATACGCCATAGTACGATCAACGTTCTTTCTTACAAGGATGGGCAATCGGCCTGGACTTTTTCTGTCCGGAACTTTCTTGACTACGGCTAGCATAATAACCTATCGGCGGTTCTGCCCGGAAGGTTTAATAGGCAGAACCGTCCCAAAACGGTATGGGTCAGGAAACGTACGAGCCGGACTGAAGGTCGGCAAGGATCGAAGGCGCCTGGGGCGCCCAGCCCAACATCTGCATGGCTTGTTTGCCCGACGCCTGCTGATCGAGAACCAGGGCGTCCGCAAACAGGCCGAGGCAAACGCGCGCGGTTTCGGGAGGAATGGGCTCAACGCGGGCCGCGCGCTAACCTTCGGCATCGCCTCCGCAACGTCTCGCCAGGCAACCATGGGGAACGGATGGATCGGCCAGTCCTCATCGGCAACGTCGGCGCCCGTAGGCCCCAGACCATCCCCCGGTTTCCGCGAAGACATCGAGAATAGCGCCGTGGTTCACCCTCACCAGCGGCTACGTCACAGGTGCTCACCGTTCGGAATCGGGCCTCGGTTCGCCCATGGCCAACTTCGCTTCGCGCACCAGCGCCTCATGCAGCAGCCCTTCTATGTATGTCTGGTAGGGCATGCCTTTTAGACTGGAGAGACGGCGCGCGGCGTCCACGTCTGGTGCGTTCAGGCGTATTGTGACGGATTGCGTCACAGGGCGGTAGAAACGCCCGCGGATGCCGTCGCTGAATCTGGCAAACTCGGGAATATCCGAGGTATCGATCTGTTCGTCCGGCATTACCGCCAGGTTTCTCAGTCGTTCCGCTTCCGCTCTTGGGAGCCTCCGTTTCCGGACTTCGTCTAAAGTCATTGTTACCGTTTCAGGGTTCGTTTTCTTCATAGTCTCTACATACGGGGCGTCCCAGAAAACGCATCTCAGCGGCCCGCTCGGTACTGCACTCAAGCCGCCATTCAGGGTTTAATGGCTAACGTGCTGGTCTGGAAACCGCATGAATCAGGCTACGTAAGAGCCGGCCTGCAGGTCTTTGATCAGAGAAGGTGCCTGGGGCGCCCAACCCAACATCTGCATGGCGAGTTTGCCCGACGCCTGCTGATCGAGGACCAGGGCGTCCGCAAAAAGGCCGAGGCGAATGCGCGCGGTTTCGAGAGGAATCGGCTCAACGCGGGCCGCGCGCTGGCCTTCGCGCATGGCCTCCGCGACATCTCGCACACGGACATTTTCGGAAACCGCGAGGAACAAACTACCGGGCGCGGCCTTCTCGATCGCGAGCGCGTAGAGTTGCGCGAGATCGCCCACATCCACCACGGGCCAGCGATTCGAGCCGTCGCCAACGAAAGGCACCGCACCATCCGCGCGCGGCCGCAGCATGGCCGGGATTCCCTTCCCCTCGCCGTACACAACCCCGGGCCGGATCACTACGGTGCGGACGCCGTGTTCCGCCGCATGAAGAACCCGCCGCTCAATTTCAGGACGCCAGGCGACGGTGTCGAAGGGATTGAGCGGCCAGTCCTCGTCGGCCACGGAATCGCCGGTGGGGCCTAACACCCAGATGCCGCTGGTGTAGACGAAGCATTTTCCGGTTTCCGCAAAAACGTCGAGGATGGCGGCGACGGTGATTTCGTCGGCCTCGCAGTTGGAATCGTTGCCCGGCGCAGCTGCGTGCACGGCGGCATCGGCTTCGCGGGCCGCGAAGAGAATGGAATCCCGGTCCATCAGATCGCCCCTGTGAGGGTGGATGCCCAGATTGGTGAGTTGGTGGACGGATTGTTCCGAACGCGCCAGACCGACCACGCGGTGTCCTGCCGCCACCATCCGCCGCGCGATGGCCGAGCCGATGTAGCCGGTTGCTCCGGTAATGAAAATGTTCATTTTGTAAGCGAGAGGGACCTCGTCATTGGGCTTAGGATATTACATCGCGGAGCGAATCTTGGTGGACCTGCTACGATGATGGATTGTCAGGCTTCGGGCTTCGTGCAACGGACGGCTGCAAACCCCGCCAGGTCCGGAAGGAAGCAACGGTAGTGGTTTAGTTCGTGTGCCGCGGATCACCCGGGGCCTGGCATAAAATCTTCAACTGCACTTTCATCGTTCCCATGTATCAGGTTCTGGCTCGAAAATACCGACCGCAGTCATTCGATGACGTGGTGGGGCAGGAGCACGTCAAGACCACTCTGCGCAATGCGATTACGCAGAGACGGATCGCCCACGGATATATTTTTTCCGGGCAGCGCGGCACGGGAAAAACCACTTTGGCGCGCATCATGGCGCGGTGTCTGAACTGCGAGAAGGGGCCGACACCGACGCCTTGCGGCGTGTGTTCGAGTTGCCTGGAGATCGCGGCGGGTTCGGCGACGGATGTCATCGAGATCGACGCGGCATCGAACCGCGGCATCAACGAGATGCGCGAATTGCGTGAGAACGTGCGCTACCAGCCGTCGCGCGATCGCTTCAAGATCTTCATCATTGATGAAGCGCATCAGATTACAAATGAAGCGTTTAACGCTCTGTTGAAGACCATTGAAGAGCCGCCTTCGTGGGCTGTGTTCATTTTGTGCACGACAGAGTCGCACAAGATTCCGGCGACGATTCTCTCGCGCTGCCAGCACTTCAGCTTTCGCTCGGTGGATTTTGACGAATTGATCGAGCGCATGCGATGGATCTGCGGCCAGGAAGGGATCGAGGCTGACGACGAAGCTCTGGCCGTGCTGGCGCAGGCGGGAGAAGGCAGCGTGCGGGATTCGCTGTCGGCTCTGGACCAGGCGATCGCCTGCGCCGGCGGACGCCTAGAAGCGGCGGAGGTGCGGTCGCTGCTGGGTTCGTTTTCGATTGACGCGTTTGCGAGGGTTGCGGAATCGCTCGAAGCATCGGATGGCAACAAGATGCTCGATCTGGTGGATGAACTGGAGCGCAATGGGCAGAACCTTCAGCATTTCGCGCGTGAGCTGTCCCGGTATTTTCGGAACCTGCTGGTGGCGCGGATGGCCGGGGAGAGCACGCGTCTAATTGCGGCTTCGGCACGGGAGCGCGGGGAGCTGGCGGTGCTGGCTCAGAAGTTTTCCGAGGAAGACCTCACGCGTTACTTGCAGTTGGCGCTGGATCTTTATCGGGATCTTCAGTTTTCTTTGCAGCCGCGGTTTCATCTGGAAGTGGGGTTATTGCGTCTGGTGCATGCGGGACGGCTGGAATCCATTGAGCGAGCTTTGGCCGGCTTGCGGTCGGAGCCACGATCGGAGCCGAAACCGCGCGCGCCGATTGCGGCGCCTTCGATTTCCGCGGCACCGATCTCGGCGCCCGCCCCGGCGCTCAGGCGCGGGCCGAGTCCATTCGAACTGGATCGATTGAAGAAGGCGGGTATCCGCGAACCGCAGGCGGCCTCGACGGCGGGGGCGAACGCTTTGGCGGCCGCGCCGCTTATATCGGGAGCCGAGATTGACTGGCATGGGCAGATTCTGGAAGGCCTGAATGCGCTGGGGCTCACGTTTACCGCGGATGCGATCGCTCATGCCGAGATCTCGGCGTCCGGGAACGAAGTAACGGTTAAGATTCCGAATGAGTTCAAATTGATGACGAACGTTACGGAATTGCAACAAGCCGCGCAGAAACAGCAACTTGGGCCCGTTCGCTTCAAGTTGATTTTCGGTGAGGTCACCAGCGCGCCCGTGATTTCGACGCCTAAAGCGCCGCAGGAAAGCGAGCTGTCGGAAAGGGCTTTGGCGCATCCCGAAATACAGCGGTTCCGCGAGGCGTTCGGCGGGGAAGTCCGCGCCGTCCGCAATCTGAAGGAGTAATGGAAGATGAAGCTACCTGGAAACATGCAGGGGATGATGAAGCAGGCGCAGCAGATGCAGGAGCGGCTGGCGGCGGAGGTGGAGAAGATCCGCGTGGAGGCTTCCTCGGGCGGCGGCATGGTGACGGTGAAGATGGATGGGCACAAGAATGTGCTCGGCGTGGTCATCGACGCGGAGGCGGCGGGCGATGTTGAGATGTTGCAGGACATGATGGTGGCGGCGTTCAATGAGGCGGCCAAGAAGGTGGATGACGAGGCCAAGGGCAAGATGGGCGGGATGCTGGGCGGGATGGGTTTGCCTCCGGGATTGTTCTAGATGCCGGATTTCGCCGAGCCGCTGGCGCGTCTGATTACCGAGTTCAAGCGCCTGCCGGGAATTGGCCAGAAGTCTGCGCAAAGGCTCGCGTTCCACGTGCTGCGGCACAGTCGGGAGCGCGCGTTAGATCTTTCGCAAGCCCTTCTAGATGTCAAAGATAAGCTTGGTTTGTGCAAGGTTTGCGGGAACATCAGCGACGGCGAGATTTGCCAGTACTGCGCCGATGGAGAACGGGATCAACACATCATCTGCGTGGTGGAGGAGCCGCACAACATCGTGGGGATCGAAGTGACCCGGCAGTATTCCGGACTCTATCACGTCCTTCATGGAGCACTTTCACCTTTGCGCGGTATCGGGCCGGAACAGTTGAACATCAAGCGCCTGGTGGAGCGCATCGCGGACGGCGCGGTGGAGGAGATTATCGTATGCACGAACCCGAATGTGGAGGGTGAAGCAACGGCCGTTTATCTCTCGAAGCTGCTGAAACCGATCGGCATGAAGGTGACGCGGATTGGGATGGGGATTCCGGTGGGCAGCGATATGGAATTCGCGGATGAAGTGACGATGTGGAAGGCGCTGGAGGGACGGCGGGAGATTTAGGGAGGTTCAGGCGGTCATTAGCGGAAGGACAGGCCTTGTGAGCTCCGCTTCAATCAGGCGATTCGGTGCGCGCCAATCTTCAACCTCTACATGAAGGTAGTTGGACGTCAGGGCCAGGCCCGGTTGTTCCAGCGTGACGGCCTGAAGCTTTCGTCCCATCATCCGCTGGCGGAATTCGCGATTGCGCCGGTCGCCCAGATCGCGAAGGACACGCGTGCGGTCCTTGCGCACCGGCACGGGCACCGCACCCGCCATCGAAGCCGCTTGCGTTCCCGGCCGCTCAGAATACGTGAACACGTGCAGATAGGTGAACGGCAGGCTCTCGATGAACGCCTTCGATTCCTCGAACAGCTCGGCCGTTTCGCCGGGGAACCCGGACATGACGTCGGCACCGAATCCGGCGTCCGGCATGGCGGCGTGAGCCTTCAGTAGCCGGTCTGCGTAATGCTTCGGGCGGTATTTGCGGTGCATGCGGCGCAGGATCTGGTCCGATCCGGATTGCAGCGGCATGTGCACGTGGCGGGCGATTCGATCCGTGGAGGCCATCAGTTCGATGAGCGCGTCGGACCAGTCCATCGGCTCGATACTGCTGAGGCGAATGCGGTCGATTTCGGTTTCCTTCAGAAGGCGGCGCAGAAGATCCGGAAGGCGAAGACTGGAACCGGGTTCGCGGCCCCATCGACCGAGATTGATGCCGGTGAGAACCACCTCCCGGTAGCGCGTTGAAAGCGCACGCACCTGGGCGACAATTTGATCCGCGGGATGAAAGCGGCTGCGCCCGCGTACGAACGGGATGATGCAGAACGAGCAGCGGTTGTTGCAGCCGTCCTGCACCTTCAGGTTGGGGCGCGCCCGGTCGGCCAAAGCATCGATCACGGGCGCGGTCATCACGCCCTCGGTTTCGAAGATGTCACTCGAATAAACGCCTCCGTGATACGGAACGCCGGTGAGCATGTCGGCAATGTGGGCCTTGTGGGAATTTCCCACAACCCATTCAACGCCGGGTAGTAGGGCAATCGCCTGGGGATCGCGCTGGGCGTAGCAGCCCGTGACCAGAATCCGGGCGTCGGGGTTGGCTTTGTGAGCACTTCGTATAGCGCTGCGAGCGTCGGCGTCGGCAGCCGCTGTGACGGAGCAGGTATTCAAAATGACGATTTCGGCTGTTTGGGGTTGGGCTGACGGGAGTAGGCCGCGGGATTTGAGGAGAGATTCGATTGCCGCGCCATCGGCTTGCGAGGCGCGGCACCCGAAGTTTTCAATAGAGAAAGTGCGCAAGAAAGGTCAGGCTACGGTTCGGCAACAACGCCCTGGCGGAGCAGTTCCGCTTCTTCGGCGGACATGATCTCCGGACCTTCGCCACCATTGCCCTTAACTTCTTTTCTTTGCACACGCTTAGCGGATTTGTCGCGCTGCTTTTCCTGCCGTGCGAGTTCCTTCTGCCGCTTCTGGAATGACGTACTTGATCGTCCGGCCATAGATTCCCTCTTAACTTATAGTCGCAAAACTTTCGATGCTGGGCAAATGCCGGGCGATCCAATCACGCAAAATTGCTGTTGTAGGACATCGTGGCACAATGCGAGACTGAAGATACCCCGCCCGATTGACTCGACTATTACAAAGGTGATAGTTTCGAGTCTCGGAGCTGCGCTGTCCACCTGATGTTTGACAATTCAATAGGCGCTTCAGATCGATCATTTTCCACATTCTAATCCTCACATAGAAAAGGAGATAAGCAAATGGCAACATTCCGCCGGGGGCTCGACGCGGAGGACCGAATCTGTACCAAATTAGAAGGCTTTGGATGCCGCATCCAACGGGATCAAAGGCTGGATCATAAACATAAGCTCGACTTTGTAATTACAAACTATATAGACAATCCTAATTTTTACTCACTGGGCGTTCAAATCACGACAAAGCTCGATATGTTCGACAAGCAGGAGGAATTTCTGCGCGCGAACCAAAGCAGCCGGGTTACGACAAAGGCCTTATACCTCGAACTCTCAGACAAAGTGGACCTGGATGACGGCGGTGCGCTCGGGGTGCTAGCCGCGATTCTGGAATTTCAGTTCAATCGCACCTATGCCAACCTGAAGATCGCCGCCGCGCGAATTTACGATGATTTGACATATCAATTTTACGATCTGATGGCGCGCGTGAAGCAACTGAGGGAGCGGGTTGAAGAAAAGCAATGGAAGCTCGAGACGGCATCGACCCAGTTTTCCATCCGTGAAAAGGCGCCTGCCGGGAGCGGGGCTCCGGGATTGGCGATTGTCGGAACGCCGGGCGCTCCGGTTGCGGTAACCGTAACGTCGCACCGTGAAAATATTTCGGGAATGATCGATTCCTATGTCCGGCAGGGCGGCCACGGCATTATTCAGGGCGAAGGCGAAACCCGCTATTTCTTCCATATCAGTCACGTTTCGGATGACGGACTGCGCGAGCAGTTGAACGCGATTCCCTACTCCACCAATCCGGCACGGCTTTACGTGGCAGTGGAATTCTGGAATGCGGGATTCACCAAACCGGGGGCGCGTTATCCGGAAGCTCATAATGTGCGGGCGCGGAGTTGACTCTGGCGGCGCTGCATGAAGATCCCGCATGTGTTTGTGCTGGACGCTCTTTGCACTATTGAAACTCGGACCAACCCGATGTTCGGCTGCCTGGCTGTGTACGTAGGGCCCAGGATTGTCCTCGCGTTGCGTGATAAGGATGGGAGCCCGGAAGATAACGGCGTGTGGCTCGCGACCACAGCGGAGGAGCACGAGAGTCTGCGTCGCGAGTTTCCCTCCATGCGATCTATTCGGGTGCTCGGAAAAGCCGTGACCGGCTGGCAGGTGCTTCCGGCCAGTGCGCCGGATTTTGAAGAAGCCGCGCTGCGGGCTTGCGAACTGATCATTCGCGGGGATAAACGAATCGGCAAGGTGCCTGGTGAGCGGCGGAGGAAGCCGCTGCCGAAACCGTCGCGGCCTTAGAATGAAGTTATGTACGATAACAATCCTCAGACCTCCGCCTGGGACAAGCTGAGCGGGACGACGCCCTTGACCGTGCGAGGCGCGGTTGTCATCAAGCAGACCTACCTCCTATTCGGGCTCTCTGTGTTCGCGGCCATAGCAGGCGGATACGTCGGAGCCACTACGGAAAGTCTGGCGCGGTTTTTTTCAGGCTGGCTGGGTTGGATTGCGGCGATTCTGCTGCTGAATCTGGTTCCGCGCGTTGCGATTGCGGTGCGGCACAATCATCAACTTGGCGTCGCCGTCCTGGTACTCGATGGATTCGTTTCGGGAATTGCGCTGTCGCCCATCCTCTGGTTCGCGCGGCTGACGGCCCCGGATCTGATTCTGGCTGCTTTAGCGATCACGGCGTTCGTATTCGTAGGCATCACTTTATACGTGATGAGCGCGAAACGGGAATTCTCTGCGCCGCGCGGGCTCATGACGGGAATCTTTTTCGCCCTCATCGGCGCGGTGATTCTCAATAGCTTCCTCAATATCGGATTTATCGGCATCCTGATCAGTGCCGGCATCGGCGCGCTCGGTGTGTTCACGATCGTGTATTCCACGAGCGCCGTTCTTCGATCGCCCGAGGCGGATAGCCCGATCCCCGGAGCGCTGATGCTTTTCGCGGGAGTGTTCAATGTGTTTGTCGCAACACTGAATATTCTGCTTCGCGTGATGGGCGGGCGTCGCGATTAGGGGGCTATTGATTCACCACATCGAGCCCAAAAGACTCCAGGCTCTGCAGACTGTAGCAACTGCCTGTCCCCGCGGTGACACCGAAATATACCTGTCCGCCAAATAGCGAGGACAGATCCGTCGGCAGGATTGTCTGGAGCAGTGGAGTTGCGGGCCGCGCAGGTGTGGCGCTGTAGTAAACCTTCATCGTCTTGTTCGCGTTCTGGTACGTTACCCAGACATAGCGGTATGCGCCTGATCCGGAAAGAGCCGGCGGCGCGGGGGTGGTCGAAATCAGGTCGATGCCCGACGGCTCTGCGATGGAAGCGGTATTCGGCGGCGTCCCTGTAATCCCATTCGCGTAGTAGTCGAACGTGACCGCGATGGCCGGCGAGGCGACTCCCGTGAAGAATCCCAACCCGGAGCCATCTTCGCCCAGATAGCTCGCTCCCGCGGGCGTGTTCTGCGCGACGAAGGCGAGCCCATCGGCCACACACTGACCCAATTCCTCCTGCGAATTGTAGACAAAGTAAGCGGCGAAACTGTCCTCCGGCCCAAGCGGGAAAGGCGTGGGGTCGAAGGCGCTGGACGCCTGGTTACTGTCGTGGGAGAGCCTGACGTATCCGTTGCTCAGCAGGTAAGCCCATCCATTGAACTTCAGGGAACTCAGGGGCACGGCGCCTGGGTTAGCGCCTGGGCTACCTGCTGGGTTAGCGGCGGCGCACAGGGATGCGAAAAGAGCCGGCAAGAATGCGAAGCGGAAGATGATTTTGCGCACACCCGATTGTCTCACCCGCGCCTCGCCGGAATCAGGCGAGATCAGCCCAGGCGTGAGAAGGTCCGGGGCGCAAACGCATAATTGAGCTGCACCAGGACGATGAACGCAATGCTGGCGTAGGTGTCAAAAACACAGAGGAGCGCGCCGAACGCGTAGAGCCCCTGGGCCACCAGAATGCGTCGGTCGATGGCCTTCGAAATCTCAATAGGGGTGTCGGTCTTGACGAGGCCACCGCGGGTGGCGCAGCGCCAGCTCAAATACAGAAACGCGCCGAGCATCAGGATGTTGAACCAGTAGCAGATCAGCGCGGCCGGGTAATTGATGAAGTCGGTGAGCAACCGGGTGGAAAATGGCACGATGGAAACCACAAATAAGAACGCGATGTGAATCCAGGTGAGGTGACGGTCGCCGCGCTCCAGTTGGTTGAGCTGGGCTTGCTGGCCATTCCAAAAAATTCCCAGGGTGAGGACGCTCATGAACCAGGTGAGGAACTGAGGCGATAGCGCCGCCAGTGCGCGGAGCAGTTCGGGTCCGCTATGAATGGCTTCTCTTGGCGGAACATGCAGGTCCACCACCAGCAGCGTCATCGCGAACGCGAAAATGCCGTCACTCAGAGCCGCAAGGCGCTCTACGCTGTTGCCTGCAATTCGGTTATAAGAAGTCTTCATGCGATGCTAAAAAGAGCTTAGAATGTTTCCACGCAGTTTTCAAATCGGGCCAGTGCACATCGCGCCCGCGACGGTTCTAGCGCCCATGGCAGGCGTCACGGATACGGTATTTCGTCGATTCATCCGGAATCTCGGGGGTTGCGGACTCATCATGACTGAGTTCACCAGCTCGCATGGCGTGAGCGCGTCGATCCGGGCCAAAAAGCCGACGCGAACCATTGAACGTTACCTGGCGTTCGAGCCGGAGGAGCATCCCATCACGGCGCAGCTTTTCGGGGCGGACCCCGGCGTGATGGCTGAGGCGGCGCGCGTTTGCGAGGGCCTCGGTTTCGACGTGGTCGACATCAATTTCGGATGTCCGGTCAACAAGGTGGTGAAGTGTAACGGCGGCTCCGGCGTTCTGCGCGATTTGCCGCTGGTCGACCGGCTGCTGAGCTCCGTTCGCGCCGCCATCCAGATTCCGCTCACCATGAAGTTTCGAGCCGGGTGGAGCGACGCCGAACTGGTGGCGGTGAAGATGGCGCAACTGGCCGAGCGGAATGGATTGCAGGCCGTGGCGCTGCATCCACGAACGCGCGAACAGGGCTACGCCGGGAAGGCGGATTGGTCCCGTATCGCCGAAGTCAAGGCCGCTGTAAAGATTCCCGTGATTGGGAACGGCGATATTCTGACGCCGGAAGATGCCCTGCGCATGGTGGATGAAACCGGGTGCGACGCCGTGATGATTGGGCGTGCCGCATCATCGAATCCGTGGATCTTCCGTCAGATCGCCGAATACCTGGAAACGGGAAGTTATCGGGAAGCGTCTCACGAGAACAGGTTCGAAATGATGCGCACGTACTACGAGATGCTGATCGACCAAGGCGAAAATGACACGACGGGGAAGATGAAGCAATTCGCGACGTATTTCACGCACGGCGTGCGCGGCGGCGCGAGCCTGCGACGCGACATCTATCATGCGCATGAGGCCGGCCAGATACTGGATATCGTAAATGGGTTCTTCGCGGAAGACATCGCCCCCCAACTGGTTACCGTGTAGATGAAACAAGTTCGGTTGATTACCGACGGTTCCTGCATCGGGAACCCCGGGCTGGGTGGGTGGGCTTCGATTCTCCGCTTCGGCGAGCAGACCAAGGAGCTCTATGGCTCCGAGCGGCTGACGACCAATAACCGCATGGAGCTGACGGCGGCGCTGGAGGGTTTGCGCGCGTTGAAGGAAATGTGCGACGTCGAGTTGGTGACCGATTCCCAGTATCTGAAGAACGGCATGACAAAATGGATGCCAAACTGGAAGAAGCGCAACTGGAAGACGGCGGAAGGCAAGCCGGTGATCAATCGCGACTTATGGGAGGCCCTGGACGACGAAGTCAAGCGGCACAAGATTACGTGGCAATGGACGCGCGGGCACGCGACGCACGCGGACAATAATCGCGCCGATGAGTTGGCCAACACTGCGGCGCGCGGACAACTCAAAAGCCACGCGAGTTAGGCTTCTGGCGTCCGTCGCAGTCCTGAGCCTGGCGGCCTGCCATTCGGGACCGCGAGAGGCCGAGTCCCAGATGACGTCTTACACCGCCAATGAGGCGAAGTCGGAAACGGCGTCGCTCTTTACCGTCCCGACGGACCAAATGGCGCACGTCCAGGTTGTCAGGGTGACCAGGACGCACCTTGATCGCGTGCTTCGGTTCACCGGATCGGTGGCTTACAACGCATTCAACACCACTCCGGTATTCACCGCGGTTGGCGGCCCGGTGAGGGAAATCCTGGTGGCGCCCGGCCAGACTGTACGCGCCGGCCAGCCGATGCTGACGGTCAACAGTCCCGATTATTCACTGGCGCGTTCGGCCTACGCCAAGGCGAAAGACGCGTTTGAGCTGGCGGATAAAGCTTACGAGCGTGGCGTGGACATGTATCATCATGGAGCCATCGCGCAGAAAGATCTGGAACAGTTTGAATCGACGCGAGCGCAGGCGGAAGCCGACGTGCAGTCGAGCGCGGACGCGTTGCGCGCACTGGGCGTCTCCGACCCCGACTTATTGTTGAGATCCCGGCGAGTTGCGCCGATCCCGCTGCTCGCACCCGTGTCCGGCGAGGTGATTGAGCGCCTCGTGGGGCCGGGCCAACTGCTGCTGGTGGGCGCAACCCAATGCTTCACCATCTCGGACATGAGCACCGTGTGGGTGCTGGCGAACGTCTACCAGAGCGATATGGGCAGCGTGCATCTGGGCGATCCTGTAGAGATCACGACCGACGCCTACTCGCAAACCTTCCACGGCAGAATATCCTACCTGTCGGCCGCCCTTGACCCGAATACGCGCACTCTGCAAGCCCGAATCGTTACCGAGAACCCCGGCGACAAGCTCAAGAAAGATATGTACGTGACAGCCACGGTATCGGCCGGAAGCGTCCGCGATGCGCTCACCGTACCAGACTCCGCGGTGTTGCGCGATACCGAGAATCAGCCTTTTGTCTATGTTCAAACCGGCTCGAACAAGTTTGCGCGACGCCTGGTCACGCTGGGCCCGGTGAGTGGCGGCTCGACGCAGATCACGGACGGCCTTCAGGACGGCGAACATGTCGTTGGTGATGGAAGCCTGTTCCTGCAGTTCAAGAACTCACTCCAGCAGTAAGTCATGATTAATCGCCTGGTCCAATTTGCGTTGCGGCAGCGCTTTCTGGTGCTGATGTTTGTGCTGCTTGTCGCCGTCGCCGGAACCATCTCGTTTCAACGGATGCCCGTGGATGCGTATCCGGACCTTTCCCCACCGATGGTGGAACTGGTTACGCAGTGGCAAGGCCATGCAGCGGAGGAGATCGAACGGTTGACCACCCTGCCGCTCGAACTGGCAATGAACGGCACGCCCCGGCTGCGCGTGATGCGCTCCATTTCTCTTTACGGGCTTTCCGATATTATCCTGACTTTCGAGGACGGCGCGGACCCTTATTTTGTCCGTCAACTGGCGTTTCAGCGCATTAGTGACGCATCACTCCCGACCGGAGTGACGCCAAGTATGGCGCCGCTTTTCAGTCCCAGTGGTCTGGTGTACCGCTATGTTCTCGAAAGCCCGGACCGCACTCCGCAGGAATTGAAGACATTCGAAGATTGGGTGATTGAGCGCGCTTACCGGAGTGTTCCGGGAGTGGCCGACGATTCCGGCTTTGGCGGCACGGTGATGCAGTACCAGGTACTGCTCGATCCAGTGCGGCTCTACAACTATCACGTCACCGTTGCGCAGGCACTGAACGCGCTGTCGGTGAACAACGCCAACACGGGCGGCGGGTTTTATTCACAGGGCGGACAGTTCTATTACGTGCGCGGCCTAGGGTTGGTGAACACCACTCAAGATATCGAACAGGTAGTGGTGAGCAGCGGTAACGGCGCGCCGGTACGCGTGAAGGACATCGGCCATGTCGAGATCGGCCACGCGCCGCGCCTCGGAATCTTCGGCTTCGAAAAGAACGACGACGCGGTGGAGGGCGTGATCCTCATGCTGCGCGGTGAACAGACCCAGAACGTACTGCGGCGCGTGGAGGAAAAGACCAAGGAAATCAACGACACTTTGCTTCCGCCCGATGTGAAGATTCGCCCTTACTACGATCGGAGCGACTTAGTCAGCGTCACCACCGGTACTGTGGAAGGCAACTTACTCCGTGGCATGGCGCTTGTTTTGATCGTACTCGTCTTTTTTCTGGTCAGCATTCGAGCGGCGGTAATTACGGCGCTGACGATCCCGCTCGCGCTCTTATTCGCGTTCATCTTCCTCCACGCCAACGGTGACGCGGCTAACTTACTTTCCATCGGGGCCATCGACTTCGGCATTATCATCGACGGAACCATCGTGATGGTGGAAAACATCTACCGCGAGTTGGGGCTGCGGCGGGGCCAGACTTACAAGCTCAACGAGGTGATTCTCGCGGCCGCCCGCGATGTGGACCGGGCTATCTTCTACTCGGTCGCCGTGATCATCGCCGGCTATCTCCCGATCTACGCTCTCACCGGGCCAGCGGGACTTCTATTCCGCCCCATGGCCAATACCATGGCGTTTGCCATGGTCGGCGCGCTGATCCTCACCCTGGTTCTGGTTCCCGTTCTGGCATCGTATTGGTTCCGGAACGGAGTGAAGGAAACACGCAACGTGATCTTTGAATGGATTCGCGATGTCTATGCCGTTGTGCTGGATGGCTGCCTGGCGTTTCCGAAGCTCACCCTGCTTGCGTCGCTTGTGATCTTCGGATTCACGCTGCTGCTGATTCCGCTGATCGGCGGCGAATTTCTGCCACACCTCGACGAAGGCGCGCTGTGGGTACGCGCGACAATGCCGTATACGATTTCCTTTGAGGAAGCCGGGAAGTTCGCCCCGAAGATACGCGACATTCTGGCGAGTTATCCCCAGGTCACTATCGTCGCTTCCGAGTTAGGACGGCCGGACGATGGCACGGACCCGACGGGCTTCTTTAATTGCGAGTTCTATGTGGGTTTGAAGCCCTATGACGATGCCACGTGGAAGCACTCGGCGTTTCACGCCAAGGCCGATCTTGCGGCCGATATTCAGACCAAACTTTCAGCGTTTCCGGGAGTCATTTTCAACTACACGCAACCCGCCGAGGATGCGGTGGACGAGGCTTTGACCGGATTGAAGAGTTCTCTGGCTGTGAAGATATTCGGCCCGGATCTGACCGTGCTGGAGAGTAAGGCGGTGGAGATCAAACGGGCGCTGGAACATACCGCCGGTTTCACCGATCTTACCGTTGTTCGCGAACTTGGCCAACCCAGCCTGATCATCGACGCGGACCGGCAAAAGATCGCGCGCTATGGAGTGAACGTGGCCGATGTGGAGACGGTGGTGCAGGCCGGCATCGGTGGGCAAGCCGCGACACAAGTGATTCAGGGTGAGAAGCTGTTCGATTTGATCGTCCGCATGGAACCACAGTTCCGGTCCGGCGCGCACGAAATTGGGGACTTGTTAGTGCCCACTCCCGCGGGGCAGCAGATTCCCCTCTCCGAACTCGCCAGCATTCGCGAGAGCACGGGCGCATCGTTCATCTACCGGGAGAATAACTCGCGCTATATCGGGATTCAGTTTTCCATCGTGGGGCGCGACCTCGAAGGCATTGTGCACGCCGGCCAGGCCGCGGTGCGCCAGAGCGTCAGCTTACCTGAGCACTACCATCTGGATTGGGGCGGCGAATATAGCGAACTGGTGGAGGCCCGCTCTCAGTTGATGGTGATTGGTCCGCTAGCCGTCTTATTGATCTTCATCATCTTATTCACGCTCTACGGCAACTTCAAATTTCCGGTGACAATCGCGCTGGGCGTGGTTCTTACCGAGCCGGTGGGCGCTTTGATTGCGCTCAAGCTGACGCACACTCCATTTAGCGTGTCGAGCCTGCTCGGCCTTCTGGCGCTGCTCGGCGTATCCGTTCAAACGGCGGTTATATTAGTGAGTTATATCAATAAGCTGCGGCGCGAAGGGGCCAGTATTCGCGAGGCGACGCGGCAGGCCGCCCTGTTGCGGCTGCGGCCGATTATGATGACGGCGCTGGTGGCCTGTCTCGGCCTGCTTCCCGCAGCCATGTCGACAGGTGTCGGCAGCGATACGCAGAAGCCCTTCGCCATCGTCGTGGTGGCGGGCCTGGTCTCGCGGTTGTTGCTCGGCGTCTTTGTCAATCCGGTGCTTTATGAACTGGTGGCGAGTGAAGGCGACGTGCTTCAGGTGTGAGCAGGGCGTCTAGAACAGACGGAGTTGCTCCGACGGCGAAGGCCCGTAGTGGAAGCGCAGCTTGTTGGCCTCGTCCAGGCGATCCCAGTGTTCACAGATCCAGACCAATTCGCGCGCGCAGGCTTCCATTTCTACCCACGAATCGAGCAGCTGATACAGCATCTCGTATGCTTCGGCGAACCGGCGGGATTCGACCAGGCTTCGCGCGGCAGCCATGGTCGGGATATCTTCCGGGACGCGCACCGGCTCGGAAGTAAACAAGATAGAGGTTCGGCCGGCAGGCAGGATCGGCTCGGCGCTCACCTGTGGTGCGTCCAGAATCACGAGGCAGCGCTTACCGGCAAGAACCTCTCGAATGCGCCGGCAATTTTCCTTCAACTCGCCATCGAGTGTCATGCCCAGTTGAGACCCCAGTTCGCCAGCGATTCGTGCGAGAGTCCTGCCGTAGGCGGGAATCCAGAACACGGCCTCGAAGTCTCCCGATGCCTCCGCGAAAAAGCGCGCGGCCATCTCGCCGGAAGCAGTGCATGTTCCCGGCCGGTCCGCCAGCGCCAGGTAAAAATGTTCGAGATCTGGAGAGATGTCCATCGTCTGAACTCCGCGGACCCATCGCTTCAACTTGCGCATTGCCGTCAGCCTGCCGCGGGTGGCATCAAAGAATTTCAGTTGACGGCGCACCAGCCCCGGCATGGGGCATTCCTCCAGAAGAAAGACGGCCACGCGCGTGTTCAGCTCTTCCGCCTCGCCGAACAGCACCGGTTCCCAACGCTCTCTCTGCCAATGCGCCGGAGCGGATTTAGGCGAAAGAAGAAGAATCAGAACATCCGCGGAGACGCCTTCTCCGGCCGCGCTGATGAGGTCCTGCCCAGGCCTGATGGCAGCTTCCCTCGTGGAGCACACGGCGTCGCATCCCGCTTCCAGAAACGCGCTGAGTTCCTGGGCGAAGGGCGCGTCTTCCGGAGCATGCGCGGGAAATACGGTGAGCAAGACTTAGTATAAAAGGAACCACCTATGACGCACGCCGATTCCATCCACCAGGCCATTCGCGACGTATCCGGCAAGCTGCCGGGCTTTGACGCACTCGATTCCAAAACCCAGGGAATGCTGTTCGACGTGGGGGAAGAATATTTCCGCGCCGAATTCGTACCGCGCCTCGAAGGGATGATCAACATTCCGCGCTACGAAGCCGCCATGTACGAAGCCACCGCGGAAGATCGCGCTTACATCGAAGATCAGATAGAATTTCTGACCATGAGTATCGCCAAAGCCCAGAGCGCCGCCCATGATCAACTAATGGAAGTGTGGCGCAAACGAACCAAATGACGAAACCCCTGGCGTCAGTTCTTCTCTGCGCGTTCGTGCTCCCCGCGCTGCTCTACGCGCAGGAGAAACCCTTCGCCGTTGTCTCCACGGTGGACCAACCCGAAATTGCCGGCCGCCCCGTCGCGCTGGATGCGCAGGGCAAACTCCTGCCGTGGCCCATGCCCGATAACCCCGGCTTCTCCTATTCGTCGCACGTCCTCACCCAGTGGACCATTCTGTGGGACCAATACAACCGCCAGCGTCTGCCTTACTACTATTGTTGTTTTGACTTCGATCGCACCACCTTCGAGATGTTTCCGGACCCGCATTGGGCCAACTCCACCGGCTACCTGCGCGCCATGATGCAAGGGTTCATCGAGCGCCTCTATCCGTATACTGGCGACGCGCGCATGCTCACGTTCCTAACCGATTTCGTGGACTATGAACTGGAGAATGGGCTCACGCCGGAGGGTTACGCGTGGGAACGTGTACCGTATGCTTCGGCCAATCCGGGAGCCAAGCGCTACACCGGCTGGAGCCAGCACGGCGAGGATTACATCGAACCGCACGTCGTCGGTGAAGATGGCTACGCGTATCTCCGTTTATATGAGATGACGGGAAATACGAAGTATCTGCAGGCCGCCATTCGATGCGCCAATGCGTTGGTGAAGAACTTCAAGCCGGGCGATGAGTTGCACTCGCCCTGGCCGGTGCGCTGTTATGCACGCGATGGCAAGACCGGCACCAAGCCCATGGGACCCTATTCCGCCAACGTCATTGAACCTATCGTGCTCTTCGACGAATTGATGCGTCTAGGTCAGGGCGATGTTACGTCTTATGCGAAGACGCGCGCCGGGGCTTGGGAGTGGTTCAAGAAATACCCGCTCACGAATAACGTATGGGTGGGTTACTTTGAAGATGTTTCTCCCAGCATGGGGAACATGAATCAGGTGATCCCGCTGGAGTTCGCGCGGTACGTGCTTCTGCACCCCGACAAAGACCCCGACTGGCGGGAGCATTCCCGCCGATTGATCGACTGGGTCAAGACCACGCCGAAGTGGCCGAAGTACATCGTTCACGGGGCGACGGTGACTACCGAACAAGGCGATGGAGTTACTTTCTGCTGCAATCAGCCCAACCAATGCTGCGATAGCCACACCGCGCGCCTGGCCGCCGTGGAAGCCCTCTACTTCGCGAAAACTGGGGACGTCGCTTATAAGGAAGCAGCTTATCGCTCCTTCAATTGGGTCACTTACTTTCAGGGCCTTCCCGGAGGCGCTCACGCACCATTCGCAGACCAGTGGTGGTTCACGGACCAGTTCTCCGATGGGCCCCGGCGCGTGATGGATGCATTCTGGGCCGTACCGGAATGGGCGCCGGCCGGCGAGTCCCACTTAGTCGGTTCCAGTTCCGTTGTGACTCGCATTCACTACGGGGCAGGCTCCGTGACTTACTCCACCTTCGACCCTCAGTCCGACGATGTTCTCCGGCTCGATTTCAAACCTGAGTCGGTCACCGCCGACGGCGAGCCGCTTCGCGATTTCACTTTCGATGAGAAGTCCGGCGTGCTTCGCATCCACCACACAAATGCGAAAGATATCGACATTCAGGGCGATGGCGGGAGCGCCCCGCCGCTCACCGTCACCTTCGATGATCCGCATCTGGCGGCGGGCACGGAATTGAACGGGCAGTATCTCATCGATTGGGGCAAAGCTCAATGGCGGATCGGCGTGCCCGACGGAAAGTTCGGAACTTTCAATCTCGTTTTGGCCGATCCGGAAGCCCAGCACGCGCATTTCAGTTTTTATCAACCCCGCATCTTTGCTGGAATCGATATCTATAATGGCGGCGCGGCGGAAGCGACCGTCACTATTAGTTCTCCGACCGCTCGTGAAATCCAATTCAGCATCAAGCCCGGCGAACTGCGGCGTGTTCGCACGGAATGGCGGGATCCTACTTCCCGCGTTAACTTCGATTTCAAGAACGCTGAGGCGGTGCGCTTCGATAATCTCGCGTGTTTGCAGGAGTGATTGTGTTTCTGGATATACACTGGGGTCAGGCATACCTGATGCGGATTCCCAAAGAGGGGACGAAATCGACATTTCCATCACAGGCGAAAGCGACTTCAAGTTGGCCCGGGACCTATACAAAACGAGGGCTCTGGAACAGCTTCGTCAAATGAAGTGGTCTTTTCCTCCCGGTTTCAAAATCGATCGCGAAGAGATAAACGAACGGTAGACCGTTCTTCGACACCAACGTCATCTGTGCGCGTTCAGTTCAGGGTGCGCTCCATGCTGGCGCCAAAACACTGCACTCCTAGTACATGCGAGACGGCCAGGCGATCGATGGCCGAGTGACATATATACCCAATTCAGTTTGCTCTGTGAACCCGCCCCTCGCCTCAAAACCAGCGATACTGAGGGGAGCGCACTCTTCATGGCCACCGTTACCCATCTAACCGTAAACGAATATCTGCGTCGCCACGATGAACCGGAGTGTGAACTGATCGCGGGAGGGCTGGTCGCGAAACCGATGGGAACCATCGATCACATGAAGATGGAAAGACGGTTGCAGCAACTGCTGGAACCGTTCGAGCAGCGCGGGCTGGGGCAGGTCGTATGGGAACAATCCTTTCGCCAGCGGGACGAGGTGCGCATTCCAGATGTGGTCGTTCTGGCATCCACTGCCCGGTTCGAAGACGGGATTCCGGTAGATGCGCCGTTGCTCTGCGTCGAGATCCTCTGCCCGTCTCAGCGTGAGGCCGAGCTGTTTGCGAAGTGCGAGGTCTACCACGCCTAGGGGGTCCCTATTGTTGGGTGATTGACCCGATCGGCAGGAAAGCATGGCAATATCACCAAAGCGCGCCCGTCGTCTTGTTATTGATCGACGGCGTACTCCGCGCGGGCGAGATCGTGGTTTCGGTCAGCGAACTGTTTGAATAAGAAAGCGCAGCGCCGCCGGAACCGACAGTTATTGAAGAGACAAGATTTGGAGCGGGTGACGGGAGTCGAACCCATGTAGGTAGCTTGGAAGGCTACAGCCCGACCGCTAGGCCACACCCGCGTCTCAAACAGCCTCCCAATTATACTAAAGACCGCCCTCCAGAGGCAGCGCCAGCGGCGGCTCACGCAGAAAGTCCAGGCTCGCCATCGCATCCACGGCCTCCCGCAACGCTCGCTCCGACGTATTCTCCACCGTGATCACAAACGGCAGCGTCCGCTTGTCGTCGCTCGGAAGCTGCAGCACCGCATCCAAACTAATGTGCCGGTCCGCGAGAATCCCGGCCAGAGTGGCAATAATCCCAGGCCGGTCCTCCACGCGAAACCGGAGATAATAAGGACGCGATTGCTCCAGCACCGAAATCGGTTTGTACTCGCCCAAACGCTCGTGCGCGAACGGTGAAACGCGCTCCGGACTGCCCGACCTTATCTCCCGCGCTACGCGCATCAGATCACTCACCACAGCCACGCCCGTAGGCTTCGACCCCGCTCCGCGCCCGTAATAGAAAGTGTCGCTCCCGTAATGTCCGCGCACCCAGATGCCGTTATAAGAACCGTCTACATTGGCCAAAATCGTCGAACGCGGAATCAAGGCCGGCCGCACGGATAAGATGAGCCCCTCCGCGGTCTGCCGCGCCGTTCCCAGTAAACGAATGGTCTGTCCCAACTGCCCCGCGTACGCGAAATCGATCTGCGAAATGCGCCGGATGCCTTCCACGTAAATATCCGCGGGCGTGATGCGCTCGCCAAACGCCAGCGCGGAAAGAATGGCCAGCTTGTATCGCGCGTCATGCCCGTCGATATCGGCGGCCGGGTCGGCTTCCGCATATCCCAGCCTTTGCGCTTCCGCCAGCATGTCCTCCAGCGACCGGGCCTGCTTTTCCATGCCCGTCAAAATGTAGTTGCTGGTGCCGTTCAAAATGCCGTAGATGGCTTGAATGCGGTCGCCCGAAATGCCCTCGCGCAGTACCGCATGAATGGGAATGCCGCCGGCGACACTGGCCTCCATCGCCAGGTTGATTCCGGCTTTAATCGCCTGCGACCAGATGTCGGCGCCGCACAGCGCGATCAGTTCCTTATTGGCCGTGACGATGGATTTCTTTTCCAGGATGGCCGCATCCAGGATCTCCCGCGCCACCGTGGTGCCGCCCACCAGTTCGGCCACGATATCGATCGCGGGATCGCTCACCACCTCGCGCCAATCCGCCGTGCGCTTGATTTTCCCGAGTCCAGCCGGCAGCTTTTTCGAAGCGATGCCGCGGCTGCAAACCGCGGCCACCCGCAGCGGAAACCCCAGCTTCAGGCGGATCTGCTCGGCGTTCTCCGCCAATATCTCCAGCGCGCCCGAACCCACGTTCCCCAACCCGACGATCCCCACATTGACTGCGCGCATTTTGGCTTATGATAACAACAGCTTCCGTATGCCCTCCCGCGCCGCTCTCGTTCTGATTTTGCTGGCGGTTGTTGCTCCGTTTAACGGTCAGCAGAACACCCAGCCGCCGCCCCTTTACTTCCCGCCAGAGTCAAAGCCAGATACCGATGTCAGACTGCCCAATGGCAAACGGCAGGTCGACGAGATTCTAAAATCCGACCGGGAGAAGAGCATTGAAGATGTGAAGCAGTTGATCGAGTCGGCACAGGCGCTCCAGAAGGATCTGGAGCGGAAGGATTCACAACAGGTGTTGAGCCTGAATGATGTTCATCGCACCGAAGAGATTGAGAAGCTGGCGAAGCGGATTCAGGGGCGAATCCGCCGTAACTGATCCGATATAATTGGCGGATGACGCCGTCATTATCAGGAGCCTGCATCCGCGCCTCATGCGTGATCTTATTTTTGGGCGCTGCGGCTTACGCGGAGTCACCCGGCAACTTCAACTCGCCCAGGGCCGTTTACCTCCGCTCCTATCCTTTCGCGAGACATTCGGTGATGGCGCTTACAAACAAGCAATTACACCACCGAAGAAGAACCCCTAGGAGCCTATGCGAATCGGAAGTATAGTTGCGATTGCGACAGTTTTGTTTGCGTTCTGCTTGGCGATGCTTGCAAATTACTGGCACAGCGAAGCCTTGCCGCTTATATGCGGTTTCATTTTGACCCCGGGCTGGAATCTTGACTCCCGCACTTTTAGGTCTCAACCCGAGCGGTGGAGTAATTTTTGTGGCGGCTGCGCTAATCGGAAACATTCTTATCTACGAGGCATTGCTTGCATCAGTCCTGTTATCGATACGATTCGCAAGGAGGAGAGGTCGCGCGACGTCATCCTGATGTTATGACGTGGGCTTAACTATCTGCCCTCGCAGTTCACTTCACCGGCAAGGAACGCGATTCCGAGACGGGGCTCGATTTCTTTGGGGCGCGGTATTTTTCGGGAGCGCAGGGGCGGTTTATTAGTGCGGATTGGTCGGCCGTGCCAGCGGCGGTGCCATATGCGAGTCTCACCGATCCGCAAACGCTGAACCTATATGGGTACGTTCGCAACAACCCGCTGAATCGGGCGGACCGGGACGGGCACTGTCTTGCGGCCGCGGACAACAGCAGCTGTCTTGGTGACGAGAAGTTTGAGGAAGCGCAGCGTTCGTCGGCCGCCCTGACCGAGCAGTTTGTGCTTCCGAAAACGCCGTCGGGTCTCGGCCCGGAGTGGGTGAAGGACGACGGCCACTTGGCGCCCAACGGCGAGATCTGGGACAGGGCCGACGGAACGAGGCTAGACTTCGACAGAGGCGTGAAGGGGCGGCCGAAATGGGGCGGGAAAGATCATTGGCACGTCTACAAGCCCGGCAACAAGGACTACGACACGACCCAAGGCGACAAGGGCCATCTGAACCCCGGGTCGAATGCCGAGCTTCCGAACTTTCCGGGCGTGCCACGGATACAATTGCCGCCGGAACTAGAACTGAACGAATGGGCCGGAACGGACGTTGGGCCGCCAGCTAGATCGCCCGCATCCGTCTTCTTTCCGGGTGCGCTTCCAAGTGGACTCCCTACCGCGGGAGCCGCCCCGGTCGGCGATATCCCAATGATCTGGGAGCCTGTTCTCGTACCGTAGCCAGCTAGATTGGAGTGAAAAATGAAGATTGAGGATTTGGAACATAACTTGCCGAACGGATTTCACGACGTCGAACTTCTATCCGTTGCAAGGGACTACGGAAACGGCTCATGCGTCCTGGAGATGCAGGTCGACGCTGAAAACGGGAGTGCCGAGATCTATCGCAATATCAAGATCCTGCTGAGCGGCCTTTCCCTTTTGATAATGGAGGTGCCGGACGCGCGCTATCCATTCGCGAAGGCCGGAGGCGAACGCTTTTCGGGATTCGCGACCACGGTGAAGTATCTGCCAAACCTTGAGGAATTACGCCAACAGGCACCTGAAGGGTCTTTCTTCTATAGTTTCTTTCTGAACGGTCTAAACTGCTGCATTCACCTTGCTGCTACGGACGCGAAGCTCCTTTTGTGACTGTTCTTTACACCGGCAAAGAACGGGATGCGGAGACGGGCCTCGATTTCTTCGGCGCGAGGTATTTCTCGGCCGCACAGGGGCGGTTTACGTCACCGGACTGGTCAGCGGTGCCGCAGCCTATTCCCTACGCCGACCTGAGTGACCCCCAGACGCTGAATCTCTACAGCTCATCGGCAGAAGGGGTGACACGCCACCCCTACCCGTCAGCGAACTGGAATGGAGACGGCAACCCCGATCTTGCGGTCGCGTGCGCCAAGACGTACACGGTTTCAATCCTATACGGAAAAGGCGATGGGACGTTTTTGCCTCAGCAGGAGTATCTCGCCGGCTCTGGTCCTGCCGGGGTCGTGGCTGGGACTTTCACGAAAAATGGCAAGCTTGATCTTGCAGTAATCGACAACGCTACAACTATCGCCCTCTTGACCAATACCGCCCCTTAGCTCTACTAAATCAAGCACTAAATCAAGCCATGACGCAGCGCGTGCGCCACCGCTTCCGAGCGCGTATGCACGTGAAGCTTCTCGTAAATGGAACGCAGGTGAAAGCTGACGGTGTGAATGCTGATGCCAAGTTCCGCGGCGGCAGTCTTGTTCTGGTGGCCCTCGGTGAACAGCTTCAGCAGCCGCGTCTCCTGCGGGGAAAGACTCACCGAGCCGGCTTCGCGCCCAGGCGTCTTTCGGAACAGGTCTACCACGCGCATCGCCACTTCCGGCGACATCACCGCGCCGCCTTCGGCGATCTCCCGGATCGATTGCATCAAGCGGGCGGGCGGCATATTCTTGAGCAGGTATCCACAGGCCCCTGCGCACATGGCTCGGAAGATCCGGTCGTCGTCTTTGTAAACCGTGAGCATCACCGGCGCGACACTGGGATAGCGCGACTGAAGGATTCGCAGACCCGCTATGCCGTCGAGGCCCGGCAACCCGATATCCAGCAGGGCCACGCGCGGAGGATCAATTCCGATTCCATCGAGAGCCTCCTCCATCGATCCATAGGCATGCTCGCATACAAAGCCATCCGTGTGATTGATCAGGAAAGCGAGGCCCTCACGCGTCTCGCGTTGGTCCTCGATGACCCCCACTCCGATGGCCTGCTCTTCAGTAGGTTTAGACATGGGACTTACGGTAAACTCCCCGCCGAATCGGGACACGCACCTCCACTGTGCATCCAGCGCCTGGGAGGGCCGACCACTCGATCCGGCCGCCGAGGCTTTCCGCGCGTCTCTTCATGCTCGGGATTCCGGTGCCCCCATTCTTTTTCTGCGAACCGTTTCGATTGTTCTCCCCAACGCCGTTATCCCTCACAAGGAGCAGGATTTCCCGGTCAACTACTTGAAATTCCGAAGTCACCAGACTTCCATGCGAGTGACGGGCGGCGTTGTGAATGCATTCCTTGAAGATGAGGAACAGATGCCGCCGGCCTTGCAGGCTCAAGCGCAAATGGAGGATGTTTTGCGGGGCTCGTAACTCGAAGCCGATCGCCTGGGACTCCAGCAGATCGATGGCATATTCACGCATGCGCCGGATCAGGGGTTCCATGCCTTCGGGCTCCACGCGGATGGACCAGACGATGTCACTCATGGAATCCACCATGTCGCGAGCGAGCGAGGCGATCCGCTCTAAACGGTCTCCGGCGCCTGGCGGACTCGCCTGAGCATCGCTGCGCGCAACTTCGCTCAGAATGGCGATTTGAGAGAGACTGGCGCCTATGTCGTCATGCAGGTCTGTCGCGATGGTCGTGCGCATGCGCTCAATCCGCACCAACTGGGACACCCGGTATCGATGCGCTCCGAAGATCAGACCGGCCAACCCCGCAGCCGCCAGACCTTCAAACCACCAGCGCCGCCACACCGGAGGGAGAATCTCAAAATCGACTTCCGCCGGAGTGATGCTCTCTCCGCCTTCGGAATTCACCGCCTTCACCAGAAAACGGTAGCGTCCCGGCCCCAGGCCGGGGTAGTTCGCTTCGTGCTCGCGGCCTGGGCCCTGCCATCCAGAGTCGCCGCCCTGCAGGTTATACGTGTACCGCAAGCTCTGTTCCGGCTCGTTGTTGAATCCCACAAACTCGAACTGAAGCTCGTTCTGCGATGACGGTAAATCACCTCGCTGGACAAGCGTTTCGCCTGCCTGGGAGACGGGATAGCGATCGCTTCCGACGCGAAGGTCCGTAATCCGCACCAACGGGATGGAGGGCAGTCTATCTGGTCTCGGAGTGAGCCTCGACAAGCCTTGTTTGGTGGCAAACCACAGGTCACCCGACCCGTCGCGGAGGGCCGACGTCAGTTCTCCATGAGCCAACCCGTCCGCCGCCGAAAAATGCTTCACGTCACCCGTCGCCGGATTCAAACGGTCCACGCCTTTGGCGGTGCAGGCGTAGATGCGCCCCGCTTTATCCTCCACAATGCAATAGATCGTGTCGCTCGCCAGCCTCTTAGCGGGCGGCGGGTTCGACCCGGAATAGAGCTTCACCTGGAATTTCGGGTCGGCAGGGTTTTCAACTAATCCGAGACCGCCGATGGCCCCGATCCACAACTTCCCGGAATCGTCGACAAGCAGAGCGAAGATGGTTCCCGGCGGCAATCCCTGTTCCCGATCGAAGCGAACGAATTGGCGGCCGTCGTAGCGCGCCACACCGCCGCCCCAGTAGCCCAACCAGATGTTGCCGGCGCGGTCCTCGGCAAAGGCGCTCACCAACCCCTCTGCCGCCTCGTCGCATGACGAAACCGAATTCGTGGCGGGGTCCCACCGCATGAGGCGGTCACCTCCGGGATGCTGAGCCGAGGCCCAGATACGGTGATGAGAGTCTTCGAACACGCGAAATATCTCCGAATCTCGCGCATAGCACACGCTCGGCGCGGTTCGAGCAAGCTTCGCCGCCGTGACGGCCGGAAAGCGGCACAGCCCCACCTTGGTGGCCGCCCACCATTCGCCCGCGTGGCTTTGCAGCAGAATCTGATCCTGTCCCCACGTAGAGTGGGCGCCAAACACTTTCGGGACAGAGGAGCTGAAACTCAACCCGTTAAACACGTCCAGGGAGCGGACCGCGTTGGCAGACAAGATCGTTACGGCTAAAACCCCGCCCTTCCGGTCTGCCAGGACCGAGAACACCCGATCCGACGCGAGGCCGTCCCGTTCTCCGAAAGTCGTAAAACCCCCGGATTGGATTTTCATCACTCCCGCGCCCTCCGTTCCTGCCCACATATTGCCAGCTTGATCGGATGCGAGCGCGGTGATTGAGCGGTCGATCAGGCCCTGCGCCCGGGTAAGGATGCGGAAAGACAACGGAGAGCCGCCGGGACCAGAGCGCATAATTCCATCCTGGGAGCCAATCCAGATTTCCCCATCCGGCCCCTGAGCAAGCGCGTGCACGTCCAGCTTCACTTTCCCGATGCTCTTGTAGGTTTGTTGAACTGAGAACATACCCGATTCATTCACGTCACGCATCAGCGCTAAACCGCCGCGTGTGCCGGCCCACAAGCGGCGCTGTTTATCGAGCAACAGGTGGTCTACCCAATTGTTCGGGAGCCCGTCCTTCCGTGTCAGGTACTGAACGTCGCCGCTATCCCGGACAATGAAAATCCCGTCCGTTGAGGCCACCCACAAGTTATGGCGCG
>Ga0182012_10000501_pt1 | contig 43528 bp, 51 predicted proteins | sample 612S2SmetaG_FD_120486 | JGI IMG/M metagenome (GOLD analysis project Ga0182012, IMG submission 120486) | Permafrost microbial communities from Stordalen Mire, Sweden - 612S2S metaG | ecosystem: Environmental > Terrestrial > Soil > Wetlands > Permafrost | place: Sweden: Stordalen | collected... | reverse complement strand
CGCAGACAGATAGTCGCAGTGGGCCACGTACTCGGCTTGCTGCTTGTTCGCGCCAAGACCCTTGTTAGCCTTGTCCAGCGCGTCCCGCATCACGACATCGCCCACCTTGAACGAGGTGTCGCCCGGATTCAGAATGCGTACTTCGTCCACCACCGTGCCGTCGATGACGCGCTTGTAGGGGCTCTCGATGAAGCCGTACTCATTGATGCGCGCAAAACACGACAGCGAAGAAATGAGGCCGATGTTCGGGCCTTCCGGCGTTTCAATGGGGCAGATGCGGCCGTAATGCGTCGGGTGCACGTCGCGCACCTCGAAGCCCGCGCGTTCGCGCGACAGACCGCCCGGTCCAAGCGCCGAGAGACGCCGTTTGTGCGTAATCTCGGAGAGCGGATTGGTCTGATCCATGAACTGCGAGAGCTGGCTCGAGCCGAAGAACTCGCGAATCGCCGCCATTACCGGCTTGGCGTTCACCAGGTCGTGCGGCATGGCCGTCGACATTTCCTGGTAAACCGACATCTTTTCTTTGATGGCGCGCTCCATGCGCACCAGACCGATGCGGAACTGATTTTCGAGCAGCTCGCCCACCGCGCGCACGCGCCGGTTGCCGAGGTGATCGATGTCGTCGATCTCGCCCTTGCCGTCGCGCAGATCGACCAGCGTCTTGATGACGGCCAGGATGTCTTCCTTGCGTAGCGTGCGGTGGGTGTCGGGCGCATCGAGTTCGAGGCGCATGTTCATTTTGACGCGGCCGACCGCTGAAAGGTCGTAGCGCTCAGAGTCGAAGAACAGCGACTGGAACATGGTCTGGGCCGAATCGATGGTCGGCGGCTCGCCGGGACGCATCACGCGATAGATGTCGAACAGCGCGTCTTCCCGCGTCATGTTCTTGTCGGCGTTGAGCGTGTTGCGGATGTAGGCGCCGACATTGACATGGTCGATGTCGAGCAGCGGCAATTCCTTGTAGCCGTGCTCGTTGAGCGCCTTCAGCGACTTCTCGGTGATTTCCTCGCCGGCCTCGGCGTAGATTTCGCCGGTCTTGGGATTGACGAGGTCCTCGGCCAGGTAATTGCCGACCAGTTCCTCATCCGACAGCCGCAGCGCCTTGAGGCCCTTTTCCTGCAACTGGCGCGCGCCACGCACGGTCAGCTTTTTGCCGGCCTCGAGCACGACCTTGCCGCTGTCGGCATCGATCAGGTCGTTGATGGTGGAATAGCCGCGGAAGCGGGTGGCGTCGAACGGTACGCGCCAGCCCTCCTTGGCCCGCTTATAGATGATCTTCTTGTAGAAGGTGCTGAGGATGGCTTCGCCGTCGAGCCCGAGCGCGAACATCAGCGAGGTCACCGGAATCTTGCGGCGGCGGTCGATGCGCGCGAACACGATGTCCTTGGCATCGAATTCGATATCGAGCCAGGAGCCCCGATAGGGGATGACGCGCGCGGCAAACAAAAGCTTGCCCGACGAATGGGTCTTGCCCTTGTCGTGATCGAAGAACACGCCGGGCGAACGATGCATCTGCGAGACAATGACGCGTTCGGTGCCGTTGACGACGAAGGTGCCGTTCATGGTCATGAGCGGGATGTCGCCCATGTAGACGTCCTGCTCCTTGATGTCCTTGACCGACTTGGCGCCGGTCTCTTCATCGATATCGAACACGATCAGGCGCAGCGTCACCTTCAGCGGCGCAGCATAGGTCATGCCGCGCTGGCGGCACTCGTCGACGTCATATTTGGGCGGCTCGAACTCGTAGCGAACGAATTCAAGCATCGAGGTGCCGGAGAAGTCCGAAATCGGAAACACCGAGCGGAATACCGCCTGCAAGCCCTCGTCCAGCCGTCCGCCCGGGGGTTCGTCGACCATCAGGAACTGGTCATAGGATGCCTTCTGAACCTCGATCAGGTTCGGCATCTCGGCGACTTCCTTGATGTGTCCAAAGAACTTGCGTACCCGCTTGCGACCGGTGAATGTCTGCTGCGCCATCGTGGCCTCTCATTTCGTCGCCCATCTCGGAGCGAACCTTCCGAAGCGCGATTGCCATCGCCCCCGGGTTGAATTTCGATTCGTTTTCAGCCCCTGGAAGCCGGGTTTCCAGGGCTTAAGTCCTGAATCCCGGCACCAGACCTTCAAAACGCAAAACGACGCGCGGGCGCTAACCGCACCCGCCCGTCACAACCATCATCTTAACGGACTGCAAAAGCCCGAAATTGCTTATCTCCCAACGGCTTAGGCAGAAACCTCGCCGTTCCCGCCGCCTAACCGCGCTTTCGTGCTGCCGGCCCAATATGGGATGGCAAGCGCGGAGATTCGAGGGGTGCCCCTGCGAATCCCCACACATTGTCGTTACAATCTCTTACTTCAGCTCGACCTTTGCGCCAGCCTTTTCGAGCTGGGCCTTGACCTTTTCGGCTTCGTCCTTGTTGACGCCTTCCTTGACCGGCTTGGGCGCGCCCTCGACCAGATCCTTGGCTTCCTTGAGGCCGAGGCCGGTAATGGCGCGGACTTCCTTGATGACTTCGATCTTCTTGTCGCCGACGGCGGCAAGCACCACCGTGAACTCGGTCTTCTCTTCAACCGGCGCCGCGGCAGCGCCGCCACCGGCGGGACCGGCTACCGCCACGGCGGCGGCGGCGGACACGCCCCACTTTTCTTCCAGCAGCTTGGCGAGTTCGGCAGCCTCGAGCACGGTCAGGCTCGAGAGGTCGTCAACAATCTTCTGTAGGTCAGCCATTGATCTGTTTCCTTAAGCGTATCGGTTCGAACCAGGTTTGATGTTTGCGAAGGGCGTCAGGCCGCTTCGCTCTTTGAGGCATAGGCCTGAACCACGCGCGCGAGCTTAGCCGCGGGCGCAGTGGTGAGCTGGGCGATCTTGGTTGCCGGCGCCACCAGGAGGCCGACGATCTTTCCGCGCAACTCATCAAGCGACGGCAGGGCCGCAAGGGCCTTCACGCCGTCGACATTCAGGACGGTTTTACCCATCGATCCGCCGAGAATGATGAACTTCTCATTGGTCTTGGCGAATTCGATTGCAACCTTCGGCGCCGCCACCGGATCGTTTGAAGTCGCGATCACGGTCGGCCCCTTCAACAGGGAGCCGATGGCAACGACATCCGTGCCTTCAAGAGCAATCTTGGCGAGACGGTTCTTCGAGACCTTTACCGATGCACCCGCCTGCTTCATCTGCATGCGCAGCTTCTGCATCTGGGCCACGGTGAGGCCGGAATAATGAGCCACGACCGCGACGCTGGTGGTCTTGAAAAGCCCGTTCAGCGCGTCAACCGCGTCCTTTTTTGCCGCTCTTTCCACAGCAAGCTCTCTCCGGTTGGCGGCCTTTGCCAAAAAAAGCAGGACCGCCGGGTTACATCCCATCGTCTTGCCTGAACCTGGCCTCTAGACCTCTTTAAGTCCTGGGACACGCCGGGCAGAACGACACATGAAAAGCCTGCCCTCCCCAGCCCACAAAGGCAGGGGGTGTCGAGGTTCGAACCATATCTGCCGAGCGATCGCTAAGTGCGATGCCCAGGAAAATCCGGTCTTCACCCGTCTATGCAGGCAATCGATTAAGCCGTTGAAGTAACGCTTTAATTTCTTCGCCGGCGCCTGCAGTCTCGGACAGGATCGAAGCCCTTCGGCACGCCGAAAGACCCCTGCCACACCCTCACTTCCCGGAAGCGACAGCTTTTCATCCTTTCGAGCAACCCTTGCGGATGTCCGGAAAGGAATGATCTCCTATCGTATCGGGTGTTCGGAGTGCGAGCACAGACGTGCCAGCAACCGCCAGCACGCCCGGAAAAGGCTATTTAGCTGGTCTCTTCAGCCTTGCCAAGGACTAATTTTCGGCATTTTCGGCCCCGAGTGGCCTGCGAAATTTTCCTGCCGATTTGTCACATATGGCTCGCTTCGCTCGTCTTGGCCGCACGGAGGTTGCCATGCGGAGATCGATTTCGGCCATCCTGGCGGTCCCGACCGTCGTCAATGGGCTGATGATGATGCTTTCGGGGCCGTTCTGGTACATGAGTGTGCGCGGCGTGTCCGACACCGGTCCCTATAACGATCACTTTGTCCGGGACATCGGCGCGGCCTTTGTTGTCGCGGGTCTGGCGCTGGCGGCGCGGGCCTGGCGGCCGCGTTACTGGGCCGCCGCGGTTGCCGGCGCCGCCTTCCTGGCCCTTCACGCCCTGCTCCATCTTCTCATGGTGATCGACGGCCGCGATCAGCACGCCGTGTTCGACCTGATCACCGTGGTATTGCCGGCGGGACTGGCGCTTTATTTCGCCTTCCCTGCGAAGGGCGAAGTTCATGCGTAGGTGGATCGCGCGCCGCCTGCTGCGTGCCATGAGCAGGCGCCACGGTTACGACACCGGCTATCTCGACATGATGCTGAGCGTTTCGCCCTCGGCATTCTTCAAATTCGCAGCCGTTGTCAAGGCGGCCAACCACCGCGAGGTGGTTCCGCTCGATGCCAGCTTCGCCGCCCGACTGGTCGGCGTGCTGGCCGAGGATTGCGGTCCCTGCATCCAATTGTGCGTCGACATGGCGCTCGAGGCAGGCGTGCCGAAGCAGCAGATCGAGGCGGTCTTGTGCCGTGACACCAGCGCGATGAACCCCGCCACCAGGCTCGGATTCAGCTTTGCTGACGCCGTGGCCCGAAGGTCCGCCGATGACGAGACGTTTCGCGACGCCATCCGCGCCCAGTGGGGCCAGAAAGGCGTCATCGACTTGACGCTGGCCCTGCAGATGGGCCGGATGTTTCCGATGGTCAAAGCCGGACTTGGTTACGCCTTGCAATGCCGGCGGGTCACGGTGGACGGGCAGCCGATCGATGTCGTCAAACAGGCCGCGTGAAAGTGATCCGCTGGCGCCCCATCGCGGGCGGCTGCTCGGCCTTGCCTATCGCATGCTCGGCAGCCGCAGCGACGCCGAGGACGTGGTGCAGGACGCCTACCTGCGCTTCGCCGCGGCGCGGGACGTCCACAATCCCGAGGCCCTGCTGGTCACCATTGTCACGCGGCTTTGCCTTGACCGGCTCAAGCGCGCCAAGGCGCAGCGCGAGATCTACATCGGCCCGTGGCTTCCCGAGCCGGTGTTCGATGCCGAGAGCCTGGCGGCGGACGCCGCCACCGAATTGGCGGACGATCTCTCCTTCGCCCTGCTCCTGGCGCTGGACCGGCTGAGCCCGCTGGAACGCGCCGCCTTCCTGCTGCACGATGTCTTCGACCTGCCGTTCGCAGCGGTCGCGCGGATGCTGGACCGGACCGAGGCAGCTTGCCGGCAGCTGGCCACGCGGGCCCGTCGCGCGGTGCGCGATGCGCGCCCGGCGCCGGCTGCGACGCCGGATCGTCACGCGAGACTGCTGATCGCTTTCGGCGAAGCCGTTGCCAGCGGCGATGTCTCCCGTCTCGCCGGATTGCTGCGCGAAGATGCCGTCGCGGTGACCGATGGCGGCGGCCGCAAGACCGCGGCGCTGCATCCGATCATGGGCGCCGACAAGATCGCCCGGTTCTTCATTGCGCTTGCGGCCAAGAACACCAGCCGCGACATTCGCATCGAACCGGCTGTGATCAACGGAACCGCGGGCGCCCTGCTCTACATCGACGGCGAGGTCGACCAGACCCTGAGCATGGCCAGCGAGGGCGACCTCATCACGGCGATCTATATCGTGCGCAATCCCGACAAACTGCGCCATGTCCCTTCCACCGCGCGCCGCTAGCGCTTCAGCGCAAGCCCACGGGATGCGGCAGCGGTTGGCCGGCGAAATAGGCCTCGAGATTGGCGATCACGCAGGCCTGCATCGCGGCATGCGATCCGATGGTGTGGCCGCCGACATGCGGCGTCAGCACGACATTGGCGAAGGCGCTGAGCGCGTCCGGCGCATGCGGCTCCTGCTCGTACACGTCGAGGCCGGCACCCGCGATGGTCTGGTCGGCCAGCGCCGCGACCAGCGCCTTTTGATCGACCACCGAGCCACGCGCGATGTTGACCACAAAACCATCCTGGCCGAGTTTCCGCAGGATCGCGGCATCGACGGCATGGTGGGTGTCGGCGCCGGCGCGCACCGCGATCATCAGCACGCTGCACCATTCCGCCAGCGCTTCCAGGCTCGGCAGATAGCGATAGGGCACGTCGTGCCGGCTGCGGCTGAAGTAGCCGACTTCGCATTCGAACGCGGCGACCCTTGAGGCAATCTTGCGGCCGATCTCGCCCAGGCCATAGATGCCGACGCGCCGGCCGGGATTGCCGGCCTGCGGACGCAGCAGCGGCGAGGCCTTTGCCGAGGCCCAGTCTCCGCTGCGCACATACTGGTCCGCCGCCAGCAGCCGCCGCGTCACCGCCAGCATCAGGGTGACCGCGAGGTCGGCGACCGCAGCGGCATTCGCCCCTGGGCTGTGGCCGACCGCAATGCCGCGCTGCGCAGCGGCGGCCAGATCGACCCCGTCGTAGCCGGTGCCATAGCAGACGATGGCGCCAAGCTTCGGCATCCGATCCATCATGGCCCCGCCGAGCGGCGTGCTGCCGGCTGTGATCATGGCGCGGACATCGGACAGCTGCTCGGGGGTAAATACTTCAGGCAGTGGACGACCTGCTGTTTCCAGCAGCTCGAAGCGTTCGCCAATGGGCGCCATCATGGCCTTTGGAAAGCGCGAATAAACCAATACTTTGAATGGCATAACCAGATTTCCAGATGTCAAAGACGAGGGGCGGAATCGGTTGCCCAATTCCGCCCCTGAAGGCATTTCATTTAGCGCGCTCGAACACTAGCCGAGCAGGCTGCCCGGCTCGACCTTGACGCCCGGGCCCATGGTGGAGGAGACCGCGACGCGCTGGATGTAGGTGCCCTTGGCGCCGGTCGGCTTGGCCTTGGCGACGGCATCCGCGAGCACCTTGATGTTCTGCACCAGCTTGTCGGCCGAGAACGATGCCTTGCCGACACCGGCCTGCACGATGCCTGCCTTCTCGACCCGGAACTCGACCGACCCGCCCTTGGCGCCCTTCACCGCGCCGGTGACGTCCATGGTGACGGTGCCGATCTTCGGGTTCGGCATCATGCCGCGCGGTCCCAGCACTTTGCCGAGCCGGCCGACCAGCGGCATCATGTCGGGGGTGGCGATGCAGCGGTCGAAATCGATCTGGCCGCCCTGGACCTTCTCCACCAGGTCCTCGGCGCCGACGACATCGGCGCCTGCCGCCTTGGCCTCTTCGGCCTTGGCGCCGCGGGCGAACACGCCGACCCGCAAGGTGCGGCCGGTACCGTTCGGCAGCGTCACCACGCCACGCACCATCTGGTCGGCGTGACGCGGGTCAACGCCCAGATTGATCGCAATCTCGATGGTCTCGTCGAACTTCGAGGTGGCGCGCTCCTTGACCATTTTGATGGCGTCGGCGAGCGGATAAAGCTTCTCGCGATCAACGCCTTCACGGGCCTTCTTCAATCGTTTTCCAATGGCCATGATCCCATCACCCCGCAACTTCAAGACCCATCGAACGGGCGGAGCCCTCGACCATCTTCATGGCCGCTTCGATCGAGTCGCAATTCAAGTCTTTCATCTTCTTCTGGGCGATGTCGCGGACCTGGTCCTTGGTCACCGAACCCGCTTTGTCACGGCCCGGCGCCTTCGAGCCTGACTGGATCTTGGCGGCCTGCTTGAGAAAGAACGACATCGGCGGGGTGCGCAATTCGAAGGTAAACGAACGATCGGCGTAGATCGTGATCACCACGGGAATCGGGGTATTCTTCTCTTCCTTCTGCGTCTGCGCGTTGAACGCCTTGCAGAATTCCATGATGTTGAGGCCGCGCTGACCAAGCGCGGGGCCGATCGGGGGCGAAGGGTTCGCCGCGCCGGCCGGCACCTGCAATTTCAGGTATCCGGTCACCTTCTTTGCCATACGTCACTCCTCATGCTGTTTTCGGACCATTCCGAAAACTTCACAGGACCGTGGTGCGGTTCGCATGACGGCTGGCGACCGTCAGTCCCCTTCCACGGCTCTTCTTCCGCTCGCGCCTGCGCTTGCGGGCGTCTTCTCCCTCGCGCCCCGCGCTTGCGGGGAGAGGGAATAGTACCGCTCAGACCTTCTCGACCTGAGCGAATTCCAGTTCCACCGGCGTGGCGCGGCCGAAGATCGAGACCGCGACCTTGACGCGCGAGCGGCCCTCGTCGATTTCCTCGATCACGCCGGAGAACGATGCGAACGGGCCATCGGCCACCCGCACGTTCTCGCCGATCTCAAACGACACCGAGGCCTTCGGCCGTTCCACGCCTTCCTGCACCTGGTGCAGGATCCGCATGGCTTCGGCCTCCGAGATCGGCATCGGCTTGTTTTCCGCGCCCAGGAAGCCCGTCACCTTCGGGGTATTCTTGATCAGATGGAAGGCCTCGTCGGTCAACTTCATCTTGACCAGGACATAGCCCGGGAAAAACTTGCGCTCGGCGTCGACCTTGCGGCCGCGGCGCACCTCGGTGACCTTTTCGGTCGGCACCAGCACCTGCTCGAACAGCTCCTCGAGCCCGCGCTGCTTGGACTGCTCGCGGATCGATTCGGCGACCTTCTTTTCGAAGTTCGAATAGGCGTGAACGATATACCAGCGCTTGTCCGTGGTCTGGGCTGCGAGGCTTGCCATCAGTGGATACCGAGCAAGAAGGTGACGACAAAGCGGATCAATTGATCCGCGGCGAAAAAGAACACCGAGGCCAGCGCCACCATCACGAACACCATGATGGTGGTGATGGTGGTCTCGCGCCGGGTCGGCCAGGTGACCTTGTTGGTCTCCGAGCGCACTTCCTGCAGGAATTTGAACGGGCTGAAAGCCATCGTTGATGAGATCCGCGTCCGGTGGGACGATTGTCGAAGATATCAGAAAATCCGAACAGCCCTGTTGCGGCCAGCCCTCTTCCGAAGGATGAGCCGGCGAAGGGCTCGAATGTTTTCCGGGGGAATTCAAAGCCGCGCCGGATATCCGCATCAAGCGGGCCGGCAGCAGGTGGCGGGTATGTACTGCCCATCAGGCCAAAGGTCAAGACGGCGGGAACCCTAAGGTTGAGGAACGGGGCCAGGAATGCCGCGCCGACCTCCGATGCCGTCACCCGGCTTGACCAGATCAAGCCGGGCGATGACAGCTTTGTTTTGGTGGACTTCCGATCCAATTGTCAAACAGCGGGACGCTTCGCGTCTTGCAGGCTCCGGACGCAGATAAACGCCCCGCGGCGCCATGTCCGCCTGTCGGGCTATCCCCTTCCCCGGGGGATGGCTATATTGAATTAACCCTGTCAATGGCGTATATAAATGTGCTCTGGGACGCCCAAGATATCAAATTCGACTTCGTGGGCGAAGCCACGTCCGTCCGCAGAGGTTCTGACTGTCCGGATCGACTTTCGCGATGGCGGAGCCGAAGGAAGTCGGACGGACCCTCATTTTGGACGGGTTCAATATTCACTCAGATGCCGGCGCGCGCGCCACCGGGATTTCAAATTTGCGGATGTTGGCCGAGCTGGCGATGGAGAGGATGGACTACGATGAAATCGTCATTCAAGGAACGGCTCGAACGACTGGGTCCTGTCCGGGCCGTATCCCAGGTCGTCTCCGGTTCACCCGTCGTGATGTCCCTTCGCCCCGCGACGAACCCTCGTGACGTCAATCCGGTTTCGGCCACCGTATCGCTCGCCCGTCGTGGCCTGTCGATGCTCCGCGCCAAGCGTGCGCTGGAGGAGATGGTTGCAACGGGACGGACAGTGATCGAACTCCCGAAGGTGGAGAGCCGAGCGCTGTTGACGGCAGAGCTGGCAGAGCTTGGCGTCGTGGCACGTTCGGTGGCAGGTCACGACGTCGACATCAAGGGGCTGAGAGAGCGGTTGAACATGACCCAGGAGCAGTTTGCTCTCCGGTTCGCCATCGACCTCGACACGCTGCAGAACTGGGAAACAAAGCGGCGCAAGCCCGACAAGGCAGTCCAAGCCTACCTTCGCGTCATCGAGCGATTGCCTGAAGCCGCCAGCGAAGCCCAGGAAGATATAGGCTCGCCAGAGGCGTCCTTCTCACGTTAGTCTTGCTCCAGCAAGCGGAAGCGCTGGCTGGGAAACCGGGAGCGACCAGCCGCGCGGTCATAGGCGAGCGGAAGCGAGGCGTCCCTCACCTGCCCGGCTTCGCGGAGCCTGCCATCGGGCGCGCCGCCGGCCGGCCCCGTAGCATCCCGGCAATGCCGAGGTCCTCGTCGAGCTCGGGCCAGTGAACACCCAGCGCCATCAGTTCAAAATGCCCGCGCGCCGCCGCATTGGCATCCCGCAGCCGCGGATACCAGTCGAGCGGGGTCGCAATCCTGCGGCCATCGGCGAGCGTCACCACCAGTTCATCGGTGGTGAAGGCTACCGAGACCGGCCGAATATCGCCGACCTCAATTTCCAAAGTACTCCTGCCATTTGCCTTCTAGAACATCTCGTCGTGGTCGCAGGTGACGGACTATAACGCCTCGTGGGCGGGAATCCCGCATTGACCGCGTTCGTCCTGCGAGCTCGCTAACGTGCCACAAATTCGATGACAGCTTCGTCGCGTTCGACCGCATCGACAATAGTCGGTAAGGCGCGCAACGCCAGATCGATCAACGTTCGATTGCTTGCATTGCCTATTCTGACCCACAGGATCGCCGGACCATCTTTGCTCGCCGCCCGACAGGCGGCGGGAACCCGGAGGTAATGGAGACCGCCGGCCGACCCGTTCGGATGAAACAAGCCGGACTCGGGCTTGTCGAAGATGGGCGGCCACAAGGGCCGCCCCTACAGGATCGACATCGGCGCGGGCGCCCCTTGTGGGCGCCCTGTCGATCGAGCCATTAAATTTTCAAACAGCCAAGGCACCTTCCAATAGTTTCAATGACTTGTGGCGACTAACAGGACCAATGCGCGGCTGCGCTTTAAGCGGGCTTTTGAATGCAGTGACTGACGTGAAATAAATTTTGGCCGGCGCCGCGCGACGATCCGATCGCCAGCCGCGCCGCTCGGCGGGAAGCCCTGCGCGAGATGAAACAGCGCGCGAGCAAGCAGGCATGATAGAGTGATGCGGCTCACCGTTTGAGGGTTTGAGACAGGCAATCCGATGTCGCCCGATTTGACGACGACAGTCTTGTTCGCTGTTCTGGGCTTGATTGCCCTGTGGTCCATCATGAACAATCTGGCCACCGGCAATGCGGAAACCCGCTGGTGGATCGTCAATGTCAAGGAAAACCCCGGCGGGTTCTACCTCATCATTTTCTCGAAGGCCGCCTTTATCTCTTTCAGCATCGCGGTCATCTTGCATGCCTTCGGGCTGATCGGCGATCCCTTTGTCTGGATGCGGCAGTTTTTTCCCACAGGACACTGGCAGGTCCCCCCTTGAGAGGGGGAACTCTATGACGCAGAAATTCTGACACGGGCTTACATCGTCTGCCGCTCGCGGCACGCAATCGGAAACACCCGGATGCACCGCTTTGGCCTGAACGACGGAGGCGCTCGTCGCGCGGCTGTCCGGCTATGACGACTGAAGACGCAAACTTCAAACGGTCGCCGGCTGCGTGCGCGCCCACGGAAGCGGGGGCACCCGCAACGCATAAGCGCCGTCACCGAGCAGAACCTGTGCGATCAGCATGACCACCCAGGCCAGCGGAAATTCCATCCCGGCATCGGCGAACCAGAAGCCCTTGCGCACCATCCAGTGATTGGCGACCGCCAGCAGCACGGGGAGCGACAACAAACTGACATAACGGGTGTAGACCCCGAGCAGCAGCAGCAAGGCGCCGGCAAACTCGATGCCGACCGTGTAGCCGAGCACGACGCCCGGATAGCCCTGCTTGGTGAGGCCGTCCCACCATGGATCGAACCCGATCACGGCGAACTTCCTGATCAGATGTGCGAAAAAGAAGAATGACAGCCCAAGCCGGAGAACGAGCGCCGCATAAGGCGCAGTGCGATTGTCGATCATGGACGCCCTCCCCCGCTATTGGTTTGGCGCCATTCTACGACTGGCTTTTTGCTCACCGCAACGACCGTTTCGCGCGCCGCGACACGTGATGATGCCTCGGTTGTTCCCCTCGTCGCCTTGTCGCGGCCAGCGTTTTGAACCAGCATCAAGCAAAATACCGATCGCAGCGATCTCTCGCGACCAAGAAGGACACCCTCATGGCCACCGCCAAACCGGCGCTCCTGCGCACTTACGACCTCATCGTCTATGGCGCGTCCGGCTTTACCGGCCGGCTGGTGGCCGAACATCTGCTCGGCACCTATGGCGCGACCGGCGACATCAGGTGGGCGATGGCTGGGCGCAGCACCGGCAAACTCGCCGAGGTCCGCGACCGTATCGGCGCACCATCTTCTCTCCCGCTGATCGCCGCCGACGCAGGCGATCCGGCTTCGCTGAAAACCATGGCGGAAAGCGCCACCGTGATCGTTTCGACCGTCGGGCCCTATCAGCTTTACGGCGAGGGCCTGGTGGCGGCCTGTGCCGCGGCTGGAACGGACTACGTGGACCTCTGCGGGGAACCGGCCTGGATGGCGGCGATGATCCGCAAATACGGCGACGCAGCGGGAGCCTCCGGCGCGCGCCTCGTTTTTTCCTGCGGCTTCGACTCCATTCCGTTTGATCTCGGCGTCTTCTTTCTGGAGCAGCAGGCGCGCACCAGGTTCGGCGAGCCCGCGAGACGTGTGCGCGGCCGGGTGCGGAAAATGAAAGGCACATTTTCCGGCGGCACCGCGGCAAGCCTGCTCGCGACCGTCGACGCCGCCGCGCGAGACCCCGCGATGCGTAAAACGCTGTCCGACCCCTTCGCCCTGACGCCGGGATTTGCCGGCGCGGACCAGCCGAGTGGAAACGAGGTCTTCGAGGACATTGCCGCGGGCTCCTGGGTGGCCCCCTTCATGATGGCGATGATCAACACCAAGGCGGTGCACCGTTCGAACCAGTTGCTGAACTATGCCTATGGCCGGGATTTCGTCTATGACGAGATGATGATGACCGGCTCAGGCCCGGCCGGCGAGAAGCGCGCCAAGGCGCTGGCGCGGCGCGAGGCGGTGCAGAACGCCCTGATCGGCTTTGCGCCGACCCGCGCCTTGATCCGTCGTTTTCTGCCGAAGCCCGGCCAAGGCCCCTCCAAGGCCGCCCGCGACGCCGGCTTCTACGACATCCTGCTGATCGGCGAAACCAGCGGCGGCCACAGCCTGCGGGTCGCGGTCAAGGGCGACAAGGACCCCGGCTATGGTTCGACGTCCAAGATGATCGCCGAGAGCGCCATCTGTCTCGCCCGCGAGGTCTCGCATGAGGCGGTCGGCGGCGGATTCTGGACCCCGGCCTCGGCGATGGGAGAACAGCTGATCGGCCGGCTGCAAGCCAAGGCCGGTGTCACCTTCACGCTGGAGAATGGGTAGGGGCCGGCCCGCAATCTCTCCCGTCCAAGATGGCGCTGCTAACCCCCCGTGGCCAGGTCACCGGGTTTTCTTATTGAGCCGCCAGGGCGGCTGCCCAGTTGAAGTTGTAATAGGCGCCGAGACCCTTCATGCAAAGCACACCACCCAGAACGCAGGCGATGAACACCAGCGTTCTCGTCGAGAAGACTTTGGCAAACAACGCCATGTGATGCTCCACTTCCTAGCGCCGATGCCCGAGGCTGATTCCGAGCTTGAGCGCCTTCTGGCGCAGCGACCCCACCGACCGCTTGGTCAACTTTGCAATCTTGACAACGGGTGTCCTTGCCCTCGAGTGAGCGCGCAACTCCTTGGCATCAGCCTTGGTGTACGCGCGACGCACGACCGTCTTCTTTCTTGCTGTCTTGGCCACTACTTGCTCCTTGATGGTGAGGCGGTCTTACTACCACAGATATCCCGAGCTTCAATCTTCATTGGCTTACCTTATACCAACGGTCGCAACTCGTCGTTCTCGATCTTGAGAAAAAGAGCCGAGCGCTCTCGACGCTGTATCACTGCCTTTTGCTGTACGAAAGCGGTCTCGACGAAAAGACGCTGAGAAAGTGGATCCACGACAGGACAGCTTCGGGTCGTTCCAGATCAAGCACAGCTTTGTGGAGGTAGGTCTCCTGGACGAAGATGTATTGAAGCCACCTAGCGCGACGCAGTGATTCGGTGCAACCTGTCCGAGCGGACAGGCCGGTCGCGAGGTCCTTTGGCCGGCAGTCTTAAAGAGCATTCTTTCTGCACCAGGGGTGACCATGGGCAAGAATATCATTATCTTTTCGGATGGTACCGGCCAAGCCGGCGGACTGACGCCGGATGAGAAAATCAGCAACATCTACAAGCTTTACCGCGCCACGCGGTGCGGCCCGGAATCCGAGATCGATCCGCGAACGCAACTGACATTCTATGACCCCGGCTTAGGCTCTCAGCCTGACAGCGGCATGTTCTTCTTCGAACGCGCGTACCGGTGGCTCCACAATATTGTGAGCCAGGCGACGGGGCTCGGCATCACCTTGAATATCATTGACTGCTACGCGGCCATTTTGCGGATGTGGCAACCCACCGATCGCATTTTCCTGTTCGGATTCAGCCGAGGGGCATACACCGTGCGTTGCGTGGCCGCCGTGCTGTCGCTGTGCGGAGTGCCGACCACCATGGCTGACGGTCGCACGCCCCTATTCCGCGACGACGGATCGACCCGGAAAATCGCCAAGGAAGCCGTCAGGAAAGTTTACCAGCACGTCGGTTCGCCCAAGGACAAAGCGTACGTCGAACAGCGGCAGGCGCTCGCGCTTCAGTTCCGTCAGAAATACGGATCAGACCAGAACGGCGATCCAAACGTCAATCCGTTCTTCATAGGCGTGTTCGATACGGTCGCAGCGCTCGGCAGCTATGGGACGTCCGCTCTCTTGGTCGGTGCCGCCGTCATTTTTCTCGCCGTCCTCAGCCTGCTTCTGTCACTGCTCGTGTTTTCGTTCTGGTCGATTTTCCTGTTCCTGCTCGCTGTTTCGGTCGCCATCGGCGTCATATGGTATGCAGTGACCCATGTGCAGTATGCCGTCGGGCTCCCCGGATATAGCTTCTTTGAAACGCTGCACGTCACGGCGCCGAAGATGCAATTCTACGACAAGCACTTGGACAACGCCGTGTGGTACGCGCGCCACGCGATGTCCATCGACGAGAACCGGGCGGACTTCGCCAGAGTGGAATGGGGCAGCGCGAGAAACACAGGGCCAGCACGACCGGACGAGTACCCCGACTGGCTTGACCAGATCTGGTTCGCGGGCGTGCATTCCGACATCGGCGGAAGCTATTCGGAGAACGAATCTCGTCTATCGGACATCGCGCTCGAATGGATGGTGCACGCCGCTGAAAATCTCCCGGATGGTACGACGCCCAACGGCAATGGGATCCAGGTCGACAAGCGCTTCTTGCACCTGAACCCCGACCCCTGCGGACCGCAGCACGACGCCCGGGAGCCTGGCTATCTCTGGGGATTGATCAAGTACGCCAAGGCGCTGCGGCCGGTTAATCCGGATGCGATCTTGCATCCGAGTGTCTACACGAGGTTCGCGGCCGCGAGGGTACCGCAGTTCTACGAGATGAAACCCTATCGTCCTGAGAACCTGCGAGCCCACGAAAAGCTGAAAAAGTACTACGAAGGCATCACCAGGGCGTAGAGGGTTGGGGAGACCGCGATTAGAACACCCCAGCTCCGAGACGCCGCAAGCGCGGCTTGCCCTAAAACCTGTGGGCTTTTTGGATCGGACCAAACGGGGGGGAGAGGGATAAACCGGGACAGCTCACGTTTATCGTTTGAAAACGCCTGTCGCCCGATCCCTGAAACTTGGGCCTGTCCCCGTTTCTACGCACGTTCCTCGTAGAGTTCGTCGCGCGTCCATCGTCCCGCATTCATGACGGGCTGCTTTTCAAGGCGGGACAGCAGGCTTGAACGCGCGCTGGTCGCTACATCGTCGTATCTGCCGGCGGGAATGAGCCGCGCGACGGGCTTTCCGTGACTGGAGACGACATAACTGTGCCCCTCCCGAACCCCACGCAGAAGGAGGGAGAAACTACGGTTGGCATCCGCAGCCGAAACTGCTTCCTCCATGGACGAACTCCATGATGTCGTTATATTGCCTACTACAGTGGTGGTGCGGAAAATTGCAAGCCTTCGTGAGAAAGGGCATCGCAAGCCTCCCCGTCGGCATCCAGGTCCCCTCCGCAAGCCGAAAGGCAGGACCGTATCGAAGCCAGAACAGGCCGCGTCACCCCGGGCGACATCAAATCGGAACGGCGGGTGAGATCATTCCGGAATAGTGGGCGAGATCGAGCGGACTCAGCATTACCCGTTGGGGTTTGATGAATCCTGGCACCTTCGGTTTCCGGCCGCCGACCCAACAGTACGCCCGCGCTTGGCGATTGCCCTGGTCGGCGCTATTACCGATCCCTGAAACGTGGCCCGTCCCCGTAGGAACGAACGCGATTTTGGATGATCAGAGATCAGGGTCTTTGGCGCGTTCCCAAGCGAGGAAATCTGGCGAGAGATCAAACTCTTTCAGGATTTTTCGGATCAGATAGGTTATCTCCGCCACATTATTTATTTTTCGATCGATGTAGATCGTCGAAGTATTTTTCGGATGACCTTGGTAATGCCGAACAGCAATCTCAAGGTTGCTGTCGAGTTGGAAGGACGCTCCTTCGTACGTGTCTAGTTCGTCTGTATCCTTCGATATCTCGGCATACTTTCCCACCACGTCCCAAACAGGGCGATTGATGATGGCCTGCGGTATGACCTCAACGCTCAGGTTAGCTATTGGCTTGATCATGACCGTTCTGCATGTTGACTAAGGTTGCCTATGATCAAAACGTGTCCACGGGATGGCCGCGTGATCAACTCCAGAAATAGCTAGCAAAGTGACCCCCGATGTTCCGACATACCAGCGTGCTTCGTAGGGATTTCCACTGCCCTTCGTGGGCGCAACTGAGGTCTCGAACTCCACTCCCCGAGCATTGTTAGGCAGATTACCCCGATATGCTTTAACACTTGGTATGTCGCTGCCCCGCGCAGGCTTACCCATGATGTGACCGGATGAACCCTGCGCGTTAGCGTCAGCAGTAGTCTGCGTGGGCGACTCAAGGCGATGAAAAACGTCGGGCAAAATTCAACCCAAAGCTGCTCAATCAACGCCGTTATCCTTTACTGCAAAGGAACCGGAGTCAAACCGGTTGCCGTTGACGGGACTAGCCGATAGTAGCAGGTAGCGGGCCAAATACTTGGTATTTTTGCATCACCGGGCGGCAGAAATGCTACTGACCGAGAACGCCCGACGGTGCCGAAGGTTTCGCGACTCGCCACCGTGGAAGTCCGCGGAAGGCGCCATCGTCTCGCCGCCGATGGGAGGTTCGACTGGACCTCGTCTAGACCAACGCGGCGGCCCACAAGAAGTATGCCGGCGAGGCCATTGGCCTGATCGATCCGGAGCGGAGCGGAAACTTAAAAATTGTCGCACCAGGATAGTCGCGCCAAAAATCTTATCAGGAAACCGGTAGGGTGCTGCCTAGCTATCTGGCAGGAGTGGCAGGGCTACCAGCATTGAACAATTTCAATGGGTGCGACAAGGTTTCGAGGCTCCGGCGACCTGTGAAAGCCCTTGCAAACCCGCGCCAGTGTCGCACCAATCGCTCTGCCTGGATTCGGTCGAGGGGGCCGTTCAATGCGAGCGCTCGCGCTGGCTGCTGTCGCGACTATGCTGGCCGGTTGTATGACGACAACCGCCGGACCAACCGAGGTCGACGTCAACTTGGCGACGCCTGCCAGCATTGAATTGACGCAGTGGTGCGCCTCGGGCGGCACGTCGTGCGACCAGGCAGCGGCCGATCGCGCGCAAAGCCATTGCCGCGGATCCGGCAAGAACGCCCAGCTCGCCGGCGCGGTGCTGATTGAGCGCGGTATGATCAAAGGCGAGAAAACGGCGTATCGCTTCAACTGCGTGAATTGAGCGCGGGCGCAAATCGTCCCCCGTCGGGGACGGTTTTTCATTGAAAATTCACGTGATTTGTGGTGCAATATCCGCGGAGCCTGAGAACTCCCGAAGCGGTCCCTTGCCGGGGATTGCGCTTCATCCGCGATAGGCGGGCCAAGGGCCTTGCCGGGCCTCATAACCCGCTGAAAGAACTGCCGTGCCCATGCCGTGGGCCGCGACCGGCTCAGTATGCCGGGAGTGCCACGGCACCGCAAGTAGCTCCCCAGCCCCTTGCGGCGATAAAACAGCCTTCGGGTGAAGGCCGTGGCGCACGTTCTCGCGGACGTGTTCTCAGCCTCCCGGTGCCAGCCCGACGCTGGCGCCCGGCCCTGAGAAGCCGGTTCAACCGCGAGCAACCACCATGACCCTATCTCGACCAATGTTCCCGCCTCGATCGACGCGGCGCGCGTTCCTATCCATCGCCGGCGGAGCGAGCCTCGCCGCGCTGGCGCCATCCACGGCGACCAGGGCAGAACCGAGCCCCGAGCTCGCCGCGGCGGCCGGCGCGCTGGAAGCCGCGCTCGATCGCGTGCAGGCGGCCAGGGCGGCCGTGCGCAGCGTGATGACCGGGGTTGATGCGTGGGAGGCCGCCAACCCGCGACCGTCGTCAAAGCGTGGCGCCAGGCGCTGGAAACGGGCCGCGGAGCGCGTGCGCTATTCCAGCGAGGTCAATGCGGCATGGCTCGCGCAACTCAATGCTGAGGCCTCCTATCGGCGCGCGCAACACGCCGTGAGCATGATCAAGGCGGCCGATATCGTCGAGCTGACCTTCAAGGCCGCGCTCGCCGCGCATTACGACAGAACGGAATTGGCGAGCGGACAGATGGCCGTTATCGCGTATGGTGTAGTGGTGGATATCGTCAACCTGAATGGAAAGGCGGTGTTGTCATGAGCAGCCAGAGAAAACCGTTCCTCTCACTCGTCGCCGGAACCGACGTTCCGACTGATAACCCACAAACCCGCAAGCCCAAGCCTGGGCGTAAGAAGCGCGTGCACCTGACCGAAGCCGAGCGCCAGCAATTCAGCGAAAGCGCGAGGCGGGCCATCGCAGAAGGCCGGGCCAGGCTTGCCGCTGCGCGCGAGGAACGCCTCGAGGAAATCATGCTTTTGCTCTCTGATCTGGCTGAGAACGCCATCGCGGCCGGCGACCGGGATCTGATGTTGGCCTCGCATTTGGCATGGCGCGAACTGAAAGCGCACAAGGAAGCTGTTGAGCTGCGAGGACAGGCATAGATCGACAACCGAGGCCGCATGCTTCACCGCGCGGGCGGCCCTCTCATTCCCAAAAAACCACTGGAAAGGGTTGAGCGATGCAGAAAACCACCAAACGCGATCGGGCCATCATGCTGCGCAATCTCGCGCTGGCGGCTGTACGGGCCCGCGGCCAATGGAAGGAATGTTCTGGGGGCCCCAAGTTTCTCACTTTGGAAGCGGACGGCTTGATAATCGCCTATAGATCGCCGTTCCAGAAACTGCCGCCAGACAGCGGCGAGACGGTGCGCCTGGCAATGGTCTACGGCGTGATGCCGAAAGACAACCTGCCTCATGGCCTCGACGTATGGCACGGCGGCAAGGTGCTCAACATTGAATGGTCCGACGGCGGCGAAATAGACGTGCGCAGCTACAAGGCGGGCCCTTGGGAGAAGGCGATCGAAGCCCTGGGCGATCGCCAGGCGGACGACAAGCCGTGAAGAAGCGCAGCCGCCCGCCCCGGCTAGCGCCAGGAGCCGCCGCCGCGAGCGCAGGTAATGAAATCAATGCTGCAATTGAGTTGCTGAAAGTGCCTTCGACAAAGCGCTCATTGTTTGGAGAGCAATTGCAGGCAGCGATACGAGAGGCAAATCGTCCAGCCGCGGACGACTCAACTCCACCACGTGGTCGAGAAATTATTGCACGGCTCGATAGATTGCGGAAAGAGATCGAATTATTGAAGCCCGGTTGCGTTGGTGAATACGCTGGGTCATTGCTTGCTGCGGCAGGCTTCCCACCCTTCGAGGACTTAATCCTTGATATAGATGTGGCTTTGTTCAATGCCACGAAGAACGAGAAAACCGCGCTGCGCGGCGGCGGCAGGAGGCACGGCTCGATTCTGAGTCCGCGACTAGAACCCTTCCTGTTGCGCGTGCTTACTGCGGGACAAGTCTCCCAAGTTGAGATGCCCGCATATAAGGATGCGGACACAAGAGCAGCGAGAGGTGCGCTGGTCGACACCCTTCGTGTTTTGCAACCGTTACTCCCAAGCGGGTTTATTCCGTCCAGCGATGCGACGCTGGTGAACGCAATTGATCGACTGCGCAGGCAAATCAGGGCGTTGGGGCCCATCCCGAGCGCGTAGCCGGAGCGTTGCCGATTTAACGGGGTTAGTCGCGAAACCAGAGTGCAAATAGATTGCCTCCAATCGTGGAGGCTTTCATGCATAACAATGCCGAAATCGAACGGGCCTTCCCTGTTCAAGTCCGCCTGAAGGACAATTTGTTGAGCGCCGTCGATGCATGGCGCCGCGCGCAGCCCGACCTTCCGACGCGGCCAGAAGCGGTCCGCCGCCTCATCGACAAGCAGCTGTCCCTCGCTGCCGAGGGCGCGGAGAGGGCGTCGGCTTGAGCTACGCCCTCCATAACTTGACCGAGATCCTGCGCAGGCCCGACGGCGAGATCATGCAGCAGGAGACCTTTGACGAGCGCGGGAACGCGGCGCGCTTCCCCGTGGCGCTCATCCATGTGGTTCGTGCGGCGCTTCTGGAGGCTGGTGCCGACAACCTGGCAAAGCGTATCTCGTCAGGGCTTCACACGGGCGCGCCGGCGCACGTCAGCGCCGCGGAGCTCATGTTGGTTAGGCGGCTGCTTCTGCAAGGCCTTCAACGCGACGTGGCGCTGGGATTGATTGCGAAGCTTGGCAACCATGCGCGGGAGGTCGCTTAGGCATGGTTATGCAAGATCGTCGCGGCGCGATCGGCAACGCGGTCGATCCAGCTGTTCAATCCGACCCCAACCCAGGGGTTGCCGTCAAGGCGCCGGTGCTGGTCGCCACCACGGGCAACATCACGTTGTCGGGCTTGCAGACCATCGACGGCGTGGCGGTTGTTGCCGGCAATCGCGTGCTGGTGAAAAACCAGACCGATGCCACCACCAACGGCATCTATAATCCATCGACGGGCAACTGGACACGCTCGGTTGATCTGCAGGGTAACAGTCAGATCGCCAGCGGATGTTGGGTGCTGGTGACGTCGGGAACGACGCAGGCCTCGACCGCGTGGGTCGTCGCGACGCCGGACCCGATCATGCTCGGCACGACAGCAATCAATTTTTCGCAGCAGCAGATTTCCACCGCGGCGTTCAATGCGCTGATGTCGAGCGTGGCCTCGGCCACGGCCGCCACCAACATCACGGCCACGCCATCCGGGCTTCCCAACAGCCGCACGCTTTCGAGCACCGCGCCGATCACGTTGACCGACAGCGGCGGCGGAGCAGCGCTTACGGTCGCGTTGACAACGCCGCTGGCGCAAGCCTATGGCGGCACCGGGCTAACATCGTTTTCCAATCTGGCGAATGCGCGGCTGGCCAAGACCGCGGCCTATGCCGTTCAGAACGGCGACAAGGGAAAGACCATCGCGCTTGGTGGGAGCGCCTACTATACGCTGACCGTCAATGCGGCCTCCGGATACGATGCTGATTTTCAGGTTCGGGTTCTCAACGAGGACACCGGCCGCGGCAAGCTGCTCGCGGTGAACGGCATTACGTCCTACATCCTCTGGCCCGGCCAATCGGTCGTCATCTACGCTCAGAACGATGTCTGGCACCTCGATAAGCCGTTCGAGGCATGGGCGGCGGGGCCTACCTTCTACGTTGACAATGTGTTCGGCTCCGACAGCAACGACGGGCTTGCCAGCGCCTCCGGTGCCTTCGCTACCATTCAGAACGCCTTCAACGTGCTTAAAGAGTTCGTGTTCTGCAACGGCACCCCGACAATCCAGCTCACCTCGGGGCAGATCTATACCGAGAACGTCGAGATTTACGAGCGCCTTAACGGGATCGTGCATATCTTCGAGATTAACGGCAACACCTCTTCACCGTCGAATTACAAGATCCGGCCAGCCAGCGGCATCATCATCGATTGCCAGGACTGGGCAGCGGTCACCGTGCAAGGTGTTGATCTTGGCTTTTACGCCAGTGGGGTACCGACTTCGAACGGCGTCGCCTGCATCAACTCTCGGCAATACAGCGTCGTTGACACCAACAATTGTCGGTTCACCAATGCGAACAACGCTTTCCACTTGTCGACGCTTGATCACGGCTCAATCAACGCCTCGTTCTATGAGATCGATGGGAATGCGGCGCGGCACATCTCGGGCAGTGATGGTGACCACATCACGATCGGCGGCACCATCGTGGTCGACGCATCGCTTGTCTTCACAACTTTTGCTGTGCTCACCGATGGATCGACGCTGATAAACTCGGGCGCCGTCTCGTTCTCCAGCCTGGGCTCGGTTACTGGCGCGACCTACGCGGTAACCACGAACGCGGTTCTAGATTCCAGCGGCGGCATTTCTTGGCCGACCGGGCTGAGTGGCACATCGACCGCCACGGGAGGGCAAGCGGTATGACCGTCACCGACCGCCTGGGCAATGTGCCGGATGGACTTGCGATTAAAACGGCATGCGATGTCGCCACGACGACCAACATTACATTGTCCGGATTGCAGACGATAGATGGTATCGCGCTTGAAGCCAATCAGCGCGTGCTGGTGTGGCAGCAAACCGACCAGACCACGAACGGCATCTATCAGGCGACCACGGGCCCATGGGTGCGCCCGAACGACGCCAACAACAACGAATCATTCATTCAAGGCACGCTGGTTCTGATCAACAGCGGCGCGGTGAATGGAGGAAACCAGTTTATTATCACCTGCCCTGACGATCCAATTGTGATCGGTACCTCGCTGTTGACCTGGGAGGCATTGCCTGTCCCGATCGGGCCCGGGGTCGTGACCTACTCGAAGATTCAGAACGAATCCGCACATACGCTGCTCGGCAACCCGACCGCGAGCGCGGTCGCGCCCTCCGAAATCACGCTCGGCGCGACGTTCCTGTTTTCCGGCAGCTCGCTGCGGACTGCGTCCGCTACAGGTGATGTCACCTGGGCCAGCAACAGTTTCGCAACGACGATCGCGCCGGCTGCGGTAACGCTGGCCAAGATGTCAAGCTTGGCGGCATCGAGTTTCATCGGCAACAACACCGGCGTGGCGTCGACGCCCTTTGCTTTGACGCCGGTGCAAGCCACGGCAATGTTGAACACGTTCACGTCAGCCCTCGCCGGCCTGGTGCCGCCGTCCGGCGGCGGGACGACGAATTTCCTGCGCGCCGATGGCACGTTCACGACGCCGAGTGGCGGCGGGACCGTCACGACCAGCGGCTCACCGTCCAATGGGCAGCTTGCGCAGTTTGTCGGCTCGACGGTCATCCAGGCCCTCCCCGCCGGCCAGATCCCCGGCACGGCATCGAACGACAGCGCCAACACCGGAAACGTCGGAGAGTTTCAGCAGTCGGTCATATCTGCAGCCGGCGCGGTCACGCTCACCGCGTCCGGCGCGGGCAACGTCTATGTTGTCACCTCGAAATCGTTGAACCCTGGCGATTGGGAAGCGTCCGGCATCGTATGTTTTGATTCGCCGACAAACACGGCGTTTCAGACGACGCGCGCCGGTATCTCGACGACGTCGAACACGATGCCTGCATTCGGTGCCGGCGGCAATAGTCTAATCATCGTCGCGACAAATCCAGCGGACTTCGGCATGACGATCAACCCGCAGCGGATTTCGATATCCTCGACGGCTGCAGTCTATCTGCTCGCGAGCGCAAGTTATACGTCCGGGTCGCCGACAGCCTATGGAGAATTGAATTGCCGACGCATGAGATGAACAGCCCTTCGACAGCGCTCGATACGATCGCGCCTGAGCTGCAGGCGGTCGAGGCCGATATCTTAGCGACGCCCGATCGGCTGCGCACCGGCGATCAGGTTTCGAGCGCGCTTCAAATTGAGCGCGGCCGGCAGCTGGGCCTCGACGGACCAGCGGGGCCCGACGATTGGTGGCCCGGCGCGTCGCAGAGCGTTCCCTTGAACGGTTATGACCCGTCGGGCCTCGGAATCTACAACTCGGCGGATCGCGGCATCTTTGACAATTTCGGCGCCGTTGCGATGACGGTTGGCGTGCCATCGGATGAATTTAGAACGATCGCCGCGATGGTGATCGGCGCCGAGAATGCCGCCCATGCCCGCCAAATGGCGTATGACGCAATGGTGCTGCGAAATTGGCCGGATCGCGCGATCAATGCATTGGTGAAGGCATGGGACTCGCTCGTGGCAAGTGGCGGTGCGCCGTCGGTGCCGAGCTCAATAACGCCAGCGGCGGCGGGATCATCGGCGACGCCGGTTGGCGATCGGCTACGGGCGATTGAGGCGACGATGTACCTTCCGGATGGCCGGGCGAACCCGCTCTATTTTTCCGGCGGAATGGAAGTTGAATATCGGGCCTTGCTCGAACGGCAGCAGCGGGGCGAACGCTAATGTCCGCGATCATGCCCGAAATTCACCCGCTCAAGAGCGGCGCTGTCACCACGACGACCAGCACGGCGGCGACGCTGATTGCCGCCCCGTCGGTAGGCCGGCTGTGCGTGACCAGCATGCAGCTATCCCGCACCGATCAGAGCGCTAGCGCCATCACGGTGACCATGAACGACACGGCGTCGAGCGTATTTGTGCTGCCTGGCGTGGCGCCGGCCAACAGCGCTGCGGGCTCCACGTTGCCGCTGGTGTTCGACTCGCCGCTGGTTTGGGCGCCGCTCACCGCAGCCACGATTAAGCCGTCTGCGGCCGTTTCCTCGCTCTACGTTACTGCTCAAGGATTCACGGTCGAATGATGGAAGCATCATCCAGGGATCTCGCCTTTGTCGAGGAGACTATCGATCGGCGCCGCGAGGGTTGGAGGCAGCAAGGCCTTTCGCCGTCGACGATCGAGGAGCGCGAGGCCGCGCTGCGAGAGCTGCTTGGTCGGCAAATTTCAGGGCGGTCACAACAGATCGATCAGAAGTATCAGCAAAAGGAAACATCTCAATGGCGATGACAGCGACACTGGCTCAATCCTGCCTCAACACGGCGTTGCAAGCGGGCTCCGGGTTAAGCGTGGCGACGTGGTTCACTAATCCGACCGCCGCACAGCAAGCGATGGCGGCATTCGCGCCGTGCAGTGGCTTCCTCTCGCCGTATCAGCAAGTTGGGGTGCTGATCGCGCATGCGTCCGGCTCGGCGACGCCGATCAATCCGAACGGCGCCAACATCGCTTCGCTGGTGTTGCTGATCGCAGCGCTTTCCTCTGCGTACAATTCGCAGGTTGCAGCAAACTCAGTGAACTATCAATTCGATCTCGTCAACAAGCTGGCCAGCTTGGTCAGCTAACCCAAACCTGAAAGGATTTCTGAAATGACCGCCGCTACCAAATCAACCGCAACCGAATTGCCGACCGCCGCGCCCATCGCGCGCAAGCCCTTGGGCCTTGAGGCCGTGAGGATCAAGTCCGAAAAGACCGGAGAGGATCTGTTCGTGGCGACGCCGGCCGGGGTCACGCATGACGAAGTCATATCGAACGCGCTGGTTTATTTCTCGAACGTCTCGCACATGTTGAACCCGGGCCAGCTGCTTCATTTGTTCAGCGACGACAACGCACAATACACGATGTTGCTGTTGAAGATGGTGGTGGGCGGCCGTGGCACCGGGCTGCGGCACATTGAGCTTATCCCGCTTATTTCAAAGACCATCGGCGCCGCGGTCGACGTGAAGGACCACCCGACCAGAGGCTACGTGGTGGACCACACGCCCTTGCATGGTTGGCACGTGCGGAACGTCGCGAACGGCGTGATCAGGCCGCATAACCTGCCTTCGCGGCAGGAAGCTGAAAAACATATGATTTCGCTCAACGCGAACCAACCTCAATAGGTCGCCGCAATGCACGATGCGGCGGACATTCGCGAGCGCTTGGGAAAGTGCATTGCGGTGCTCGGCTCCGAGCATGCCGGCGAGCGCCAGGCCGGCCTCGACGCGGTGACAAAGACGCTCGGCGCGGCTGGCCTCAGTTGGAACGATCTCGCGGCCATGATCGGACAGCCGCGTGAACCCGACCGCGAGCGGCTCCTGACCTCGCTTGTGGGCGAGCGCGTCCGGTCGGCAATGTCGGCAAGCTTTGGCATCAAGGGCGAAGAGGCCGGAATTTTGAAGCAGATCGGTGACGCCTGCACGGGCGCCGGGGTTTCCGGCATCTCGACCGAGAGTCTAACGTGCGCGATTGGCATCGCAAATGCGGTGAGAGGCCGGACCGGGAGGTAATCCGATGGCGAAGCGAAAGCGAGCCGACAGCACAGCAGCCGAGCGGCAAAGGCGCTCCCGTGACCGCAAGCGTGACGCGCGCAAGGCTCTGAAAGAGCAAGCAGATTCCGAGCTTCCCCCCGATCTTGTCACGGAGCCTGTCACGCCACCTGTCACGGTTCAAGAGATCGTGCACGAGCTCGGCAAACTCTACGCCGAGGCTCGGGCGGGCATCCGAGGGCGGCTCGACGCCGGCGACGCCAACCGGCTGGCCAATGTGCTCGCGATCGCGCTGCGCGGCCATGACGCCTTCCTTATCGAGGGCCGCATTGCCGATCTTGAGAAACGCCTGCCCGCTGCGGCGGCGGGTGGCCCCCCGTTGCGAATTGTGAGGTGACAGCATGCTTAGTCGCGAAAAACGGCTGGAGCTCTTGGAACAGGTCGCCTCCGGAGGACAGATCACGGCGGGCTCGCCACAGCAGGATGATGCGCTCGATGTCGCGCGGCGCATTGTGTTCGCCTGCCAGTCTGCGGCGCGGCCGGAAGCGTCAGCGGAGTTGATCGTATCCGCGCAGGGCATTGCCGCGGCGTTGTTGGACGGCTCCGGCGAATGGAGCGAGGAGTTTCGATCGCTGTTTAATGGCGCGCTCGCGCGTGAAGTTGTTTTGGACGAGTAGAGCTAAACCGTCCCGTCGCTGATCAAAAAAAAGGCCCGGCAATGACCGGGATCTCGGTCAGCGCCGGGCCTAAAGTAGGAATGATCAAACGATGCAATACCCTTCGAGCTCGCCTAGCGCAAGCTTTACATACCCAAGCCATCCCGGTTCCTGGGACAGTGCGCCAGAAACCAGCCGCATGGCCGCTGATGCGGTCGCGCCGATGGCCCGCACCCATCGGGCCATGGTTCTCGCCGAGCTGCAGGCGGCCTATCCCGGCGGCCGCAGCTCCGAGCAAATCGCCGAGGCGATGGGGATCTCGGTCTACTCGGTCAGGTCGCGCGTCAGCGAGCTGATCGCCGCCGGCCACGTCGAGGAGACAGCGCAGCGGACGCGGAACGAGGCCGGCCGGACAGTTGCGATCTGGAGGGCCAGGGCATGATGTTGGATGTCACCGACAAGTCCGCGCCTGAATTGCAGTTAGACGATCCGTCGACCCTGACCAAGCGCGAGCTGATTGAGCAGGCCTTGGCTGAAGATCCGAGCCGCAGCGATCGGCAGATAGCCAGAGAGATCGGCGTCGACCACAAAACTGTTGGGGCGGCTCGCGCTCGCATTTCCCCACCGCTGGGGAATGGGCTGGGGAATGCCGTGGGGATTCTCGATGCTGAGATTGCGGCAAATGCCGTTGCTGAAGCGCTGACCCGTTCCGGCTTCAAGCCGCCGGCCGAACCGGAGGACGACGTTTTCGCGCCCGGCAGTGAGGTGCTTGTGATCCCACATCAGCCGGCGATCGCGGTCTACGAGAACACGTCGGGCGCCGTTGTCATCAGGCAGGCCGCGCGCGATTCATACCACGATGAGGATCAGGTTATCACTGTCCGCCCGCAGCACATTGAGCGGCTTGTCGCGCGCCTGCGGCAGGTCGCAGAGAGCATTGGCGAGTAACCGCACCATGGCCCGGGGCAAGCGAAATAACGCGATTGACGGGCAATTCAACGCGCGCCCGATCGAAATGATGGAAAGCCCGGCCTATCGCGTATTGAGCCTTTCCGCGCATCGGGTGCTCGACCGCGTCTGCATCGAGCTCGCGTGCCATGGCGGCAACGACAACGGCAAGCTGCCATGCACCTATGCCGACTTCATGGCCTATGGCATTGATCGGCACGCGATCCCGCCGGCAATCCGCGAGCTCGTTGCGTTGGGCTTTCTCGAGGTGACGCAAGCCGGCCGGCCTGGTGCTGGGGACGCTCGATGGCCGAATCTGTTCCGGATCACTTGGGTAAACTCCAAGAGCAGCGCCCGGCCGACGCACGAATGGCGACAGCACCAAACCTTGGAGCAAGCCGATTTTGTCGCCAGCGCAGCCCGCAAGGCCGGCGCCAGGCCTCGCAGGCAACAGCCGACGGCATCGACGGTACCGGTATCAGCGCCGGCGCTGAGGGTGGTGGCCTCATGAAAAACATTTCCCCGGTGTTGGTTTCCCCCACTGTGACAGTGTGGAAATTCCCCACTGTCGAGGCGATTTCCCGGTGTGGGTTTCCCCCACTACTATCCTGGTGTGTTTTCCCCCACTACTATCTATATTTAGGGGAGGAAGAGCGAAGCGAGCCGGCAGAGCATACGCCCGGGTGGAAGCTTCGCGACGCTCGGGAGACCTTGCGGACAGAGGCCCGCCGGCGACGCGCGCTTCCAAGTTGCGCCGTAGCTAGCCGGCGGGTCGGCCGGGGGACTTCATGACGTCCCGCTTGCCCTTCACTGAGGCATCCATCGCCCGCGCCATCCGGGGCGTCGAGCGCGCGGGGCGTTTCGTGATCGGCGTTCGGCCGGACGGAACGCTTCTGGTCGCAGACAAGCCAATCGAGGCGGCCTCGTTGCTTGACACTTCGAATCCGCAGGCCTCCAAATGGGACGATCACCGAGCATGACGTCGATGAAAACCGACCTGCCATATCTCGAACGCGACGAAGATCGGCACGGCAACCCGCGGGTTTATGTCCGCCGGCATGGCCGGCGCATCAGGATCAAGGTCGCGGAGGGAACAGCGGATTTCGCGGTGGCCTATAGCGAGGCGTTGAAAGCCTTGGGCGCGCGGCAGTCTGCCGCTCCTGCACTGCCGACGCATCCGAAGGGAACGCTCGGCTGGCTGGGCGCGCAATACTTTGCGTCCCGGGAATTTGCCGGTATCGCCAAGGACTCGCAGCGCGCGCGCCGCAGTTGCCTGGAGGATTGTTTTCGCGAGCCGCTGAGCGACGACGACCGGGACCCGATGGGGAATTGCCCGCTCCGATTTGTATCGACGCAGAAGATTCGCCGCTTGGTCGACCTGAGGGCCGATCAGCACGGCGCCGCGGCGAACCGGCGCAAACACCTTTCGGCGCTTTGCGCCTGGGGCGTCGATCACGATTATCTATCGGCCAACCCGGCGCGCGACGTCCGCACGATCAAGGCAGCAACTGGCGGCTTCTATACGTGGTCGATCGCCGACGTCGAGCAGTTCTTGGCCCGCTTCCCGATCGGCACGAAGCCAGCGCTCGCGCTCGCCCTGCTGTTGTTCACCGGCGCGAGGCGCCAGGACATGGTGACGTTCGGCCGCCAGCACGTCCGCGATGGCTGGATCCGCTATGTCCCGAAAAAGACCCTGTATCGTCGCAGGACCGTTTCACAGAAGCCGTTGCTCCCGGTGCTGGCGAATATCATCGCCGCAAGCCCATGCGGCTCGCTGACCTTCCTGGAGACGGCGAGGGGCAAGCCGTTCACGCCTGCCGGCTTCGGCAACTGGTTTCGGGACCGCTGCAACGAGGCCGGGCTACCTCTCTGCACGGCGCACGGCCTCAAGAAAGCCGGCGCGACGCTGGCGGCCGAGAACGGCGCGACGGCCTCGCAGCTGATGGCGATGTTCGATTGGTCGACGATATCGCAGGCGAAGGTTTACACGGATGCAGCGGATCGAAAGAAGCTCGCCGGCGAGGCCATGGGCCTGATCGATTTGGGGCAGAGCGCGAACGAAAATTGTCGCACCGATATTGTCGCACCGAAATTAACTGCGGGAAATCAATAGCATAGGAAGCAGATGGCAGGAGTGGCAGGGCTCGAACCTGCGACCCCCGGTTTTGGAGACCGGTGCTCTACCAATTGAGCTACACTCCTGTACGGACCAAGCGTCGCCGCCGATCCGCGCTGGTTCAAGCATAGGGAACGGGCCGATTGCAAGCGCGAAGCGATTGAATGGCCGATCCGAGACCAGCGTTGCCGAAGTTCTGCTCATGTCGAAGCTTGGGATGCTGCGCCCCCTCTCCCGCTTGCGGGGGAGGGTTGGGGTGGGGGCAGACGCGGGTGGTGTGTATGCTGAGGCACCCCCACCCCACCCTCCCCCGCGAAAAGCGGGAGAGGGAGTGAGAGGCCAATACTTCCGGCCTGACCTGAATGATAGGTTTCACGGTGTCGCTCGACTAGCTCGTCTCGCGCAGCAGCCAGCGGCGGTAGTCCTGCCCGAAGGTGCCGATGACCTTGTCGGTGACGCTTTGGTCGGAGGAACTGTCGATCGCGGCCTGGACGGCGGTTCCCAATAGCCCCGATCCGGCGGGCAGCGCCACCGACTCCTTGGGACTGGTGATGATGACGGCGCCCGTGCGGGCGTCGACCAGCGTGGCATCGGCGGTCATGCCCCGGCCGCCGCCGATCAGGATGCTCATCATCGGCCCTGCGATCTCGAAGTTGCGGACGGTGACCTCGAGCCGCACCGGCCGGCGGCCGATCAGCGTCCCGGCCATCACCTTCTCGACCCCGGCCTTGACCCGGGTCGCCAGCGCGTTCTGGACGTAGGCCCTGGCCTCCGGCGTTTTGGCGATGCCCATGATCTGATCGTCCGGAACGCCCTTGGCCGCGGCATAGGCCCGCAGGCCATCCTCCCAGATGATCAAGGCTCCGGGATCGACATTGACGGTGACCGCCGTCAGTTTCATGTCGGCGACGTCGTTTGGCGACAGCGCATTTTCGACGGTCACGCACCCGGCCAACGCCAGTGCGCCCCCAAGCGCGGCCATCCGCGCCAGTTTCAATACTGTATGCAACGAAACCCCCTGCAGCCCAGCCGCGGCCCCACCACGGCTCCCGATCAACCCAAACAGGCAATTATAGAATTCGTCAACCCTTATGCCCGTTGCCGTGCAGATCAATTGACATGCGTCAAACCGGCCGGTGCCGTGCCGCAAACGGCCTTTTCAAGCAGGCCTTCAGGCGCCACACTTGCTCACAAGGATGCCGCCTATCCGGCCAACGAACACGCAGGGAGAAACCCATGACCGCGCAAGCCGCCGCCAAGCCGCCCACCGCCCCGCAGACCCCGCCGCTGCCTTTAGCCCAACCGGAATCGCTCGGGCTGTCGTCAGTCCGGCTGCAGCGTCTGTCAGATGCCTTCAGGCGCGACATCGACAAGGGGACCATCCCCGGGGTGACCATGATGGTCGCGCGTCGCGGCCAGATCGGCTGGTTCGAGGCGCTGGGGCGGCAAAGTCCTTCCTTGCCGGCGCCGATGGCGCAGGACAGCCTGTTCCGGATCTTTTCGATGACCAAACCGATCGTCTCGGTCGGCATCATGATGCTGCTGGAGGACGGCCGCTTCCTGCTCAGCGATCCCCTGGCCAAATTCATCCCGGAATTTGCCGAGCAGAAAGTGGGCGTCGAGAGCAACGGCAAGCTGGAGCTGGTGCCGCTGGCACGGCCGATCACGATCCAGGATCTTTTGCGGCATACTTCAGGCATCACCTACGACCACACCGGCAACAGCCTGGTGCAACAGCTCTATCAGCAGTCGCGGCTGCGCAGCCGCAAGATCAGCAATGCCGAACATGCCGCCATGGTCGCGGGCCTGCCGCTGCAGTGTCAGCCCGGCGCCGAATGGAACTACAGCCGCTCCACCGACATCCTCGGCCGTATCATCGAGGTGGTTTCCGGGAAGACGCTGAGCGCGTTCCTCACCGAGAATATCCTGGCGCCGCTGCGGATGGCCGAGACCGGCTTTTACACCGGCGAGGCCAATGCGCATCGGCTGGCCGAGCCGTTCCCGACCGATCCCTGGAGCGGCGACAAGGTGCAGCTGTTCAACATGCTGGATCGCCCGGTGATGGAATCCGGCGGCGGCGGCCTGGTCTCGACCACGATGGATTATGCGCGGTTCTGCCAGATGCTGCTCAATGGCGGCGCGCTCGACGGCAACAGGCTGATCGGCCGCAAGACGCTGGCGTGGATGGCCTCGGACCATCTCGGGCCCGCGGTGAAGGTCAATAGCCCGCTGCTGCCGGCGGGCCACGGCTTCGGCCTGGGCTTTGCGGTGCGGACGCAACGGGGCCTGGCGCCGTTTGCCGGCTCGGTCGGCCAGTTCTTCTGGAGCGGCATGGCCGGCACGTTCTTCTGGATCGACCCCAGCGAGGACCTGTTTGCCGTGTTCATGTCGCAGGGCCCCGGCCAGCGCGAATATTTCCGCACGCTGGTGCGCAGCCTGGTTTACGCGGCGCTGGAGTGAGCGCGCGGCGTCCGCTTCATTTGGGTCCGTCGGAAAGGTGGTGGGCACGGCGCCAAGGGGGCACCTTTGCCCACCCTGAAGATAAATCGAGCTCGATCTCGCGGCAGCGGCGGAGGGCCCCCTCGCCCGCGTCTATCGCGGGGAGAGGGTTGGTCTGAGGGGCTCGCGGCCGCTCCCGGCTTCACACCGCTGGTGATCACCCATCGAAAATTCCAACCGTACTCCGCGCCGCGAACGATCAGTTGATGTGCCGCCACTGGACGATACGCCGAGAATACGGCAAGCTTCAACCTCTGGTTTCAGATGAGGGGAAGCACATGGCACAGCAGTCGAGCGCGGTACCGCCGGGCTGGATCGGCGGATTCGCCCAATCGAATTCCAAATTTGACTATCCACATCCAGACCTGTCTTCGCTGCCGCTGCTCCACAACATGTGCAATATCGACAAGCTACAGCGCCAGCAGAAGGTGCTGTGGCCCGAGTTCAGCTGGCAGACGGTTCCGGGAACCGAGGCGTCCCGGTGTTTTCAGATGTTCGCGCCGGATATTTCCCGGCTTGGCTACACGGATGAGGGAAGGATCTATTCGATCATCTGTCCCCAGCAAGGGGCCTGCTCTCCCATATTCGGGTGCCTGAATATCGAAGTGTCGGTGACCGGCAACCGGGGCTGGGTCGACGAGAAGAGCAAGCTTGTTGCGGCTGATCTGACCACCGAAGGCAAGATATGGTTCACCCCGGGTGCGCACGCAAATCCGTTGGTGAAAAACCTTTGGAAGTTGTTTGTTCTAAACGGGCATCAATTTCCTGACGACAAAGCGAATGCGATCATCGTCAATCTCCACAAGACCAACGATCCCTCGCAGCCAACCCTGCAGGGCCTGAGCGGAGAAACCACGAGATTCAAAAGCCCTGGCTTTGCCCAGCACCAGGACAAGGCATGGGCCGTGGCGAACCTGGAAGTCCAGATCGGCCCGATAGCCCTGACGAATGATCCTGTTGTCGATGATTTCAATTCGCTGGTGATGTTTGCGTTCAATATCGCTTCGGGCAACTTGCTGGCTGTCGGCAACGTGCTGACGTGGAACGTGTGGTTCGAGGACCCTACTCTTGTTGACACACAGGAATGGAAGGATCACGCCGAGAAGTGGCGAGATTCCATCGATGCCGACCATGGTGCTCCGTGCGGTCAAGGGACGCCGCCGCGGTACTTCAATGGCAATCTGTTTCATGCCGAGGACGCGGTGCTCGTGGAATTGATCCAGATGGCTATTGCTTACCTCGAAAAGCATTGGCCGGCCGAGAAACTCGGTACCGACCAAAAATCGATGCGCGACAAGATCACGGGTCATCTCGAAATGCACCGGGCGCGCTTGGCTGCGGTTGCAAGTCGGTAGGCGATTGTCCGAGGCCGCGCTGGCGGCGTGGGGGGACGTCGCCGTCCCTCACGAAGGCGGCGGCGACCGGTTCGCCCCAATAAGCCGGACCCTGACGGAAGACGTGCTCAAGTCGCGCCTTCGACGGCGCGGAGAATACCCTCGCCGCTGTTTCAAGAAGGCGGACTTCTGGAAGAACCATTCGTCCATGACGGTGGGTGAGTCCACTGCCAACGCGGAATACGCAGCCCTCAACTGATGGTGGCGCCGCCGTCGATGACGATGGTCTGCCCGGTCATGAAGGTGCCGGCACGGGAGGCCAAAAACACCGCGGCACCGGCGATTTCGTCGGGCTCGCCGATCCGCGCCAGCGGCGTGCGGGCGGTCGAGGCTTTCAGCATCTCGGGATTATCCCACAGGGCCTTGGCGAAGTCGGTCTTGATCAGGCCCGGCGCGATGCAGTTGACGCGGATGTTGTGGGCGCCGTATTCGCAGGCGAGATTGCGCGCCAGCTGCATGTCGGCGGCCTTGGAGATCGCGTAAGCGCCGAGCACGGTGGAACCCTTCAGGCCGCCGATCGAGGAGATGATGGTGATCGAGCCGTCGCGGCGCTCGATCATCTGCGGCACCACGAGCGAGATCAGCCAGTGATTGGCGACGATGTTGTTGTCCAGGATCTTGCGGAACTGGTCGTCGGAAATGCCGGCCTGCGGACCGTAATAGGGATTGGAGGCGGCATTGCACACCAGCGTGTCGATGCTGCCGAACACGCGGTTGGTTTCTTCCACCAGGTGCTTCAGGTCATCCTTGGTCGAGATGTTGGCGGCGACCGCAAGCGCGACCTCCTGGCCGGCCTTGTGGTTGATGGCCTGCGCCACCTCGTCACAGACCTGCTGTTTGCGCGAGGAGATCACCACCTTGGCGCCGTGTTCGGCCATCCGCTCGGCGATGGCGCGGCCAATGCCGCGCGACGAGCCGGTGATGACGGCGACTTTCCCCGTGAGATCGAACAAGTTCATACGCGCCTCCCGTGATGTCGGCGGCTTCGCCGCCTTGATTTTTATGGCGTTCAGAGTTCAGGCAAGCTTGGTGGTCACGGTCACTTCCGGTCCCGCCGGCTGATGCATGGCGCTGTGCGCGGCCTCCGCCAGCCACGGCTGCTGGTTGACCATCGGCAGCCGCCAGCTGCTGTTGTTGTTTTCGCTGGCGATATGATCAAGCCGCGTCACCGAGCAATTATCGATGTCGAAGGCCAGGCCCTTGTCCGGCTGGTGGCCGAGCGCCAGCCCGATCGCGGCCTTGATGGTACCGCCATGGGCGACCGCGATCACGGTGCGCCCGGCATGGGTGGCATTGATGCGCTCGATCGCGCCGCGGACGCGGGTGTACAGATCCATGAAACTTTCCCCGCCCGGCGCCTTTTGATCGATCGCCGCGAACCAATGGCTGCCGGCCGGCAGGCTGGCCAGGAACGCCGCGCGGTTCAGGCCCTGCCATTGCCCGAGATTCTGCTCGGCCAGCGCCGGCTCCTGATGCAGCGCGGCGGGTCTTGGAAATCCCGCCGACCAGATCGCCTCCGCAGTCTGATGGGTGCGCTTGAGGTTGCTGGCGAACCAGAGCGCATCGCGCGGCAGGATCTGGCCCACCGCCTCGAACACGGCGCGCTCGCTGGTGTCGCAGTCCATGTCCTTCTGGCCGTAAATGCAGCCGCCATCGTTGCGTACGGGAGCGTGTCGCACCCACCACCATCGCGTCGCCACCACGCTGGCCCCCTCGGAAGGGGGTGTCGCGAACGGTTCGGCCGGATTGGACATCGCGAAAGCCCTTCAATATCGTTCCACGTGGCTTTACGTCACGGCACCGTCGGCCTCAAGGGACTACAGCTGGGGACGATCGGCTAATAAATGCGCAAGAGCGGCACTCGCTCAATCAGGATGCAGGGAGAAACACATGGGCCGCCTCGAAGGCAAATCCGTCATCATTACCGGCGCGGGCAGCGGCATCGGCCGGGCGGCGTCGCTGTTGTTTGCCAGGGAAGGCGCACGGCTGGTCGCGGTCGACCGCAGCGAGGGCGTCAAGGAAACGATCGAGCTGGTGCGCGCGGCCGGCGGCACCGCGGAGGCCGTGATCGCCGATGCCGGCTCGGAAAAAGACGTCATCGCCTTCGTCGACCAGGCGCTGTCCCGTTTCGGACGGCTGGACGCGATCTGGGCCAATGCCGGCATCAGCGGCGGGCTGGTGCCGCTGGCCGAGCAGACCGTGGACCATTGGCAGGAAATCCTGCGCATCAACCTGATCGGACCCTTCCTGGCGATCAAATATGCCATGCCGCACATGATCAGGCAGCAATATGGCTCGATCGTGTGCACCGCCTCGGTCGCCGGCCTCAAGGCGGGCGCCAGCGGTCATCCCTATGCGGCGAGCAAGGCGGGCGTGATCAGCCTGGTGCAGACCACGGCCTATTCGCTGTCGGGCACCGGCGTGCGCATCAACGCGGTCTGCCCCGGCCTGATCGAGACCGGTATGACCAAGCCGATCTTTGACAATGCCCGGCAGCGCGGCACCGACGGCAAGATCGGCCAGCTCAATCCCTTGAAGCGCGCCGGCCAGCCCCATGAACTGGCGGCGATGGGACTGTTCCTCGCCAGCGACGAGGCGTCCTACGTCAACGGCCAGGCTTTTCCGGTCGACGGCGGCCTGACGGCCTCGATGCCGTATGCGGGCAAGCCGATTTAGATTTAGATCGGCGATTGCGAAGTTCTGATCCTATCGAAGCTTGCGATGCTGCGCTCCCTCTCCCGCGCTCTTTCGCGCGGGGGAGGGTTGGGCTGGGGGCCAACGCGGGTGGCGTCCATGCTGAGGTCGCTTAGGGTGGGCAAAGGCGCGCTTTGCGCCGTGCCCACCATACCGAGCGCAGAGAAATGGTGGGCACACCATCGGCCCGCGCGTTGGCGCGGCCCGATGGCTTTGCCCACCTTACGACTCCCTCTCCCGCGCGCTTTCGCGCGGATAGACGTCGAGCGCCGCATCGCAAGCTTCGTCACTGCGGCAGGGGGGGCATGGGCGCCAGCGGTGCCGCCGCGGCGCGCGGCACGGTCCGGCGCGGCGTGGTGGAGGGGATGGCAGCTTGCGCCGAAGCCGGGGCGGCTGTTGGCACAGGCCGCGGGGTCGGGATCGGCTTGCGCGCCGTGGGGACCGGCGGCGTTGCTGCTGTCGATAGCCTGGGCCGCAAGTTCGGGTCAGACCACCGGGCAGCGTCGCGCGCCATCTGGTCCTGGCCGGCCCTGAGCTCCGCGAGGCCAGCCTTCATCTGCTCCATTTCCTGCCGCAAGCCGGCGAGGTCGCGCGCCATGGACTGCAACAGCTGCGCCGAGTCCCCTATCGGATCCGCCGCGTTGGAACCGGCGCTGTCCGCCGCGCTCTGGGGCGAGGATGGCGGAAGGGCCGCAGTGTCCGAAGTTGCCTCGGCGGCAGGCGCGTCCGCCGCCTGTTCAGCCGGCGGACTTTGCTGCGGAGAGAGCCACGTCGTGACAAACGGCGGCGCCCATTTCGCGACCATCTGTCCGACGGCCTGGCCACGCGACTGCCAGAGCACGGCCGCGCCGGCCAGGCAGGCGGTGATGACCATGCCAATCACGCCCCGCAACAGCCGGCGGCCGAGCGAGGGTCGGGCCTTCGCTGGTTTGGCTGTGCTGCCGGAAGCCGCGCGAAGTGTCTTATCCACCGCTGGAACTGCCATGCCGGCGACAGCCTGCGCTGCCTTCTGGAGAGCGGATGGACCGCTCTTGCTGTCTTCCTCGGATTTAGAAACCAGGCGCGTCGGAATAATGTCAGGCGCAGCCACCGCTTTATCGCGCAGGCCGGTTGGCGTGGGATTGGGCGCTGAAGTCACTGTTGGCGCTCTGCCATTCAGGTCCACATTCTTTCGCTCACGCGCGGGGACGGCGTATCAAGGCTTGCGACGATGGCGCTCTCAACGCAAGCAGTTTCGATCCGGATTCCAACAAAAGCGCGGCAATATCATGACGGCAAGGCGGCTGTTGCTACCCCCCTGCTTTCCCCTTGGGCCAATCCAATGCCTGCGCCCCGCCGTCACAAGGCTCCCGCCTTCTGCGCGTACTCCCAGGAGAGCCTGGCCAGCGGCACCGTGCGCTTGGCGGACTCGATCGCCTTGGCGTTCGCCGCGGTGCCATCGCGGATCCGTCCGGCGATACCTTGGGTAATTCCGGCGAGCCGGAATGTATTGTAGGCAAAATACCAGTTGAGGTCGGGCACCGCGCTGCCGGTGGCGTTGCAATAGATCTGCGCGGCTTCTTCCATGCTCGGGATATTGAGCGCCTTGAGGTCGATACCGGCGAGGCCGGGCATGGTCCACTGCATCAGGAGATAGGTGAAGTCGGCCATGGGATCGCCGAGCGTCGAGAGCTCCCAGTCCAACACCGCGATCACGCGCGGTTCGGTTGAATGGAAGATCATGTTGTCGAGCCGATAATCGCCATGCACGACCGAGACGCGCTGCTGCGGCGGTACCGTGCGCGGCAGCCATTCGATCAGCTTTTCGACTTCCGGGATGTGTTGGGTCTCGGAGGCGCGGTACTGCTTGGTCCAGCGATCGATCTGGCGCGCGAAATAATTGCCGGGCTTGCCGAAATCGGCCAGCCCGATCGTTTGCGGATCATATTGGTGCAGCCGCGCCAGCGTCTCGATCTTGCTGGTGAAGATGGCGTGGCGCGCCTCCGGCGTCTGGCTCGGCAGCGTCGGATTCCAGAACACCCGGCCCTCCTCCATCGACATGATGTAGAAGAAAGCCCCGATCACCGCATCGTCGGTGCATAGCGCATAGGCCTTGGCGACCGGAAAGCCCTGGCGGCCGAGCGCGGCGATGACGCGGAATTCGCGATCGACCGCATGCGCCGACGGCAACAGTTTGCCGAACGGCTTGCGCCGCATCACGTAGGAGCGCGCAGGCGTTTCGAGCTTGTAGGTCGGATTCGACTGGCCGCCCTTGAATTGCTGGACGCTCAGCGGTCCCTGGTAGCCCTCGACATGTTCGCGCATCCAGCCGTCGAGTTTGGCTTCATCGATCCGATGCCGCTCCTCGACGGGCCGGGTGCCCGAAAATTCCTCGTCGCTTCGCACGCCCTCGGCCACGATGATGATCCCTCAGCTTATTCGTTCGTTTCCAGGCGCTCGGTCCTCATCCTGAGGAGCACGCCTTTGCCCCGAAGGGCGAAGGCGTGCGTCTCGAAGGATGGCAACTCGCACGGCCATCGCCCGCGGCCATCCTTCGAGACGCATCGCTGGCGCGACGCTCCTCAGGATGAGGACCGGGGTGAGCCAGCGGCGCGCTCCATCAGTGCCTGACGGGAGCGTTGGCATACTTCCGAAGTTCAAGCCTGGCAATGGCGCGGTTGTGGACCTCGTCCGGGCCATCGGCGAGCCGCATCGTGCGCATCGAGGCATAGTCGCGGGCCAAGCCCGCATCGTCGGAGACGCCGGCGGCGCCAAAGGCCTGAATGGCATGGTCGATGATCTTCAGCGCCATGTTCGGCGCCGCCACCTTGATCATGGCGATCTCGAGCTGCGCGCTCTTGTTGCCGACCTTGTCCATCATGTCGGCGGCCTTGAGGCACAACAGCCGGTTCATCTCGATATCGGTGCGGGCTTCGGCAATGCGCTGCTCCCAGATCGAATACTCGATGATCTTCTTGCCGAAGGCGGTGCGCGAGGACAGCCGCCTGACCATCTTCTCCAGCGCCTCCTCGGCCTTGCCGATGGTGCGCATGCAGTGATGGATGCGGCCGGGCCCGAGACGTCCCTGCGCGATCTCAAACCCCCTGCCCTCGCCGAGCAGGATATTGCTCACGGGGACGCGGACGTTGTCCATCAGCACCTGGGCGTGGCCGTGCGGCGCGTCATCGAAGCCGAACACCGGCAACATCTTTTCCACCTTGATGCCGGGGGTGTCGAGCGGCACCAGGATCTGCGACTGCTGCTGGTGGCGCGCCGCATGGGGGTCGGTCTTGCCCATCACGATCGCAATCTTGCAGCGGGGATCGCCGACGCCCGAGGACCACCATTTGCGGCCGTTGATGACGTAGTGATCGCCGTCGCGCTCGATCGAGGTCTCGATGTTGGTGGCGTCCGAGGAGGCCACGGCGGGCTCGGTCATCAGGAAGGCGGAACGGATCTCGCCGTTCATCAGGGGTCGCAGCCACTTGCGCTTGTGCTCCTTGGAGCCGTAGCGCATCAGCACTTCCATGTTGCCGGTATCGGGCGCCGAGCAGTTGAACACCTCCGAGGCCCAGCCGATATGGCCCATTTCCTCGGCCAGCGGCGCGTATTCCAGGTTGCTCAATCCGGCGCCGCGGAATTCGTCATCTTCATGCGATGACGGCGGCATGAACATGTTCCACAGCCCTTCGGCGTGGGCCTTTTTCTTCAGGTCCTCGACGATCGGCAGCACCTTCCAGCGCTCGCCGGCCTCGTCCTGCTGCCGGTAGATCGGCGCGGCCGGCCGCACATGCGTGTTCATGAACGACTGCACCCGGTTGAGCCATTCGCGCTGACGATCAGACATGTTGAAGTCCATGGGGCGTTCCTCTTATCCCTGCTTGAAATTGCCGGCACTTTCTCCCCGCCGACCCTCCGCCGCAAGACCAATCTTGGCGCAGATGGCAGCGGCGGCGGCCGGCTGGCCCGAGGCACGCCTCGCACCAGCCCGCGCATTGACATGTCCCCGTCTCAAACGATAGTTTCATACATATGTTTGAATTGCAATGCGGCCCCCAAGGCGCCCTGAGATGCCGTCAGACCTGACCCGCAACGCCATCCTGGACGCCGCCGAGCGGCTCTATGCCGAGAGCGGGTTCGCCGATGTCACGCTGCGCGACATCGTTGCCGCGGCCCATGTCAACCTGGCGGCGGTGAATTATCATTTCGGCTCCAAGGACGAGCTGATCGCCGAACTGTTCGTGACCCGCAGCATCGCCACCAACCGCGAGCGGCTCAACGAATTGAAGCAGGCCGAGCAGCAAGGCGGCGGCCGCGCCGAGATCGGCGCCATCCTGCGCGCGCTGGTCGGGCCGACCTTGCGCGGCTGCCTCGGCCCCGAGCGCGAGCGCTCGACCGCGGCGCGTTTCATGATCCGCGCCGGAATCGAGACGGTGGCCCCGATCCGCCGCATCAAGAACCGCGAAATCGATCACTTGAAAAAGTTCGCAGCGGCGATGCGGCGTTCGCTGCCCGACTGCCCCGAGGTCGAGCTCTATTGGGGCCTGCACTTTGCGCTCGCCATGGCGCACCAGACCATCCGCGACAGCGAGCGGCTGACGAAAGTGTCGGAAGGCCAATGCGACCTCGATGATGTCGATGGCCTCATCGCGCGCATCGTCGCGGTGGCGGTGACGGCGCTGACGGGTGAGATGCCGCGCAAGCCCGCAAGACCGGCCGCGCGCGACGCGCGCTGATCATTGAAGTGCGCAGGGTGGGCAAAGCCAACGAGACGCGCGAACGCGCGGTTCGATGGCGTGCCCACCATATCGCCCTACCGTTCCGCAGGCATCGCCATCAGGATGGGCGACCAGCGCGCGATTTCGGACCGAACAAAATCATTGAATGCAACAGGCGTGCGTACGGCCTTGGCCGGTATCGAGGCGCCGAGCTGGTTCAGCCGCTCGCGCACAACCGGTTCGTCGAGCGCCTTGTCGAGCGCGTCCGCAAGCCTGGCGATCATCTCGGGCGGGACGCCCTTGGGCGCGAACAGCCCGGCCCAGAGGTCCATGTGATAGTTCAGGCCTGCCTCGTCGGCGGCCGGCACATCCGGCAGGCTCGCCAGGCGCTCGCCGGCGGAGACGGCATAGGCCTTGACCAGGCCCGCCCGAACCAGTTCGGCCACGCTGACCGACTGCTCGCAGAGGAAGTCGACGTGGCCTCCCATCAGATCATTCAACGCCGGGCCGGTCCCGCGATAGGCCACCAGCGTGGGCCTGGCGCCGATTTCCGAGGTGAACAGAAGACACGCCATGTGCGAAGACGAGCCGATGCCACCATGGGCCTGTTTGATGGCCTCGCCCTGTTGCCGGAGCACGGCAATGAATTCCTTCAAGTCCCGCGCCGGGAAATCCTTTCGCGCGACGATGACGGCCGGCGAATCCGCGGTCATGCCGATCGGAACAAGGTCTCTCAGCGGATCATAGCCGCGGTTCGGCATCAGCACAGGGGCCGCCACGTGGGAGCCCATGGCCGCGGCCAGCAGAGTGTAGCCGTCAGGTGAGGCAGCCGCCACCCGGGCGCTGCCGATCGTGCCGCCGGCGCCGCCGATATTCTCGACGATGATGGATTGCCCGAGGATCTTCGACATCTGCTCGGTGACGACGCGCGCCACGACATCGCTGGCGCCTCCCGCGGGAAACGGCACGATCACGGTGATCGACCTCGTGGGATAGTCCAGCGCCCGCGCCGGCGCGACAGTGATCGCGACACCGATGAAGAAGTCCACCAACAGCGTCGCGATGGCCTGCCGGCTACTCATCTTTAACGCCACCACGTACTCCCATCCGTGAAGTCACGCCGTCACGGCTTTTCCGTCATCGTCCAATATCTCGGCAATCTCGACCCGGCGCCCCTGGCGCGCCGAGAGTATGCCGGCGCGCACCACGGCGAGCGATCGCGTCGCGTACTCACCGCCCACTTCGAGCGCGCCCTGCCCGCGGGCCGCGGCGGCAAACTCCTCGATCTCCTCGACCAGGGTGTCGTTGGCAGCACACGGCACGGCCACCGGCCGGCTTTCGCCGCGCTTGAGGGTGCGCAGCCCATGATGCAGATCGTAATAGGCGGTCTGGTCCTTGCCGTAGATGTTCATCAGATAGTATTCGGACGCCGAGGCGTAGCTGGCGTTCAGCGTCGAGAGCGCGCCATTGGCATGCCGCAGGATCAGGCTCGCGACATCCGGATTGTCACCGGGCAGCACCAGCTGCGCCAGTTGTCCGCTCACTGCCTCGACCGGTCCGATCAGATATTCCAGCACATCGATATAGTGGATGCCGATCTGCAGCATCACGCCGCCGGGCATGCCGGTGGATTGGTAGCGCCACGACGTGAGATCGACCTTGCCGAGGCGGTCGCGGCTGATATTGGCCTCGGCATTGACGAGCTTGCCGAACCGGCCCTCATTGATCTCTCGCTTGATCCAGCGGAAGTGGCTCTCGCGCCGCCGCTGATAGCCCAGCGCCAGCACCACGCCGGCCTTGCGGCAGGCTTCGGTAATGGCACGGCCGTCGGCAATGCTGTTGGCGATCGGCTTGTCGAGAAACACGTGTTTACCGGCGGCCGCGGCGGCGCTGGTGGTCTGAAGATGCACATCGTTGGGCGTGGTATTGATGATGGCCTCGATCTCGCGATCGGCCAGCATCTCCTGATAGCTTGCCACCGGCCGGCAGCGGTATTTGGCTGCGAAATTGCGGCGCTTTTCCTCCGAGCGGGTGTAGCAGGAGATGATCTCAAGCTTGCCAGAGCGCTGGATGGCATCGGCCAGAACGTCGGACCACCATCCCATCCCGATGCAGCCGACGCGTAACGCACCCGTACTCACCAACTTACCCCTCAGAACTTTCCAGTCACCGGATCGGATTGTGCGCCAGCCAAGCGCTGCCATCAAGAACCAATTCGGATTTGGGGTG
>Ga0182012_10000500_pt1 | contig 43568 bp, 43 predicted proteins | sample 612S2SmetaG_FD_120486 | JGI IMG/M metagenome (GOLD analysis project Ga0182012, IMG submission 120486) | Permafrost microbial communities from Stordalen Mire, Sweden - 612S2S metaG | ecosystem: Environmental > Terrestrial > Soil > Wetlands > Permafrost | place: Sweden: Stordalen | collected... | reverse complement strand
CTGCCGTTCGCGAGCGGCTTCGCTTTGGGGCTCTGGATGCCCTCATCCGCGGTACTTCCCGGAGCGCGCGTCGACTCGGCGCTGTTCATCGCGACCGCGTTCTCGATCACGGCGCTGCCCATTCTCGGGAGGATCATGATCGAGCTCGATCTGACGCGCACCAAGCTCGGCGTGATCGCCATCGCTTCCGCCGCCGCCAACGACGTGGTTGGTTGGCTGCTGCTGGCCTTCATCACGGCGCTGACGCTGAGCGACTTCGACCCCCGCATGTTCGGGCTCAAGATCCTCATGGTTGCCGCGTTCGCGCTGATCAGCACGAGCTGGGTGCGCCCGCTGTTGAAACGCGCCGTGCGACGCTCGAATCCGCACGGCGGGAAAATGTCGGCGAATCTGTTGGGCGGCCTGATATGCCTCGCCTTCCTCGGCGCCATGGCCACCTATCAAATCGGCATATTCGCGATATTCGGCGGCTTCATGATGGGGGTCATCCTGTACGACGAGCCGCAGCTGGTGGAGGCCTGGCGCGAGCGCGTCGGTGACTTCGTGACCGTGTTTTTCCTGCCGATCTTCTTCACCTACACGGGCCTGCGCACGTCCATCGGGAGCCTCGGCGCCGGCGACTGGGGCTGGTGCCTGGCGGTGGTCGCCGCGGCCAACATCAGCAAATTCGCAGCCGCGTATTGGGCGGCGAGACTCTCACGCTTCAATCATGTCGAATCGGCCATGATCGGCTACATGATGAACACGAGAGCGCTCATGGAGCTCATCGTGATCAACGTGGGACTGGATCTCGGCGTGATATCGCCGTCGGTCTTCACGATGCTGGTGATCATGGCGATTTTCAGCACGGTGATCACCACGCCGGCGCTCAAGTACTATTTGGCGCGCGGCGGCGTCGAGCGGCTGCCGCCCGGTGCGGCTGCCGCGGCGGGACACACCCGCACCCGCTCCTAGGCGTAGGCGTCGAGAGCCCCGACGGAGCGCGGCGCCGCCGCCGACGGTGCGGTGACGGGAGCCACCGCAGCGGCGGAAGATGTCCCGGGACCCGACTTGGCCCACGTATACGGCTGGCTGAAAGCCGAGCGGTCCTGGAATGAGCGCTGCGAGATGTCGACGCTGACCTGCGTGAAACCCTGCGAGTTCAGCATCTCCTTGAGCCTGGGCAGACTCGATTCCAAGGCTTCGCGGGTCACCGCGCTGTGCGTGCTCATCATGACCTGCGCGTGATCCCCTTGGACCGCGATTTGCAGATCGATGGGGCCGAGCTGCGGAGGATTGACCTGAAGCTTGGTGCTGGTCCAATTGTTGTCGACCGCGAAGGACACGCGGTCCGCCACCCCTTGCGGAAATTCGGGGCTATCCACGGGCGCGCTCACGCGGAGCGTCGCAGTCGGGGTGGAATCGCCAGAGGCGGATGCCGGGCCCGGGGTGAGCTGCTGAAGCGCCGCGGCACCGTTGCCGCCGTTGCCGCCAAGGCCGGCGCCGGGGTCGTTGGCATCGCCGTGCGCATGGGAACCGGCATCGCCCGCGAGTCCCGCTGAATCCGACGTTGACATCGCGGCCGCCGACACCGGAGCCGTCGCCGAGGCCGCGGTGCCGTCGCCGGCGACAGCGGTGGCGACGCCCACCATCAAGGGAGCCTGCACGGCAGCCGGCGCAGCTGTCGAAGCTGCGTTTGCAGCCTGCAGCGCAGAAGCCGTGGCGCCGGTGGCATCGGAACCTTCGGCGAGTGCAAGATTGATTTGCGCCTGGCCGAGGACCTGCGTGCCTTGAGCGGCGCCCGGGACGGCGGTTCCGTTCGCGCCACCCGCACCCGCACCATCCGCGTTCGCATATTTGCCGGCGCCCAGCGCCGCCGACCCCGTCCGCGTCCCTTCTGCGCTCGCGCGCAAGGGGGCGCCTGAGGCGGCCCCTCTGCCGGTCGCCACCGACGCGGCTGCGGCAGTTTCGGCCGATTTCGTTGCCGCCGACCCGGCTGCCGTGGCCGCCGCATCCCCGGCGATGACGGTCTGGCTCGACGGGTCCGTGACGCCGCCAGATCGCTGACCGCCGTCGGCCGTCGCTCCGGCAGACGCGCTGGCAGAAGGGCCGGTCGAGGCGCCGTTCGACGCCCCCGACGCCAACGAAACGGTAGATGGGGGGGCCGCTGACTTCAGCGTCGCGCTCGAAAGGGCCGACGCGGCAGGGTTCGTGGAGCTTTGTGCGGCCGTGCCGCTCGTGGCAGTTCCAGGGCCCGAAAGCTCGTCGGTTGCGGAGGCATCCGCGGGGGTGACGCCGGCCGCGTTCGCGCTCACCGTGTCCCCGGAGGTCGTCGCCCCGGATGGCGTCGGTTCGCTTGCCGCGCCGCCCGCGCCGGCGAGGGACGAGACCGACGCCGAGCCCGCAGCGGGGGTCCCCGAAGATGCGGCGGCATCCGCTGCAGTTGCTGGCGCAGTTGCCGCAGCACTGGCCGACGCGGCAGCGGCAACCGCTGCCGGCGAGGCGCTGCCGTCTACCGGCAAGGACCCGCCGCCCGACGCAGCCGGGCGACTTTTGGGCGGCTCGCTTTTCTTGGCTGGCCTGTTGTGAACTTGACTTAACGTACCCGCGAAGTTTGATGCGCTGCCGGCATTCTTGCTCGAATCGGCCGATTGGGCGCCATTTTGCGAGGCGCTCTCGCTGGGGGCGGGGGCTTTGGCGGCCGGAATAACCGGTACCTGAAAAGCAGGGGTTAGGAGGTTCATGACTGGATTCAGCAAGCGGCGTGCCAATCCGGCACGACGCCGGAAATCCTACGCTCCCCCGGCGGGTCCGGGGCTGGCGTGGCGCGCGGCGTGTAGTACGCTTTACGGGTCTTCAATCATCACATGAGGAGCGCCATGGCAGACAAAACAGCCACTGTGCACTGGGAAGGACGAGGCAAGCAAGGCGTCGGGCGGATCAGCACCGAAACCGCCGCACTCAAATCCTACCCCTATGGGTTCGCGAGCCGATTCGAGGATGACAAGAAGGGCACCAATCCGGAGGAGCTCTTGGGGGCCGCCCATGCCGCGTGCTTCACCATGGCATTCTCGTTTGCATGCGACTCGGCCGGCTTCGACACCAAGAGCGTCGATACCAAGGCCGCCGTGCGCCTGGTCATGAAGGGCGGCGGATTCTCCATTGAGCACATTGCCCTCACGCTGGAGGCGAGCGTCCCCGGGATGGACGAGGCTACTTTTCAGAAGATCGCGGCCAAGGCAAAGGCGGATTGCCCGCTTTCCAAAGCTCTGGCGAGTGTTCCGGAGATCGCGCTGACGGCGGTGCTTCGCAAAGGCTGACGCCTCACGGATTGCGGGAAAAAGCTACGCTGCAGGGCCGCGCTTCGACGCGGTGGCCGGTGGCCGACGACCCTCCCTCCCCGATAGGGTCCTCGGCCCTGGCCCGGACAACCAGCTACCGGGGCTGAACAACGAAAAGGTGTGTCCCCGTCGATCGGTCGTGCATCCGAACCGTGGGCCCTTGCGTATGGAGAGAAGGGATCCTTTTCCTCGGGGGAGCAGAAGCAGTGCGCATTGCGGTCATCGGTGCGGGAATCTCCGGTCTCATGTGTTCCTGGCTGCTGTCGCGCCGGCACCGCGTCTCGCTGTTCGAGGCGAACGATTACCTGGGCGGTCATACCCATACCCACGACATCGCATTGAGCGGCCGACGATATCGGGTCGACACCGGGTTCATCGTCTACAGCCCCCTGCACTACCCCTTGCTGACCCGGCTGTTCGCGGAGCTCGGGGTCGAATCTCAGCCCACGACCATGAGTTTCTCCGTTCGCAACGAGGCCACCGGCCTCGAATACAATGCCACGAGCCTCGCCGGCATGTTTTGCCAGCGCCGGAACCTCGTGTCGCCGCGCTTCCTCGGCATGATCCGCGACCTCGTGCGGTTTTACCGTGAGGCGCCCGCGCTGCTCGAGCTCGACGATGCGGGTCCGACGCTCGGCGAATATCTGCGCGATGGCCGATACGGCGCGGCGTTCCGCGACGACCATCTGGTGCCCATGGCCTCCGCGCTGTGGTCTTCCCCGCCCGGGGAGATTTTGTCATTCCCCGCCCGCTACCTGGTGCGCTTCATGGCGAACCACCAAATGCTCAACGCCCAGAAACGCCCCGTTTGGCGGGTTGTCGCCGGAGGCTCGGATACGTATGTGGCGGCGCTGCGCTCGCGCTGGTCGGTCGAGGAGCGCCCGAGCTGCCGGGTCCGCAGGGTGGTTCGGGGCTCACAGTCGGTGCAGATCGCCACCGACGCGGGTGTCGAGTCGTTCGACGAAGTGGTGTTCGCCTGTCACAGCGATCAGGCATTGGCGCTGCTCGACGATGCTTCCCCCACTGAGCGCGAGGTGCTGGGTGCCCTGCGCTATCAGGTCAACGACGCGGTGCTACACACCGATGCGAGCGTACTGCCCCGCAATCCGCGCGCGTGGGCTGCATGGAACGCGCTCGTGCCCCGCGTTGCGACGCAGACGTGCACCGTGAGTTATTGCATGAATCTCCTCCAGGGGCTCTCGTCCCCTGACCCCTTGATCGTCACCCTGAACCCGATTCGCCCCATCGACCCTCGGGCGACGCTCAAGAAGCTTCGCTATCATCATCCCGTCTATAGCCACGGTTCTGTGGCCGCGCAGGCCCGCAAGCCCGACATCCAGGGAAAACGCCGGACCTGGTACGCGGGAGCGTACTGGGGGTGGGGATTTCATGAAGATGGCATGCGCAGTGCCGTCGAGGTGGCCAACGCGCTCGACGCGCCGTGGCAGCTGGCGCCGGCGGCCGAGGATCTCGCGGCGTGAGTCTCGCACCGTTCCCTGTCCGCTCCCCAGCGGTCGCCAGCGCCGTTTACGAGGGTGTCGTGCGTCATCGCCGACATTCCCCGCACGCACACGCCTTCAGCTATCGAATGGCGCAGCTGTATCTCGATCTCGGCGAGATCGACCGCGTGTTCGCGGGCCGCTGGCTGTGGTCGGCCGGCAGACGCAATATCGCCGAGTTTCGCCGAAGCGATTATCTGGGACCGCCGCAGCAACCCCTGGCCGATGCCGTACGCGACTACGCGGCGCGGGCGCTCGGCCGGCGTCCCGGGGGCCCGGTGCGCCTGCTGACCCATCTGCGTTACGCCGGCTACGTCTTCAATCCGGTGAGCTTCTATTATTGCTACGCGGCCGATGGTGAGACGCTCGACTGCATCGTCGCCGAGATCACGAATACGCCGTGGCGCGAGCGTCAGGCGTACGTGCTCCCGATCGACGGGGCCGCCAGGGAGGGGAAGCTCTGGACGTGGGATTTCGCGAAGACCTTCCACGTGTCGCCCTTCATGGCCATGAATCGCCGCTACGATTGGCGCTTCTCGGAACCGGGCCGGAATCTGCGCGTGCACATGCGGGTATTGAACGAGGATTCGGCGGAGTTCGACGCCTCGCTGGTGCTCGAGCGCAGAGCGCTCGATTCCGCGTCGCTTCGCCGGGTTCTGTGCCGCTACCCGCTCATGACGTTGCGCGTGATCGGCGCCATTCACTGGCAGGCCCTGCGCCTGTGGGCGAAGGGCAATCCCATCCACACCCATCCCCATGCAGAGACGGGCCATTCATGAACGAATTCATCGGCGCCCGCATCGGGGATGCCCATTCTTCGGGTGCTGACGGCGCGGGGCGAATTGACCGGCTGTTTCGGCGATTGATCATCGGCGGGCTCCGCGGAATGCGCGGCGGTCAGATCGTGTTCGAGGACGCGTTGGGCGCCGTGACGGTGGGCGGGGGCGCCTCCGATGAACGCTCCTTGAGGGTCGTCGTCCGCGTGCGCGAGCTCCGCGCGTACCGCACCATCGCGGTCGGCGGCAGCGTCGGGGCCGCCGAATCCTACATGGACGGGGAATGGCAGTGCGACGATCTCCTGTCGCTGGTGCGGCTCCTGGTACGCAATCGGGATCTGCTCGACGGCATGGAACGCGGGCTCGCCCGATTGAGCGGCTGGGCGCTTCGGGGCTGGCACGCATTTCGCCGCAACACCCGCCGCGGAAGCCGCGGCAACATCGCCGCGCATTACGATCTCGGCAACGAATTCTTCAGCCTGTTCCTGTCCGCCGACCTCATGTACTCGGCCGCCCTCTGGGACGGAGCGGACGATTCGCTCGAGCGGGCGTCGCTGCGCAAGCTCGATGCCGTTTGCCGGAAGCTCGCCCTGAAGCCCACCGATCGCGTCGTTGAAATCGGCACGGGTTGGGGCGGCTTCGCCGTTCACGCCGCCAAGCACGTGGGATGCCACGTCACGACCGCCACCATATCGCGTGAACAATTCGACCTGGCCCGGCAGCGCGTCGACCAGGAAGGCCTGGCCGATCGAGTCGAGGTGTTGCTCTGCGATTACCGCAACCTCCGGGGACGCTTCGACAAGCTCGTCTCCATCGAGATGATCGAGGCGGTAGGCGCGCGCTACCTCGAAACGTATTTCGCGAAGGTCACCGAGCTTCTCGAGCCGGACGGCCTCGCCCTCATTCAAGCCATCACCATCGAGGACCATCGCTATCAACAGGCGCTGCGGGCCGTCGATTTCATCCAGCGGCATGTCTTTCCCGGAAGCTTCATCCCTTCCCTGCAGGCCATCCTGAATGCGAAGAGCAAGGTCAGCGACCTCGCGCTGGTCGATGCCTTCGATTTCGGGCTGTCTTATGCCCGCACATTGGCGGCCTGGCGGGAGCGCTTCCACGCTCAGCTGCCGGCGGTACGTGCTCTGGGATTCGACGATCGATTCATCCGACTGTGGGACTACTACCTCGCCTACTGCGAGGGCGGATTTCGGGAACGCTCCGTCGGGGTCTCGCACCTGCTGTTCTCCAAACCGCCGGGTTGCCCGGCATGAAGCATCTGGCGAATTTCATCGGCTACCAACTCGTTTGGTTTGCGGTGGTCGGCACCACCGGCGGCAGCCGCTCCTGGCTCGGATTCGCCGCGGCGGCCGCATTCATAGCCCTGCAGATGGCACTCTCGGACCGCCGGGCGCTGGATGTTCGGCTGTTGATCCTGGCGTTCGTATTCGGGCTCTCGATCGACGGCACGCTGTCCGCTCTCGGTTGGATTCGCTACTCCGGGCCCGCGCCGGCCCTTCCCCCTGGCGGCGCCCCGCTCTGGATACTGGCGTTATGGACCTCCTTCTCGCTGACATTGACCCGCTCGCTCGCCTGGCTGTCGGGGCATCCGCAGTGGGCGGCATTGTTCGGCGCCATCGGCGGGCCCATCGCCTACTGGAGCGCGGCGCGCGGCTTCCACGCGGTGCGCTTCGCACCCCCTTCATACCGCGCGATTGTCTCGCTGGCGGCGGGGTGGTCGGCCGCCATGTCCCTGCTCTTCTACACCGTTCGCCGATGGGAACGAGGGGCGGCCGCCTCATGAGTGCGTGGCAGTGCATGGCCCTTCTGTGGAGCCTCGCCGCCCTCGTCATGACCGCCGGCTGGCTGTGGCAGCGCAAGCATCGCAACGCCGGCATCGTCGACGTGCTCTGGACCTCGGGGATCGGCGGCGGCGCCATCTTGTACGCCGCGGTGCTTGACGGGGCGCCGCTTCCGCGAGCGCTGCTCGGGATCCTCGCGGGCCTGTGGAGCCTGCGGCTCGCGCTGCATCTGGCCCGTCGGGTGTTCGGCGAACCGGAAGACGGCCGATACCGTCAGCTGCGCGAGCATTGGCATGGACATCAAGGAAAGATGTTCTTGATGTTTCAATTTCAAGCGCTGCTCATCGTGTTGTTCTCATTTCCGTTTCTGGCCGTGGCACGCAATCCGGCTGCTGCGCCGACGCTGTGGACCGTGGCGGGCATCGCCGTTTGGGTTGCGAGCATCGCCGGAGAATCGATCGCCGATCGGCAACTGGCGCGATTCCGCGCGGATCCTGCCCATCGGGGGCGCACCTGCCGCGCCGGACTGTGGCGTTACTCGCGCCATCCGAATTATTTCTTCGAATGGCTGCATTGGTTCACCTACGTCGCGCTCGCCGTCGGCAGCCCCCTCGCCTGGCTGTCGCTGGCGGGACCCATCGTCATGTACGTGTTTCTGCGCTGGGTCAGCGGCATTCCTTTCACCGAAGCGCAGGCGCTGCGTACGCGGGGTGAAGACTACCGCCGCTACCAGCAATCCACGCCCCTCTTGTTTCCCTGGTTTCCCCGGCCGGCTCCAGAGGGCCACCCCACCGAGCGAGAACATCCATGAACGCGATCACCACAGACCTCGAGCCCAAGCACGCAAGAGATGAGCCGGGCACCGGCATTCTGGGCTGGGCGGAGCGGGGCCTTTTGCCCGATGCCCTCGTGCGTCTCGGCATCCGCGCGCTCTGCAAGCGCCGTCTGTCCACGGAACTCGCCGGAAATCCCGAGCAGCGAGCCGCCCGGTTCCAGGCGGGCATCGAGTCGTTGCGCGCAAGCCCGATCGCGATACATACCGATGCGGCGAACGCGCAGCACTACGAGTTGCCGCCCGCATTCTTCCAATTCTGCCTCGGCAAGCGGCTCAAGTACTCCTGCGCCTATTTCGAGCGGGGCGACGAAAGCCTCGATCAGGCCGAGGAGGCCATGCTGGAACGTTACGCCGAGCGGGCGGAGCTTTGCGACGGCCAGAACATTCTCGAGCTCGGCTGCGGTTGGGGCTCTCTCACTCTCTGGATGGCGCAACGCTACCCGCGCGCCCGCATCCACGCAGTCTCGAACTCACGCTCGCAGCGCGAGTTCATCGAGGCCGAGTGCCGGCGTCGCGGGCTCGATAACGTGCGCATGACGGTGGAGGACGTGAATCGGCTGCAGCTTCCGGCCGCTCACTTCGACCGGTGCGTTTCGGTGGAGATGTTCGAGCACGTCCGCAACTACGAGTTTCTGATGGCGAAGATTCGCAACTGGCTCGCCCCCGGCGGCAAGCTTTTCGTTCACATTTTTGCGCACAAGAGCGCCATGTATCCGTTCGAGACCGGCGGCGAGGACGACTGGATGGGAAAGCACTTCTTCACGGGAGGGCTGATGCCCTCCATCGATACGCTGCTTTGGTTTCAGCAGGACCTCAACATCGAACGCCAATGGCTGGTGCAGGGAACACACTATGAACGCACGGCGAATGGCTGGCTGGATCGCATGGACGCCAATCGGGAACCGGTCATGAAGGTGCTCGCCGACACCTATGGCGCCGCCAACGCGTCGATCTGGTTTCAGCGATGGCGGATGTTCTACATGGCCTGCGCGGAGTTGTTCGGGTATGCCGGTGGCGGCGAGTGGTTGGTGGCGCACTACCGCTTCGTGCGTCCCGCATGACCGGCACGACCGTTGCGTCCGCCCGTGGCAAAGCTCGATCATTGGCGCTCAGCGCGCTCTTCGCTCTGTCCGCGGTCGGCTGCGCCCACGGCACCATGAAGCCCATCACCCCCGTGACGCAGGTCGATCTGCCTCGATTCATGGGCGCTTGGTACGTCATCGCGCACATCCCATCCTTCGTTGAGCGCAACGCCTACGATGCCGTGGAATCGTACGAGTTGAAGCCCGACGGGCGCATCCAGACCACCTTCACTTACCGCAACAAGAGCTTCGACGCGCCGCTCAAGACGATGCGGCCGGTCGGGACCGTCAAGCCCGATACGGGCAATGCCGTCTGGGGCATGCAGTTCATCTGGCCGATCAAGGCGCAGTACATCGTGGCGTACCTCGACGCGGGCTACACGGAGACCATCATTGCGCGCGATGCGCGGGACTACGCCTGGATCATGGCGCGCACACCGCGGATATCCGATGAGGCGTATGCGAAGGATGTCGAGCGGCTCGAAAGGATGGGCTACGACATCTCCAAGCTGAGGCGCGTACCTCAACAGCCGCGCTGATTTCGGCCCGCGCGCCCGCTACAGTTGAATCGCGCCCTTGGCGATGACGGGCCCGCTCGGCGCGGCATGCGGAATTCCGGCGGGAGGCTCCAAGGTGATCGCCAGCACCGCCCGACCGGTCAGGTCGTCGCGCAGCGCCGCGGGCACCGCGACCGTATGCGCCCGATTGATGGACACCGCACCCAGCGAGCGCGGCGCTTGCCCGGGTGGTATCAGCCACAGCTCGGCGGCGCGCCCCTGCGTGTCCGGAGCACTGGGTACCGGCACCATCAGCACCGTGCCGTGGCGCGCATCCACGGTCGCAAGCCAACCGGGCGTGCCATTGTCGCGTGACAGTGTGGTCACCGCTTTGGTGAGCTGCGCCTCGGACGGCGCCGGCCGATTCACGCCGGGCGCCCAGCGGGGCACGAAGTCGACCGCCAGAAGCGCGAGAGCTGCGGTTGCGGCAATGCCCGTCGTGAGCTGCCAGAGTCGAACCCGGCGCTCGAGAGACCAGCCGAGCCGCTCCTGTATGCGGGTCCACACACGGCCCGGTACCTCCACCGGCCGCACTTCGAGGGCGAGGGGAGCCAGGCGCCGCTGCCACGCCGATACCAGATCGGCAAAGCCGCGCTCGGAGGTGATGCGCGTCTGCGCCGCTCGCCGCGTGCCCGCATCGATCACGCCGAGCACGTACTCCGCGGCGAACAGATCGTCCGACGGCGGCTCCTGTCCACCGACATCATCCTGGCCGGCGCCCGGAGTGCTCATGGTTCCAGACACTCGCGCAGCTGCAAGAGCCCGCGCCTGATCCAGCTCTTGACGGTGCCCAGCGGCGAGCCGACGCGCGCCGCCAGCTCTTCATAGGTCGACCCGTCGAAAAACGCCGCCCGGATCAGGGATCGGCGGCGATCGTCTAGCCGCTTCATGCACTCGTCAAGCCGGTCTCGCTCTCCGGCCGCCTGTGCATCCCGCTGAGGCGAAGCGATGGGATCGGCGATCTCGTCCGCCAGCTCCAGCGGCTCGAATTTTCGGGCCTGCGGCTGGCTGCGCAGACGGTCGATGGCCTTGTTGCGCGCGATCATCGCCAGCCACGACATGGCGCCCGCCCGATCGACGTCGAATTGGGCGGCTTTGCGCCACACCGTCGCAAACACCTCCTGCAACACGTCTTCAGCTTCGGAGCGCTGCGACACGATTCTCAAGCAGATCGCGAAAAGCTGGGGGGATGAGTCACGATAAAGTTTCTCGAAGGCCTGACGGTTGCCGAGCGCTATGTCCTTCAGCAGCTTGTCGAGGGGCGTCCGCTCACCCAGTCGCTCGCTTTTTTGGTCTACTTCCATTTGAAATCGGCATCCGTTATCCCAGCCCGGTAGTAACAATAACGCAAATCGGACGCCGCGCAGCCACGTTTTACCCGGGCGCCATGGCGGCGCTCGCCGAGCCTGTCCATCAGGATGAATACGGCGCCGGAGCGCCTTCGGATGCACTTTGCAGCAGACCGGGGCGCAGGGGCCGGCGGGCCGCCACGCTCAGGCCAGGCGCGAAGCTCAAGCCAGCGGCAGATGATGCGGCCGGACCAGCATGTGCCAATCCTGATGCTCCTCGATAATGAGGGCGAGCGCCGCCTCGATCGACCCTTTGAGCGACTGGGTGATCGCGGGATCGACGGGCTCCCCGGGATCGACCGCAGGGACCGCGCCGATCCGATCGATGGCTCCTTGCAGATCGGCGGCCAAGCGCTCGGAGCCCGCGCCGAGACGGTACGCCTCGGACTGCGCCAGGGCGCCGTGCAGGGACGCCCCGAGTGCGGGGAAGAACGTCGTGATCAGCGAGAGCCACAGGGCGTGGAGCACGAGATGCGTCAGCGCGCCGAGAGCGGTCAAGCCGAAAAGCCAGGTGTTCAGACCGTGCACCCGCCGCTGCAACGCCTTCTGGCGGAATGCAACCCGATGATGGTAGCGGCGCTGTCCGTCGAGCACCGCGACGGTCCAGCGCGCGTAGCCTGACACGAACGCGGGATCGCTCCATGCGTCGGTGAGCCGCTCGCGCGCCAACGGCTCGATCCTGAGACACATGGCGGCGACGTCCTCCGCTTCGCGCAGGTGCTGACCCGGATCGAACACCCGCAAATACCAATCGGCATCGGCGCTGCCGTGATCGAAATCCACGATCGGCGCGAGCATCGGCAGATAGCCGATGAGCTCCGCAGTGGTGCGGGCGCGCAACCACTGTCCCTGCCAATCTCGACGATGACCCAGCCAGTAGATCGATGCGACCGCGCAGATTATCACGACCTCCATCACGGCCCAGACGCCGACGAACGGATGCAGGGCGTGTCGGCTGTCGTCCCAGCCGAGGCCCAGCGGCAGGACGGCGCAGAGCACGGCGACCGCGCTGAGCAGATAGATGGCCCAGAAGCCGCTTCGATAGCGATTGCCGAAGGACAGGGCCTGTCGATCGTAGGTCGAGCGGGCCGGCTCGACGGCATCGATCAGCGACCGGAGCACCGCGGGAGGTGCGGAGCCGGCGATGGCCGGCGGCATCTCGAGCCGCACCCCGATCAACAGAAGCCTTTGGATCATTTGATGAAGCGCCACGGTCAGCTCAGAATCTCATAAGTATCGGCAAAGATCATCGGCGCCACGATGCCGAGGCTGCCGTCGCCGTAATCGATGAGCCAATCGCCGGTGCGGCCGCTCAGCCGTGAGACTCCGTCGCTCAAGATCACCTCGAACGGCTCGCTCATGCGCAGCGCGAGGACCCGGTACGGCAGGGCGCGGTAAAGGCCCGCATCCCCCGCCTCGACGGGCGCAACCGGCTGGTACTTTCCCGGGAAGTGAGCGCGCGACACGCGCCAATGCTCCCCGGCCGGCCCGGTGAGGATGGCATCCCCGGGTTTCGCATGCACCACACCTTCCGAGGTCTGCACGCTGCGCTCGGCTTCGGCGAAATGCACCTCGACTTCTCGAGTGCGCTTGCGCGCCTCGACATGCCGCGGATCGCTTTTGATCGCATCCGAAAACCCGCCCGGTCCGCCGGTGCGAAATACCGCAGGCGGTTCCTGCGCCACCCCGTCAGCCCCCCCACTCCGGGTTCGTGCGCAGTGCATCCACCACGTTGTGGATCACATCGGTGTGCGCATCTTCCTGCCATCCACCGGGGGCGGCTTTCAGGAAGATGTCGCGCGGCCGGCCGCGCTCATCGACGGCGTAGAGCGCGAATGAGAGGCAGGCTCTGGCCTCGCGCGCGAGCGCCGCGGAGCCGATCGCGTCGGCATACATCGCCAGCACCGCGCCGTAGGTCGACACCACGCCGCCCCACGCCTGCTTGTCCTCGTCCTGTTCGTGGCATACGGTGACGCCGAATTCGGTGTGGGTGAAGGTGCGGCGGACAAAGCCGATCAGCGCGTCGCAGTCCGTGCGCCAACCGCGATGCACGAGGTCCTTCTTCTCCAGCAGATAGCGTGCAAGGTTCAAAGGCGCCCAGGCGGTGCGGTTGGTCGGCGTGTCGTGATCCTCGAAGAATTGCGCGAACAGCGATCCGTCGCTCTGAGCGCTCGGCAGCTGGTAGCCCGTCACCCAGCTCCAGAGCAGGGCGCGTGGCGCCGAGAATTCGTCGAATCCGCGCTCGATCAACGCATCGTAAAGACGCAGGATGTAGGCGGTGTTGCCGGACACGGGTCCGCGCGCCTCTCCGGTTCGAAAGTCGGCACGAAACGGCCACGGAGAATGAAACGCATCGCCCTTGCGCTGGTTGGCCGCGAGCACGCGCGCATTTTGCAGCGCCTGGTCGAGATACCTCCGCTCGCCCGTCGCCTCCGCCAGCAGCGCCAGCGCGTACCCGGCAATCCCTCCCTTGTCCGGCTCGATCTCGAACGGCCGGTCGGATTGCGAACCCGCATCTTCGGGCAGCGGGAAGCAGTCGCGTCTGCCGGTGGAGCGCGTGAACGAGGGATATTTGCCGCCCGGCGGCGTCAGTGACTCATTGACCAGATACTCGCCCATGCCGCGGGCGATGGACAGCGACCCGCCCCCGCGCTCCCCCCGCAGCGCCGCGTACTTGAGGTAAGAGACGATGCCCATGCCGATCTGCGTCGAGGGGATGGTGTCGGTGCGGTCCCGGCTCGGCGTCCAGTCGGCGTCCAGGAATGTGACATATGCGAACCGCGGATATCCCCGGTCCCACGGGCATCCGCGATAAAATTCCATCTCCAAATCGAGCGTCCGGTTCCAGGAGGTCCAAGGGACGAGCCCACCGTCCGCATCGAACACGGCGGGGTGTCCCGCGATGACCGGCGGCTGCGCCGGTCGCGGATCGCCCGCGGGCGAGGTCAAGTCTTCTCTCCGGCGGGTCTGCCGCGCAGCGTCACGATATCCACCGTGCCGGTCGGAGGATCGAACACGATCCCCACGTCGCCGCGCTCGAGCAGTCGCATGACGCGCGCGACCTTGTCGTCGAGGGACAACTCACGTTCGCCGTAATCGGTGCCCTCGCGCAGGATGAAGGACTCGAGGACCCCCCGCAGAACGTCCGACGCGAGTGCTGTATGTGGCACGCTCACGGGAGCGCCAGATGCCACATCGCCGGATTCATCCTCCATCGGCGGCGGCGTTTCGGCTTAAGATCGCTCGGCAAGCCATATTGGCTCCGTGGGCACTAACTTGCCGAATATGGTCTCACGTTTTGAACGGGACCGGCGGGATCTCCGCCGACTCCGCGCTTAGTGGTTCCCGAACTCTGCGCGGGCCGCGAGCGACATGCGGATCGCGGCATCGTCCGACTCGTGTTGGTCCCGCCGGTCGGCGACGCGTTGTTCCTCGACACGGAAGCGCTCGACCGCGCGGCCGAGCGACTCCGCCTCGATGCGCTTCTCGCTCCACTGTACCCGTCGACGCTCGTATTCCGCGCGCGCGGCGTCGAGATTCTTGACATGCTGGCGCATCGCGTCGCCCAGACGGTCGAGGAAGGAGCGGTAGTTCTGCAGTTTCACCGCATCCATTGCGCCGCCGGCGACGGCCGAATTGCGCACATACTCGTCGCGGTAGTTCGTGAGCTGCAGCAGCTGGCTCTCCAGGTCCGCCACCTTGCGCGCGGCCTCCGCCATCGAGCGGCTCAGTGCGTCGGCGGAATTGGCTGCGATCTCTTGAATCGGCTCGAACCGTTTGGATTTCATCATGGCTTCGATACTATCTGCCCGGTACCGCCTGCGGCGCCGAGAACTGCGTCACGAGTTGCTTCAGGTCGGCGTAACTGCGCTCGATGCCGACCGGCTGATACATGTCCTGGCGCAGGAATTCCTGGATTCGCGGCCATTGCTCGACCGCCAGATCGACCCGCGGGTCGGCGCCGCGCCGATAGGCGCCCACTGTGATCAAATCGCGGTTTTGCTGATACGTCGAATAGACCTGCTTGAAGCGCGAGGCGAGGTCGAGTTGCTCCCGCGTCGCGATCTGATGCATGGCGCGGCTGATCGACGCCTCGACGTCGATCGCCGGGTACAGGCCGCTTTCCGCCAGACGCCGCGACAGCACGATGTGCCCGTCGAGGATGGCGCGCGCGGCATCCGCGATCGGATCGTTTTGATCATCGCCTTCCGCGAGCACCGTATAGAACGCGGTGATGGAGCCGACTCCGCGGTCGCTGTTGCCGGCGCGCTCGACCAATTGCGGCAGCCGCGCGAACACCGAGGGCGGGTAGCCCTTGGTCGCGGGGGGCTCGCCGATGGCGAGAGCGATTTCGCGCTGCGCCTGTGCGAAGCGGGTGAGCGAATCGAACAACAGAAGCACTTTCTTTCCACGATCGCGAAAATACTCGGCGATGGCGTGCGCGAGCCACGCCCCGTGCATCCGCATGAGAGGCGGGGTATCCGCGGGCGTCGCGACCACCACGGCGCGTCGCATGCCATCCGGCCCCAGGGTATTGCTGACGAAATCCTGCACTTCGCGCCCGCGCTCGCCAATCAAACCCACCACCGTCACGTCCGCCTTGGTGTAGCGCGTCATCATGCCGAGCAGCACCGATTTGCCGACGCCCGAGCCGGCAAAAAGACCGATGCGTTGCCCCCCGCCCACGGAGAGAAGCGAGTTGATCGAGCGCACGCCGACGTCCAACGGGTCGCGGATCGCGCGCCGTAAAAGCGGGTTGAGCGGCTCGCCGGTCAGGGACACCTGATCGGTGCAGCGCAGCTCGCCCATTCCATCGAGCGGACGTCCGGCCCCGTCGAGAACGCGACCGAGCAGTTCGTCTCCCACCGCCACCGTGCTCACGCTGCGCGTCGGAATCACCCGGGCGCCCGGCATGATGCCGCGGATGTCGCCCGTGGGCATCAGGAACAGCTTGTCACCCGAAAAGCCGACGATTTCTGCCTCGATCTGCTTGCCCTCGGCGGTGTCGATCAGGCAGCGGCCGCCGACTGCGGCCTCGCAGCCGACGGCCTCCAAGGTCATGCCGACCATGCGGCTGAGCGTGCCCTCCACCACGAACTCGGATGTGTTCGCCATGCGTTCGCGCACCTGCACCAGCGACTGCGCCCATCGCTTGGACCCGGGTTTTCTGACCGCATCGGCCTCCCTCATGCGCCGGTTCCCCGCGGGTTCGGCCCCTGCCGCTCCGTGCCCATGAGCTCACTCACGATCGCGCCCAGCCGTGTCTCGAGCCGCGCGTCCACGCGGGAGGTGGCCGTGGTGACCTGGCATCCCCCGCGCGCCATCACCGGATCTTCCACCAGCTGCCAGGCGCGCTCGCTCTCGGTCGGCGCCAGGTTCTGGCGCACCACCGCGGCATCCTCGGGGTGCAAATGAACCCGCACGTCGCGGGCGGCGACCGGGAGAGAGCCGATGGCTTCGCGCACGATGCCGATGATCTGCGTGGGGTCGGTCTTCAACTCGCGCCGCACGATCTGCCGTGCGAGCGCCATGGCGAGCGTCAACAGCTCCCGTTCCACCTCGGCGTCCAGCTCCTCGAACGGCTTCGCGAGATCGTAGAACATGCCCTCGAGCCGCTCGACCTGGGCGCGGACCTCGGCGCGGCCCGCCTCGCGCCCCTCGGCCAGCCCCTGCTCGAACGCCTCCTTATGGGCCTCCGCCTGCAGGTCCACGAGTCCGCTCACCGTCGGCACCGCAAGAGCGGTGGGGCTCTTGCCCATGTCCGGCGCGGACCAGAGCTGGGCGTTGCGCGCGGCCTCCTTGACAATGGGGTTAGACAACTTCGGCGCCGCCCTTGCCGCCGAGATTGATGGTGCCTTCCTCGGCCAGGCGCTGCGCGATCACCACGATCTCCTTTTGCGCCGCCTCGACCTCGACCAGCTTCACCGGACCGCGGGCCTCCATGTCGTCCTTGAGGATCTCCGCGGCACGCTTCGACATGTTCTTGAGAATCTTCTCCTGCACTTCCGGCTCGGCGCCGCGCAGCGCGACGGCCAGGGTATCGGAGCCGACCTCGCGCAGCAGCGCCTGGATGCCGCGATCGTCCACATCCAACAGGTTGTCGAAGATGAACAGCAAATCCTTGATCTGCTGATGCATCTCGGTGTCGGCCTTCTCGATCTTGCCGAGCTCCTCGCCGCTCTTTTCCCGCTCCATGGCGTTCAAGATGTTGGCGACCGTGCGAGCGCCGCCGATACGCCGCAGCGGCGTCGGGGGCGCGACGTTCGCCTGCTTCTCCACCAGCTGGTCGAGCTCCGTCAAGGCGGTCTGCGGGACCTCGTTCAGCGTGGCGATGCGCATCAACACCTCGGTGCGCATCTCCTCGGTGAGCAGCGGCAGGATCGACGCCGACTGCTCCGCATCCAGATGCGACAGGACGATCGCGGCGATCTGCGGATGCTCTCCGGAGATGATTTGCGCCACGGCCTTGGCGTCCATCCACTTCAAGGCCTCGATGCCCTGGCCGGTCTGCCCGGTGGACACGCGATCGAGCAGGAGGTCCGTCTTCTGCTTGCCGACCGCCTGGGTGAGCACGCGGCGCACGTAGTCCTGCGAGCCCGACGCCACATTGGACTTCCCATCCACGACGCCGATGAAGTTGTCGAGCACGGAGGTCATCTGCTCGCGCGACACCTCCTTGAGCTCGGCCATCGCCACGCCGAGTCGTTGCACTTCCCGTGCGTCGAGCTGCTTCAGGAGATTGGCCGCGTCCTGCTCGCCCAGGCTCATGAGCAGGATCGCCGCGCGTTCGGTCCCTCCAAGATCACCCGGCTTGTTAGCCATCGGCGGCAACCCAATCCTTGACTACTTGTGCGGCCCGCTTCGGATCCTGCCCCACCAGCGTTCGAGCAGCAGCGATCTGCTGCTCAAAACTCGGCGATAGCTTGATCGGGTTGGCGGCGCCCGACAGGCTCACGCGATCCGCGGCCACCTCGTCGCCGTCGAGGCTTCCCCTGGTCGCCTTGTTGCCGCGGGTCAGGGATTTCATCAGCGGCCTCAGGATGAGGAAAGCCACCAGAAGCACGAGCCCCGCGCCGACCAATTGCTTGGCGATCGAGCCGACCATCGGGTTCTGCCAGAGCGGCGGACCGTCGATCGGACCCATCGGGCCATTGTTCTTGAACGCCTGATTCATGACGTTGATCTGATCGCCGCGATCGTCCTTCAGGCCGATGGACTCGCGCACGAGCTGCGTGAAGCGCTTGATGTCCGCCTCGGTCATCGGCGTCGTCGTGACCTTGCCGTCCTCGCCCGTTTTCTGCCAATCATCGATCACGACGCCGACGCTCAGGCGCTTCAATGAGCCCACCGGCTCCTTGATGTATGCGAGCGTCCGATCGACCTCGAAATTTCGCGTGCTGCGCTGTGCGCTCGAGGTCGGCCCCGAACTGGCGGCCGTCGCCTGCCCGGGCGCCGCCGCCTGGCCCGGCGATCCCGGCGTGGGGGTGGCGCCCGCGATCACCGGCACACCGGACGTGCCGGGGGGCTGATTGCTCAGCGCGCCAGGAATGCCCTCGACGCCGTCCCCGGCCTTGCGCGTCTCGTTGCTGGTTTGCTCGCTGCGCACCGCGGTCTTCTGCGGATCGTAGTTCTCGCGCGTCTCTTCTTGAACGGTGAAGTCGACGTCGGCCGTCACCGTCGCGCGCACGCGCCCGGCTCCGACCAAGGGCTCCAGCAATTCGACGATTCGATGTCGATAGCTTTCCTCCAGCTTGTGGGTGTACTCGAGCTGACGGTTGCTGATCGCGGCCTCTGAATTGTCGTCGGGCGAGCTCAACAGCGAGCCCGCCTGATCCACCACCGTCACGTCGTTCGGGCCGAGCTCCGGCACGCTCGATGCAACCAGGTGCACGATGGCGCTGACTTGACCCGGGTCGAGCAGGCGTCCCGGGTAGAGCTGCAGCATGACCGAGGCGGTGGCCCTGTGCGAGTCGCGCAGGAACACCGACGGTTTCGGCATGGCCAGATGCACCCGCGCGTTCTGCACCCCCTGGACCTTGATGATGGTGCGCGCGAGCTCGGTCTCGAGCACGGACTGATAGCGCGCAGTCTCCATCATCGAGCTCGTTCCGAGCGCGGAGTCCTTTTGGATCATCTCGATGCCCATGGCATCGCTTTGCGGCAGACCCTGGCTGGCGAGGCGGATGCGCGCCTCCTGGACCTTGGATTCGGGGACGGAGACCGCCCCCGAGGGGCTCAGTTTGTATTCGATGCCGGCGGCCGTGAGCGCATCCATCACCTGGCCGCTTTCACGCTCGGACAGCTGCCCGTAGAGCACGGTGTAATTCTGCCCCTGCGACCAGATCACCAACCAGATCGCGGCGGCCACGGCGGCCGCGACGCCGGCCAGCAGCCCGACTTGCTTGACGATGGGTGCCGCATCGGCAAGGCCGCGGGCGGGAGCAGGTACGATATCAGCCATGGATCATCCTCGCGTCGGCTACACCGACATGTTCATCACTTGGGTATAGGCGTCCAGGAGCTTGTTGCGCACCTGGGTCATGGCGCGAAACGCGAGATCCGCCTTCTGCACCTCCAGCATGACCCTGGTGAGGTCGACGCTCTTGTCGCCGCTTTCGTAGGCGCTCGCTATCTGGGTCGCCTGGTTTTGCATGGTGGCGATATGGTCGACCGAGTCCTTCAGCAGCGAAGCGAAGTCCGTCGTCTGCGTGGTCGAAGGTGCGATGTCGGTCGGAGTGCCTGCTGCGCGCGCCTGGAGCGAACGCATTTCGGCCAGCACCTGTTGGATCTGCAGGCTGCTCATGGCGCCACCGCCGCGAAGTGTTGATCGTGCAGGCGTGGCACGCTGACACCGGCCGCCTTGAGCTGCTGCAGCTTGTGGCGCAACGTGCGCGGGCTGATGCCGAGGCGCTCGGCGGCGAGTTTGCGGCTGCCGCCCGTGACCCGAAGCGTCGCGAGGATGAGCTCGCGTTCGCGCTGCTTCAAGCCCCGGTCGAGTCCCGGTACAGGCTCGCAGTTGGCGGCGGCCGGCGCCTCGATCGCGCTGCCAATCACGCCTGCACCCGTGATTCCGCCGGTGGCCGCCATCACCATCGGGCTCGCCGCGGCGCCCGTCAACGCCCCGCCGGTGCATTGCAGGTCCAGATCGCAGGCATCGATGCTTCCCCCGGACGCCAGCCATGCCGCGCGCTGCACGATGTTGGTCAGCTCGCGCGCATTTCCAGGCCAATCGTGCGCCAGCAACATGCGTTCCGCGTCGGCGGTGAGCGCGAGCGCCGCCTGGTTGCCGCGGGCGCAGGCCTGAATGGCACGGCGCGCGAGCGGCAGAATGTCCCCGCGCCGCTCGCGAAGCGCCGGCAGGCGCAGCGACATCACGTTGAGGCGATAGAAAAGATCGGCGCGGAAGCGCCCCGCACGCACTTCCTCGGGCAGGTCCCGGTTGGAGGTGGCGATCAGCCGCACGTCCAGGCTGATGGTGCGGGTGCCGCCGAGACGCTCCACTTCGCGCTCCTGCAGAACCCGCAGGATTTTCGCCTGCAAGCCCAGGTCCATTTCGGAGATCTCATCGAGGAGGAGCGTGCCGTTCTGCGCCTGCTCGAATTTGCCGGCGTGCGCGCTCAACGCTCCGGTGAAAGCACCCTTTTCGTAGCCGAACAACGTCGCTTCGAGCATGTTCTCCGGGATCGCCGCGCAATTGATGGCGACGAAGGGTTTGTCCGAGCGGCCCGAGTGATCGCGGATGAAGCGCGCGTAGACTTCCTTTCCGGTACCGCTCTCGCCGGTGATGAGCACGGTGGCATCGTTCTCCGCGATCTTCCGGGCAAGCGAGACCGAGCGCTTGGACTCCGGGTCCGAGGCGACCAGGTCGCTCGGGGTCACCCGATTGGCGAGCTGCCTGCGCGCCAGGTCGATCAGCGCCTGGGCTTCGAAGGGCTTGACGATGTAGTCGGTGGCACCCTCGCGCATGGCGGATACCGCCTGTGCGATGGTGCCGTAGGCGGTCATCAGCACGACCGGAAGATCCGGGCGCAGCTTTTTGATGGAGGAGAGCAGCTCGTAGCCGCTCGGCCCGGGCATCTGTACGTCGGAGATCACCAGCGCGACCTCCTGCGATTCCAATAGGCGCAGCGCCTGATCGGCGTCCGCCGCGGCGATTGCCGCGAGACCCGCGGCGCGCAGGGTATCCATCAGCGCCTCGCGCAAGTCGGCATCGTCCTCGACGATCAGCACCGATTCTTTGAGGTTGTTCATGCAGTTTCCTCTACGGGTAAATCTATGATGAATGTCGCGCCGCGACCCGCCGGGCCGCGTCCGGAATCGGCGAGTTGGACGCTTCCGGCATGAGCCTCGACCACGCTCTTGACGATGGACAGGCCGATGCCGTTGCCGCGCGAGCGTGTGGTGAAGAACGGCTCGAATATCCGTTCCCGGATGCGCGCCGGCACGCCGGGACCGTTGTCGCTCACGACGATCTGCGCCCGGCCGCCCGCCGCGCGGCGAGCGAGCAACTCCAAGTCGAGTTCGGCGCCCGCGGATTGCAGGGCGTTGGTCGCCAGATTGAGCACGGCCGATACCAGCGACGGGGCATTCGCCCGCACGGTCAATCCCGGGGCCTCGGTGCGGATGGTCAAACGCACGCCCTGGCGCAGCGCCGGACGGAGCCATTGCGCCACCTGTTCCAAGAGCGCGCTCACGCTGACCAGCTCCCGGCTGGCGCCGCCGTGAGCAAACGCCAGCATGTCGTTGACCAGCTTGTCGAGCTGCTTGAGGCTGCCCACCGCCTTCTCCGAGCAGCGCGTAAGATCCTCGGCGCTCCTCCCGGGAATCGACATTTGCGAAGCGTAGAGAAGCGCTGCCGCGAGCGGCGTACGGATCTGATGCGCAAGCCCCGCCGCGAGCTCCCCCATGGTCACCAGCCGTTGCTGGCGCGTCAGAAAGACGTTCATGAGATGTGCTTCGGTCACGTCGGTGAGCAGCACCACTTCTCCTCCGTGCCGCAGATCGCGCCGTGAGACGTTGACGAACCGGCCGCTGCGCAGCTCCGAATGCTCGCCGATGGTTCCTGAGTTCACCGCTGCGCGCGCCAACACCGCGCTGAAGGTTTGACGCACCAATGGCTCGCCGAGGAGCGCGACGGCCGCGGGATTCGCCTCCTGGATCTCCCCGCGTGCATCGAGCACCAGCACGCCCCCCGGCAGGCCTTCGATCAGCGCGGATAGGCGCGCCGCGAGATGCTCGTTGCCGGCGTGCGCCTCGCCGAGCTCGTGGCGCAGTTGCGCCACCTGGGCGCGCAGCGCCTCGAAGGCGCCGGAAAGCTGCTCCGAGACGGAGCCGAAAGCGCGGAACGCGGCGGTGAGCTCACTGCGCTGAGTGTCGACGAGGTCCTGAGGATTTGCTGCCATGCCGGGGAAGAAAGCAACTTCTGTGCCTCGGCCGGTTTTGTCACGCTGATCAACCGGTTACGGCAACGGCCCCGGCAGCGGCGGGGCAAGCGTCAATTTATTGTCAGGCGCTCAGCCGATATTTGCGGAGCTTCTCGACCAAGGTCGTGCGGCGGATGTTCAGCAGGCGCGCCGCTCCGGCGACCGTGCCATCGGCTTCCTCGAGCGCTTTACGAATCAAGCCGATCTCGATCGCGGACAGATGATCCTTCAAGTCGATGCCACCGCTCTTCGACAACGTACCGCCGGTCTCGGCATCATCGATAAGATCGGAGGTATCGCGGGCGTGCAGCGGCAGCTCGTCATCATCATCGGCCTCGACTTGGTTCGGCGCGGCCAGCGGCTCGACGAGGCGCAGGCCACCGCCCAGCCATGCGCCGGTGCCGCTGGCTCGATAGCGTTCCGGCAGATCGTCCGCGGTCACCGTTTGGTCCGGGTACAGAATCGCCAGACGCTCCAGCAGATTCGCGAGCTCGCGCACGTTGCCGGGCCAGCGGTTGGCCGCGAGGCAGCGCATCGCGCCCTTGTCGAGTCGGATGTGCCGGCCGGCATTTTGGCCCTGCCGGCGCAGCAGATGGTCGATCAGTACGGGCAGATCCTCGAGCCGCTCCCGCAGAGGCGGTACCTGCACCGGAAACACGTTCAGCCGATAGAACAAATCCTCCCGGAAGCGCCCCGCGAGGATGGCGGCATCGAGATCCCGATGGGTCGCTGCGATGATGCGCACATTGCAGAGGAGCGTGCGATTGCTGCCGACCCGCTCGAAGGTCCTCTCCTGCAGCACCCGCAGGAGCTTGACCTGCATCTGCAGCGACATATCGCCGATCTCGTCCAGAAAAAGAGTCCCGCCCTCGGCGAACTCGAAACGGCCGAGCCGCGTCGACAGGGCGCCCGTGAACGCGCCCTTTTCATGTCCGAACAGCTCGCTCTCGAGCAGGTCCGCGGGAATGGCGCCGCAGTTGACCGGCACGAACGGATGTCCGGCGCGGCCTGACAGCTCGTGGATGTGGCGCGCGACCATTTCCTTGCCGGTTCCGGACTCGCCGAGCACCAGGACATTGGTATCGAACGGCGCGACTTGCTCGATCAGCCGGTGGATGGCCCGCATCGCACCGGAGTCGCCGCTGGGACGGAAGCGGTGAGCTCCCGGCTGCGTCGGATGGCCATTGCGCACGTTCTGCGCCTGGTTCAGGACTGCGGACAGCCGGCGCTGCTTGACTGGAAGGTCGAGGTGCAGCCAGGCGATGTCGCCGCTCGATTCGGCTATTTTGGGAAGGCCATTGCGCGACAGAAAAATCACCGGCAGGGGTTGGGCCATGGCGCGCAGGCGCTCGACCAGCGCAGGGCCGTCCGCGGCGATGGTCTCGGCGCCGACGATGAGCGCCAGCCAATCGTGAGCGCCCTCGGTTTTTCTTCCCAGTTCGGCCAGATCATGGAAACGAACGGGTTCCAAGTCGAGAAATCGAAGCAACGCCTCGAGCTCGCGGGCTTGCGAGTCTGAGGGTTCCATCACAATTACTTTGGCGTCGACCACGAAATGGGACTCCTTCCCTCGGAAAAGTGTGACGGACTCCACAGATCTATCAATCCGTCTTAAACATATCACCTAACCTATTGAGATTGCTCAATCAATCTCAGGTCGGACCACATACTAGCCGAACAACTTGAGTGAAAAGGAGTTGGCAAACACCCGTAATGAGCGTAGGGCATTTGCCCAATTCACCCCTGGGAGTTTCAGCTACTTGGGGATCGGGGTTTCGCTAGTGAGCGTTAGGCGAGGAAGCGCGCGCGCCGGCGACGAGGCGGCGGTGATGGCGGAAAATGAGCTTCTCGAGAAGGTCCACCGTGCCCTCGCTCATGTCGCGAAATTTGAGTTGGGCGACCCGCTCGCCGCCTTCGCTGCGCTCGCTCGCGACGGTGGTGGGAATCTTGAGCGGCTGCGGAAGCGCGGGATTGATGTAGATGTGGACCAAGCCCGCCTCGCCCACCGCCGGCGCCCCGGCGCCGAACCATTCGAGGCCACGCGCCCCGAGTCGGGCCTTGCACGCAGGCGGCAATGCGGCACTGCGCACCGCGATCTCCGCCGTGAGCCGCAAAAGGATGTTCAGTTTGTATTCCAGGCGCTGCAATTCATGGAGCAGCGCCGGCGACTCGTCCTTGAGCGCCTCCGAGATCCGCACCTCGTCCAACGAGGACTCGGCACCCAGCAACTGCTGATTGTCAGCGTGCACGCGCGCGAGCGCCAGCCCCTGCGGTGTCTCCCCCGGCACCCAGACGAGCGGCAGCAGTTCCTCGAAGATCAAGCCTTCGCCGAGGAACGACGTGGGCATGGGGTGCGCGGCGGCTCAGGGCCGGTGATTGGCATAGGCGCGAAGGGCGCGCCGCCCGGCCGCCAGCATGTCCATGTCGCGGCACTTGGCACGCAAACGATGCTCCATCCGCCCAAGCGACTGGGCATTCAAATCGGTAATCTGGCGGATCACCGCTCGATCCTTGTCGGTCATGGGCGTGAGGGCATGGCGGGCGGACTTTATCAGCCCGAGCCGCTCGGCGTCGAGGCTGATCACGTGTTCGGCCTCCCCATTCTCGGCGACCTCCAACAGCTGACGCGACAGCTCGAGAGCCCGTTCGAGCGCGGCACTGGCCTCGTCGCCTGTCAGCGGCCTCCCCATCGCCCCACCGCTCGCCATCGGCTCAGCCGGCGTGGCGTTGCGGCTCATCGCTCATCCGAGACGATCTGGTCCCAGCCGCTTTTGACCTTGCGTATCAACGCGCTGATCTCGGCGAGGACGGCGCGGTCGTTGGTCGCGTTCGCCAGCGTCAGCTGGGCGAGCATGTAACCGTATAGAGAGTGCAGGTTCGCGGCGACCTGCTGCCCGCGCTCCATGTCCAGGGTCGAATCCAGGTGATTGATCAAGCGAAAGGCCTTGTCCACCGCCTTGACCTTCGCGATCACGTCCGGAAGCGGCAGGTTGTTCTTGATGCGCTCCATGCAACCCTGTGCGGTCGCAAGCTCCGTCAGGATTTGCTCGTACATGATCTGCACGAGACGGGTCGGGCTCGCGTTCGCGACCAGCCCGTGTTTGCGTACGGCTGCATACTGCGCCGCGCCTCGTTGAGAATGCATCATCTCTGCGATCCTCAGGTTCCGAGCGTGCCGCTGCCCAGGCTCGAGGTCGAGGACGAGGAGCTGGAGCTGGTGCTCGAAGACGGGTTGAATTCAGCCGTCAGATAGGTCTGCATCTCCTTGAGCGAGGCGACCGCGGTGTCCATGGCGTTGTACTGCTGGGTGAGCGTTGCCGAATAGGCCGCGAGCTCGGTCTGCAGGGCGCTCTGCTGCTGCGACACGTTGGTCAGGCTGGCCTGCAGGCCCTGGTTGATGGAGGACAGCAATCCGCCCGGCCCGGTGTACTGATTGATCAGCGAGTTGAGCTTGGTCGCGATTCCATTGGTGCCGCCGAGCAGATTGCCGACCGAGGTGAGATTGGCGGTCAAGGCGTTGTTGAGCGCCCCCGAATCGCTGACCAGGCTACCGCTGTTGGCATCCGTGGTGATGCCGATGTCGGCAAGCGACGTGATGCCGCCGGTATTGCCCGCCTTGACCGTATCCAGAATGTTCGCGAGCTGATTCTGGAAGGATTCGAGCGTGGCATTGCCGTTGAGCGGCCCGGCGGTTTGCGTGCTCGGATCGTATCCGGTCAGGCTCTGGATCGCGCTGATGACGCCGTTCGCCGCGGTCACGAAGGTGCCGATCGAGGTCGCGGCGGCGGTGCTGTCCGGCGTCACCGAGACAGTGGTGGGAGTATTGGCCGCCGAGACGCCCAAGAGGTCCAGGGTCACCCCGGTGATCGCGGTGCTCACCAGATTATTGGCGCTGGTGGCGGGGTAGCCGTTGAGCGTGAAGTTGGCGTCCTGCGCCGCCTGGGTCTGGGTCAGATTGGTGATCTGGTTGGCCGGATCGTAGACCAGCGGAGCAAGACCGCCGTTGCCGCCGGATTGAGTCACGGTGATGGCGTTCGCCGTGCCCGTCGATGTGCCTGAGATCACCAGGCGCTGGCCACCGGTGGTGCTGATCACGCTCGCCGTCACGCCCGGATTGTTGGAGGCGGAATTGATGGCGGACGCGATGCCTGAGAGCGTGTCGTTGGTCGAGTCGATGGTGATCGAGGTGGAGGCCGCGCCGACCGTGATGTTCAACGTGCCCGTGCCGATCGCCGTCGTGGGGGACCCCGTGAAAGCCTGCGAGGTGAGCGTCGCCGCCGTCGCGAGATTTTGAACCTGCAGCGAATACTGTCCCGCCACCGCTTCCGAGCTGGTGGTCGCCGAGGCGATCGTCTTGTCGGCCACGGTCGCGGCATAGCCGGCGAGCTGCGTGGGGTTCTCCAGCGTGGAGAGAGTCGCCTGCAGGGTGCTCAAAGCGCTCGAGAAGGTGCCGAACGCCGACACCTGGGCGTTCAGCGTGGTCTGCTGCGCCGCGAGTGAGTTGGTCTGTGCGGCTCCGTAATTCGCAGTCAGGGACGACACGATGGCGCTGATGTTCAACCCCGAGCCGATGCCCGTGGAGGTGATCAGGGAATTGGCGGTGCCCGAGGAGGCGGCGGAAACGGCTGAACTCATGAATGAAGACCTCTGCTGCGCATGCCGGGATTATCGGCATTCATCTGGTGAACTTAAGCAAGACTCATACCAGAACCGGCGGCGCAGGTACCGCGTCCGGCACCTTCCTCAGGCGTGCTCGTCGATCAGGGCGCTCGAGATCCCGAGGCTCTTGGCCAGCGCCGGAAAGGCGATCACCGGATAATCGGCGATCACGGCCCCGTTCGCGGGATTGATCTCCTGGATCAGCGCAGAATTGCTGTCCGGGGCCACCCGAAACTGGCTCGGCTTGCCCGAGTCGTTGAGGAATTTATTGAGAAATGCGACCTGCGCCTGCACATCGTGGGTGCGCGACCCGGCGGTGCTCTTGGACGCGGAGGCGGCAGATGCGGCCGCCCCATGGCCGCCGGACGGCAAGGATTTGCCGCTCGAGGATTCGCTTGTAACCTTGGTAGGCGCCTGACTTCCGTGCACGAGGCTTATCGCCGGTATCAGTACCGGGGTTGCATCGTTCGCCATGTGGGTACCTGCTTCGGTTACTCCGATCTAAAAAAATCTCTCCCGAACCTGATCCCTTGGTAGTCCACGGCCCGGTCGCTTTTGGCGGCCGGGCCGTGGGGTTCCTACTCGATCTCTACTAGCTATCGGCTGTTACTGCAGAAGCTTGAGGATCAGCTGCGGCTGCTGGTTGGCCTGCGCCAACACCGAGATGCCGGCCTGTTCCAACACCTGGGCCTGGGTCAAGTTCGCCGTTTCCTGCGCGAAGTTCGCATCCTGGATGGTGCTGCGCGACTGGGTCAGGTTCTGGCTGGTTGACTGCAGGTTCGACACGGCCGCCTGGAAGCGGTTCTGGATCGCGCCGAGCTGCGACTGGAACTGACTGACGCTGGCGAGCGCGGAATCCACCGACTCGATCGTGGAATTGGCGCCCGTAACCGTCAGCACGTTCTGGCCCTGAAGGGTGCCAGTGGCCGTAACCGTGGTCGCCGCCGCAAAGCCCGAGTTCGTCAGATCTGCCGCCAGACCGCCGACTTGGATGTTCTGCGAAGCGGCCAGCGAGACCTCTCCGTAGAACGCCGTGGCGGTCGTCGTATAGGCCGCACCGGCTCCGATGTCGGCACTGGTGGCAGCGTTGTACGAGGTGACATGCGTGATGCCGCCGGTGCTGGCGACCGCAGCCAGCGGGTTCAGGTTCTGGTTCAACTGGATGTTGCTGCCGTCCGCCGCCGTCAAGATCAGACCGTTGCCGCCCGCAGCCGCAGTGACGCCGCCGTCCTGGGTCGAGTAGCTGTTGATCGCCGAAACGAGATCCGACGCGGTGAGCGTGCCGGAGGTCGCGTTCAGCACGGTCACTCCGTTGATGCCCAGCGAGTAGCCGCCGGTGCCGACCGTGACGGCGCCGAAGGTCACGTCCTGGGAATTGTTGGCGGTGGCCGTCAATCCCGAGATGTTGGCGGCGTTGATGGCGCCCGCCTTCGCGTACGCCGAGGCCCCGTTCTGGTAGGCATAAGCGCTGCCGCCCGTTCCCGAGCTGGCGGTCGTCGCATACAAGCTGCTCGCGCCGATGGTCGTCGCAGAGCCGTTGCCGATGGCAATGGTCAGTGCGCCGGTGGTGGCGACGCCCGTGACGGCCGTGGTGGTCGCAGCGACCGCGCCGACCTGGTTCGCACCGACGCCCTGGGCGAGGTCGACCGAGATGGTGTTGCCGACGTTCGCGCCGACCTGGTAGGTCTGCACGCCGCTCGAGCCGTTCAGCACTTGCAGGCCGTTAAAGGAGGTCTGCTGCGCGATCTGGGTGATTTCCGAGATCTGCTGCTGCACCTGCTGGTCGAGGGCCTGGCGGTCCGAGGCGCTGTTCGAGCCGTTGGCCGCTTCCACCGCGAGGGTGCGGATGCTCTGCAGGTTGTTGACGATGGTGTTCAGCGCGCCGGCGGCCGTCTGGGTCTCCGACACCGCGTTGTTCGCGTTGTTGATCGCCTGGTTGGTGCCATTGATCTGAGTGCTGAACTGCTGGCTGATCGCGAGACCCGCCGCGTCATCGGCCGCGCTGTTGATGCGCAAGCCCGAGGACAGCCGGGTCAGCGACTGACCTAGCAGCGACTGCGACCCGTTCAGATTGTTCTGGGCAACAATCGAGTCAATGTTGGTATTTAAGACTAGTGACATTTGATTACTCCGTAAATTGATCTACCGGCCGGTCTAGGCCCTTGAGCTTTGCTTGTGTTCACTTCACCCGCCGAGCGGGCGGACCGGTGACCACATTCAAGGATGTTTATCGGACAGGCCCGGCGGTTCTTGAGGGCGATCGGAATGGCCCATCGGGCCTTTCGTAGCACTGCGTCACGATTTTCGGATCTTGCGTTTGACAGTGCGAATTGGCCGTCAAAGGAGCGGTTTGGAGTAGAATGCCGCCCTTTTCCCCCACCCCATGCCGGACCTCTTGAAAACCGCCGCCCGCAAAACGCCCGTTCGCCGCAGAACGCCCAAAGTCGGATTTGTCAGCCTAGGATGCCCCAAGGCGCTGGTCGATTCCGAGCGCATCCTCACGCGCCTGCGAGCCGAGGGCTACGAGGTGGCTTCCAGCTATCGCGCCGCGGATCTCGTGGTGGTGAATACCTGTGGTTTCATCGACGCCGCCGTGGATGAGTCGCTGGAGGCTATCGGCGAGGCGCTCGCCGAGAACGGCAAGGTCATCGTGACCGGTTGCCTGGGCGCTCAGCCGCAGAAGATCTTGGACCGCCATCCGCAGGTGCTGAAGATCACGGGTCCGCAGCGCTACGAGGAAGTGGTCGCGTCCGTGCACGAGTATCTGCCGCCGATGCACGAGCCGTTCATCGACCTGATGCCGGAGCAGGGCGTGAAGCTCACGCCGCGCCACTATGCTTATCTGAAGATCTCCGAGGGCTGCAACCATCACTGCACCTTCTGCATCATTCCCTCCATGCGCGGCCGCCTCGTGAGCCGCCCGATCGGAGAGGTGCTGACGGAAGCGGAGAAACTGGTGCGGGCCGGCGTGAAGGAGATTCTGGTGATCTCCCAGGATACGAGCGCGTACGGCGCGGATCTCAAATATGCCGCGGACAACTGGCGAGGAACACCGCGGCCCGCCCGCTTCTATGATCTGGCCGCCGCGTTGGGCGAACTCGGTGCCTGGATCAGGCTCCACTATGTCTACCCCTATCCGCACGTCGACGATGTCGTCGAACTGATGGCCGACGGACGGGTGCTCCCCTATCTCGACATTCCCTTCCAGCATGCGAGCGAGCGTATCTTGAGGCTCATGCGGCGTCCCGCCGCCGCCGAGAACACCCTCGAGCGGATCGCCTCTTGGCGCAAGGCGGTGCCTGAAATTACGCTGCGCAGCACCTTCATTGTCGGGTTCCCCGGCGAGACCGATAAGGACTTCGAGGAGCTTCTCGAGTGGTCGCGTGCCGCGCAACTCGATCGGGTCGGATGCTTCGAGTACTCACCGGTGGAAGGCGCGGCCGCGAACGCGCTGCCGGAAAAGCCGGTGGCCGACGAGCTCAAGAAAGAGCGGCGCGAGCGGTTCATGGAGCTCGCGGCCGAGATCAGCGCAGGGCGCCTCGCCAACAAGGTCGGCCGGACCATGCAGGTGCTCATCGACCGCATCGAGGACGGTGCTGCGTTTGCGCGCTCGGCGAGCGACGCACCGGAAATCGACGGCGTGGTGCGTATTGCCCCGGCCGGCAAGCTCAAGGCCGGCGACTTCGCCCGGGTCGAGATCACGGCGGCCGGCGCTTACGATCTCGAGGCGCGCCCGCTCGGTTAGTTGTGTAAGCTTTCCATCCATCCGAATACAACGTGGAGTAGCGACGGTGCAAATAGCGGCAGACTCGGTGGTCCTGATCCACTACACGCTCAAGGACGACGCTGGAAAGGTGATCGATAGTTCCGACGGCGGCGAGCCCCTCGCTTACATCCAGGGTCATGGCAATCTCGTGCCCGGCCTGGAAAAGGCCCTCGAAGGCAAGAAGGACGGCGATGCCGTGGCGGTGACGCTCGCCCCGGCGGACGGTTACGGCACTCGCAACGACGCGCTCGTTCAGCGCGTACCGAAGCGATCGCTCCAGGGCTCGGGCGAGATTCGCAAGGGCATGCAGTTTCAGGCGCAGACCGACGAGGGTCTTCGCGTGTTCACAGTCACCGCCGTGGTGGGTGACATGGTGTCGCTCGACGGCAACCACCCGCTTGCCGACCAGACGCTGCACTTCGATGTGCAGATCGTCAGCGTCCGCGCCGCGACGGCTGAGGAGCTCGAGCATGGACATGTGCACGGCGCGGGCGGCCATCATCACTAGGAGCGACATCACTCGCTGCAGGCCGCCAAAACCCGTGTGATTATGTCCGCCGGGCGGCCTTTGGCCTTATTGTGACGAAGGTCTTTGCAGCTATCGACCTTCCACATTAGCTTTCCTCCCGTGGAGCGCCCGAGATCCTCACGGAAGACCCAGTTGGCGGGCATTCATCGCCTCGCGCCCGCCCTCATTCCACTCCTGTCCCTGGCATGCGCGGGCTCGCTCTCCCAGGCCGGCGAAGTGTTCAAATCCGTCGATGCCGAGGGACACGTGGTCTATTCCGATCACGCGGACCCCGATATGCAGACATCGGTGGTACACCTCGAAGACGCGCCGACGCCGCCTCGCGTGATGCATTTTTGCTGGACAAACTGCTTCACCCTCGAGCTCGATGGCGGACTCTACCGGCGGGCGGACGGCACGGACGAAACCTGGACCATCGATCGCTTCACGCCCTCGTCGTTTCTCCTGCATCGTCATGATGCGCCGGCCTCATGGAACGGCTTCAGTGCCGACGTGGCGTACGAGGGTCAGATAGCGGGCGAGCGACTGGTCAACGTCCTGGTCGGCGGGCGGCCCGTGAGCGATATCCAGGCAGCTTGGGGCAGTGCGCTCGACTCGCTGCCGGGGAGCAACGAGGAACGAGATCACGGCAACCCAGCCTCGCCGCCGGACCCCGAAGTGCGGACGGCCGAGGTCCCCCCGCCCTTGCAGGATGATACCCAGCCACCCTGCCCGGATGATGGCTTGCTTTGGACTCCCGCGTATTGGGCGTGGGGTGGCGGCCGTTATTACTGGGTGCCGGGAGCGTGGGTGCGGCCGCCGCGAGCGGGGATCCTTTGGACTCCCGGCTACTGGAGCTTCGCCGGAGCGGTGTATGTGTTCCATCCCGGGTATTGGGGTCCGCACGTCGGCTACTATGGCGGTATCAACTACGGCTTCGGCTATGCCGGCGTCGGATTCACGGGAGGGCGCTGGGCGGGGAATGCATTCGCTTACAACAGGTCGGTAAACAACCTCGACTCGCGCATCATTCACAACACCTACAGCGAGACGCCGGCTGGCAATACCGTGGTGACCAAGGTGAGCTACAACGGCGGCCCGGGCGGCATCACCGCGGTTCCAACCGCCCAGGAACGCGCGGCCGCGTCCGAGCCGCACATCCCAGCGACACCGCTGCAGCACCGGTACGTGCAGCAGCCCGCCGCGCAGCGCGCCGCACCGCCCGTCGCACCGCGCGCCCCACCGCCCGTCGCACCGCGCGCCCCACCGCCCGTCGCGTCGCGCGCCCCACCGCCCGTCGCACCGCGCGTCGCGCGGCCGGCCGCTCCCGCGCGTACCGCAGCCAACGAAACATCGGAGCCTGCACCGCGCGAAAAGCCGGTAGCCGCGCGGCCCGCCGCGCCAAAATCCGGGGCGGCCGGCTCGACGAGTTCGCAGCACCCCACCCACTGAAATGCGGACCTAGCCGAATTTAGCCTGCATTTTTTCGGCGATTTTTGCCAGGAGTATCACCACGCGCTCGTGTGTTCCGACTCCGATCTCGTCGTTGCCATCGGTTGCGCGAACTGAAAACTCGACTCGCCGCCCATCGACCTTGGTCACCCTCGCCTCCCCGGTCACGTGCCGGCCCGCCGGGGTCGGCGCCACATGGCGCACGTCGACGCGGGTGCCGAGTGCGCTCTCGCCGGGGTCGAGGTAGGGCTTGATTGCATTGAGCGCCGCGTTCTCCATGACCATGATCATGACCGGCGTCGCCAGCACGGGCGGCAATGTCGAATCCTTGAAACGGCTGGCAAGATGCTCGGGCAGAACGAGAAGGGTGAAGGAGCCGGTGGCTCCGACGGGGATGGCTTGCATGGCCCCGGATGGTCGCGTAGCGGGAAGGATGTGTCAAACGCGCTGCCGCGCCGTCATCGTCGTATGATTTGCGGCATGCTGCCCGACATCGACAACCTGAGCGTGACGCTGACGGGCATGCACGTTCGTCTCGAGCCGCTGGACCGCCGGCATCGCGACGGTCTGGTGAGTGCCGCAGCCGCCGACCCTTCCCTCTACCAATGGAGTCCCGTCCCGCAGGGTGAACGCCAAACGGCGCAATACATCGACACCGCGCTGGCCTGGCGCAACGCAGGCAGCGCCCTGCCCTTCGCCATCGTGCGGGTCGATGACGGCACGGTGGTCGGTTCCACGCGCTTCTGGAACCTGGAGAGATGGTCGTGGCCGCAGGTCCATCCGCGGCATGGCGGACATCTCATGGACGGCTGCGAAATCGGGTACACCTGGCTGTCCCGCTCGGCCATCCGTTCCGCGATCAACACGGAGGCAAAACTTCTGATGCTGACGCATGCGTTCGAGAAGTGGCGGGCCCTGCGCGTGTGCCTGCACACGGACGCGCGCAACGAGCGGTCGGCCGCGGCAATTGCCCGCATCGGCGGAAAGTTCGAGGGGATTCTCAGGGCCCACCGGCTGGCAGCCGACCACACCGCCCGCGACTCGATGCGCTTCTCGATTTTGGCGGATGAGTGGCCGGCCGTTCAGCGTCGGCTGAACCAGCTCAGCCTTCGCGGCTGAGCCTGCCCGCCGACGCACGCCATCCAGGCGCGCCTTTCAACCGGACAGATATTTGAACAGGGATAATCCCTGGGTCAGCGTAAAGGCCTGCATGGCGGCGCTCAGCGTCGTGTTCTGCGAATCCAGGTTGGTGATCGCCTGCGGGTAGTTCAGGCTCTGCAGCGTAGATACGGACTCCTGCAGCTGCGTCTGCTGCGCCGTCGCGGCCGACTGTTGGGCCGTGACGGTGTTCAAACGTGCGCCCACGCTCGACTGCACGGTCTGAACCTGCCCAAGCGCCTGGTCGATGTTGTCGATGGCGCCCGCGATTGCATTATTCAAGGGCGCGCTCCCCGAGGTGGTCGAGGGGGCTTGCTGCAAGGCGTTCACGAGATTCTGCACCGTGGCGAACATGCTCTGGTTGGTGCTGGGGGCCACGGCGAACGTGTCCCCGGTCGCGGGCGTGCCCGACAAGGTCACCTGAAAGCCGCCGTAAGAGATCGCCTGGCCGCTGGTGTAGGTGCCGGTGCTGACCGAAACGTTCGCGGAGTTGAGCACTTCATAGGCATTGGGCGCCGTGAACTGGATGGTGTAACTCGCACCGCCGTAGGTCGCAGGATCGGTCACCGAGGTCGCGCCGATGAGGCCGGTGCCGGTATTGCCGGCGCCTGCGGTCACGCTGAAGGTGCCATTGCCCGTCTTGATCTGATTGAACACCAGATCGCCGTTGTCGCCAATGGTGACGTTCTGGCCCGCTGCGAGCTGGATCTGGCGCTGGCCTTGATCGCCGGAGTAGCTCGCACCGGTCGCGGTCAGCGCGAACGGCTCGGTCTGCGTCGAGTAGCCGGCAAAGATGTAACTACCGGTGCCGTCCTGGGTGTTCGCAATCGACACGAGACTCTGCTGGATCTGCTGCACCTGGGTCGCAATGGCGCTCAGATTGGCGCCCGAGACCGTGGCGTTGTTCGCCTCGAGGGCGAGATCGCGCAGGCTCTGCAGCTGGGTTTGAACCTGGGAGAGCGCGTTGTCCTCGATGTTGAGGCTTCCCTGCGCGCTCTGCCCATTCGCGGTGAACTGCTGGCTCTGCGCGAGCACCTGGTTGTAGCCGTTGACCAGGCCCGCTGCCACCGGATCCTGCGACGCCGTGGTGAACGCGAGGCCGGTCGAGATGCCGTTTTGCGTCGTGGCGATGTTCGACTCGAGCTGGTTCAGCGCGGTCAAGAATTGACTTTGTTCCATGCCTTGCGTGATGCGCATCGAGCGATCTCCGATCTTGGGTTTAGCCGGCTTTGACGGCGTCTAGCAGGTTGCTGAACAGGCCGTTGGCCACCGAGAGCGCCTGTGCCGCAGCCTGGTATGACTGCTGCCATTGCATCAGTTTGGCCGCTTCCTCGTCGAGGTTGACGCCCGTCACCGATTGCACGTTGGTTTGCGCCTGGGTGTTGACGGCGGTTTGCGCCGTCTGCGCCGTGTTGACCTGCTGAGCCTGTGCACCCGCTCCGCTGATCAAGGCGCTGACCGCGCCCGAGACGCTCTCGGTGCCGTTGGACAGGTAGCCCTGCGACTGCTGATTGACGAAGGCCAGCGCATTGGTGTTGTCGCCGGTGCCGCCTGCGTTGCTCTGCACCGTGAAGGTGTCGCCGGCGGCCGGCGTGCCCGAGATCTTGGTCTGCCACCCGTTGTCGGTGATGCTGCCGCCGGACGTGTAGGCGAAGCTCCCGGCGCCGTTGATGGAGTACGTGGTCGGACTGGTGAATGCGATGGTCACCGTGTTCAACAGGTTCGGGTCGGCGGGATTGGTGACCGTGCCCGCGCTGATGGTGGCTGTGCCGGTGTTGGTGTCGGCTGCGGAGGTCTGAACGGCGCCGGCCGCGGCGAGGCCGGATCCGTTCGAGAGCGCGACGCTCAGCGTGCCGGCGGCCTGAGCCGTCGGCTGAATGAGGTATTGATCGCCCGACGCCGGGGTGCCCGACAGCACGATGGACAATCCGTTGGCCGTCAGCGGGCTCGCCACCGTGCCGGCTCCCGTCACGGCCACATTGGCGCCGGTGGTCTGGTCGGTGAGCGAATAGGCGCCCGCGGCGTATGACAGCACGTAGTTATCCGCGGTCAGTGCGCCGATGTTGGAGATGCTGACGCTGGCCGAGACGGCACTGGTATTTTTGATGGACGCATTCGCGACCGGGGCGCCGATCGAAAACAGCGCGCCGCCGAGCTGCCCGTTGAGGTCGAGCCCCGATGCTTGCTGCGTGTTGGCACTTGTTGCGACGGCCGTTGCGATCTGGCCGAGCTGATTCAAGGCAGGGTCGATCGCCTGCGTCCGCGCGGACAGGAGGCCCCCGAGATCTCCCGAGGTGATCGAGCTCGAGATCGGATTGCCGTTGGAGTTCGCGACCTCGAGCTGCGACGCGTTGAACTGGTTGGGAGCGGTCCCGAGCGAGTATGACGTGCTGTCGAGCACCAGCGGCTGACCGTTGCCGACGAAGACGTTGATGGAGCCGTCGTTGTTGCTGGTCGTGGTCACCCCCACTATCTGTGAGAGTGACGAGACCAGCTGATCACGCTGATCGAGCAGTGCATTCGGCGCCTGGCCGACGTCCGAGCCGTTCGCGATTTGCTGGTTCAGCTTGGCGATCTGGGTGCTGACCGAGTTGATCTGCTGAACGTCGCTCGTGATCCGGGTGTTCACGTCCGTGCTGAGGTTGTTGAGCTGCGTGCTCGTGGTATTGAGATTCTGAGCGAGCGCGCTGGCATCACCGAGCAGCGCCTGGCGGGCCGCCGCCGAGGTCGGATTGTCCGACACGGCGGCCCAGCCGCTGTAGTAGTTCTGCAGCGCCGTGGTCAATCCCGCCGCGCTGGTGCCGAATAAATTGTCGATCTGGCTGGTGTAATTCTGCAGCGCGTTGAGCTGCCCAAGGCTGCTCTGCGAGGTGTTGAGCTGGTTGGCGGCAGTCTGGCTGTAAGCTCGGGTGACACCGCCCACCGACACCCCGGCGCCGACTTGAACGCCGCCGGAGTCCTGCGGCTGCGTCGTGACGAGGTCGATCGACTGAACGTCGTAGCCCGGCGTCGAGGCATTCGCAACGTTGTTGCTGGTGACCTCAATGGCCTGTTGAAAGGCCTGCAGCGCCGAGACATCGATTCCGAAGACATTTGACACGCTTGAGATACTCCAGGAGACCAGCCGGTGGAACTACTTCACGATCTATCGGCCGATCCCGGCTTTTCTAAAGTTTGACCAGGCGCGCATTGAGCGCCGTCCGCAGCGTCCCGCTGTTGAGCAGTTGATTTAACTTATTGCCGTACTCGGGATCGGTTGCGTAGCCCGACTTCGCGATGCTGGCTACATAGGACTGGGCGCTGCCGCCGGCCGCCACCGCCTCGCGATACCGCGGTGAGTTGGCGAGCAGGTTGGCAAAGTCGGCAACACTGTCCTCGATCGATCCATACGCCCGAAAGGCCGTACGGCGCTGCGTCGCCACGCCGCCGCTGATTTCAACCGTGTCGGCGACTGCGCGCGCGCCACCCCAGCTGTCGCCCGCCTTGACGCCGAACAGATTGAGACTCGGACTTCCGTCCGCAGTGCGTGGCATGCGCTGACCCCAACCGGTCTCCAGAGCGGCCTGCGCCAGCATCCCCAAGGGGTTGACTCCCAGAGCCTGGGCGGCGCGCTGAATGGTCGGCAAAACCTTCTGCACGAACGCTGCCGCGTGCTCGCCGGTGGCCGCGGCCGATGGCGCAGCCGCCGCATGGCCGTCGGCTTCGGCCCGCGTCTGGCCCGATCTCAGCGGCGGGGCCGGGGCCGCGGCGGCCGGTTGCGGCGCGATCTTGCCGCCCAGTTGCCGCTCGAACAGCCGCGAGATGCCAAGATCTTGACGCTTGCTCAAGCTCAGCGCGACCTGCTTGTCGAACATGTCCTGATACATGCTGGTCTCGTTGCTGGGCGCCTCGCCGCCAGCCGCGTCGGTGGCATCGCGCATGCTTTTAAGCATCATCTGCAGGAACAGCGCCTCGACCTGCTGCGACACGGCTTTGATGGTCGCGGGCGACGCGGGAGCGTTCTTCAGCGCCGCCAAGCCGTTGAGATCCGTATAGGTTCCCGCATCCGGCGCGGTGCCGGCGGAGGGCAGCGGTATCGACGAAGGCGATGTCAGCGATGCGGTCATTGGGCTCACGCGGTTCGAATCGTCCGATCAAATCACGACCAGTTCGGCCTGCAGGGCTCCCGCCTCCTTCAAAGCCTCCAGGATGGCGACCAGATCGCCGGGAGCAGCGCCGACCTCGTTGATTGCATGCACGATCTGTTCCAGCTCGACGCCGGGCTTGAACAAAAACATCCGATTCTGTCCCTGGTCGACGGCGATGGTGGAGCTGTTGGTCACCGTGGTGGTGCCAACCCGGGCGCCGGGCGCCGGTTGGCTCACCGTCTGCTCCTCTTTGATGCTGACCGTGAGCGAGCCATGCGAGACCGCCGCGGGGCTCACGTGGACATTGCTGCTGATCACCACCGTGCCCGTGCGCGAATTGATGATGACCCGGGCGGCGGCGCTCGCCGGCTCCACCTCGAGGTTTTCAATGGTGGAGAGGAATGCGACCCGCTGCGTCATGTCGATGGGGGCGCGCACCCGCACGGATCCCCCGTCGACGATGCTCGCCATGCCGTCCCCCACGCCCTTGTTGACGCTCGCGACCAGGCGGGTTGCGGTGGTGAAATCCGGATCGTTGAGATTCAGTTGAATGGCATCGCCCTGCGCGAGCGCCGAGGGCACCGCCTTCTCGACCGTCGCCCCGTTGGGGATGCGGCCGGAACTCGGCACGTTGACCGTGAGCTTCGAGCCGTCGTTGCCCTGCACACCGAAACCCGAGACGATCAGATTTCCCTGAGCGATCGCGTAAATCTGACCGTCGAGGCCGTGCAGCGGCGTGACCAGGAGTGAACCTCCGCGCAGACTCTTCGCGTTTGCGAGCGAATTCACCGTGATGTCGATGGTCTGTCCCGGTTTGACGAATGCGGGCAGAACCGCGTGCACGGCCACCGCCGCCACGTTCTTGAGCTGCGGGGTCACGTTCGCGGGCACCACCACGCCCAATTGCGCGAGCATGTTGGTGAGCGACTGGATGGTGAACGGCGCCTGGCTGGTTTGGTCGCCGGTGCCGTCGAGACCCACCACCAGGCCGTACCCGACCAGCTGGTTGGTTCGCACGCCCTGGATCTGCGCCATGTCCTTGATGCGCTCCGCGGGCGCCTCCCCGGCGAAGGCCGTCAGCAACATCAAAGTCAGCAAGCATTTCCGCAACAGTTTATTCATGTGTCTCTTCGCGCCTTCAGAACGGCGAGAAAACGGAGTTGAAGAACCGCGTCAGCCAGCCCATCGTGTTGGCGTTGGCGATCACGCCCTTGCCCGAGTAGCTGATGTGCGCGTCCGCGATCTTGTCGGAGGTGACGGTGTTGTTGGTCATCACGTCCGCGGGGCGCACCACGCCGGAGATATGGATGAACTCGTCGCCCTGGTTGAGCTTCAGGCTTTTGTCGCCCTCGACCACGAGATTCCCGTTGCTCTCGACCTCGGTCACCGTGACGGTCAGGCTGCCGACGAAGCTGTTGCCCTGCGTGGCGGATCCCACGCCGTCGAACGCATGCGATCCGGACAGTGTGGTATCGAGGATCGGCACACCCTTGGTCATGATGGACTTGCCGAATATCGTGGGACCCGTATCGGTCACCGCCGAGGTCTTCGAGGTCTTGGTCTCGGCGTTCTTGCTGGCCGTGGTCGCTTCGTTCAATACGATGGTCAACACATCGCCGACCCGGCGCGCCTTCAAGTCCGCAAACAACGCCATTTCCTGGCCGGCCTGGTAGATGGCGCCGTCGGTGCGGGCCACCGGCGGCGGCAACGCGCGCGGTTTGACGGGATCGATCTTGTGATCCTTGTGCGAAAACGTCGAGCAGCCCGAGAGCACCGCGGCGGCGCAAACCGGCGCGAGGAAGGCGGCCAACGAGACCTTAAGTGGACTGCGCATGCGGATCACGACAGGTTGGTCGTCAGGTACTGAAGCATCTGGTCGCTGGTCGTGATGGCCTTCGAGTTCATCTCGTAGGCGCGCTGACACTCGATCATGTTCACGAGCTCGGTGACCGTATTCACGTTGGAGGTCTCGAGGGAGCCCTGCTGCAGCGTGCCGAGACCGTTCGAGCCGGCCGTGCCGGTCTGCGGCGAGCCCGACGCGGCGGATTCGACCACCAGGTTGTTGCCGATGTTCTGCAGGCCCTGTTCGTTGACGAAGTCGGCGAGCTGCACCTGGCCGATTTGCGTCGCCTTGCCGCTCGCTGCCACGGCGGTGACCGCACCGTCGTTGCCGATGGTGACCGATTGGGTGCCAGCCGGGATCGTGATCGCGGGCTGCAGCGGATAACCGCTCGCCGTCACGACGTTCCCCTGATTATCCAGGGTGAAGGAGCCGTCCCGCGTGTAGCCGAGCGTTCCGTCCGGCATCGTGATCTGGAAAAATCCGCGGCCGGATATCGACATGTCCAGGGGGCCGTTGGTGGTGGTGACGCTGCCCTGTGCATAGTTCGATTCGGTGGCGGCGATGCGCACGCCGGTGCCGAGCGTGAGCCCCGTCGAGTACTGCGTGTTCTGCGTGCTCTGGGCACCCACCTGCCGCACATTCTGGTACATGAGATCCTGGAACGCCGCGCGCTGCGACTTGAAGCCCGTGGTGTTGGCGTTCGCGAGATTATTGGCGATGATCGCCATCTGCGTGTTCTGGGCGTCGAGCCCGGTCTTTGCGGACCATAATGCGAGATTCATCTTGAAATTCCTCCTGGTGTGCGAACGCTATGAGGCGTTCGACATCAGCTGTTCGGCCACTTGTTCGTTCTGATCGGTGGAGTTCATGCTCTTCACCTGAAACTCGTACAGGCGCTGCAGCTCGATCATGTTGATCAGCGACTGCGCGGCATTGACGTTGCTCGACTCGAGCACCCCGGAAGTGAGCGTGACGGACGGATCGGTGTCCACCTTGCTGCCGTCCTTGGTCCGCAGGAGGCCGTCCGCGCCCTTCTGCAAGTTTTTCTCCGGCGGGTTCACCAGCTTGATGCGGTCGCTCGGCGAGATGCCCTTCGGCGCCAGCCCGAGCGACAACACCGATACCGTGCCGTCGTTGCCGACGGTGATCGTCGTCGCCGGCGGGATGTTGAGCGGTCCCGACTCCGTCATCACTGGCTGGCCGGCGGAAGTCGTCACCATCCCGTCGACGCCCACGCGCAGATCGCCGGCCCGCGTATACGCCTCGGTACCGTCCTTCCCCAGAACGGCGATGTAGCCTTTGCCATTGATGGCCAGATCGAGAGGCTGGCCGGTGCTCTGCATGACGCCGTTCGAGAAATCGGTGCCCGAATCGCCCGCCACCGCGTTGACCCGCGAGGGATAACCCGCCCCGTAGATGGGCTGACTGTAGAACGCCACCGAGTCGGCGCGGAAGCCCACCGTGTTGATGTTGGCGATGTTGTGGTTGTTGACCGCTTGCGCCTGCATGATCTGCTTCGCGCCGGTCATCGCCACATAGAGACCTCTATCCATTGGTCGCGATTCCGATGACGGTCTGGGACATCTGATCGGCCGTCGTGATCACCTGCGCATTCGCCTGGAAGGCGCGCTGCTCGGTGATCATGTTCACGAGCTCCGTCGTCAGGTCGACGTTGGAATTCTCCAGCGAGCTTGCCTGCACGCTGCCGAAGCCCGCGGACCCCGCCGTACCCTGCACGGAAGTCCCGGAGGTGAAGGTCTGGGCCCAGTTCGTATCGCTCAGCTGCTGGAGGCCCTGCGGATTCGGGAAATTCGCGATCGCGAGCTGCCCCAGCTGCGTGGAGCGGCCGTTGGTGTACACCGCCGAGACGACGCCGGTCGAATCGACGGAGACCGTGCTGAGCTGGCCCGTCGTATAGCCGTTCTGGACAATCGAGTTCACGCCGAATTGGGTTCCGTACATCGTCGACTGGCCGAAATTGAAGCTCATGTTCATCGTCGCGGCGCCGTCGGTCGGTGTGAAACCGGCAAAGGCGAGCTGTCCGTTGGCCGGGGCCGTGACCTGGCCGGAGCTCGAATACTTAAGCGTCTGCGTGCCGCCGACCTGGGTGCCGTTGACCGTCATGTTCACGTTCCACAACCCCGGGGTGGCGGTCTGACTGAAATAGAACGTCGCCGGGTAGGAGTTGCCGAGGGAGTCGTAGACGGTCGTCGAGGTCGACTGGCTGTAGGTGGCCGAGTTCGTGGGATCGAACGGCGCGGCGGTCGGCACCGTGTCGTTCGACGGCAGGTTGAGGATCACGGTTCCAGTCGAGGTCGCCACCGGCGCGCTCTGCGAGGTGTTGAGGTTGAGGTTCGAGAGAGCGCCCGTGTTGAAGCCGCCGTTGACGAGCGGCGGGTATACCTGCAGATACTGCCCGGTCGCGCTCACCACGTTGCCCTGGTTGTCCTCCTGAAACTGGCCGTTTCGCGTGTACACGGTTCCGCTCGGGCTGTTGAGCGTGAAGAAGCCGTTGCCGCTGATGGCCATGTCGAGGGGCGATGACGTGGTGGTGATGTCGCCCTGGGTGAACTGCTGCGGCGAACCGATGAGCTGCACGCCCTCGCCGCCGGTCGAGGTGTTGAGATTGACCGCGCCCGAGGTGAACACCGTGCCGAACTCGGCCTGCGAGTTCTTGAAACCCGTCGTGTTCGCGTTGGCGATGTTGTTCGAGGTGATGCCGAGCGCCGAATTCGACGCCGTCAGGCCGGATAACGCAATGCTGAATGTAGCCATCTAAAAAGCTCCTGAAGGATTAGTTCGAAATTTGTTGGACGCTTGAGAACGGAACGCTGCCGAGTCCGGAAATGTTCAACGTCATGCCGGTCGTGCCGGATCCCATGGTGACGCTGTCCACCGTGCCGCTCACCAGGGTGGTGATGGCCGTTCCGCCCGCAACACCGTTCACCTGGGCGGTCAGGTTGTACGTACCGGCGGGTGCTGCGCCGCCTGAGGTCTGCCCATTCCACGTGAAGTTCGCGAGGCCTGCCGGTTGCGCGCCGAGGTTGATCGACTGCACCAGGACGCCCGCGCTGTTGGTGATGTTGAGGACCACCTGAGAGCTGGTCTGCGGCACGCTCACCGCTCCCGAAATCGGCGCGCCGGCGGTCGGCAGGGTTGCCGTCGCGCTCGGCACCAAGGCGTGATGACCGAGGAGGGACGAGGCTTGGAGTGCCTGGTTGGACGTGAGCGAGCCGGACAGGGTGGCGAACGAGGTATTGAGCTGCGTGATGCCCTGCACCTCGCTCAGCGAGGCGAGCTGGCTCAAGAACTGGTTGCTGTCGACGGGACTGGTCGGGTCCTGATTCTTCAGCTGCGCCAGCATGAGGGTGAGAAAATCGGTGCCGCCGAGCGTCGTGGCACTGCTCGCGGCACCTGT
>Ga0182012_10000499_pt1 | contig 43645 bp, 36 predicted proteins | sample 612S2SmetaG_FD_120486 | JGI IMG/M metagenome (GOLD analysis project Ga0182012, IMG submission 120486) | Permafrost microbial communities from Stordalen Mire, Sweden - 612S2S metaG | ecosystem: Environmental > Terrestrial > Soil > Wetlands > Permafrost | place: Sweden: Stordalen | collected... | reverse complement strand
CCTGTGGTGCTTTCTCCGTCGGCGGATAGAGAAAGACGCCGCCCTTGAGGAGGATCCGATGCACGTCGGCCACCATGGCGCCGGCGTAGCGGCTCGAGTAGCCATTCTCCTGGGCCCAATCGAGAAAGCGCCGGTATCCTTCCGGGAAGCTGCGGCGGTTTCCCTCGTTGACCGAATAGGTCTTGTTGCCGGCGGGGATCTTGAGATCGCGCTCCACGCGCATGAACGCGCCGATGGCAGGATCGAGGACGAACAGGTCGACGCCCTTACCCAGGGTCAGCACGAAAATGGTCGACGAGCCGTACAGGACATAGCCCGCGGCGATCTGTCGAGTCCCTGGCTGGAGCAGCGAATCCTGCGCGCGCACCGAACGATCGTCGTACGCCAAAATGCTGAAAATAGTCCCCACGCCGCCGCAGATGTCCAGGTTCGACGACCCGTCCAGCGGATCGAACAGCACGCAGTAGCGCGGTACCCCGCGGGTGTCGCTGCGCAGGATGACCGGCTCCTCGTTCTCCTCGGAGGCGACGATGGCGACTCCCTCCCGGCCGCCCAAGGTCTTCATCAATACGTCGTTTGCGAGCACGTCGAGTTTCTGCTGCACTTCGCCCTGAACGTTCTCCGCGCCGACGCTGCCCAAGACGTTCTCCAGCCGCGCGCGTCGCACCTTGTCCGAGATGATTTTCGCCGAGATCGACAGCGCCGACATGATCCAGGAGAAAGTGCCGCCCGCGTGCGTATGGGGATCCTGTTCCGCCAGGATGTGCGATTGCAGAGTCATGATGCGGACCTCGTCGCCCCCCGGCGCGGTCGTCATGTCGATCGCTTTGGTCATATCGCGTTACGCCTTTGTATGTCCAGGATTCACCATGATCAAACCGGCCCGATATGTCAATGCGGGCCATTTAAGCCTATGATTCCGTGCCCAAGATCGCCGTGCTCGGGGGAGCGCGAGACGGTCTGAACGATGTGTCGAACAAATAAAAGGGGGGTCACATGGACCTGTCGGCGAAACTGTACGCGGCGCTGCCGCTCACGTTGCTGGTTGCCCTGAGCGGTTGCAATCAATCCAATCAACCGAAGGTCCCGGCCGTGCGGCCGCCGTCCCAGGCGAGCCTGGACTGGCAGGAGGCGGCGAACGGCTTCGTGCAAAGCTACTTTGCGGCTCAGCCGTTCTTTGCCGCGCAAGCCGGCAAGCACGACTACGACGGCCAGCTGCCGGACGTGAGCGAGCACGGGCTGAAGCGCGAGGTGGCGCGGTTGCACGATGAACGCGACCGTATCGCCGGGATCGACCCCAAACCCCTGCTGCCCAGCGAGCGCTTCGACCGTGAATATCTTTTGAGCGTGGCCGACCGCGACCTGTACTGGATCGAGAAGGCGCACTATCCGTCCAGCAATCCGTATTGGTATGTCGGCAATCTCGATCCGGACCTGTACCTGACCCGCAATTACGCGCCGCTCGACGTGCGCATGAAGGCGTACATCAAATACGCGCGCGGTATCCCGAAAATGGCCAAGGATATTCAGGATAACCTGAAGGGTCCGCTGCCGAAAACCTACGTCGAGCTCGGCATCGCGAATTTCGGCGGCTACGTCGATTTCTACAAAAAAGACGTCGCGCCCGTGTTCGCCTCGGTGAGCGATCCCGCCTTGCAGAACGACCTGACGGCCGCCGACGACAATGCGTCGAACGCGATGGCGAACCTGCGCGATTACCTGATCGGCCTGCGCAAGACCGCGAACGACAAATTTCCCCTGGGCAAGGAACTCTACGCTGAGATGGTCAAGGACACCGAGCAGGTTGACGTGCCCCTGGAGCAGATCGAGGCGGCGGGTCGCGCGGACCTTCAGCGCAACACCGACATGCTGAAGAGCGAGTGTGCCACCTATCTGCCGAAGGGGTCGCTCGCCGCGTGCGTCGCCAAGATGGATGCGAAAAAGCCGCCGGAAGGCACCCTCGAGGCCGCGCGCCGGCAGCTCACCATGCTCCGGGACTTCGTTCAGAAGAACAACGTGGTGAGCATTCCGGGAGACCAGCAGGCGCTGGTCGCCGAGGCGCCGCCTTACAACCGCGAGAATGCTGCCTTCATCCAGGTTCCCGGACCGTACGAGAAGGGTGTTACCGCCACCTACAACATCGCCCCCCCGAATCCCAAGTGGACCAAGGCGGAGCAGGCCGAGTACATTCCGAGCGAAGCCACCCTTCTGTTCACGTCCGTGCACGAAGTATGGCCGGGCCACTTCCTGCAGTTTTTGCACTCCAATTCCAATCCCGACAAGCTCGAGGCGCTCTGGGTGGGTTACGCCTTCGCGGAGGGTTGGGCGCACTATGCAGAGGAGATGATGTGGGAGGAGGGTCTCGGCAAGGGTGACCCCGAAGCGCACATCGGCCAGCTGCGCGACGCGTTGCTGCGCGACGTGCGCCTGCTCTCCTCGATCGGACTGCAAACCGCGGGGATGACCGTGGCGGAATCCGAGAAAATGTTCCGCGAGCAGGCCTTCCAGGATCCCGGCAACGCGCGCCAGCAGGCTGCGCGCGGCACCTACGATCCGGCCTACCTCAATTACACGCTCGGCAAGCTCATGATCAGAAAGCTGCGCAGCGACTGGATCGCGAAAATGCGTGCTTCGGGGGGCGCTGCGGCCCCTGGGGGCGGCGCGCCAGGCGCCGCAGCAGCGCCGGCCGGCGACGATCACGCGTTATGGCATGACTTTCACGACAAGTTCCTGTCGTACGGCGGTCCGCCGATCCCGTTGTTGCGCAAGGATATGATGGGCGCAACCGGCGATCTCCTCTGACCTGACGCGCGGTTCGTGGCCGCTGCGCGCGGGCGGCCGGGAACTCGCGCCGGCGCGGCGCGCCACCTGGGGCGGCCTTGACATTCGCCATTATGGTAAGCTGCGGAGGAATAGTGCTGCCCGGGTGTCGCCGTGACAAACGGCATCATTCCATCGGCCGGGTGTGTCTTGATCGAGATTTTCCGATGGACTCTTCCGCGTCCGTTGGTCGACGACCGCGGGCGCTGCGTTTAAAATCCTTGCCATGCTGGACATCCCCGACGCGCCAATTTTGGACAAGGCATCGCTGATTGGCGGTTGCGTGCGTCTGCCGCTGACGATCGACGCGATCCGCTTGCAGAACGAAGTGGAGAATCTGCCGCCAAGCGTTTGGGGCCATTCCGGCGGTCGGGTGGGTCCTCATAGCGTTGCCGAGGCGCTGTTCCTCCGGGGTTTTGCACCGGCGGAGGGGGACTTGCCCGTCGAGGACCGTCCGGTACTCGCGCTTCTGCCCTACGTGCGCGAGACGCTGGCCACTCTGCTGGCGACGCCGCTCCGCTGCCTGCTGGCACGCCTCCCTGCGATGGCGACCGTTCGACCCCATCGGGATTTACCCCCGTATTTCTCCAAGACGCTGCGGCTGCACATTCCCGTGGTCACCCATCGCGAGGTGTACATGTATGCTTCCGGGCTGTGCTATCGAATGGCGACGGGAGAGGTTTGGGCGCTCAACAACAGCGCGACCCACGCGGTCTGGAACGCTCATCCGACCAAGGCGCGTACCCATCTGATCTGCGATTTCCTGGGAGATCCGGGGCTCCTGGACTTGATTGCGCGCGGCAACCGTCACCTCGGCGAACGCATTCCCGACGTTACGGATCACGTGATGAACTTCCTGCCCGCCCACGCTGCGCTCGATAACTGACTTCGCGGTCTCGGGAAACCCTATGCGACGATCATGGCTTGGAGTGTGCTTGATGTTGACCGGAATCGCGACGGCTGACGAATTGTCGGCGCGATCTTGTACCGGCATTGCCGACCAAATGGCGCGTCTTGCCTGCTACGATAGGGCGTTTGGCGTCAACCCGGTGCCCCGTTCCGCGGCTCCCGACGCCGCCACGGGCCTGCCGCAGCCCGCATCGGCGGCCCCCCCATCAACGGTCCCCAAGAGGCCGGAAGACTCGTTCGGCGACACCGGTAATCTGCGGGGCAGCGTGAAGCCGGTCCTGCCGAAGCGCGTCACTGCAACGGTGCTGAATGCCGTGGCGCTGGGTCAGGGCCTGTATCGACTCACGCTCGATAACGGGCAGGTATGGGAAACAACGGAGACGGATCGGGCGATGGACTTCTATCCCAGCAACCGCGTCACCATCTCCCGTATGGCATTCGGCAACTACCTCGTTTCGCTCACCGGTCAGGGGCGAACGGTTGCGATCAAGCGCATCCAGTAACTGCGTGCGCTCGTGGTCGTCACTCCCCGGTTCGTATTCTTGCATCTACACAAGTCGGGGGGCACCTTCGTCAACGAGTGCCTGATGAAATTCGTCAAGGATGCTCGCCATGTCGGCTACCACCTGCCCCGATCCATGGTCCCCGGTGAATCCGCCCATTTGCCGGCCCTGGGGCTCGTGCGCAATCCCTGGAGCTATTATCTGTCCTGGTATTCGTTTCAATTGGACCGGCCACATCCGAATTTTTTGTTTCGCATCCTGAGCGATGACGGTCAGCTCGACTTCGAAGCGACGGTGCGCAACATGCTCAACATCGGTGCGGGCAGCGTTCGCCTGGAGCTGCTGCTGCGTTCGTTGCCCTCGGCGTACAGCAACCAAGGCTTGAACCTGCCCAACTTCGCCTTGGCCCCGATCCGCGACACCGGACTCGGATTTTACAGCTACCTCTATCGCTACCTCTATCACGGCGGGACGGAGCCGACGATCGTCGGCCGCATGGAGGAGATGCGCGAGGACCTGGTGCCGATGCTCGAGCAGGTGGCGCATTCGCCAAGCGATGAGATGCGCAGGTTCATCGCGGAGGAATTGCCGCGCAACACGTCGCGGCATGAGGAGTACACGCGGTATTACAGCGATGCTTTGAGGAAACTCGTCGCAACCCGCGATGAGGAAATCATAGCGCGACATGGTTATCGCTTCGGCGGATGACCGCGTTTCCCGCTAGTGAGCGCCTTCGCCCGGCGCGAGCGCTTCGACGAACAGTGAATAATAGCGATCCCCATACTTGGCGCCGGCGACTTCGCTCACATCATCCACCCTCAAGGCGGGGTGCTCGCTGCCCATAAAGGTCGAGCGCTTGGTGCCCACGAAGCCGGCATCCTCGAGAACGCGTCGCAGGGTCTCGAAATCATAGCCGTACTTGTGGCTCTCGAACAAATACGCCGGCTCCGGGCCCGCGCCCGCATAGGCCAGAAAATCCTCGAGCCGCGTGGGATTTTCAGGCCACCACTCCCAGGTCTCACGCCGGCTGGCAAAGAATGCCGGGTCGTTGGCATCATAGGCCTCGATGCATTGTTCGATATCGGGCACCACGATGCGCACGATGCCTCCCGGCGCGAGCACCCTTCGCAATTCGGCCAGGAACGGCGTCACGTCGCGCGGAAAGAACAGATGTTCCAGAAAGTGCGATACGAAAACATGGCGAACGCTCCCGGCGCCGAAAGGCAGTCCGCGCAAGACGTTCATGCTCAGCGGCGCGGGATGGATGTCGATGTTGACCCACCCGGGCAGCAGTCCCTTGCCGCAGCCGATGTGGAGGTTCAATTGGGTGCTCGACGCATCGATTCCAAGCGCTGCAAGCTGACCCTCCAAATGAGGATTGCGCAGGCTCGCGAGCTCACTGCGCAATCCATCGGTCGCTGCGAGGAGTGCCATCAGCCTGCGTTCGACCCCGACTCCGCGCCGCGACAGTTCGGCCTCCGCGTAGGTTCCGAGACCGAACAAATCCGCCGCCGCATCGTAGATGCTGCGGGCGAGCAGGCGCACGTGTTCGCGGCTGCGCTGGAATCCCTGTTCGGCGTCGGCGAGCGATACGTCGGGTGATTCGGCGGGAATCAGCGCACCGCTTCGCCGCAGGTAGTCGAGCACCTGACCCAGAGCGGTTCGGTCGACCGCGGGAATGCGGGCGATCGCGGCCTCAGGATCCAGGCTCCTGGAAAACTGACACAGCCAGCCGACCAGCATGGGATTGTCGGTCTCGAACGCGGGCAGTGCGCTGCTGGTCGTATGGATCAACATACGTCCGCTTTTGAACCGGATCAGGGTGTCGGCGGCAAAAATCAGTGCCGCGGCCATTCAGGGCATCGCTCGCAGGCGCTCCCAGGTCGAAGCGACGCTCGGGAGGACGCGCTCGATCAGGGGCTCGTTCATGCGCCATTTGTCGGCGGCAGGAGGGGTTTGAGTGTAGCGTGCCCGCGGCAGCGGCGCGTCGATGCGCGCCCGCAGCGCAGGATCCACATCGATGCCGAGAAAAGCGCACAGGCGTTCGATCGTGGTCTGCGGCGCGCGGATGAGCTCGGAATATTCCACCGCCGTCCATTGGTCCGGCCGCAGCATCGCGAGATCGTCGCGCACGATGCGATTGCTGGCATCCCACTGGAAGGCGGCTATTTCCTCGAGCGGGCGTCCGCTGAGTCTGCGCCAGCCCGGCGGCAATACCATCGACCAGGGACCCGCGAAGCCGTCGAGCTCGCGATAGGTTTGCCAGTCGCCCGAGCGCCACGCCTCGATCAGGCTGCTGAGGTTCTCGCGCGGGTCGCGCCAGAGGAAAATGAACTGAGCGTCGGGAAAAATCCGGCTGAAGAGCGGAATGCGCAAGGCGTTCTTCGGCGTCTTCTCCAGGAACCGCCGCCCGTCCGGGTTGTCCACGGGTCGCCCCGCAGAGTCCACCAGCCGTTCGAACAGGGATGCGTGCATGCGTCGGGCGAGCTCCACCGAGTACGCGTCGGCGCTCAGGCGATTGGAATCGACGCCCGGCGCGCCCACGCGGAGTTCATCGACGCTTTCGACCAGCCAGTGAGCTTCGCCGCCGACCGTGACGAGCTGGTCGCTGGCCGCCAGCGTTTCGAACAGCAACGTGCTGCCGGAACGCGGGGCGGCTACGATGAACACGGGACGCTGCAGAACCGGCGGAGGACGGTGCGAATCCGCCCTTCCGCTGCGCTCGGCGGCCGCCGCGGGTGTGAGCATGGGACGCAGCACCCGGCCCTCGAGCACCACGTGTGCAGCGACCCGATTGGTGTGTTGCACGAGGCCTTCGCCGAGCGACTTCGACGCTTCGCGCGCACCGTCGCGCAACTGGGCGAATTCGGGCCAGCCGAGCTCGCCCACGCCGTGCAGCAGGTACAGCTGGCGCCAGTCCCTGCAAAAATTCTCGAGGAAGGCGTGATAGCGCGCGAGCTGCAGGGATCCGGCACCGTGCGTTTCCTCCGCGACCAGCTCCGCTCTCAAATCCCGGATCAGCATCTCCACCTCGGCGGGGTTCATCACCGCGGCGAGCGGGGTCTGTTCGGTCATCAGCGTCGTCGGCCGCTGCGGATCGTACGCAAATAGGACATCTTGGCTCTCGTTCGACCGGGCCACGAACTGCCAGAAGCTCGAGCCGCCCGAGGTGTCGGCAACCAGATGTATTCGTTCCCGGTTGCTGGCGTTTTCGACGCGATGCAGACGCCAGTTGTCGAACAGCCACGCTTCGCCGGCACCCATGTGCACGGATTCGTTGCCGCAATGGAACCGCACTTGCGGTTCGGTCACGATCGGGATGTGCAGTCTCACCCGGGTGAACCAGTGGTAATTGATGTCGGCGTGCTGCGGCACCGAGGCACCCGGTGCGAGCCGCATGAGGCGCGAGCGGCCCCAGACCACGCCGAAACTCGCCAGGATCTGCCGCAGATACGGCGATCCGGCGAGGGCCGGGGTCATGGCCATGCGCCCGTTGACCTCGTCGTTCTGACCGCCGTTGACGCTGATCAGCCGCAGCGAGCTGTTGCCCTCGATGTCATTGGGATGCGCGGCCCAGGCCGACGCCGGCATGCGTTCGATTTCCTCGCGCATCCTATCGGCATCGAACCGCACGCTGAGACGTTGAAAAGCCTGCGCCAGGCGCACCTAGGACACCGCCTCGACGTCGTGGCGGAAGTCTCCTATGTCCCCGATCACGACCTTCAGCGCCTCGCGTTCGGCTTCGGTCAAGTAAGGACTCCAAAGGTCGAAAATCAGCACGACGCGGGTCTCGCCGCTGCGGTTCCAGGCCTCGTGCTCGTAAGTATCGTCGAACACCACGACTTTCCCTTCCTGCCAGCGATGCGCCTCGCCGCCCACCACCAGCTGGCAGTTCTCGGGCACGATCAGCGGCAGGTGGGCGACCACGCGGATGTTGGTCACGCCGCGGTGCGGAAGCAGGTGCGTACCCGCGGTAAATACGGAAAACAGGACTTCCGGACCGTGTCCGCGAATATTGCACAGCGGAAGCGAATCGATCGCAGCCGCGGTACGGCTGCAGCGATCGCAGTTATCGGCCCGCCGTTCCCCGTGGCGGTAGAAATAGTAGCCGTTCCAGGTCGGCGGCTGCTCCATCCCGCGCAGATGATCGGCCTCCAGGGCCGTGCTGCCGAATACGCGCTCGCGGCCGTCGGATGCAGGCAGCAGCGAGAGAAGCTCGCGGCGGATATCTGCCGTCAGGGCCTCGAACGAATCGATCCACGGAAAAAGCCCCCTGTCGATATAGGGGCTGACGGGAATATCCGGAAAGTGGAAGAAGCTCGGCCGTTGACCGGACTCCGGCAGGGCCGCGGCCTCCTCGTTGAAATACACCCGCAAGCTCTTGTCGATCCGGCGCATCGAGTCGGGTCCATAGGTTCGGATCAGAGGCTCGAGCAGGCCTGCAATCGTGGCACGTCGGCGCTTTTTGACCTGCAGGACCGCATGTTCGACCAGAGCCCGATGAGCGGGAGGCGTCGTGGCTTGGTTGAGCCAACGGCCTTCGGCCTGCGCGTCCTGCAATGCCCGCGCATAGGCGACGATCGCCCGATGACCCTCGTCGCAACGCTCCAGCGCCCGTCCCAGATAGAGCCTCGCGGCGTGCAGATTCGGCGCAACCTCGAGAGCGGCTCGCTGAGCCGCCGCCGCTTCCTGGTAGCGCTCCGCCGCATCCAGAATGCACCCGTGATTGTGCAGCGTCAGCGGATTGCGGGCATCCGCCCGTCGCGCCCTTTCGATCAGCGCGAGCGCGGAATCGACATGCCGGCCGCGCAGCGCCACAAGCGCCATGATGTTGAGCGCCTGCACGTGGTCGGGCTCCCGGGCCAAAATGGTCGCAAACGCGCGTTCCGCTTCGGCGACACGTCCCTCGCGCAATAACAGTTGCGCCTGCTCTGCGGACATCATAAGTTTTGCTCTCTAAACATCCCGGTCAAACATCCATCGGAGTCCATTTGCTGAGCGACGCCATCCAAGTCGGCCAATTGTCCCATTACATCCGCATCTACGATCGACATCTCGATAGCGCTCTGTGCGCCCGCCTGATCGAGTCGTTCGCGGGGCTCGCCCGATTCCAGGCGCCGAACGGACGCGGCTTTCGCGCGGGACTGGAGGGCTCCGCCTGGACGGAGCTCAATGTCACCGCATTGTCCGACGCTGATTTCCTCGGGATATTCCGCCAATTCATCGATCAGGCTCTGGCTCGCTACAATCATGATATCGGACTGCCGTTGGCCATCCCAGCCACTGCGCTGATTTCGGAGTTGGTGATCAAACGGTACCGGGCGGGACAGGAAGAGCGGTTTCAGCTGCATTTTGACGCCATCAATTATGTCAGCAACCGGTATCTTGTCATGCTCTGGTACTTGAACGATGTCGCGCACGGCGGAGAAACTGACTTTCCGCATCTTAAGGTCAGCGTCAAGCCCGCGGCCGGCCGGCTCCTGGTGTTCCCGCCGTACTGGATGTATCAACATCAGGGCTTGCCGCCCGTTTCGGGGGACAAGTACATCCTCTCGACTTATCTGCTGTTCGACATGACCAGGCCGGTCAAGCCGGCACCGCCCGGCTGATCGAACCACGTGCAGCGCATGGCGCACAGGCCATCCCCGACCGTTCAGCGGCTGTTTGCCGCCGCATTGGCCGACCATCAGGCGGGGCGCCTGGAGGAAGCGGAGCGTCGCTACCGCCAGGTCCTCGAGGCCGATCCGCGGCATGCGGACGGATTGCATTTCCTCGGTATTCTGGCCCATGAGCGCGGGAATTCCGGCGACGCGGTGACGCTGATCGGCCGGGCCATCGAGCAACATCCCGGGGCGCCGGCGTTTCACAATAACCTCGGCATGATCCACTTTGCGATGGGCAATCTCGACGCCGCGGCTTCTTCCTGCGCTCGCGCGATCGCCATCAAGCCCGACTACGCGGAGGCGCATCACAATCTCGGCGTCGCGCTGCAGGCACAGGGCAAGCTCGAGCAGGCGGCGGCTTGCTATGAACGCGCGATCGCCATCAAGCCCCGCTATGTCGAAGCCCACACCTATCTCGGCATCACGCTCCTGGCGCAAGCCAAGCTGGATGCTGCAGTGAGCCGGTTCGAGCGCGCATTGGCCATCGAGCCCGGACATGCACAGGCGCACAACAACCTGGGCAATGCTCTGAGACAGAAAGGCAACCCGGCGGCGGCCGTGGCATCGTATCAAAACGCCTTGCTGCACCAAGCAGACTATGTCGAGGCTCAGCTCAACCTTGGCGCGACGCTCATCGAACAAGGCAAATCCGCCGAAGCGATCCCGTATCTCGAGCGGGCGCTGCGGCACCGGCCGGATCTGGCGCAGGCGCATTGCAGTCTGGGCACTGCGCTCAAGGAGCAGGGAAATCGCGACGCGGCGCTTGCCGCCTACGAACGCGCATTGGCGCTGAGCCCCGACCTTGCCGAGGCGAGGCTCGGCGTGGCGATCGCGCGGATTCCCGTTTTTGCCGACGATGCCGCTGCCAGCGATGCAGCCGTCGGGGACTTTTTGCGCGCTCTCGACGATCTGGCTCCGTGGGCGCGGGGCCACGCCGAGATGCTGGGTCAATGTGCCGGAAGCAATCAGCCGTTTTATCTGGCATACCGGCCTTCGGATGTCTGCACCGCGCTGTCGCGCTTCGGCGATCTCATGGCGCCGGCCGCTGCCGCCTACTGGCGACCCGCACCGCTCGATCATCGTGTCAAGCGGGCAGGGCTGCGAACCCGCACGCGCCTGCTGGTGGTGAGCGGCCACGTTCGACAACATCCGGTGTGGGACGTGATCTTGCGCGGCCTGGTCGAGGAGCTCGATCGTTCCCGCATCGAGATCATCCTCCATCACACCGGCCCGACCTGCGATGCCGAGACGCTCTGGGCGCGAAGCCGCGTGGAGCGCTTCGTGCAGGGCCCCAAGCCGGTGCGAGCGTGGATCGATGCGATAGGCGAGGAGATGCCCGACGTAATTTTCTACCCCGAAGTCGGCATGGATCCAGCCACGTCGGCGCTTGCGGCGCTGCGCCTCGCTCCGCTGCAGATCGCCTCGTGGGGTCATCCGGTAACGACCGGCCTTCCGAGCATCGATGTGTTTCTGTCGGGCGAGCTCTTGGAGGGCAGCGGGGCCGAGCAGCATTACCGGGAAAATCTGGTCCGCCTACCGGGAACCGGCGTGTGCACACGAATGCCCGCCTCGACGGCTCGAGTTTGGGGCGGACCCGGGCGTGCGCGCGAGCTCGTTCGCTTCGCCCTATGTCAACAGCCGATCAAGTTCGACCCGGCCGACGATGTGCTCCTGACGCGAATTGCGAAAGAGGTGGGACCCTGCGAATTCTGGCTCGTGACGCCACACAAGCTCGATTGGGCCGCGGACCGATTGCGCGATCGGCTCGGTGCGGCCTTTACGGCGGCCGGCCTCGACCCCGGCGCCTACCTGCGCGCGACGCCGTGGCTGTCGCGCGAACCATTTGTCGGCTTTCTCGACGAGATGGATCTTTACCTCGATTGTCCGGCCTTCTCCGGCTACACCACCGCCTGGCAAGCCATTCATCGCGGGCTGCCCATCATTACTCTGGAAGGGCGCTATTTGCGTCAGCGACTGGCTTCGGGCCTGCTGCACCGGATTGGGCGGGAAGATCAGATTGCTTCATCGCATGACGGTTACGTCGAGATCGCGCTGCGCCTGGCATCCGAGGTGCTCGCCGGCGCAGGGCGCGCCGCAGCGAGGCGCGATGCGATCCGCCGCGCCGCTCCTCGGCTGGACGGCGATGTCTCGGTCGTGGAAGCTTTCCAACGGATCGTCACCGATCTGACGCCGGCGTTCTGATTCCGATGGCGCAGCAAATCTCGCTCAAGGAGGCAGCGGAACTCGCGCGATCAGGCGACGCACACGCTCAGTATGCATTGAGCTCGGTGCTGCACGAGCGCGGCCGATTCGACGAGAGCCTGCACTGGCTGGGTCTGGCCGCCGGGCAGAAGCTCGCTCCAGCGCAAATGACGCTGGCCGTCCTCCTGATGGACGGACGCCGGTGTCCGCGCGATCGGCAGCGGGCCGTGGATTTGTTGCAGCCGTTGGCTGCTACCGAAATCCAGGCCAATCTGCTGCTCAGCGAGCTGCACGGCTTTGCAGCCCTCGGAGGCGCCGGCGGAGAGGCTGGTCTGCACTATCTTTTTGCCGCGGCTCGTATGGGAGACGCCGGCGCCCTGCGTCAGCTGGCTCTGCTCAGCGCATGCCATCGGCGTTGGGATCTGGTCGGGCCGCTGCTGAACGCGTCGGCCCGCCGAGGCGACGCCGGCGCGGCGCGCTCGCTCGACCGGTGTCGTGGCGGGGCGATTCCGGGCGTGCCGCGGCCCTCCGCCTCCGAACCCCCCGAGCTGTGCATCGACTGGCTCTTGCTCGAACAGGCGCTGCCGCAACTTGCCGCGGAAATCGCGCTTCCCATCGCCGAAACACTCAACGAAACACCGCGGGTGAGCAGACTCGCCGGTGTCATTCCCTTGCTGGTCCTCGATGCGATCATCCACGGGGCGGAGCCGCTGGTACGGCGTTCGCAGATCGTTGACGCGCGCACCGGCGAGATGCGCGCCGATCCGATGCGCACCAGCTCGCATGTCACGCTTGGACCGCGTCAACATGACCACGTGCTGGAAGCACTCGAACGCTGCATCAGCCGCATCTCAGGGCTGCCGGCTCTGAACGGTGAATTTCTGCAGATTCTGCGCTATCGGCCGGGCGAGGAGTTCAAGCCCCACGTGGACTATTTCAATGAAGGCGGCGCCGGCACCTATCAATCCCTCGCCGACGGTGGGCAGCGCGCACAAACCGTGCTGCTCTATCTCAATGCGGACTATACCGGCGGCAGCACCTATTTTCCGCGACTACGGCTGGACTTCCGGGGTCGACCAGGGGACATGCTGCATTTTCATAACCTGGGTACCGACGGCCTGGGCCACAAGGACAGCCTGCATGCCGGCATGCCGGTGCTCACCGGTGAAAAGTGGCTGCTTTCCCAGTGGATACGCAGTGACCGCTATCCCGCCCGCCTCGCGTGGTAGCGAGCTCATGAAGAATAGCTCCAGCGAACGAGGTAGGGCATCAAGACGGGCAGGCTGGCCGTGAAGTGCTCCTGGTAGTTTCGCCAGCGGTCGATCGCCCTGTCGTTGATCGGCTGCACGACCTGCGCGTAGCTCGGCGTGCTGATGAATCGCTTCTCCTGCGCGCGGGTGGCGGGAGACAGAACGGCGGGGTCCCAGGGCAGCTCCAGGAAATCGAATACGCGCCGCGCCTCGGGCTCGAAGGCATCGACCAAGCGCTCGTATCGCAACTCGAGTACGTCCGCGCGCAACAGCTCCTGCTGCGCATGCCAGAAGTCGAATGTCCTGCGATAAGCGGCTGCCAGGGTGCCGATGTCCTTGCACAGGATCGCGAAGTCCGGAGCTCGAAAGTGCTGCATGAAACAGCTCAAGATCACGTCACAAGGGTGGCGGATGGCGAAAATCACCTTCGCGTTCGGAAACAGGCGTTTGATGACGGGCAGACGGAACACGTTCAACGGATTCTTGTCGATCAGGCGCTGGCCCGGGGCGCGCTCGACGCGGCGCGCCGCCTTGTCCCAGTAGGCGCTGCGAATGCGGTCAAGTTGCGGCTGGGTGAGCGTCGCCAGTTCGACGGGATAGCGGACCTGTTCCGCAAGCATGTCATCGAGCGCGTGCTGCAGAAAGGGCTGTTCGTCGATCGACTCGAGCAGCGGATGCGCGTCGAGGGTGAGCTCGAGCAAGGTCGTTCCGGAGCGCGGGAACCCCACGATGAAGACCGGGCTTTGCGCTGCGGACGGCGCGCAGTCGTCCGTCCAGCGTGCAATGTCCTGCGCCTCGCAGCCGTGGTCGGTGATCGCCAGGGGCGGTCCCGCATATAGGGCGGGCGAGGCTGTCAGCTTGATATACGCGAGCTGCGAGGCGTGCGCTTCGCTGGCCGCCCCGAACGCTTCCTCGTATCGGCCGAGGGCGTCCAGGGATCTGGCCAGGGGAAATTGCTGAAAATGCGTGAGATGCGGCTGCCGGCACTCCGCCGCCAGGCCGCGAAACAGCGCGGCCGCAGCTTCGTGCTTGGACTCGCGTTGGGCGAGCTGACCCTCGGTCATGATGAACTCGTTTCCGAGGGATGCCGCAGCCGGATCCGCCCGCAGCCGCTCGAACAGGGCGCGGGCCTCCGCGATCCGGTTGGTCCGCTCGAGGAGCTGAATGAAGGTCAGCATCGCGCGCGGATCGGAGTCGCCCTGCGAGGCAGCCTCGCGTACGGTCGGCTCCGCCCGCTCGATGTCGCCGAGCTTCATCATCAGGTGGCCGGCGCTCGCCGCGATATCGGGCGCCGCGGCGAGCGCTTCCCAGCCGTCGAGGGCGGCGAGGGCCTCGTCGGTGCGCAAGGTCTCGTAGCAGCAATACGCGTAGCGGTAGCGCACCTCGGCATCGTCCGGAGCGAGCGCACGGGCCTTCTGCAGGAGCGAGCGCGCCGCTTCGTAATCGTCCCGGCCGATGTGCGCCAGTGCGACGTTGTAATAGAAATCCGCTGTGTTCGCGCCGAGCGCGGCTGCCCGCGCAAAGGCGAATAGCGCCTCGTCGATCCGATCGTCGCAGCGGCGCGCGGTGCCGACATTCATCCAATGCAGCGGTTGCGAGGGCTCGAGAGTCGCGAGCTTGAGATAGGCCCCTTCCGACTCGCGGTGCCGGGCCTGAACGTGCAGCGCATAGGCCAGCGACCTCAGCCCGTCCAGATTGTCCGGATCGGCCGCGAGTGCCTGCCGTGCAGCCTCTTCGGCCTGCGCCGGTTCGTTCCGCCGCAGATGCTCGATCGAGCGTGCGATGAGGCCGTCGGCAAGGTCCAACCGCGTCGCCATGGAGGCTCTCCCCAAAAAAAAGGCCGCGCGATTGCCGCGCGGCCCTTGAGTTTAACAAACCCGGCCGATCAGAATTTCTGGGTGAATCCCACCCACCACTGCCGTCCGATGGTGTCGTAGGTCTCCACATCGGTGTTGGCGTTGGTCACGTTGTTCTGATAGAAAATCGGCGGCTGCTTATCCGACAGATTTCGAATACCCAGCTGCAGGTGCGTGTTGGTCGGGAAGGTGTAGCCCAGGGTCAGGTCCGTGTACAGCACCGATCCGATCGGATACGCCGGGTACGGCGCGCCGGTCGCGGTGACTCCCGTCACCGACGGGTCGGGTATCAGAAGCGATCCGATGTACCGTTCCGTGATCAAGGCATCGGCCCCCAGCCAGTTCCAGCCAACCATCGCCAGACCGCGATTCTTGGCGTAGTTGCCGAATTGCCGGCTGTAGGTTCCGGCGATCTCCTGGGGCACCGCGCCGGGCGCCGGCGTGTTGGTGTAATTGTTGGTGTGCGTCCAGTCGAGCTCGAAGGTGAAGCCGCCGATGGGCGTATTCTTGAGCGCATATTTGATGCCGAGGTCCACGCCGCTCGTGTCCAGCGTTCCGAGATTGAACGAGGGATTGGCGAACGCCTGGATCAGACCCGCGTTCGTGCCTGCGCTCGCGGGGTAGCGGGTCACGAGGCCGCAGAAGGTGGGTGAGCCGGTCGCGACGCACTGGTTGATCGAATAATTCGAGTCGAGCGTCGTGATCAAGCCCTCGATGTGGTAGTTCCAGTAGTCCACCTCGAGCGACAGCCCGGACGCGTAACTCGGCTCGTACACGAATCCTCCCGTCCGCACGAGGCCGGTCTCGGGTTTGAGATTCGGGTTGGACTCGTTCAGCCCGGTGATCTGGCCGTTCGGCTCCTTGAAGGTGCCGTTGCGCGGCACTCCCTCGCAAGCGAGCGCCAGGTTCGGGTTGGCATTGACAGCGGCCTGCGTCAAGCCGTTGCAGGGATCATTGAACGTGATCGAGCTGTTGAGCGGCGCGGCGGCGATGTCGTTGACGGTCGGCACCCGCAGCACCTGCGAGAACGTGCCGCGCACCAACAGGTCGCGCACCGGACGGTACTCCACCTTGAAGTCCGCCTTGGTCGATTTGCCGAACAAGGTGTAGTCGTTGTGTCGCACGCCGGCGTCGAAGTTCAAGGAATGAACCGCCGGGAGGTCCTTCAGTATCGGCACCAGGAGCTCGAGATACTCCTGCTTGCTGCCATACTGGCCGATCGCATTGCCGGTGCAGGTCTCCTGCGACAGACCGCAGGTCAGATACAGGGGCGGCAACGCTTGCACGATTTGATCGGCCACCGAATTACCGCGCCGGTCGTTGTACTCGAAGCCGACCGCAGACTGCAGGTCACCCGCCGGCAAGGTCCATATCGTGCCCGTGAAATCCAGGTCGATCGCCTTGTAGGTGTAGACGTAGTCGGTGTTGTAATTGGCCGATAGTCCGGACAGCGCCGTGGCGTTGCTCGCGGCGAATTGGTTGAACAGGTTGAGCGGTGTGCACCCGCTGATGGGTGACCCCATGGTGCCGCAGGTCGGTACGCCGTTATCGAGAAAGGACGGTCCCACGGCCGCCTGCAGCTTGCTTCCGTAGTAGTAGCCGCTGATGTTGGCGTGTTCCTGCAACCGGCTGTAGGTGGTGTTCAGATCCCACGTCCAGCTCGTGTCCCAGAACTTGCCTTTCACGCCGCCGTTGAAATCGGAGCTGTCCTCGGTCGTGTCGCTCTGTCGCGACCCGAACAGGAACGTGCGCAGCGTGAAATCCGGATTCGCGCCGGAATTGCCCCCGAAGTCGCTGCCGAACGGGTTGTAGATGCTGTTCTTCGATATCGTGATGTTGTCGTCCAGCGAGTCGAACGGCAGCGGTGCCTCGTGAAACCCGGAGTGGGAATGCGTGAAGGTGACCGATGAATAGGCTTCCACGTCGTCGTTGATCTTGTAGTTGCCCTTGCCGAAAAACGAGCTGCGCTCGACCGGGGTGGTGAGCAAGTTCAACGGCTGATAGTTGAACAGATCGCCCGGAACATTGAAGCAGCGATAATCCGCCAGGGTGCTGCCGTTGGTGCTCGCGATACGGGTCACGCTGGAGCACGGCTTGCCGTTCGAGCCGATCAGTCCCGCGGGATTGTCGAAGATGCGGCCGGTCGGGACGCGCGACGAGCCGCCCTTGGTCACGCCGGTGCTCGCGCCGTACAGATACAGGGCGTACTTCGAATAATCGCGCCGGCCCGCGAAGACCGCCTCCTGCTTGAAGTAATTCCCGCCGACCTCGATGCCGCCCTTGTCGCTCGTCGAGCCGAAAAGGATGCCGAACTGGCCGTGCTTGCCGTCGGCATGGGTGGTTTCGCCGAGGTCACCGGTGAGTTCCACCCCCTCGTAGTTCTTGCGCGTGATGAAATTCACCACGCCGCCGATGGCATCCGAGCCGTAAATCGCGCCGGCGCCCTCTTTGAGCACTTCGACGTGATCGATCATGTTGAACGGGATCTGGTTCACGTCGGTCGCATCGGCGGTCGTGCCGACGAAGCCGACGCGGTGTCCGTCGACCAGAATCAGCGTGCGCTTGGCGTCCAAGCCGCGCAGTTCGACCGTCGACTCGGCGAAACCGCCGCCGTTGTTGACGTTCGGGTTGGTCGCGTTGCCGGAAATGCTCGGAATACGCTGCAGCAGGTCGCCGACTTGGGTGATGCCCGATTCTTGGATGGTCTGCTGGTCGATCACCAGCACCGGATTTGCGGTTTCCGCATCGACTCGGCGGATGCGTGATCCGGTGACGATGACTTCTTGCAGTTCAGGCCCCGCGGCAGGACTGGCGGCCGGCCCTTGCTGTGCTTGAGCTGTCCCTACGCCCCACGTCGAGGCGACCGCGCCGCCGAGCATGGCGCGATTGAGTATCTGCCGAACGGCGCTGGAGACTAAAGGATTGGAAGCATTCTGCGGACAGTTCACTGGATCGGGCATGTAGCGTCCTCCCAACTGAACCGGCAGCGTCGAGCCCAGTGACAGGCGCTTGGCGGCGGATTCAGCGACTCTTAAAGTTTTAAAACGACAACAGCCTGATTGGTCCGTGGCACCGGCGCCTTCAAAAAACCAGGACTGCATCCCTTGGTAAAAAACAGTATAGACACATTTTTTTTTGTTAAAAAGAGTGTAGATGAATTTTTTGCTGCATCACCCCATGATGCGTAATTGCAACAAAGCAACCTCAGAGCCCTCGCGACCACGAAAAAGGGCCCCGAGCGCTTGTTGCTCGGGGCCCTTTAAATCCGGCTGCGAGTGCTGCCGAAAAGGAGCTTAGGAACCGCCCCCCACGATGTGCAAGGTCACGCGGCGATTCGCCAGCCGTCCTTCCTTGGTCGAGTTGTCGTCGATCGGATCGGCCTTGCCGTAGCCCTTGGCCGTCATCTGATTGGTCAGGCCGTGGGACTGCAGATACTGCATCACGGTCTCCGCCCGAGCCTGCGACAGTTTCAGGTTGTACGAGGCGGATCCCACGCTGTCGGTATAGCCTCGAACTTCGATCACCACGTTCGGGTACGGCTTGAGCGACGCCGCCGTCGTGTCGAGCACGGTATCGGACTCCGAGTTCAAGGTCGCGGAGTTGGTCGCGAAGGTCACGCCTTGCAGCCGGATGTCGCCCTTCGGCGGTGGCGGCAGCGGCGGGGGCGGCGGGGTGGGAGCCGGCACTTCCCGAACCACCTCCTTCTCCACCACTTTCTCGACCGTATGCACGACCGGCGGCCGCTCATCCCGTTCGCCGAAGTTCATCTGCACGCCCAGGCCGAAGACGATTCCCGACGGATCCTTCACGCCAAATCGATCGGCACTGGCCCATTCCAGCCGGTATTTCGCCTCCGTCCGCAGCTGCACACGCGTGGAGCCGTCTTGCCTGCCGATCCCGGTCAGCACACCGACGCCCGCCTCCGCGAGAAAGGTGTGAAAATTGTCGGAGCCCAACCCCGGGGCGCTGATTCGATCCGTCATCTCGCCGCCGCCGGCGAGCGCGTAAGGCTGCAGCATCACGCGCTGCATGAGGTCTTCCGGGAAGAATTTCTTGATGACATCGATCGAGTACCCGGTCAGCTGGCGCGTCGCGTCGGTGCCCTTGATATCGAACTCGCCCCTGCTGAAATCGCCCTCGATCGCCCATTCATGGGGCAAATTGATGCCGATGCCGCCTTGGTAACCGAAGTTATCTTTCAATTGCGGGTCGCCGTCCTGCACGCTGTACTGCAGCATCGGACTCACATACCAGGACACTCCGTTGGTTCCCGTGCCAGTCGTGGTGGTTTCCGCGCCGGTCGCATTTTCGGCGGACGCGCCGGAGGATATTGCCAAGGCCGCGGTACCAGAGGCCGCTGCCAAACTCAGAACAAAAGCACGCTTCATACCGTAAATCTCCATGGTTTTGCGAAAACCCAACACATCGGGTTCGCTTGTGCGGCCACTGTGGCCCGAACGAATAAACTACGAATTAGCCTGAACGCGTAAAGTGCAAACAACAGACCCTACGTTTCGTGTTGCATTTCAGCAACGGACGCTACAATTGTCTGTAGGTGGCGCTCGTGAGGTGGTGTAGGAGATTCGTCGCCTGCGGCTACGGAATAGACGCACTGCCGGCGTCATGGAGCTTGATTTCAAACAGCTTGGGCCAGTTCTTGCCGGTCACGAACAGCCGATCCCCCGCGGCGTCGTAGGCGATTCCGTTCAATACGTCAGTCTGGCCGGGCACGAAGTCGGCTCTGCCGAGCAGGCCCGCGAGATTGATGGCACCCAACACGTGGCCATCGTGCGGGTCGATGCGCAGAATCCAGTTCGTCTGCCAGACATTGGCGTAAATCTCGCCCTTGACCCACTCGAGCTCGTTGAGGTTCGGAATCGGCTTCCCCTCGAGTGTCACGTGGATGCGCCGCGTGGGCAGGAGGGTGTCCGGATTCAACACGCGAATATCGGGTGTGCCGTCGCTCATGTAGAGTTGCGAGCCGTCCTGCGTGAGCGCCCACCCCTCTCCCGGGTATGCGAATCGCCGCTCCGGCTTGAAGGTCTTGAGGTCGTACACGAAACCGACCTGCGACTTCCAGGTGAGGCTCAGCAGGTGGTTGCGCCAATTCACGATGCCCTCACCGAAGTATTCGGGAGGTACGTCGCGCTTCTCGATCACCTCACCGGATTCCAGCCGCACTTTGCGGATGGTCGAGTGACCCTCGAGCCCCGTGCTCTCGTACAGAAAGCCGTTCAGGTAGAACAGACCCTCGGTGAAGGCCGTGCGGTCGTGGGGGTAGGTGTGCACGACGTCGTACCCGTAGACCGGTATCGCCGCGGGCGACAACGCGGGCCAGACGCCGGCCCAGAGAAACAAGGCGAGCTTGAGCATTCGCATTTCAGTGTGATCTGACCGGCTGTTATCTGACTGGCGTCATGTGTTGTGGAATCAGATCCTTCGGATCCTGCTCGGGTGCCGAATCGTAATTCACCAGCCCGGCGAACTCGAACGTGCTCACGAGCACTGCGTCGTCTCCGCGCACCGCGTGGGCCGGCTGGGTGCAGAATCCGCGCGCCTCGACACGGTAGGCCTTCGACGCGCCGAGGCGCTTCTGGTTCAGGGAATCGACCGTGCAGCGTGCGTCGCCGAGCGTGCCGTAAATCCGATCCGTCCCCTGCACGATCAGGGTGAGATTGGCACCCACCTGCTTGGCGGGCCGGCCTTCGCGCACGCCGGTGAGTCCGAATACGAACAGGAGTTTGGAGTCGCCCGCCGCCGCGCGCTGGAAGCTCAAGCGCACTCCGGCGGACGGCGCGTCCTTCGACTCGCCCTCGCAGCGCGTGCCCTGGTCGGACCAATCGATGCGCGCTTCCACGGCGCCCGCGACGTGCGCCCGCAGGTAGCCGTCGCCCGAGGGCAGGCAATGGGCGCCCGACGCCGCCGCGCCGGCCGGCGCAGCCGCGCTGACTGGTGCCGCCGCGCCGCCTGGTGCCGCCGCGCTGCCTGGTGCCGCCGCGCTGCCTGGTGCCGCCGCGCTGCCTGGTGCCGCCGCACCGCCTGGCGCCGGCGCGCCGGCGGTCGCTTCCCCGGCTGCCGCCGGCCGGGAAGCCATTGAACAAACCGCGAGGAGCGCGGCGGATGCGAACGCCACGGCGGGGCGTCGGCGCGGCCGACCCTGTCGCCCATCTCTGATCGTTACCGGTATCATCCGCTCATGGTGCCACGCGTAATGCCTCGAGTGTTCATCGGCGCAAACCGACTCGCGGGACTGCGGTCCGGATTGATGCTCCTCCTATGGACGTGCCTTGCCGCCTGTTCGCCGAAGTTCGAACGGCCGAATCTCACGGTGGTCGGGATCGAGCTGCAAGGCGGCAACTTTCTGCAGCAGACTTTCCTGGTCAAGTTCCAGGTGCAAAATCCGAACGATCGCGCGCTTCCCGTCAGTGGACTGCATGCCGAGTTGAACGTCGGTGGTCAGCGTATCGCCAGCGGCGTCAGCAACCGGGCTTTTGTGGTTCCGCCCATGGGGCAAAGCGAGTTCGATATGACCATCACCGCCAATGTGGCCATGGCGCTGCTGCAGCTCGCCAACCGGCATTCCGATTCGGTCGATTACGACGTGACCGGTGCCGCCAGCCTCAACCTGCCTTTCCTGCACGACTTACCATTCCACCAGACCGGCTCCTTCTCGCTCGGCTCCATAAATCATTGAATTTGTTGGATTTTCGCCAGATCTTGGGGGGCATGGAGTGCGCTCGGCCGGCGCCCTCTGGTAGACTCGTGCGGCAAAAATGGGCTGGGGTCCCCCCAAGGCTCGAGACCCCGGGCAATCATGGCACTCACTCCCTACGAACAATTGGAACAGGAATTCCACCGCCTCCACGCGTTTCGCGGCGCGCTATCGCTGCTGCGCTGGGATGCCGCGGTGATGATGCCGCGCGGCAGCGCGGATGTCCGCGGCGATCAGCTGGCCGCGCTCGAGACCGAGCATCACGCCCTGCTGACCACGCCCAAGGTGGCGCGGCTGCTGGAGCGGGCGGAGGCGGGCGCCTCCCAACTCGATGACTGGCCGCTTGCGAATTTGCGCGAGATGCGCCGCCAGCGCGACCACGCGATTGCCACGCCGCCGTCGCTGATCGCGCGTCTCGCCAAGGCCACGGCACGCGCCGAGGTATTCTGGGTCGAGGCTCGAAAGGCCAATGATTTCAAAATATTGGCACCCCATCTCCAGGAAGTGGTCACGCTGGTGCGCGACAAAGCGGCGCTGCTCGGTCAGGCGCGCGGGCTGACCCCCTACGACGCGCTGGTCGACGCCTTCACACCCGGCATCTCGACCGCCGACATCGATATCATCTTCAAGGCGCTGTCGCGCAAGCTCCCCGGTCTCATCAATCAAGCCATCGACGTGCAGGCCGACCGAGCGCCCATCCCGTTCACCGGCAAGTTCAGTGTGTCCCGCCAGCGCCAGCTCTCGCTCGAGGTGTTGAAAGCGCTGGGATTCCCTTTCGATCGAGGCCGGCTGGACGAGAGCGAACACCCGTTCACGGAGGGCGTTCCCGGGGACATCCGCGTCACCACGCGCTTCGATGCCACTGATCCGTTCTCGGGTCTGCTCGGGGCGGTGCACGAGACCGGTCATGCGATGTACGACCTCGGATTGCCGGTCAAATGGCAGGATCAGCCCGTCGGACGGGATCGCGGCCTCGCTCTCGAGGAGAGCCAGTCGCTCCTGTTCGAGATGAACATCTGCCGCAGCCGCGCCTTCGTCGCGTATCTCAAGCCGCTCATGGACAAGTACTTGCAGGTGAGCGGCGACGAATGGAGCGAGCAGAATCTGTATCGGCATTTGATCCGCGTGCGCCGCAGCCTGATCCGCATGGATGCCGACGAGCTCACCTACCCGGTGCACATCATGCTGCGCTATGAGCTCGAGAAGAAGATTCTCGACGGGGCGCTGCCGATCGCCGATCTTCCGGAAGCCTGGAACGCCAATCTGGAACAGCGGCTGAACATCCGGCCGACCAACGACGTGGACGGCTGCCTGCAGGACATCCATTGGGCCGTCGGTCACTTCGGCTACTTCCCGTCCTACGCCTTGGGAGCCGTCATCGCGGGCCAGTTGAACGAGGCATTGCGCGCGGCGCGTCCCTCTCTCGATGCCGAGATTGCAGCCGGGCAGTTCGGCGGAATCCTGGATTGGCTGCGGGAGAACGTGCACGGTGTCGGCGCGCGGCTGCCGATCCAGGAACTCATGAAGCAGGCCACGGGCAAGCCGCTGACGGCCGCGGCGTATCTGCGCTATCTCGAAACCAAATACCTGGAAGCGCCGTGAGCGCTCCGGCTCCGCCGCAGCGGCCATCCCACAATTTCAAGAAGCTACAGGCCCAGCTACGCAACTCGGTCGGCAAGGCCATTGCGGATTACCGCATGATCGAGGACGGCGACCGCGTCATGGTCTGCCTGTCGGGAGGCAAGGACTCCTACACCCTGCTCGACATCCTGTTGAGCCTCAAGCGCAGCGCACCCGTGAGCTTCGAGCTCATCGCGGTGAATCTGGACCAGAAGCAGCCGGGGTTTCCCGCCGATGTGCTGCCCCGGTATCTGGAGGCGCTCGGGGTCCCGTTCCGCGTCATCGAGCAGAACACCTACGCGGTGGTGAAACGCGTCATCCCGGAGGGCAAGACGATGTGCGGGCTCTGCTCGCGCCTGCGCCGCGGTGCGCTGTACCGTTTCGCGGCCGAGCATGGCATCACCAAGATCGCGCTCGGGCATCACCGGGACGACATCGTCGAGACCTTGTTCTTGAACATGTTTTTCGGGGGGCGCCTCAAAGCGATGCCGCCGAAGCTCAAGAGCGAGGACGGGCGCCACATCGTGATCCGGCCGCTGGCCTACGTCGCGGAGCGCGATATCGAGCGTTATGCGGCAGCGCGGGAGTTTCCCCTCATTCCCTGCAGCCTCTGCGGTTCGCAGCCCAACCTGCAGCGGGCGGCGGTCAAAAGCATGCTGCGCGCGTGGGAGCTTGAATTTCCGGGGCGGGTCGAGGCGATCTTCTCCAGCATCCGGCACGTGTCCGCTTCGCAGCTCGCGGACCCGGCCCTGTTCGATTTCTCCGCTCTGGTGGCGCAAGTTCCGTCGGTCCAGTCGCCGGAACGCTCAGCCGGGTGGTCCATTCCAACGGTGGGGTGTGAGGAAGCGCCGCAGGATGTTCGATCCCTGGCCCGATTTGATTCGCAGATAGGCTGAATTGGCAAGGCGTGACCGCAGCGAGTCGTGGATCTCGTAGGCGGAACCGTAATCGATCTGGCGCGGCCCCCAGCGTGTCTTGGCAATGTCTTTGGCGGGCGATAGGTTGACCGTGCGCAGGCCTTGACCGATCGCATATTTCACCGCCTCGGCCATCGTCGTCGTCATGACGCTGAAGCTCCACCATTTGGGATCGAAGCCCGAGTAATAAAGATACAGCGCGCCCCTCACCACGAAGCCGATGCGCATCGCCACGGTATCCGCGCCGATCTTGAGGGCAAACAGCCTCAGCGACCCTTCAGCCGCCAGGCGCTCGCACACGGTGAACAAGAAATCCCGGCTTACCGGGCTGGCGAACCGGTCGGGGTGCGCGACGCCGCGCCGGCACGCCGCTCGCATCCGATGCAGCTGCAGGAATCGTGACAACGCCTGCTGCACGTCTTGAGGCCGCTCGATCACCTCGAGTTCGTACGAGTGGCCGCTGCGCGCCAACGAGTTGTAGCAATGCCGCAGCGACTCGCGAATATTGCGCTTGAGTCCTGATCGAAATTCCTCCCAGCTCGGCGGCAAATCCAGCACGAAGTCCGACACGGGCGCTTCCCAGTGCAAATTCGCGCCCGCGTCCAGCGCGCTGGCAAACCCGCCGGTGACGCCGCACCAGTTGATCCAATCCAAATCCGCCACCTTCCTGAGCGATTCGCGCGCCGTGTGGGCCGTCAGGGTTTCGTATCCCTTGAGGATCAGCGGCGTGCGAATCTCCGTGATGGCGGGGTCCGCTCCGAGGGAACTGACCGACACCACTTTGAGCGGTCCGAGGCGGCGGCGGCTGACGATGAGCGGCAGGATGGCCACGCACTCCTGACGGGCGTTGCGCAATATGTGAAATAGGGGCGCTTCCTCGATGCGCGGATCGCAGTTCAAGAAATGACGGCACCAGCTCGCGTGCCAGGCATGCTGACAGAAGGGCAGTGCCTCGCCCGTGACCCGCGACAATTGTGCGTAATCCGCCTCGAGGCGCTCGATGCCGTGCACGCTCGTGACCGTCTGGAGGGTAACTTTCGTACTCCCCCACAGCTCGTCTTCCGGTTTAAACCGTGCGCTTGCCATGTTCCCCCGGATTTGAAGCCGACGCGTACGCCACGCGGAATGAAGGTAAGATTTCCGTCATCACCCTGGGGGCGCGCTTACCACGCTAGCATGTCCAAATCAGCATTGCAGACCAATAACAAGCATTATGGCAAGGCGCGGCCGCGCCTTCGCCGGGTGGGGCGGTTGCGCTACGCGTGGGAGAGTTTGTCCGACGATCAGCTCCTGAGTCTGCGCTTCTGCGACCTCGAGTTGTGCATCGCGGGCACGGAGCTCGAACGCGCGATCGAGCGCCTCTACGCCGAACTCGTGATCCGTGGGATCCGCTTTCGTCCGCATTGCTGGCTCTCCCAGGAATGGTTTTCGCCGGACGGGATACCGGGCATCGCAATTCCGTTCTATCTCGCTCATCCGCGGCTCGTCCACATCGAGCGGCGTCTGATGCGCGAGGTGGAGGGAGGCAACCGCAACTGGCTGATGCGGATTTTGCGTCACGAAGCCGGACACGCCGTCGACTCGGCGTATCGCCTCCGTCGGCGGCGCGGTTGGCGCGAGGTTTTCGGGCCCGCCTCTCTGCCGTATCCCGACACCTACCGGCCGCGGCCGGGCAGCCGGCGCTTCGTGCAGCATCTCGGTGCCTGGTACGCCCAGGCGCACCCCACTGAGGATTTCGCCGAGACCTTCGCCGTGTGGTTGAAGCCGAAGTCGGCCTGGCGCCGGGAATATCAAGGTTGGCGCGCCTACGCCAAGCTCGAGTACATCGACGAACTGGCGGCCGAGATCGGCGCGGCCAGACCCCTCGTGGTCGACCGCACCCGGATCGAGGATATTGCGGAGGAGTCGACCACGCTGCGCCAGCATTATGAGCGCAAGTTGGCGCGCTACCGGATGCCGCGCCGCTCAGGCGCAGATGAGCTCTTGCTCAAGCTGTTCACGGCGGCCCCGCGCCGGCGCACGGCACCCAAGGCGGCGAGCGTGCTGCGCGAGATGCGAATTCCGCTGCGGCATCAAATCGTCCGTTCCGGTGCCTTCAGCGAGTACCTGGTGCATCAGGTGCTGCGCCTGATGATCGAGCGCTGCGACGCGCTCGACCTTTACGTGCGCGGCCCCCGCCGGGAACTCCGGGCGCACCTCAAGTGGGTGATCGCGCGCCTCGCGGAGTCCTACGAAGAACGCCAGCTGCCGAGGGTGGCGCTGTGAAGCGCAGACTGCGGGCGCTCGTGCTCGTGCATGCGACGCTCGTGCCGCCGGACTCGATCCACGGCCTTGCGGAGAAGGAAATCGACGAGTGGCGCACCGAATTCGACGTGATTTCCCACCTGAAGAGCGCGGGACACGAGGTGATGCCGCTCGGAGTGAGCGACAACCTGTCGGAGCTGCGCCGCGCCATCATCGATTGGAAGCCGGACATCGTCTTCAATTTGCTGGAAGAATTCGACGGCATCGTGACCTACGATCAGCACGTGGTCGCGTTTTTGGAGCTGATGCGCCAGCCCTATACCGGGTGCAATCCGCGCGGCATGCTGTTGTCGCGCGACAAGGTGCTGTCGAAACAGCTCCTCTCCTACCACCGGGTCCCCACGCCGCAATTCGTGGTGTTCGCCCGCGGCCGCAAGCCCCGGCTGCCGAAGCGGCTGCGCTTCCCGATGTTCGTGAAATCCTCCACCGAGGATGCCTCGCTCGGCATCGCGCAGGCGTCCGTGGTTTCGGACGAGCGCCAGCTGAAGGAGCGCATCGAGTTCATCCACGATCAGACCCATTCGGATGCCCTGGTCGAAGAATACATCGAGGGCCGCGAGCTCTATGTCGGCGTCATCGGCAACGAACGGCTGAAGGTTTTGCCGGTCTGGGAGATGCACTTCGGGTCGCTTCCCGACAGCCTCCCCGCCATCGCCACGCGCAAGGTGAAGTGGGACCGCGGTTACCAGAAGAAATACGGCATCACCACGGCGGCAGCGGCGGAGCTGTCCGAGGGTACCGTCGCGCGGCTGGAACAGCTCTCCAAGCGCATCTTCCGGGCCCTGCATCTGACCGGATACGCGCGTATGGATTTCAGACTGCGGGAGGACGGTGCGCTCTACGCGCTCGAGGCGAACGCCAACCCCAATCTGTCCGCCGGCGAGGATTTCGCGCAGTCGGCGCTCACTGCGGGTATGCAGTATCCCGACGTGCTGCGCAGAATATTGAAGCTCGGTGCCGACTACCCCGCCGCATGGCGCGGCGTCGACGGCTGACGCCCGGCAAGGCCGGCGCGCGCCGGCCTTGCACGTGGTCGCCGGCCCTCAGCGGCGGGTCCAGCGGTTCATCCAGGCGAGCACGGTGTCGTACCACTGGATGCTGTTGGCCGGTTTGAGCACCCAGTGATTCTCGTCCGGGAAGTACAAGAACTCGCTCGGCACGCCGCGCCGCTGCAGGGCGGTGAACAAGGCGAGCCCTTGGGTGTAGGGCACCCGGTAGTCGAGCTGACCGTGAATCACCAGCATCGGTGTCTTCCACTGCGCAACGTGGTCCACCGGATTGAATTTGGCGTATCCGGCGGGATTCGAATATTCCGGGCCGCCATTCTCCCATTCCGGAAACCACAGCTCCTCGGTGGAGTAATACATGCTGCGCTGGTCGAAGATGCCGTCGTGGGAGACGAGGCATTTGAAGCGGTCGGGCCACACCCCTGCGATCCAATTGATCATGAATCCGCCGTAGGAACCGCCGAGTGCGCAGGCGTCCTCGCCGTCGAGCCACGGGAATTGCTTGAGCGCCGCCGCCAGTCCGAGCTTCAAGTCCTCGAGCGGCTTGCCGCCCCAATCGCCGCTGATCGAGTCGGTGAAGGCCTGGCCGTAGCCGGTCGAGCCGTGAAAGTCGATCATCACCACGCCGTAACCCGCGCCGGCGAAAGCTTGCGCATTCCAGCGCCAGTGCCAGACGTTCGCCATGCTGCCCTGGGGCCCGCCGTGGATCAGAAACGCCACCGGGTACTTTTGATCCCGCTTGAAATTCGCGGGCTTCACCACGTAGCCGAAGACGTTATCGTTGTTTGCGCCCGCGAAATTGAATTGCTGATACTCGCCCAAACGCCGGGCCGAGAGCTCCTCCTGGTTAAGCCGGGTGAGCTGACGCGGCTTGCCGCCGTCGAAACCCACCGAATACAGATTCGCGGGACCCGCCAGGCTGCTCCAGGCGTAGAAAACCTCCTTCGGCCCGACGCCGAATCCCTCGACTTCGCCGTCTCCGGTGATCGCGGCCGCTCGGCCGGTCGCGGCGTCGATCGCCCACAACGGATGCTGGCCCAGATGATCCGCGGTCGCAAACAGCGTCTTGCCGTCGTGCGACCACTGAAAGCTGCCGATGGAGCGATCCCAGTTTTGGGTAAGCGGACGTTTCGCATTGGTTTTCAAATCGATGAGCACCAGGTGCAAGCGGTCCGACTCGAATCCCGGCCGGTCGCTCGCGAGATACGCGAGCCGGGCGCCGTCGGGAGAAAAGGCGGGCTGCTCGTCCTCGGCCGGATTGTCGGCGGTGAGATTGCGCGCCGTGCCGCCGGCGGCGGGAACGACGTAGATGTCGAAGTTGGTGGACCAGGGCTCGCCCGCCGGCACGGCGCGTATCGAAAAGGCCGCGAGCTGCCCGTCCGGGCTGATCGCGTAATCCTCGCGGCCGCCGAAGGGCTTGCCCGGCACGTCGCCGTCGAGCCCTGCGGTGAGGTTGACGGGCATTGCGCTTGCGGACCCGGAGGCGTCGAGCGCAATCGAGAACAATTGCGAGCGGCGGCCGTCGCTCCAGGTGTCCCAGTGCCGGACGAACACTTTGTCGTACAGCACACCGTGCTCGCGATCATGCGCCGTCGAATCGAGCCGCTGCTTGGTGCACTCGAGCGATGCGCAATCGGCGAACACCTCCGCGGTCACGAGCACACGATCGCCCTTGGGACTGACGCGGAACGAGCCGACATCGAGCGGCAGTGAGGTGACCTGGCCGGGATCGCCGCCGGGCGCGATTCGCCAGACCTGCATGGAGCCGCCGCGGTTGGAAAGATAGTAGAGGAAGCGGCCGTCGCCGGACCACTCGGGCGCGGACGAATTCGCCTGTACGTCGGTGATTCTCACGGGAGCGGCATTGCGCTTGCGGGTTTCGATCATCCAGATCGCCGTACGGCCCTTGTTCGCATCCATGTCCGTGGTGCGCAGCGTGTACGCGACGCGTTTGCCGTCGGGCGAGACCGCGGTCTCCGAGAGGCGTGCGAGCCGCACGAGATCCTGAACGCTGAACGGCGGACCTGCCTCCGGCTGGACCGTGCGGGCGTCCGCCGGTTCTCCCCAGGGCGCCGCGGCGGCGGTGAGCAGTGCAAGAGTGGCTGTGAACCGATGAGCGCGCATTGCGAATTCCCCCACGCGAAGCCTAATTCCCAATTGTAGCCTCAAGCAGGGCAAAATCCGCGCATGACCGTTGCGCGCGTGCTCAGCCTCGATTTGGATGACACCCTATGGCCGGTGGCGCCGGTCATTGCAGCCGCGGAGGATGCGCTGCTCATCTGGCTCCGGTCGCGCTATCCGGCGGTCGCACACGGGCACGACGCAGCCAGCATGCGGGCAATGCGCGCGCGCGTAGCTGCGAAGTTTCCCGAGCGCAGCCACGACATGACGTTCCTGAGGCAAAGGGCCCTCGCCGTACAATTTGCCGCGGCCGGCTTTGCGGAACGCTTGAGCGAGGAGGCGCTCGAGGTATTCCTGGACGCGCGCAATCGCGTCGAGTTCTACGACGACGTGCGGCCGGCCCTCGAGCGGCTGCGCCGCGGCTACCGCCTGTTCGCCATCAGCAACGGCAATGCCGATTTGCAGCGCTGCGGATTGGGCAAGCTGTTCGACGGCCACGTCACCGCGATTGCCGCGGGAGCGGCGAAGCCGGACGCCCGCATTTTCGCCGCGCTGGTCGAGATGACGGGCGTGAGCGCCGCCGACATCCTGCACGTGGGCGATGATCCGTTCGCCGACGTCGACGGAGCCAGGCAGGCCGGCATGCAGGCCATCTGGCTCAATCGCGGCGGCGCGCGCGAGTGGCCGAGCGCGCTTGCACCGCCGCCGCGCACCATCTCGACGCTCGCCGAGATTATTTAGCCCCACGATGATGCAAGCGGCGGTTGGCAGCCTACGCCGCCGATTGCTGATACGAAAAACACTGAAAATATCGGTGTTTTCCGACTTGAGTTCGCGTTTTACCCCTTCACTTGCGATAGACATAGCCGATAGGATGGAGATGGGCAATAGGAGGTTTTCCGAGCATGCAAGCGATGCGAGATAGATCCCTGGTGGCCGTCAGTTCGCTGCGCGAGTTCTTTCGTGATGCGTTTCACGAAGCGACCGAGCATCAGCATCTGGACATCGAGGAACAGTCGGAGCAATACGTCGTCAACCTTCTGACCATGTTTTCGCGCGCCGACGCGCTCTACGAGAAGACTCCCGAGGGATTGCGCATCAGGCCGCTCGCCCACATGCTGGCCGAGGCGCTCGACGCCCCGAGCGCCGCGGCGCGGCAGCGCGCACTGCAGCGGCTCGGCGATGTGTCGCTGTTCATCGCCGGGTTCTTCGCGAGGAGCTTCGCGCGCAAATTGATCGACATCGATTACCACATCGCGATGGGCGGCAACGCCTACAGCTCGCTGGCGGATTGCATGCAACGCTCCGCGTCCGGCCGCGGCATCGCCGCGATCTACGCCGAGCTCTCCGCTAAGTTCCAGGGACTGGTGGATGCGCTCAACGAAGTGAGTGAGATGTCCTACGTGCACACCGACGCCGACATCCTGCGGCTGTACGAGATCTGGATGAAGACCGGCAGCGCCCGCGCCCACGGGCTGTTGAATCGCCTGGGCGTGCAACCGGTGAAGCAGGGCGGATTTTCGCGCTCGCACTGAGCGCGGGTTCTCGCGCCGGCGCATGGTACTCCAGGCACTTCAATCGCTTCTGAAGCGGCTCTACGACGTCGACTTGCGCTATGACGTGGCCGACTTCCTGGTGACCGACCGCCGCGCGCTCCGCGGCGCGACTCCCATCAACGACCGGCGCGCGCCGGACGAGGAGCTGCTGCTCGCCGAGACCCCCGACGGCGCGGGGGTGTCGCTGTACATCGATCCCGACGTCCTCTCGCGCCTGGAACAGGCCGATCCGATCGGGTCGTTGACCGAAAAGAACCTGGCTGACTATTGCACGGCGCTCGAAGGCGTCAGCCATTTCGTCTACTCTGCGTGGCGGCTGGGTGGCGATGCGCCCGTATCGCTGCTGGAGCTCGAGACCCAGGCGGAGGTCGACAAGTACGCCGCCACGGTGTTTCTGATCGCCGATCAGCAGGGCGGCGGCTATCCGGCGCACGTGCATGCACGGCTTTTCGATCGCGTGAATTTCGACGCCCGGCTCGAGCCCGAGCAATACGAGCGTTATCGGACGGCAAACCGCTGCGCGGCCAATTTCTGCCGGCGCCTGGAAAACCGCTTCGTCGGCCGGAGCGGGGCGCGGATCGAGGCGATGGTGCGGGAGCTGCGCAAGTTCTACCGGCTGGGGCACACCGCCAAGCTCCGGTACGCGATGTCCTGAGCTACTCGTCGTCCTTGTTGCTCGAGGCCTGCTTCTTGAGTTTGAGCCAGTCGCCGAGCTTGCGAAGATCGGTCTTTTTCGCTGTCCGTGTGCTGCCGAGCTTGCCGCTGTCGTACGGGTTGTAGCCCTTGACGATGCCCTGGGGATTCGATTGCACGCGGCCGAGCGGTGTTGGAGCATCCTCGGCCAGCGAGAGTCCGGTATTCTCGAGCTTCTTCAGGCGGTCGGTGGTGATCTCCCGTCCGAATGCCCCGGTCGCAACGGACCACTCCCAGATCGCGTTGCCGCGATCGTCGAATTTTACTCGTCCGGTCGTCTTGGCGTCCGCCGGCGGCGCTCCGGCGCGTTCGGGATCGCCCGATTCGCCCGCGGGCTTGCCCGGTCCGTTGGGGGGTCGGACGATTCCCGGCCGATTCTTGGAGTCTCCAGTACTCATGATTTCCTGTTGTAGCCCATGCCGCGATCAAGTCAAATCGACTTGATCAAAATCAGCGCAATTTCACAGAATGCAGGCGGTATTGGGCCCGCAGCAGCGCCATCGCCGTTTTCCCGTCGTTCCAGTCGCCGCGCGCGACGCGCTCGAGCGCCTCTGCGAACGGCAGCCACTCGATCTCCAGCTCCTCGTCGGCATCCGGTCGCGCCGTCCCCACCGTGAGGTCCTGCGCAAGGAACAGGTGGATCACCTCGGTGAAGATGCCCGGGGCGGGGATGTACAGTCCGAGCGAACTCCAGCGATGCGCCGTGATGCCCGTTTCCTCGGTGAGCTCGCGCACTGCGCAGACTTCGGGAGCCTCGCCCCGGTCGAGCTTGCCGGCCGGGATCTCCCACAGGAAATCGGCAATGCCGTGACGATACTGCCGCACCACGCAGAGGCGCTGCGCCGCGTCCACCGCGACCACGGCCGCGGCTCCGGGGTGGCGCACGAAATCGATGTCGTATTCACGCCCGTTCGCGTATCTCAGCCGCTCGGAGGACACGTCGATCACGCGGCCCTTGAATTTCAGGTCGCTCGCGGTCGTGGTCGGTTTCAGCATGCGGGGCCTCGTGTGGGTGCGTTTGGCAGCGCCTCATCATCCCTGAAAAACCGCCAGCTGTGATCTGCTCCCTCGCCGGCAGGCCCAAAAACGCGCGATCCTGAAGGCGCGATCGAGGTGACGTAATGCGATCTGGATATCCGTACAGTTCGACGGTATAGTTTTCTCATGATGAAGGCCAAGACAACGACGGCATTCGATGCCCTGAACCCGCAACAGCGGCGCGCAGCCACTTTCGGGACGCCGGGAAAGGATAAAGGCATCACTGCCGGACCCATGCTCATCCTGGCGGGCGCGGGCACGGGCAAGACCAACACGCTGGCGCATCGCACGGCGCACCTGGTGCTGAACGGCGTCGATCCCGCCCGCATCCTGATGCTGACCTTCACACGCCGCGCCGCGCAGGAAATGATCCGCCGCACCCAGACCATCGTCACGGAGGTGCTCTCGGATCGCGGCAAGATGGGCGACCGGAGCGTGCTCACGCGGATGCTCTGGTCGGGCACCTTCCACTCCGTGGGCAATCGGATCCTGCGGCTGTTTGCGAAGCAGCTGGGACTCGATCCCGCCTACACCGTGCTCGACCGCGCCGATGCCGCCGACCTCATGGACGTGATCCGCCACGAGCAGGGGCTTTCGAGCAAGGACAAGCGTTTCCCGCGCAAGGACGCATGCCTCGCGATCTACAGCTACCGGATCAACACGCGCCTTTCGCTCAAACAGACGCTCGAGGAGCAGTTTCCCTGGGTGACTGAATGGGAACAGGACCTCACCCGCCTGTATCGCGAGTACGTCGGCCGCAAGCAAAAGAACAACGTGCTGGATTTCGACGACCTGCTGCTCTATTGGCACGCGATGATGAAAAACCCGAAGCTCGCGGAGAGCCTCGGCGGCAACTTCGACCATGTGCTGGTCGACGAGTATCAGGACACGAGTGCCTTGCAGGGCGAGATCATTCAAGCGCTGAAACCGGACGGGAGCGGTGTCACCGTGGTCGGCGACGATGCGCAGGCGATCTATTCGTTCCGGGCGGCGGCGGTCGAGAACATCCTCGGTTTCGCCGACCGGTTCAAGCCCAAGGCCGAGATGGTGGTGCTGTCGCAGAACTATCGCTCCACCCAGCCCATCCTGGACGCAGCCAACGCGCTCATGTCGGAAGGGTCGCGTCAACATCGCAAAACGCTGATGGGCCTGCGACAGGCCACGCAAAAGCCGGGCTACGTGACGCTGGAGGACGCCCAGGCGCAGGCCGAATACATCGTGGGGAAGCTCCTCGCCACGCGTGAGATCGGCGGCTCGCTCAAGCGCCACGCCATCCTCTTTCGCAGCTCCCACCACAGCGACGTGCTCGAGATCGAGCTCGGCAAACGCAACATTCCGTTCGTGAAATACGGCGGCCTGAAGTTCCTGGAAGCCGCGCACGTCAAGGACATGCTCTCGATCCTCCGCTGGGTCGACAACCCGAAGAACGCCGTGGCGGGATTTCGTGTGCTCAAGCTGGTCCCGGGCTTCGGCCCGGGCCATGCCAAGCAGGCCCTCGATTACTTCGAGGCGCAAGGCCTGTCCGTCAAGAGCCTCGCGGCCTTCGACGCGCCTCAGCCCCACAAGATGGATTGGAAGCGATTCTGCACCCTCATCGAGAAGCTGGCCGATCCCGCGACGCCCTGGGCCGGACAAGCGGGTCTGGTTCGCGAGTGGTACAAACCGCAAATGGAGCGGCTCTATGAATCCGCGTTCAGCCGCGCCGGAGACATCGAACAGCTGGAGAAACTCTCCTCGCAGTATCCGACGCGCGAGCGCTTCCTCACCGAGCTCACGCTCGATCCGCCTGCCGTCACCGGGGATCAATCGGGCTCGGCCACCAAGGACGAGGAATACGTGGTCCTGTCGACCATCCATTCGGCAAAGGGACAGGAGTGGGATTACGTCTACGTGCTCAACGTGGCGGACGGCAACTTCCCGTCGGAATTTGCGGCCGGCAAGCCGGATTTGCTGGAGGAGGAGCGCCGCCTGCTGTATGTCGCGATGACGCGGGCGCGCAACGAGCTGCATCTGTGCGCGCCGCTCAAGTACCAGGTGACCCAGCAGGCCAAGGAGGGGGACCGGCACGTGTATGGGGCGAAAAGCCGGTTCATGACGGACAAGGTGCTGGAGACTTTCGACAAGATCACCTACCGGAGCCTTTCGGGTGCGGAAAGCCTGCGTGCCGGTGAAGCGGCGACTTTGGACGTGATCGCCGAGCTCAAAGAAATGTGGTGAGCGCGCGCGCCCGGCTCGGGCTCCTAAAGACCCAAGCCCGAGGGGTTTCCGTCGCCGCGATCAGCCGGTCGAGGCGACCGGCTCGATCAACCGCAACGAATCACCAGCGGCGAGGTCCCCCGCCGCCACCACCCCCACCGGGGGGTTTGGATCGGGGCGCCCGTTCCTGAGCCTCGTTCACGCGCAACGGACGGCCGCCCATCTGGAAGCCGTTCGTCTGCTGAATCGCGTTTTGCGCTTCGCCGGCCGCCATGTCGACGAACGCAAAACCGCGGGGACGCCCGGTCTCTCGGTCGTTGATGAGCTTGACGGAATCGACTTTGCCGTAGCGCTCGAACAGGCCACGTACTTCGTCTTCGGTAGCCGTGAACGGCAGGTTGCCAACGTAGATCGTCGTCATTCAACTTGTCTCACTAAAGTATTTCACTCAACCAGACGCTGCAGCTTCGGAGCCTCATGGCTGCATACGCCTGCACCCTTCGGTCGCGCACTTGAACCGTGTTGATGCCAGGGAACGACCTACGAACCGATGCTACGCCAGGGAAATATTGTTGGCAAACGCGAAAATTACAGCCTTTAACGCGCTTACCGCCCGCTCTTCGAGGAGCCGGCCGCCGGGGGATCGAGGGTCTGCTCGACTTCGAGGTAGGCGTACCCGTTGAGCTCGTTCTCGTAAAACCGCTTGACGGTCTGCGCCTCGGTGATCGACATCCGGCCTTCCTGAATCGCCCGCTCGCAATCCCGGGCGATCCGGGGATAAAGCTCGTCGGTGTCATATTCCATGTACTGGAGCACCTTGGTGGCCGTATCGCCCTTTACCACCTCCTCGATCCACCAGCCTCCCCCCGGCTGCAGGCGGATGTGCACGACGTGGGTGTCCCCAAACAGATTGTGCAGGTCGCCGAGCGTCTCCTGATAAGCGCCCACCAGGAACGCAGCCAGGTAATACGGTTCCTGCGGGAGCAGTTCGTGCACCTCCAAAGTGCGCTTGGTGATGCGCGGATTGACGAAGCGGTCGATCTTGCCGTCCGAGTCGCAGGTAATGTCGGCGAGCACCGCGTTGCGGCCCGGCTTCTCCCCCAGGCGCTGGATGGGCATGATCGGAAACAGTTGCCCGATCGCCCAGCTGTCCGGCAGGGACTGGAACACGGAGAAGTTGCAGAAGTAGATATCGCTCAGCATGTCCTCGAGGTCTTCGAGTTCCTCGGGTACGCGATTCTGCTTGCGGCAGAAATCGCGGATCTTGGTGCAGGTCGCCCAATAGAGCCGCTCCGCGAGGCCCCGCAGCTCCAGGCTCAGATACCCCCAGTTGAACATCTGCAGCACCTGCTCGCGGGCCTGCAACGCATCGTGGTAGCACTCGACCAGGCGGCGCTCGTTCACGGATCGATGGCTGTCGAACAAATCGCGCACCGGCTGCGGAAGATCCTGGCCGCCCCGGTAATCTTCCTCGGGGCGGCCCGTGATCTTGAATTGATCGAGCTTGGAGGCGCCCAGCACGTCGAACACCAGGATGCTGTGCTGCGCGGCGATGGCGCGGCCCGATTCGCTCACGATCATCGGGTGCGGGATGCTGCGCGCATCGCACACGCTCTTGATGCGGTACACCACATCGCTCGCATATTCGTTCAGCGTGTAATTCATCGACGACTCGTAGTTCGTGCCGCTGCCGTCGTAGTCGACGCCGAGGCCGCCGCCGATGTCGATGTACTGCAGCCCCGCGCCCATGATCTTGAGCTCGGCGTACACATGCGCGAGTTCGTTGATCGCGTCCTTGACGCGCCGGATATCCTGCAGCTGACTGCCGGGATGACAGTGGACGAGCTGCAGGCAGTCGAGCATATCGCGCTCCTTCAAGAGCGCGTGCAGGTCCAGGATCTCCGAGATGAACAGGCCGAACTTGGATTTCTCGCCCGCGGAATCCTTCCAGCGCCCGGCGCCGTCGCTCGCGAGTTTTACGCGAACGCCGATCTTGGGGCGCACCCCGTAGCGCTCCGCATGCTTCAGGATCGCGTGGATCTCCTCGAAGTTCTCCACCACCGGAATGATGGTGCGGCCGAGCTTCGCGGCGATGATGACGGCCTCGATGTAGCTGTCGTCCTTGAAGCCGTTGCAGACCACCATCCGGTCCGGAGCGTCTTCGGTGATGGACATGACCGCCAGAAGCTCCGGTTTGGAGCCGACCTCGAGACCGAAGCCGAATTCCTTGCCGTACCGGTAGACCTCCTCGACGACCAGGCGCTGCTGATTGACCTTGATGGGAAAGACCGCGGCGTAGCGGTTGCGGTAGTCGTTCTCCTGGATGGCCGTGCCGAAGGCTTCCGCGAGATGCCGCAGCCGGTGGGCGAGGATGTCGGAGAAGCGGATGACGACGGGCGTGTGCAAATCGCGCGCCTTGAGGCCCTGCACCACGTCCAGCAGATCGATCTCGCGATCCGGATCCATGCTGGGCCGGATCACGACGTGCCCGTGCGCGTTGATCGAAAAGTAGCCCTTACCCCACGCCTCGACTTGATACAGATCGAGCGACTCCTCGATCTTCCAGGCGTGGTTCGCGGGCAGCATCTTCGCGGGTATGTTCATGTGCGCGCACCATAACAAATTGGGGCTGCATGTAAATGACGGCCATCACCCTCGGGCGACGGGACGTTCCGGATCGCGAATCCATTCGCTCCACGAGCCCGCATAGAGCTTCGCGCCGGAAAGCCCCGCGATCTCCAACGCCAGCAAGTTGTGACAGGCCGTGACGCCGGAGCCGCACATGGCGATGGTGTCGGCCGGAGACACTCCGTTCAGCCGCGCATGCCAGCGCCGCCGGAGTTCCGCCGCGGGCAGAAAGCGTCCGTCGCCCGCGAGGTTGGCGGTGAACGGATGGTTGACCGCGCCGGGGATGTGGCCCGCGACCGCATCGATCGGCTCTACGGTGCCGGCGAATCGCTCGGGAGCGCGTGCATCCACCAGCAAGCGGCGACCCGCTTTCAGCAGATCGACGAGCTCGGCCGTGCCAATCACCGCCTGCGGATCGGTCCGTGCTGCCGGGGCCGGAGGTGAGTTGGCGGGTCGTCCGGAATCCGGCAGTCGGGCAGTCCCGCCCGACTCGGGCGCACCGCCCACAGCGCACCACGCCTGCATGCCGCCATCGAGCAGCGCGACGTTCCGATGCCCCAGCCAGCGCAAGAGCCACCATGCCCGGGCGGCGAAGGAGCCGTTCACAGCGTCGTAAACCACCACCTGCGAGTGCTCGCGGACGCCGAGCGCTTCGAAGCGCGCCGCCAAAGTCCCTGGAGACGGCAGCGGGTGGCGCCCGCTCGCGGCGGAAACCGCAGCCGACAGATCCCGATTGAGATCGACGTACCGGGCGGTGGGGATGTGGCCGGCAAGATACGCCCGTTCGCCGGCATCCGGCGCGGTCAAATCGAAGCGGCAGTCGAGGACGACCAGCGACGACGGCGAGCGGGGTGCGCCGATCACGCTTTGCAGCGTTGCGGCATCGATGAGGGTGCTGAACTCCACCCACCGAGCTTAACGCGCTGCCGGACGATGCGCATCCGCGCCGGGCGCATCCGCGCTGGGCGCATCCGCGCTGGGCGCATCCGCTACAATTGCGCCATGGCACTTACTCTTTACTGGGGCGCTGGAAGTCCCTTTTGCTGGCGCGTGCTGTTGGCACTGGAGCACAAGGGCCTGCCGTATGAGTCCCACCGGCTGCGTTTCGACAAGCAGGAGCACCAGTCGCCGCCGATGCTGAAAATGAACCCGCGGGGCCGGTTGCCGGTGCTGAAGGACGGCGATTACGTCGTGTTCGAGTCGGTGGCGGTGCTCTATTACCTCGACGTGAAGTATCCACAGGTGCCGATCTTCGGGACGAGCCCCGAGGAAGCCGGCGTCATCATGCGGGTGATCTGCGAGTTCCAGACATACGCCGAGCCCTCGCTGTCGAGAATCGTCAACGCCGTATTCAGCGACGAGGTGGCAGGGGCGTTCGACGAGCTCACCGACGCCATGCACGTGGCGGGTCGCGAGGCGAGGACCATCGAGGGGCGCCTGAGCAAGGAACTCTGGATCGTAGGCGCCAACTATTCCGCGGCCGACATGGTCATCTTCCCGTGGATCCAGCTGCTGCGCCGGGCCTTGAACAAGACCGCGGCCGCGGAGCTCGGCGCACGCTTTTTGCCGATGGAAACCAACTATCCTGCCCTGGCGCGCTGGATCGCTCGCATCGAATCGCTGCCGGGCTACGAACGGACCTACCCGCCTCAATGGCGCGAGCCCTAAGCGCGGTCGTCGAAGCGCGGAACTTGGGATTCCTGGCGCCGCCCTGTAGGCTGGCGACGGGCTCCCCGAGGGGCCATCCACACCAACGACGGGGTAACGAAGAAATGGGAATGAAGTTATGAGCAGCCACGAAGTGCATGTGAAATTTGCGGGCAGGATCGTATTCGTCGGGTTCGGCAGCATCGGACAGGGAGTCTTGCCGCTGATCTTGCGTCACATAGGCACTTCGGCAGACCGCATCACCATCGTGACCGCTGAGAATGCGGGCCGGCCCGAGGCCGACCATTTCGGGGTCAGATTCGTCAAGACCGCACTGACCCGCGAGAACTACCGCCAGACGCTGGAACCGCTGCTGGGGCCCGGCGACTTTCTTCTCAACCTGTCGGTGGACGTATCGAGCATCGCACTCATCGAGCTGGCGCGCGAGCGCGGCGCGCTGTATCTCGACACCTGCATCGAGCCCTGGGCGGGCGGCTATACCGACTCCAAGCTGTCGGTCGCCGCCCGCAGCAACTACACCATGCGCGACGCGGCGTTGGCGCTGCGCAAGCCGTCGGACGGCACGGCGGACGACGCACCCACGGCCGTGCTCACGCATGGCGCAAATCCCGGCCTCGTATCCCATCTGGTCAAGCGGGCGCTCCTCAATGTGGCGCAAGACGTGGGCCTCGAGACCGAAGTCCCCACGACCCGCGGGCAATGGGCGAAGCTCGCGCAGGCGCTGGAGATCAAGGTCATTCACATCGCCGAGCGTGATACCCAGGTGAGCAAGGATCCGAAGCGGCTCAACGAGTTCGTCAACACCTGGTCGGTGGATGGTTTCGTCAGCGAGGGGGCGCAGCCCGCCGAGCTCGGCTGGGGCACGCACGAGCGGCATTTCCCGGCGGATGGCGGGCGCCATGAGAGAGGGTCGCGCTGCGCCATCTATCTGAACCGCCCCGGTGCGAGCACCCGCGTGCGCACCTGGACGCCGAGGGCCGGGCATTTCCATGCCTTCCTGATCACGCATTCCGAGGCGATATCGCTGGCGGATTACTATACCGTCAGCGAGGGCGGCCGCGCCGTTTACCGCCCGACGACGCACTACGCCTATCATCCGAGCGACAATGCGGTGTTGTCGGTGGACGAATTCGCAGGCCGCAATTGGCATTTGCAGGACTCCAAGCGGATCATGCTGGACGACATCACCGGCGGCATCGATGAGCTCGGGGTGCTGCTTGCGGGCCACAAGAAAAACGCCTACTGGTACGGTTCCCAACTATCGATCGAAGAGGCGCGAAAATTGGTGCAATACAACAGCGCCACCAGCCTTCAGGTCACGGTTGCCGTGCTCGCCGGAATGGTCTGGGCGATGGAAAACCCTCGACGGGGCATCATCGAGCCGGACGAGATGGACTACGAGCGGCCGCTCGCAGTCGCCATGCCGTACCTCGGCAGGGTGGTCGGTGCATACACCGACTGGACCCCGCTCTATCAGCGCGGCGAGCTGTTCGCCGAGGACCTCGATAACTCGGATCCCTGGCAGTTCAAGAACATCCGCGTCAGCTGAGCGAGGGAGTCGTCCCCGCGGGACTCATGGGCCTCAGGGACGAGGCTCATAACTGATGGCGACCACCGTAAAGGTCTGGTCACCCGCAGGGAGCGCCACGGTCACCGAATCGTCCAAGCGCCTGCCGAGCAGGCTCGAACCCAACGGCGAATCCATGCTGAGGTAGTCGCCGGCCATGTCGAATTCGTCCGGGCCGACCAGCCGGTACCAGGATAGGATCCCGCTGTCGCTTTCGAGCTGCACCCACGCGCCGAAGTACACCCGCCCCGGGTCGCGGCGGGCACCCGGCGCGGCGACATCGACCACGGTCATCCCTTCGAGGCGCTTGCGCAGGAACCGCACCCGGCGGTCGATCTCGTGCAGGCGCTTCTTGCCATAGGTGTACTCGGCGTTCTCGGAGCGATCGCCCTGCGCAGCGGCGGCGGAGACGGCTGCGGTGACCTTCGGGCGTTCGTCGTGCCACAGCGCGTGCAACTCCTCCCGCAGGCGCCTGGCTCCTTCGGGGGTGATGTACTTCGAACCGGGTTGGGTGGGCGCTCTATACCTTGACACGATGCAATAGATCGGACTTGTTGCTGGGGGCGTGAAGCGGTTCTAGGCCGGCGGCGAGCGATTGAGCGCTCGTTCACAGAATCCGGGCGACTATTGTCACTAAGCTTTGTCCCATGAGCGCCAAATACTACACCCACTTCATCGCGCAGTCGGACGGCGCAATCGAGTACAGCGAGTATCGAGGCGTCGTGGAGTTGCTGGGGTCCCAGGGCACCCTGCAGGGCAGCCGGGAGATCGCCCGGATGCTCGCACGCAGCTTCGATCTCGACGAGATGGACATCCAAGTGCTGCAGTGGCATCAGCTGCACTGAACTGAAATCCCCTAGCGGGCTTTACTTCCCTTCATTGAAGTCCGCATCTCCGCCCCGAGCTCAATACTCGGGGCTTTTTTTTGCCGGTGGTAGACTGCACGGGCACGTCCCCGCGTCGAGGGACTGAAGGGGACTTCAGATGCGCTTATCCCAAGTCAAGACCGCGGTGTTCGGCCTCGGTGTCGTTGCCGCCATGCTTCTTTCGGGTTGCGGATATAACAACCTTCAGACCCAGGACGAGCAAGTCAAGTCGGCCTGGTCGGAGGTCATCAATCAGTACCAGCGCCGAGCCGACCTGATCCCGAATCTGGTCAACACGGTGAAGGGGTACGCCGCGCAGGAACAGCAGGTGCTGATTGGTGTGACCGAAGCCCGGGCGAAGGTGGGGTCGATCCAGGCGACGCCTGAACTCGTGAACGATCCACAGGCCCTCGCAAAATTCCAGGCGGCACAGGGCGATCTCTCGAATGCCCTGTCGCATTTGATGGCGGTGGTCGAAAATTACCCGCAGCTCAAATCCGACCAGAACTTCCGCGACCTCCAAGCACAGCTCGAGGGCACGGAAAACCGGATTGCCGTCGCCCGCAACCGCTACATCCAGGCCGTGCAGAGCTACAACGTCACGGTGCGCAGTTTCCCCGCCAATCTCACGGCCATGATGTTCGGCTACAAGCCGAAGCCCAACTTCACGGTGGAGAACGAGGCTGCCATTTCCAAGCCCCCCTCGGTCGATTTTTCGCCGGCCGCCACGCCGCCTGCCGCCGCCCCGTCGCCCGCCGCTGGCGCGCCGCCCCCGGCCGCCGCGCCGCCGCATTGAAACCCGAGTGACTACCCGGCCACGCGGTCGTCGCGCGCTCGCCTGCGCGGGCCTGTGCCTCGCTGCGTTTCTCGTGCACGGCGATGTGGCCGTCCCGCCGCTGACGGGCCGCGTCGTCGACCTCACCGGCACGCTCTCGGGCGGGGCGGTCAACCGCATCGAAAGCGAACTCGCCGCCTTGGAGGCGACAAAAGGCAGCCAGATCGCCGTATTGATTGTCCCCACGACTCAACCCGAGGAGATCGAGCAATACGGCATCCGCGTCGCCGATCAATGGAAGCTCGGACGCAAAGGCGTGGACGATGGCGCGATATTGATCGTCGCCAAAGACGACAGACGGGTGCGTATCGAAGTGGGTCGCGGCCTGGAAGGCGCATTACCGGACGCGATCGCCAACCGCATCGTGGATGAAGCCATCGCGCCGCGTTTCAAGCTGGCCGACTACGACGGCGGGGTCGAAGCCGGCGTCGAGAAGATGATCGCCGTGGTCAACGGCGAGCCGCTGCCCGAACCTGATCGTCGCTGGGAACATCACGCCCGCGGCTTGGAGAATATGCTGCCCTTCGCGCTGGTGGCCGTCGTGATCGTGAGCGGCGTGCTGAGGTCGATTTTCGGGCGGCTATTCGGTTCCGTCGCGACCGGAGGTCTCGCCGGGGCCATCGTCTGGCTCATCAGTCACGCCCTCGCGCTCGGGCTCGGAGTCGGCGTTCTTGCCTTCCTATTTGCCTTGCTGCTCGGTGCAACCCGCGGCTG
>Ga0182012_10000497_pt1 | contig 43867 bp, 37 predicted proteins | sample 612S2SmetaG_FD_120486 | JGI IMG/M metagenome (GOLD analysis project Ga0182012, IMG submission 120486) | Permafrost microbial communities from Stordalen Mire, Sweden - 612S2S metaG | ecosystem: Environmental > Terrestrial > Soil > Wetlands > Permafrost | place: Sweden: Stordalen | collected... | reverse complement strand
GGTCTCGTGGAAGCGGCCCTTGATACCGGCGTTGAAGGCATTGGCCGCGTTGGTGGACACCTCGGAGCCGAACAGGTCGAGCGAGAGAGTGTAATGCAGGTTCAGCTTCTTCTGGATGGTCGGAAGATCGATCACCCCTAGCGCGCGCACCTTGGCAACCTCGGCGGGGTCGCTGAGGCCGGCGGCCCGCATGGCCTCGACGGTGCGCTGCACAACGCGGCTGATGCCGGTCTCGCCGACGAACATGTGATGGGCCTCTTCGGTCAACATGAAGCGGCAGGTGCGCGACAACGGATCGAAGCCGGATTGCGCGAGCGAGTGCAGCTGCATCTTGCCATCGCGGTCAGTAAAGTAAGTGAACATGAAGAACGACAGCCAGTCCGGCGTCTTCTCGTTGAACGCCCCCAGCATGCGCGGGCTGTCGGCATCGCCGGAGCGGCGGCGCAACAATTCGTCGGCTTCCTCGCGGCCATCGCGGCCGAAATATTTCTGCAGGAGATAGACCATCGCCCAGAGATGACGGCCTTCCTCGACATTGACCTGGAACAGGTTGCGCAGGTCGTAGAGCGAGGGCGCGGTCTTGCCGAGATGACGCTGCTGTTCGACGGAAGCTGGTTCGGTATCGCCCTGGATCACGATCAGGCGGCGCAGCATGGCGCGGTACTCGCCCGGGACTTCCTGCCACGCCGGCTCGCCGTAATGTTCGCCGAACGGGATCACGCGGTTTTCTTCTTGCGGCGCCAACAGGATACCCCAGCGATAATCCGGCATCTTGACGTAGTCGAACTTGGCCCAGCCGCGCGGATCGACCGAGTAGGCGGTGCGCAGATAGACCAGCGACTGCTGGAAGCCGTCCGGTCCCATATCGTTCCACCAGTCGACATATCCGGGATGCCAGCCTTCGAGCGCCTTCAGCACCTGGCGGTCTTCGCTGAGATTCACATTGTTGGGAATCTTGGTCGAGTAGTCGACGTTCATGATGTTGACGTTCATGGTGTGCTCCCGTGGTGGACGGATTCGCCCCTAAACCCTCGTCATATCAAACTGCGCCTTCTGGCCGGACCCGTAGCGCCTGAGCGCACCGTTCTCGCCGACCGCATTGGGACGCTGGAAGATCCAGTTCTGCCATGCCGTCAGGCGGGCGAAGATCTTCGATTCCATGGTTTCGGGCCCGACGAAGCGCAAGTTGGCCTCCATGCCGGTGAGACTGTCGGGCGAGAAGCTGCAACGCTCTTCGAAGAACACCCGGATCTCATCATCCCAATCGATATCGTCGAGCGCGAAGGTGACGAGGCCAAGCTGCTCGGCCTGCTCGGCATCGAGCGCCTCGCCGATCTTGCCTTGCACCCTTCCCAGATCCGAAGGCTCGGCCTGGAAGCGCGATTGCAGCCGTGTCAGGCCATGGCTCATCGGGTAGGGGCCGAAATTCATCGCCGAGAGCGCGATGGTCGGAGGCGGACGGTTATCGCCCTGCTTCGAGCCGATCAGCATGTAGGAGCGGTCGGCCGCGAATACGAGTTCCGCCAGCGTGCCGGCGAAGCAGGAACCTGGCTCGACCAGCGTCACCAGGGTGCGCGAGGTGACGTCGATGCGCTTCAGCACCCGCTTCCAGTATTGCCTGACTTCGTTGACCAGCCAGTGCGCCTTGTTGGCCTCGAGATACGAATCGCAGGCCAGAACATGGGCAGCCTCGCCATGCGACTTGAACACCAGCATCGCGGTCTCAAGTTCATTGATGCGCAGATGCAGGATGGCGTCGTCGAGTTCGCGCGCCACCTGCAGCGGCCAGAACGACGCGCCTTGCGCGACCATGCCGTCGATGTCGGCGGGCGGGGGCGCCTCCGGCGCCGAAATCGAAATGGTGGCGATACGCTGCGAACGGTCGATGTCGACGCTGACCAGCCCATAGCGGATGCCGTCATCGTCGAAAGTGCGCGTCAGGGGAGTGAGCGAAATGCCCTTGCCCTCGCCATTGCGCTTGGAGGCGGCGGCGAATTCCTGGGCGCGCTCGGTGACCCTGGCTGCGAGCTTGCTGTTGGGCACGATCTCGTCGACCAGCCGCCATGCGACCGCCCGCTTGCCCTTGATGCCTTCCTCGATGGTGCAAAAATAATCGGCATGGTCGCGACGCACCTTGCGCTTGTCGACCACGCGCGTCAGCCCGCCGGTCCCCGGCAGCACCGCCAGCAGCGGCACTTCCGGCAGCGCGACCGCGGCCGAACCGTCGTCGGCGAGAATAATGTGATCGGTCGCCAGCGCCAGTTCGTAACCGCCGCCGGCCGCCGTGCCATTGATCACGGTCATAAAGCGCTGGCCGGAATTCTCGCTGGAATCCTCCAGGCCGTTGCGGGTCTCATTGGTGAACTTGCAGAAATTGACCTTGTGGGCGTGGGTCGCGCCGGCCAGCATGCGGATGTTGGCGCCGGCGCAAAATACCCGGTTCTTGCCCGAGCGCAGCACCACCACCTTGACGCCGGGATGCTCGAAGCGCAGCCGCTGCACCGCATCCGCCAGCTCGATATCGACGCCGAGATCGTAGGAATTGAGCTTGAGCTGATAGCCTTCGAACAGCCCGCCATTCTCATCGACATCCATGGTCAGCGTAGCGACCTCGCCATCGACTTCCAGCTTCCAATGCCGGTAGCGCGACGGATCGGTCTGGAAGTCGATATGCCTGCCGCCGCCAGCAAGAACGCGATCTTCACCGGCCATGAGCCCACCCACCCTGATTTTTTGAAATGACGACCTTGATATGCATCATAATGCATGTTTAGGCTAAGTCCAGTGCTTTATAATGACAGAACCGGCATTTTGTTTCATGTTCCCCCGATCGCGGCGCGGCCTTCATGGGTAAACCGGATCCGTCCGGCAAATTCAGCGATGGTTTCGAGCGTCCTATCCGGGGCTTCGCGATGCGGCGAATGTCCGACGCCGGGGAGCAGGGTCACCTCGACCGGACAATAGCACTCCTGCCGGGCGATCTCGATCTGGCGGAGGGTGCCATACTGATCGGCGGCGCCCTGGATAATGGCGACGGGAACACGAATGTAAGCGAGATAGTCGGAAATATCCCAGGTTCGAAATCCCGGGTTGAGCCAGGCATCATTCCAGCCATAGAACGCGTTGTCGACGTCGCGGTGCCAGCGCATCAGCTTGGCGCGCAGTCCCGATCTCTCGTAGGCCATCCTGGTTTCCGCGATCGCCGCCAGCCCGATTTCTTCCGTGACGAAATGCGGCGCGATCATCGCGACCCCGCGCAGGCGATGGTCCTGAACCCCGCCGGCATAGATCGCCGCGATGGAGGCGCCGTCGGAATGTCCGAGCAAAAGGCCGCGGCGAAAGCCGATCTGGTCGAGCAGCGCGGGCAGGATGTCGAGCGCCTCGCGCTGCATGTAGTCGAGCGGGCGCGGCAGCTTGACCGAAGTTGAAGCGCCATAGCCGGCGCGCGAATAGGCCAGCACGCCGGCTCCGGTCAAGGCTTGAAGCCGGTCGGGAAAATCTCCCCACAGCGCGGCACAACCCAAGCCTTCGTGCAGTAGGACAATGGTCGGCGCATCCGCCGGCGACGGACCGATCATGCGGTATTCGAGATCGTAGCCGCCGACGCGGAGGAAGCCTTCAGGATTCAGGGATGGCATGCTTTTCTTCTTTCCATGATCCGAACTTACCTCGTCGTGGCCGGGCTTCGTCCGGGCACGACGAAAAAGATTGCCCGTTGAACGAGGGCGACCACAAGGGTCGCCCCTACGAAGATGGATCTTTTGTAGGGGCGCCCCTTGTGGGCGCCCTGTTTCACCGTCGTTCATTGTTTCGTAAGCGAACGCTGTCGCCGCGAACAACCAGAACAGAGATGGTATCGCATTTCGCTCCACCCATCCTTACGATCCAGACGCGCATAATCGACCCGCGGCGCGCGGCGCCCGGGCTTTTGCAGGAACGTCTCGCCCTCGAGAATAAAGAGGGCGCGGGGAATGCCGCGATGCCCAGAGGCACCCGCGGCCCGTGTGCAAGAAAACGGCCGTATGCACACGAGGTAGCGCGAGGCACCGGATCATCCGGCATTCCCCACGCAATGGTTTTACGGTTTATCGACGCGCTCTCCCCGGCGAGATAAGCTCTATTGCCACCGTCGCCTTCGGATTAAGGTTGGTCCAACCCGGTTGAGCCGAACGCATCCTCCGAAGACTTGACACCAGCCTTGGGTGCCAGGACCACACGCCTTCCCCGTACGCTGCAGCGCCGTCGTCTAGCCTGCGAGGTATTCGCTCACGAAAGATCAATCCGCCCTGCGAACCGTCGCCTGCCTGACGCTGCCGCGTCCACCGCATCTCATCCCGCGTTTCCTGACGATCGCGAGCCGCCCCTCTTGTTGGGATAAGATGAAGTAGCTATTAGACCACTTCGAACGAAAAGTGAACATAATTATTTTTTAAGAAGCCTATTGACAACCTCCAAACACCCGCCCTTTGCGAAGCTTCACGCCGTGCTCTGATATTTTCTTCCTCACCCGCCGCCGGCCACCTCATGGCGATTCATCCCAGCGTGGAGATGAAACCACGAGGCTCGCGCCGGTCCCGAACTCACGCGTGGGCTCCGGTTCGGTCCTGAACCACCGTTGTCCGACCTCGGCATTCGCAACACAGCGCTCGAGCCAGCGCGCCACCAGAACATCCACCCGCGCGGCAAATCCCCGTCGCGCCGCGGCCAGCAAAAGCCTCGCGTCCAAGCCCTGATCGGATGGTCTTTTGACGTCGTTGTGGGCGTTCATCTGGCCCTCCTGCCGGTCCGGCGGAGGGAGCACCCTGCGCCGGGAGTTACACGCTTGCCTTGCGGATCAGCCCTAATTTGAGCTGATCATTCGGACCCCGTGTCATCGCGGACATGCACGACCCATCGGCCAGCCAAATCAGCGGCCGGACGTGGACGGCAGTCTCTGCGATGGGTGTGCGTGGCTCGCGCATGACGGTCCTCAACAGTGCAGGCAATTTCGCCCGCAACCAATGTCATGATCTAAAGGCAGAGAATAATCAGCGCGTCAAATGCTTTGTATTCACCAGGAGCGGAATTGTTGCGGGCTGGAAATTTTCGAACGTCCGCCCGGCCGGCGAGGTTCGAAAATTTCTGGCGATGGTCAATTGGCCGATGTGACAGTTTTAACTCGGTCCGCGTCGGTCCGATTGCGCCGCGATCTATCGCCAGTGGCACACGACGCTCGCCGAACAGCGCGGCTTCGCCCTGTGAGCCTCGTGTTTCCCCGACTGCGAAGATGGACGCCGACTGCGCAGTCCACGCCTATTGCCTGATAAGAGGAATAGGGGCCAGACCACTATTTCGCGACTTTGCAATAAATGTATAAACGTGGTCTGTCCGCGCTTTCGCTCGAACAAATCAATGCCGATCCTCGGCATCGGCAAACGCGGACGGCTAGGCGAGATCGTCGATATCGACGCGGAGTACGGCGGCGATCTTCTTGAACGTCTCGATGGTTCCCTCTCGCTTGCCAGTCTCGAGTTGCGAGATGTACGCCGCAGCGAGACCCGTTGCCTCGGCCAATTCCTTCGCGGACATGCCGCGATGTTCGCGCCAGACGCGAAGCTTATTTTCGCCCTCGATCATTCGGTCAACCATTTCAGAGGGGATCAACTCCTCTTCGCCAGTCGCAAGGCGGCGCTTGATCTCGTCAATGGCGCGCGCGTCGGCCGCATCCTCGGCGGCCTCGATCAGTCGCTCATACTCCTCGAAAGGAATGAGCACCATGCGATCACCGCTCGGAGTGATGATGATATTGGGCTTGCTCATCGTCCTAGTCCTCGTAAGCGCTGCCGCGCGGGCGTACCTTCAACACGTCCAGAATAACGCCATCCTGGCTGAAGATGACGCGCCAATCACCGACACGTAGTCGATACTCTTCCTCGCGGCCCTGAAGCTTCCTGACATTGTTCGCCAAGCTTGCGGGATCCGCCGCGTACTGCTGGATTTTCATCCGGATTAACTGCGCCGCGTTGGTCGGCATCTTCATCAGGGCCTTCGCCGCCGCTTTGGTGTAGCGAATTTGCATGAGAAGAATATTAGCACAAGGCTAATGTATTTCAATTGCAAAATAGCTAATAGCTAACTATCGCCTAATCAAGTTGGCGAGGATATCAAACGTGCAGAACGAGGTGCACTCCGCGCCACTGCCGCCGCTGGAGGCGCCCCGTCGTTCCCGGATCACCGTCGCCGAGGCCACATTATTCAGCGCGGCAACACCATGGCGCCTGCTTCTTCGCCGATAGCGACTATGCAAGCGCCGAAGGCAAGGCAAGCCATCTGATCGCACCGCACGACCCATACGTGCGGCTCGGCGGCGGCCCGGACGCGCGCCGCGCTGTTCCGCGACGCGTTGGACGAGGCCGTTCAACGAGATCCGCGCGACAACCAATGGCGGATTCGTTCTCGGCGCGGCGCGCTTTCAGGAGCGTGGGTTGGGTAACAGGGGCCCATGCCGATCGACAACTGACGGGCCGAAGGCCAATTCAACTGCGGGCCATGTGAGCGTGGCGCCGCATGTCTCCGGTGCGGCGCCGTGCGCGACCGGGCCGCTCCTGGCCGCTTGGAAATATTCCGATGCAAGTTGTGAATCCGTCGGTCTCATGCGCAGCCAGTCCACAGGGACGCGGCGGAACGGTTCGGGTGGAGACGGCGTCCTGATTAGCCGCTATTCCCTCATCCGATTTCGGGGCCACAGGACCCTGCGGCCGCTCTGGTTCGGCGCGGCCGGAGTTGCCAGTCTTACTGAGTAGACCGGGAGGCAGGCCACCGGCAGGTGTATCAGGAGCCGCAGGAATTCCGGTGTAAGCACCCGGCACGCCGCCTACTGCCGGACCCTCGGCGCCCGTACCAGAGCCGGACGTGGGGTTGGTATTGGTCGGGGCAGCCCCGCCTCCGATGAGGCCCGCCGGCGGGCCCCCGCCAACCGCTCCAGCTGGCGCTCCACCGCCTACCGCTGCGTGATAGCCGCTGGCCCCGCTCAATGGCGAGCTAACCGCGCCTTGCGGACCGCCCCCCCTGCCTCCCGCGAGCGCGACGTTCACTGGCAACAGCGCGACTAACAGCGAAATGGCCAGGTTGCGAGTTTGACATGTCGTCATCATGTCCTCCGTCAAAGGTAGAACGGGGTGACCTAGCCAAAGTGCCAGAATTCGGCAAAAAAGGGAAGCAGCGCGGTCGAGTAATGAGTTTGCAATCGGCGGGAGGGCGTAGCCTGAAACCGACCCTTGGCAGGATAAATCTTAAATCCGCAAGGTGGATCCGTTATGACTCCCACAACAGCGCCGTTCCAGGGCCCCAACGCAGCGAGGAGCCAGTGATCCTAACCACGAATCGGGGCTATGGGTTCGGGCTCGCACAAGGGCGCGCCCCCGGAGCGAGGCCGAGCCTTCCGCAGCGCGGATCGCGATCCGGCCAGTTTTTCGGTTTGCTCCCGCTCGCACTCCTTTGAGATGGATCGAAGAAGTGCAGGAAGCGGGCGAGGGGATCCGGGACCGACCACTATTTGCGACGCGCCTCCCCCCAAACCCACCGGCGGGCAAAAAACAGGGTCAGAGTTAAATCATGAGAAAACGGGGTCAGAGTTAAATTATTGCAGCCCTACCGCCTGGGCTTATCAATATGAAATTCCTCCAAAATTGGACTCTGACCCCAATTCTTCTTACTACGGGTTCGCTTGCTATCGCACCATCGCGCTCAAACTTCCGCGCCGGCATGGCGAGCCATCGCCGGCAAGTTGGTGGTTGAGCACCCGGATCAACGCCGCAGGCAAGGCAAGCCATGTGATCGCACCGCATGACCCACGCGCGCTGTTCGGACGCGGCCCGGACGCGCGCCGCGCAGTCTATCGGGCCCTGTTCCGCGACGCGTTGGACGAAGCCGTTGTCAACGAGATCCGCGCGGCAATCCATGGCGGATTCGTTCTGTACGAAGCTTGAGGCCACGAAACACTTGGCGCCGAACATGGCCGAATTTTCTCTTCTGTAGACAAGATAGGCATGTAGTGTTCATAGATAATGAGGCATCCTTGAAACAATCTGTCCACATGAGTGGACAATAAGCTTGGGCCTCCGGTTATGCGGGTGCGGCCGGGGTCAGCGCCGCCATCCGCGTCGTCATGAGACGAGAAATAATTACTAACTGGGCTACGGGGCCCGCATGCTGTCGGTTCAACACGAGCAACCTGTCATGAGTAGCAATTTCCATTTCTGCGCGAAAGCAGAGCGCGTAGACGGCAATTGGTCGCTGTCATCGCCGAATGCAATTCAGAACCCGAATTGTTGAGTTGCGGCCTGTGGAAAGGTCTGCCCCGCCGTATTAATTGCGGCGCCATGTCTATTCGCTGCGATCAGAACATATGCTGCGGGGACGACGAATAGCGTGAACACGGTGCCAATCGACAAGCCGCTTGCAATGACGAGGCCCATGTTGAACCGCGAGGCCGCCCCCGCGCCTGATGCAATGATCAAAGGGATCACGCCAAGCACCATCGCAGCGGTTGTCATCAAAATGGGTCGCATGCGAACGGCCGCCGCTTCCAGAATGGCTTCGTGCTTCGACAAACCGCGATCCTGCGCTTCGTTGGCGACCTCGACCATCAGGATTCCGTGCTTGCTGATCAGCCCCATTAGAGTGACCAGACCAACCTGCGTATAGATGTTGATGCTCGCGCCGCCAACGCCAAGGCTGATAAAGATGAGTGCCCCTGCCAGCGACATCGGCACGGAAATCAGGATCACGAACGGATCGCGGAAACTGTTGAACAGCGCCGCCAAAGCAAGAAAAACGATCAGGAGCGCGAGCGCAAACAGGCCAACAAACCCGTTCGATTCCTGTTCCTGCTGACGTGAGGCGCCCCCGAAGTCGACAGAATAGCCCTTTGGTAGCGTCTGCGCTGCAAGTTGCTTGAGAGCGTTCAGCGCATCTCCCATCGCGACTCCTGGCGCCACGACACCGGAAATCGTCGCCGCGTTAATCTGCTGGAAGTGATTGAGCGATTCCGGAACGGTCGACGATTTGATCGTCGCCACCGTGGAAAGCGGCACGCTGTTGACACCGCCTGAGCCTCCGGTCGGGTTGATGTAATAGTCCAATAGCTGGTCCGTATTCAGTCGATACCGCTGCTGAACCTGCGGAATCACCTTGTATGATCTACCATCAAAACCGAAATAGTTGACATAGCCGCCGCCCAGCAGCGTCGAAAGCGCCGCGCCAATATCATTCATCTTCAAGCCAAGCTGGGCGGTCTTGTCGCGGTCGATCTCGATCGTCGACTGCCTCTGATCGAACTTCAGGTCGTTGTCGAGGAAAATGAACAGCCCGGTTTTGATCGCATCCTGCTGAAAATTCTCCGAGACCGTACTTAGCTCCGCAAAGGGTTTCGTCGTGCCGACCACGAACTGAACCGGCAATCCGGTGCTGCCAGGCAGCGAAGGCTGTTGAAATGCAACGACCTTCACGCCAGCAATCTTGCCAAACTCCTGCTGGATCTCTGGCTGCAGCGTGTTGGTCGTCGCCCTGCGTTCGTTCCATGGCTTCAGAACCCACCCGGAAATGATCTGGCCGGGTGCGTCGATCTGGAATATCCCTGATGTCTCGGAGCGTTTTTCTACCGCGGCGGCAACCTGTTTTGCGGAGATCTGACGTTGCTGAAGCGTGGCGTCCGGCGCAGCGGTCGATTGAGCGAGAATGATGCCTTGATCTTCCTGCGGCGCCAGTTCGGTTTTCGAACTGGCGTAAAGCCAATAGATACTGCCGAGAACGAGCATCGCAAACACGGCGGTGACCGGTTTGTAGGACAAGGTCGCGTCCAGTTTTCGCCGATAGGCGCCGGTCAGTCGTTCCAGCACACCTTCGATCACGCGAATCAATCTGGTCTCGAATCTCCCACCGGCCTGATCGGGACGTTTCAAGAGATAGGCGCAACACATCGGGGTCAAGGTCAGCGCGATGACGGCCGACACGGTCACCGCACCCGCCAGTGTAAAGGCAAATTCAGTGAACAAGGCGCCGGTCAGGCCGCCCTGAAAGCCGATCGGCACGAACACCGCGACCAAAACCACCGTCATCGCAATGATCGCACTGACGAGCTCGCGAGCGGCGCGAAGGGAAGCATCGAGCGGCGTCATACCGTCCGCCAGATGCCGGTTGACGTTCTCGACCACGATGATCGCGTCGTCGACGACGAGGCCGATAGCGAGCACTAGTGCAAGCAGCGTTAGGAGATTGATGGAGAAGCCCATTACCAGCATGAGCGCAAAGGCGCCCACCAGCGACAACGGAATTGCAATCACGGGAATTAGGATGGATCGCCATGAACCCAGAAAGCAGAAAATGACCAGTGTTACGATCGCGATGGCCTCGACGAGCGTCTTCTCGACATCATCGATCGAGCTATTGACGAAAGCGGTGGCGTCGTAGATCACCTCACTATCGAGGCCGGTCGGCAGATCGGCCTGAAGTTCCGGCAGAACGGCCCTGACGCCCCTGATCACATCCAGGAGATTGGCGGCCGGCGCGACCTGAATTCCGACATAGATGGCTTGCTGGCCGTTGAACGTCGTGATGGAGTCGTAGTCGTCATTACCCAGCACGACATTGGCGACATCCTTGAGTCGAACGACCGTACCGCCGATCTGCTTGACGACGAGGTTCTCGAATTCCGCTGCGGTGTGCAAACCGGTAGAAGCGGTCAGCGGCACCTGAACCATCTGCCCCTTGGTGTTTCCCAACGCCGCGATATAATCATTGTCGGACAGCGCGGTATTGACGTCGCTGCCGGTCAGGCCGAAGGCTGCGAGTCTCACCGGATCAAGCCAAGCTCTCAGCGCGAAGTTCTTGCCGCCAAGAGTTTCCGCTGTCTGTACCCCCGTCACCGCCTGGAGTTTCGGCTGGATCACGCGCGTGATGTAGTCGGTTATCTGATTGGCGGCCAGTACCTTGCTGCCGTACCCGATGTACATCGAATCGATGGTCTGTCCGACCTTGACCGCCAAAACGGGCTGCTGTGTTCCCGTGGGCAACTGATTGAGCACAGAATTCACCTTGGTATTGATTTCGGTCAAGGCTTTCCCGGAATCGTAGTTCAGTCGAAGATTGACCGTAATGGTGCTTTGTCCGGTCGTGCTGGTCGACGTCATGTAGTCGATGCCGCTCGCTTGAGCGACCGCCGCTTCCAACGGCGTCGTGATGAATCCAGAGACAATAGAGGATTCGGCGCCAGGATACACCGTGGAGATAGTGACGATCGCGTTTTGCGTGCGCGGATATTGCAGGATAGGCAGGCTAAAGACGCTCTTCAGGCCCACCGTGAGAATGAGCATGCTGACGACCAACGAGAGGACAGGTCGGCGAATGAAAATGTCTGTAAAACTCATAATATCTCACTTTGTTTTCAGGTAACGAAGAAAGCGGTTACTTGAACGCTCAGCTCACCTTTGGGCACATTCCCCGCCCGGTTGCGAATTCTGACCTAGTCGGACACGATGGGTGCCTTGTCTGACAAGGGTAGCGCGGAGTTATCGACACGTACCAGAGACCCGTTGTGCAGCTTGATTTGCCCCGCGACCACGACGGACTCGCTATCTTTCACGCCGCTGAGCACCGCGATCTGATCGCCGCGGCTAGCACCGGTTGTGACAAATACTTGTCGCGCCTTGAAGGCGGCTCCATCATCGGTCTTGTCGAGCAGGAATACCGTATCCCCGTAGGAATTCCGCGCGATCGCCGTCTGTGGCAGTGTTACGAGGCGTTCCGGTGCTCCAACGTCGATGTCGACCGTCGCATACATCCCGGGAACGAGCTTTAGATCATCGTTCTGCAACAAAACCCGGACTTGCACATTACGTGAACTGCTATCGATCTTTGAATTTACGGCCACGATCGTTCCGACGAAGGGCATGCCCGGATAGGTATCGACACTGATCCGCGCCGTTTGATCGAGATGAATCTGGCGCAAGACTTGTTGGGGCAGATAGAAATCGACAAAGATCGGATTGAGCGCCTGAAGCGTGACAATCGTGGTGCCGGCACTGAGATATTGGCCCAAATCGACCTGACGGATGCCCAGTCTGCCGGCAAATGGCGCCCGCAGAGTTTTCTGGACCAGGATCGCTTTTTGCTGCGCGACGTTCGCGATCGCAGTTTTGAGTGTGGCGTCGTCGCTGTCCAGCGTCGCTTGACTGACGGCTTTGAATTTGAACTGTTCCTGATCTCGCTTCAACGTGACGGCATCAAGGTTTGCCGTAGCCTCAAGTGATTCGAGCTTGGCCTGGTCGTCATCCGAGCGTAGTTGCAACAAAATTTGTCCCGCCGCGACGTTGTCTCCTGACGAAAACTTGATGTCATTGACCAGACCTCCGGTTTCGAGCGCAAGATCGGCTCCCTTCACCGCGCGCAACGTTCCGATCGCGTGAACTGAGTTCTGCCAATCCGTTAAGACAGCCTTTTCCGCCGCGACTGTCTGGGCGGGGTCGGCGAAGGAAGCCATGACTTTGCTTGTCATGGAAGCTTTGAAGACTTGAAAGCCGTAAAGGCCCGCGAACACGATGGCGACCAGGACTAACATCACTATCATTCGCTTAATCATCATTTGTTCTCCGTCGATCAAATCTCAACCCCTGCTTCAGGGTTGCGGCTTTGCCTGTTCAAGCCCTGTGAAATAGCCGGGATCCACGCGGGGCACGGACTGCGCCGTTTGATCCAGGCGATGCCACCAGCCGCCTCCAAGGGATTGATAAAGCGCGACCGTATCGGAGTATCGCGCGGCCTGAGCTTTAATTCGCGATATTCGGGCATTCTGGTAAGTCTGTTGAGCGTTCAGAACGGTGGGATAAGTCACGGATCCGGTCTTGAACTGCTCCTGCGAAAGGTTGAGACTTTCGAACGAGACTTTCTCGGCGGCGGCCTGCGCTTTTAGCGTATCGGCATCCGTCTGGATCGCACGAAGCGAGTCGGCAACATTCTGGAACGCCGAAAGCACCGTGCTTCGATATTTCTCGAGATCCTGCTGATAGGTTGCAACGTCTGCTTCCTTCGTGTGGTAGAGATTACCTCCGTCGAAGATTTTCTGCGTCACGTTGCCGGCCACGCTATAAGCCAAATTCGGATTGGTAAATAATTTGCTTGGAGACAGCGCATCGCTGCCGGCGCTGGCGGTTAGCGTGACGTTTGGAAGCATGTTGGAAATCGCAACGCCGATAGTCGCTGAAGCCTGATGCACGGTTGCTTCGGCGGATCGAATGTCAGGTCGCTGTTGAACAAGCGTCGACGGCAGGCTCACCGGCAAATCGCGCGGCAGGCGCAGTCGCGTGAGACCGACCGATTCGCCGCGGTCCTGGCTCGGTAGCCGACCCAGGTAAACCATGAGTTGGTCGCGCTGCTGGGCGCGCTGCTTGCGGAGCGGCGGCAGGGTCGCCTGCGTTTGGGCAAGCGTAGACTGTTGCGACAAAACGTCCGAGCGGGAAATGGCGCCCAGATCGAATTGATGCTGAACCCGATCAAGCAAATCCTTCTCGATTTTGATGATGTCTTCGGTGGCGTCAATTTGAGCCTTGATCGAGGCGTCGTTGATGGCGGCGCTGACCACGTTCGCGACCAACGTCAGATAAGTCGCTTCCAGTTGAAATGCCTGATAGTCGGCTTGAGCTTGCAATGACTCAATTTGCCGGCGCACTCCGCCGAAAATATCAGGACTATAGCTAATGTTAAGTGCTGGAGCATACAGCGTGTATTCCAGCGCCGGACCCGTCAAGCCCGATTCCGCCTGGGACACTCTTTGTCGGGTTGTCGAATTGCTGAGCGAGGCACTGGGAAACAGGGAGCCGACCTCCGCGAGCACCAGTTCTCGTGCATTGCGCAAGGCATATTGTGCGGCAGCTACGTCTGGATGGTTTGCGATCGCTTCATCGACAAACGCATTGATTTGTCTGGAACCCAATAGCCGCCACCAATCGCCGGCAACGTCGCGTCCCGCCAGGAAGACCTGCGCGCCGCCACTGTCGCTGACCGCCGAACTGGTTCGGCGCAAAGGACCGGCCGTGTAGCCCGAAACCGCCGGGGCGGCGATCGGTTCGAAATCCGGTCCAACGGCGCATCCCTGAACAAGGGACGCCGCACCGAAAGCCAAGGCGGCCTTGAGGGTGGACCGGTTGAAGAACAGCGCGTCTTTCATCTGGGCCGCCGATGCAGAACATTCGCTTTTGGCGCCACCGCATAGGCTCGCAGAAAAACATCGACGGCACGGCTCGCTCGCCGCTTGATTTCACTTAATGTTAGCGGGCCTCCAATTCCAAGCATCATTTTCGCCGGTAAACCGCCTTCCCAAAGTCCCATCAGGTCGTCGACGGCCCATTCCGCACGAATGACCTGCAGTTCGCCGCGGCTTGCATATTTTTGAATCAGCGTAATCAGGGCCGCGCGGGTGCGTCCTGGGCCAGCATTATAGAAACGTCTCGCCAGCGTCGGATTCTTGCGGATCATAATTATCGAGAGAAGCATGCTGGGAATCAGTGGGCCGCCAATAGTTTGGAGGAACCCCCGACCAGTTATTTCAAGTCGGTCCCGCAGGCTCAACCCCTCGTCGATTTTTGAATCCAAAGCTTCCGTCATCCCGTCTGAAATCGACGTCAGGAAATTCTCGAAGAGCGTTTCCTTGTCGTCGAAGTGGCTGTAGATCGTCATTTTTGAAACGCCGGCCTGCATCGCGACCTGATCCATCGTAACCGCGTCGAACCCCTCGGATAGGAAAAGCTTCGCCGCGGCTGCCATTATGGCGTCGCGCTTTGCGATGTCTTTTGGTCGTCCCAACCGCGAATGTGCCTTTAATTTCATCACACTTCTGCATTGAAGTTAAATATTGTACCCGCAAGTCTAACATTAGCGTATTCCCTTTGCTTTTACAATGGCACTCCTCCCTCATGGCACTCCTCCCTCAGGCCAGGGCACCGGGGTCAGGTTAACGCGGCTTTTGGCTTGACGTGGCCGTGCGACCCCTTCCGCCAGTTCGGCGGAACTGATTCTCTCGGTCGGAGGGTCCGATGGAGACCGTTTCAGCCAAACCGCAGTTACGCCTGTTGCTCGACCATCTTGGTGCGATCAAGGATACGCGGCAGTCGTGGAAGGTCGCATATCCACTGCGCGAGGTTCTGTTGCTGGTGGTATGCGGCACGATCGCGAGCGGGGACGACTACGACGACATTGTTGATTGGGGGGAGGCTCATTTGCCGCTGTTGCAGCGGTTCTCACAGTTTCACTTCCAAAAAACATGGTCAGAATTAAATTCTTGCAGGCCTGACCGCCTGGCAACATTCGACTCTGACCCCAATTTTTTCCCTTTCATCCAGTCGTGGTCTGCGGCGTTGCTCGTCCCTTCAGTCATAGATCGTGCTACGGTGACCGACAGCCAGCACCGTGACCACTGTCATCTTATCGTCCAGTTCGCAGATGATGCGGTAGTCCCCCACCCGGTAGCGCCACAGGCCGAACTTGTCGTGCCGCAGCGACTTGCCGAAGTCGCGCGGATTCACAGCCGACGCGATCCGGTTATCCATGTAGTTCAGAATCTCTGCCTGAACCGAGCGATTCAGTTTCTTGAGCTGTTTCAGCGCGAGAGCGCTATACTCAATCGTCCAGCCCAAGTTCTTTACGCACCTGTTCGCTGGTCAAACGCGGACCGCCTTCCGCGATGGCTTTTTCCGCCAAATAACGGTCTTCGAGATCCTCAATATTTCCCTCGATCAACTCGCGGGCAAAGTCACTCTCCGACCGTCCCGTGCGCTTCGAAAGCTCGGACAGTCTGCGCTCAATATCAGGGTTCAGCGGTACAGAAAGCATGATGTGGCCTCACCGTAGTGATGCCACAGCCACTCTCTTCAATCAACGAAATACCGATTGGCAGGTTCGTAAGGCGGATCGCGATCCGCTACTTAGCGCTGAAGGCGACTTATGCGATATCCCCCTCGCGCAACTTGAACCGCTGGATCTTCCCCGTCGCGGTCTTCGGCAGGGCCTCCACGACATCAATCCATCTCGGATATTTCCACACCCCGATCTTCTGCTTGACGTGCTCCTTCAGCGCCTCGTGCAGCCCTTCGGTCACAGCCTCCGCCTTCAGCACCACGAACGCCCTCGGTTTCAGCAGTCCCTCCGGATCGGGTTGCGGCACCACGGCGGCCTCGAGCACGGCGGGATGGGTGATCAGCGCGCTCTCGACCTCGAACGGCGACACCCAGATGCCGGATACCTTGAACATGTCGTCGCTGCGGCCGCAGAAGGTGTAGCGCCCCTCGGCGTCGCGGATGTATTTGTCGCCGGTGCGGGTCCAGGGCCCCTCGAAGGTGCGGCGGCTCTTGCTGCGCTGGTTCCAGTAGCCCTCGCCGGCGGAGGGGGCATCGACCAGGAGTTCGCCGACCTCGCCGTCGGGCACCTCAAGGCCGGCCTCGTTGACCAGCCGAACCCGGAAACCGGGCACCGGGCGTCCCGCGGTGCCATATTTGATATCGCCGGGCGCATTTGACAGGAAGATGTGCAAGAGCTCGGTCGAGCCGACGCCGTCGAGAATGTCGACGCCGAAGCGCGCCTTCCAGGCGCGGCCGACGCTCTCGGGCAGCGCTTCACCGGCCGAGGTGCAGATGCGCAGGCGGGCGCCGCCGCGCTCCTGTTGCAGGCTCTCGTCGTGCAGCATCGCGGAGAACAGCGTCGGTACCCCGAAGAAGATAGAGGGGTTGTAGCGGTTCATCAGCGAAAACATCAGCGCCGGCGTCGGCCGCTCGGAATTGAGAATGGTGGTGGCGCCGACCGACATCGGAAAGGTCAGCGCGTTGCCGAGACCATAGGCGAAGAACAGCTTTGCAGCCGACAGCCCGACATCGTCCTCGCGAATGCCCAGCACCTGCTTGGCGTAGGTGTCCGCGGTGGCCGCGAGGCTCGCATGCAGATGCCGAACGCCCTTGGGCATGCCGGTCGAACCCGACGAATAGAGCCAGAAGGCCGGCTCATCGGCATGGGTCGCGGCGGTTTCAAACCGATCGCTCTCGACGGCGAGTTCATCGGATAGTTTTTTGTAGCCGTGCGCGTCCTGGCCGGACACCACGACATGTTCGAGATCGGCCATGCGGCCGAGCATGTCCTTCACCCCCGGCAACAGCGGCTCGGAAATGAACAGCACGCGGGCGCGGCAGTCCGCCAGCACGTAGGCATACTGCTCGGAGGTCAACAGCGTGTTGAGCGGCACCGGCACCACGCCCGCGCGGATCGCGCCGAGAAACACGGATGGAAAATCCACCGTGTCGAGCATGATCATGGCCACGCGCTCCTCGCGGCGAACCCCGAGACGGCGCAGCAGGTTGGCGACACGGCGGGTCTGCCGCTGCAGGCCGCCATAGGTCAGTTCGGAAACCGTGTCGGTGAAGGCGAGTTTTTCAGCCCGCCCCTCTTCGACATTGCGGTCCAGCAGCCAGGTCACCGCATTGTAGGTATCGGAGGAACCGGTTGGAGCGCTCATGCCGCGTTTCCGTTAGCGAACCGTTTCACGACGTTCTCTCCCAGGGCTCTTTCGGTAGATCCTCTCACTCCCTCTCCCGCTCTTGCGGGGGAGGGTGGGGTGGGGGTGGCTCAGCATACACACCACCCGAGTTTGCCCCCACCCCAACCCTCCCCCCGCGCGAAAGAGCGCGGGAGAGGGAGCGCAGCGTCGCAAGCTTCCGAACTTCGGAAGCGCTCTTCTTGAATTATAATTCATAGAAAGCCACTGGGCGCGCTTGCTGTCAATCCTCATCGGCATTATGTTTCCGCAAATGCGCGTCTCCGGCAAAAACCGACCAGGGAAATGACTGAAACTCCCGATCCCGAATCCGGCTTTCTGGAGCAGCTCGGCCAGCGCGTGCGCACCATGCGCGCGCTTCGCGGCATGTCGCGAAAGGTGCTGGCCAAGGTCTCCGGCATCTCCGAACGCTATATCGCCCAGCTCGAAAGCGGCAAGGGCAACGTCTCGATCGTGCTGTTGCGCCGGGTATCGGACGCCATGGGTGCCCATATCGAAGACCTGATCCCCTCCGCGGACCCGGCGCCGGACTGGCCGATCATCCGAGACCTCCTGCGCAAGGCAACGGCGCACCAGATCGCGCGGGCCAAGGACGCACTCTCAGGCGAATCCAGTGGCGCGGCGCCGCGGCGGATGGGGTCTGCCGGCATCGCCCTGATCGGATTGCGCGGCGCCGGCAAGTCCAGGCTCGGCAAACTACTCGCCCAGAAAATCGGCTGGAATTTTGTCGAGCTGAACAAGGAGATCGAGGCGCAGAACGGCTTGTCGGTCGCCGAGATCATCGCGCTGTACGGCCAGGAAGGCTTTCGGCGGATGGAGCAGACGGCGCTGACGCAATTGCTGGCGCGCCAGGAATTGATGGTGCTGGCGACCGGCGGCGGCATCGTCTCCGAGCCGCTGACCTTCGACCTGATCCTGTCGTCGTTCTACACCATCTGGCTCAAGGCCGAGCCGGAAGAACACATGGCACGGGTGCGCAGCCAGGGCGATTTGCGCCCGATGGCGGACGATCGCTCGGCGATGGCCGAATTGCGCGCCATCCTGCGGAGCCGCGAACCGCTCTATGCCCGCGCCTCGGCGACCGTCGACACCGCGGGTCTCGGCATCGACGAGGCCGCCGCGCGGCTGATCGCGGCGGTTAAGCCGGTGCTGCGAAACGAGCCGCAGGTGTTCGGCCTGCGCAGCGCGGCGGTGTGAGCCGCGGCGCGGCCGATCCAGCGCATATGAAAACAGCGGGATGATGCCGCATGGTTAGAGACCCCGCGCCATCCACAGCTGTCATCGCCTGGCTTGACCGGGCGATCCAGTATTCCAGAGAAATTTGTGATGAAACGAGAGGCCGCGGCGTACTGGGTCGCCCGGTCAAGCCAGGTCAAGCCGGGCGATGACGACTGTTGATGAGGCGCGGTAAGTGCTTCTCTTTTGTTGAGGGGACGCGGCTTCGTATGAGCGGACGGCCCCGTCTTGCTCACTGTGCCGGCGGCAGCTTGGCGTTGCTCATCAGGGTGATCGATTTTTCCAGGTCTTTGCGGTATTCCTCACGCACCTGTACGGCCAGATCATCCCACTTCTCCGGCGGGATGGTCGCAGGCGCTGGCTTGACACCTCCGGGCGCCATTTTATTTGCCACCACGCCGCGAAAATCGATCCATCGCTTGTCATAATGACGCGGCGTCGTTTCATCCCATGCGATGACCTTGGCGATGATCGCCCGAAGCTTCGGCAGATCGGCGAACTGCGCCTTGCGCAGTTCGATCGGCATCTTCCTCGACAGCGCGATCATCGTGGTTCGCCCGCTCACAACATCCGCCGAGCGCCACGCATCGAAATTGCCGCGCAGGCGTCCGGCGTTGAACCAGAAGATGGCCCCGTCCACATCTCCCTGCAGGTAGAGCACCCGGGCCAGGCCAAACAACACCGGAGGCGGGTAGGCCTCGGAGCGTTTCTTGATCTGATCGAGGACGCCATCGTTCTCGTGGCCAGCGGTGTTCTGGAGCGTGCGCATGACATCGATGGTCTGCAACTCGACCGGGGCGGCTTCCTCCACTTTCGGAGCGCCAACGTTCTCGGCGACGGAAGGGCCGTTACATGGGTAGATCTGTGCCAGAATCTGAAGGGCCCGCGGCGTCGTCAGCTCGCCGGAAGTTTCATGTGCCTTCGTATACTGCGCCACCGCCCGGGCAACATCGAGCACCTGGACCTGACCTGGGATGCAGAATGACTTGTTGTTATAGGTCGCGATCAGACTGATGAACCGCTGGCCCGCGCTGTCTGGCTCAGACCCGGTCGCAAAAGACGGCGTAATACCCTGCCCCGCGATCAGCAAGATCAATGCGCACAGGGAGCGCATGATGGCGGGAAGGCGGCCGAATGCGGAAGCAACCATGACAACTCTCTCAGCTGGTTGCCCCAAGCCATAACCTGAGAACCCGTTCTTGATGCGGCGGAAGTAGGTCAAAAACCCCACAGCTTCGTGAACCTGCCGCTCAAAATTGCGGTAACTGGATGGGGACAGAAATGCTATTGCCGGCATCTCGGTACTCCTGCGAATCCGCAGGGGATCTCGATCTTCGTTGCGCGCGCCTTACGGTGCCGACCCACAGGAGGACACCACTCAATGACCGACGCCACCACGAAGGCGACGATCCCGCCTGACGATCCCTTGCGAACGCTCACCGTGGCCGATCCCGACGATCCGAAGTTGCGCCACGTTTCGGTGGCCGGCGGCACCTACACCATCCTGGTGAGCGGAGCGCAGACCGGCGGCCGCTACTGTCTGGTCGACATGCTGGTGCCGCCCGGCGGCGGGCCGCCGCCGCACCGCCACGACTTCGAGGAGATGTTTACGATCCTGGAAGGCGAGATCGAGCTGACCTTCCGGGGCGAGCGGCATCGCGCGAGTGCCGGCTCGACCATCAATGTCCCTGCCAACGCGCCGCATTCGTTTCAGAACAAATCGGACCAGCCGGCGCGCCTGCTCTGCATGTGCCTGCCGGCCGGGCAGGAAGAACTCTTCCTGGCGGTCGGTGACCTCGTCGAGAGCCGCACCTCACCGCCCCCCAAGCTCAGCCCGGCCGAGAAGGCCGAACGCATCCAACGCGCCAAGGCCCTCTCGGCCCAGTACCGAACGGAATTGCTGGTGTGAAACGCCGAAGCACAGGATAAGACGCTGACGCCTGTGATTACTGGGTCGCCCGGTCAAGCCGGGCGACACGTTGTATCGAACAGGTTAAGCCTTTATCCAGCACCTGATCCCCGTTTACCCTTTTTATCGAGGATGCGATGGCGGAAACCGTCGGTTCTGCTCCCGTGCCGGAACGGTTGCACGCGCTTGACGCCGTCAGGGGGTTTGCGCTGCTGCTCGGGATCATCTTCCACGCTACCCTCTCGTTCGTTCCAGCACCGGCCAAGATCTGGATCGTCGAAGACAACCGTCCCAGCACGACGCTTGCGTTGCTGTTCTTTGCGATTCACGTCTTTCGCATGACGACCTTTTTCCTGATCGCAGGCTTGTTCGCCCACATGAACTTCCATCGCCGCGGGATGAAGGAGTTCATCAGGGATCGATTGAAGCGAATTGCCTTGCCTCTGGTGGTGGCGTGGCCGTTCGTATTCGTTGCGATCCTGGCCGTCGGCGCGTGGATTGCCAGGGCCGCCAGTCCCGGTCAGCTTCCGGCGGCACCGCCATGGCCGACATTTCCAAACTTTCCCCTCACCCATCTCTGGTTTCTTTATGTGCTGCTGGAATTCTATGTCGCAATCCTGGTGCTGCGCACGGTTGTCGCCGCGGCCGACAGCCAGGGGCGGCTCCGCTCTTTCGTCGATCGCCTGGTCAGTCTCGTCCTGCGCAGTCCTGCAGCACCGTTTGTTCTGGCCCTTCCCGTTGGCGCGGCTTTCGCCGCCGCCCCCAAATGGTTGATGTGGTTTGGCGTCCCAACGCCAGACTCCTCCTTCATCACCAACCCGCAGGCCTTGATCGCTTTCGGCACGGCCTTCGCCTTCGGCTGGCTGCTGCATCGGCAAATGGACCTGATCCGGATATTGGAGCGGCGCTGGGTTCTAAACCTGCTGCTCAGCATCCTCATGATCGCGGCCTGCCTCGCCATTGCCGGCCTGACGCCAACGTTAAGACCGATCAGCGACCGCTGGATCGCCATCGCCGGTGCCGCCTGCTACGCGCTCGCAACCTGGTCTGCGACCTTTGCCGTGATCGGCATCGCGCTGCGCTTTCTGTCTGGCTTCAGCCTCGCGCGGCGTTACGTCGCCGATGCCTCCTATTGGCTCTATCTGATCCACCTGCCGATCATCATGGCGCTGCAGGTCGCCGTTTCCGGCCTCAATTGGCCTTGGCCGATCAAATTCGCAGCTATTCTGTCGATCGCCTTCCCGCTGATGTTCGCCAGCTACCAGCTATTCGTGCGCCACGGCTTCATCGGCGCGGTGCTGAACGGCCGTCGCATGGCACGCCATGCGCCCATGGCCGCGGCGGCTGCCGCAGTGAGTTCGCCTCCTACGTAGTGAGTTCTCGTTCCAAAACCCTCCGACCTCATCCCGAGAAGCGAGCCATCGGCTCGCGTCTCGAAGGATGGCCGCTTGCACCGGCGTTTGCGGCCGTCCTTCGAGACGCATCGCTGGCGCGATGCTCTCAGATGAGGGCAGAGCAAGGCTCGATATGATAAGCTTCAAGCAATCGCTCAACGAGGGCAAGGAATCCGCTTGCCCTGCGTCGCAGGGCTAGTAATTTGATTTTAAAATGTATTTCAGTGCGTGCTGCAAACCCGCAAGGAACTCCCCGCCATGATGAGCCAGGAACAAAACGACCTGATCACCCGCACGGGACCTGCGGCGCCGTGCGGGAAATTGATGCGGATGTATTGGCAACCGGCGGCGCTGGTCGACGAATTGCAGGGTCCCCGTCCCGTCAAGGCGGTCAAATTGCTCGGCGAGGACCTGGTGCTGTTTCGTGACCCGCGCGGCGGTTACGGGCTGATCGAGCGCCATTGCGCTCACCGCGGCGCCGACCTCTCCTTTGGCCGGCTGGAGAGCGGCGGCCTGCGCTGCGCCTTCCACGGCTGGCTGTTCGATGCGAGCGGCCAGTGCCTGGAGACACCAGCCGAGCCGAAGGGCTCGCGGCTCTGCGAGGGCATCCGGCAGCGTGCCTATCCGGTGGTGGAAAAAGGCGGCATCCTCTGGGCCTGGCTCGGCGAAGGCGAGCCGCCGGCATTTGCGGAAATCGACGCTTTCGTGGCGCCCGACAGTCACACCTTCGCCTTCAAGGGGCACATCGGCTGCAACTGGCTGCAGGCGCTTGAGGTCGGCATCGATCCCTCGCACGCCTCCTTCCTGCATCGCTTTTTCGAGGATGAGGATCCCGCTGGCGCGTACGGCAAGCAGTTCCGCGGCGCCTCGGCCGGCAGCGACCTGCCGATGACCAAGATCCTGCGCGACCATGACCGGCCTATCATCAATGTCGAGCAGACCGAATATGGCCTGCGCCTGATCGCGCTGCGCGAGATCGATTCCGAGCACACCCATGTGCGGGTCACCAATCAGCTGTTCCCGCACGGCTTTGTCATTCCGATGAGCACCGAGATGACGATCACGCAGTGGCACGTACCGGTGGATGACGAGAACTGCTACTGGTACGCGATCTTCACCTCGTATTCGAACCCCGTCGACAAAAACAAGATGCGCGACCAGCGCCTCGAACTGTATGAACTGCCCGACTATCGTTCGCGCAAGAACAAATCCAACGACTACGGCTTCGATCCGCAGGAGCAGGTGACCGCGACCTATACCGGCATGGGCAGCGACATCAACGTGCATGACCAGTGGGCGGTGGAATCGATGGGCGCGATTCAGGATCGCAGGCGCGAACATCTGGGCAGCGCCGACAAGGCGATCGTCGCCTATCGCCGCCTGCTGCGGCAGGAAATCGAGAAGGTCACATCCGGCGCAAAGCCTTTCATGCATCTGGATGCCGCGCACGCGCGCAGCATCCAGGGCCCCGCAACCATGGACGGCATCGGACCGACGCGCGGCTGGGAGGCCTTCTGGATGGAGGTCGACGTCGCCAGGCGGCGGGGCGCGCCCTGGGCGGCCCCGGCGCCAAAGGATATCGCCGACAAGGCTCCCCATCTGCGGGTGGCCCGGTGATGGTTGCAGCGGGTGGCCGCCGGTGGGGGACGGCGCGTTGAGTTTTGTCGAGCGTCACGCGCTGTGGTCGAGCGAGCAGAAGGAAGCGGCGGCGCGGCTGCGGCGGATCGTCGAGGAGCAGAATCTCGAAGTTATCCGGTTTTCCTTTCCCGATCAGCACGGCATTCTGCGTGGCAAGACGCTGGTGGCGAGCGAGGCGCTGGCTACCCTTGAGCGCGGCTGCAGCATCACCACCACGATGTTCGCCAAGGACACCTCGCACCGCACGGTGTTTCCGGTGTTCACCGCGGGCGGCGGTTTCGGCAGGGCGGAGATGCAGGGCGCGGCTGACGCGCTGATGGTGCCGGACCCCCGGAGTTTTCGCGTGCTGCCGTGGTCATCCGGCACCGGCTGGCTGTTGTGCGACGTCTATTTCGCCGATGGACGAGCGGTGCCGTTCGCGACCCGGCATGTGTACAAGTCGGTCCTCGCCAGGCTCGAACAGCGCGGCTACGACTTCGTCGCCGGCCTCGAAGTCGAGTGCCACATCTTCAAGCTCGAAAACGCAAGAATGTCGCCGGAGGATTCCGGCCAGCCGGGTCAACCGCCCGCCGTCAGCCTGCTCTCGCACGGCTACCAATATTTGACCGAGCAGCGCTACGATGAGATGGAGCCGGTGCTCGAGATCATCCGGCGCGACCTGCTCGCGCTCGGTCTGCCGCTGCGCTCGATCGAGGTCGAATTCGGCCCGAGCCAGTGCGAATTCACTTTCAAACCAACGAGCGGTCTCGATCCCGCCGACCATATGATCCTGCTGCGCAGCGCGGTGAAACAGATCTGCCGCCGCCATGGTTTTCACGCCACCTTCATGTGCCGGCCAAAGCTTCCGAACGTGATGGCTTCCGGCTGGCACCTGCATCAGTCGCTGGCGTCGCGTAGCAGCGGTGAGAACGCGTTCATCGCCCCGGAGGGCGGCCAGGAGCTATTGAGTGCGCTCGGCCGGGGTTATCTCGCCGGATTGTTGCAGCACGCTCGCGCCGCCGCCGTGTTCACCACCCCGACCATCAATGGCTACAAGCGCTATCGTTCCTATTCGCTGGCGCCCGACCGCGCGATCTGGGGACGCGACAACCGCGGCGTGATGATCCGGGCACTGGGCGCGCCAGGCGATCCGGCGACGCGGCTGGAAAACCGCATCGGCGAGCCCGCCGCCAATCCCTATCTCTACATGGCCTCGCAGATCCTGTCCGGCCTGGACGGCGTCGATCGCGCGCTCGATCCCGGACCTTCCGCCGATACGCCCTATGAAACCAAGGCCGCGCTATTGCCGAAGAGTTTGCGCGAAGCCGTCTCCGCGCTGCAGGACGACCCGTTCTTCCGGCAGGCGCTGGGCGCGGAGTTCGTCGACTACTACGTCCACATCAAGAACGCCGAGATCGAGCGTTTCCAGGCGGAGGTGTCGGACTGGGAGCAGCGCGAATATTTCGAGATGTTTTGACGGCGTCGGACTTCGAAATGCAGCTGCCTCGTCAACGCCGGTGCGCCCCCTCTCCCCGCTTGCGGGGAGGGTTGGGGTGGGGGTGCCTCAACGGGCAAAAATCCATCGATCGGATATCGCGGACACACACACACATAACTGACACCACCGATGCCGCTCCCCCACCCCGGCCCTCCCCCGCAAGCGGGAGAGGGAGAAGAAAGAGCAGCGCGAGCGGGCCGAGCGCCCACCCTCAAATCCCCAAGTACCGATGCTGCAATTCCGGCTCGGCGATCAGCTGTTCCGATGTTCCGCTCCACACCGCTCGCCCCCGCTCGATGATGTAATGGCGGTCGGCGATGCGGACCAGGTTTTCGACGTTCTTGTCGATCACCAACACCGACTGTCCCCTCGCCTTCAGCATCGACAGGCAGTTCCAGATCTCCTCGCGGATCAGGGGCGCCAGGCCCTCGGTGGCCTCGTCCAGGATCAACAGCTTCGGATTGGTCATCAATGCGCGACCGATCGCCAGCATCTGCTGCTCGCCGCCCGAAAGCGCGTTGCCCATGTTGTCGGCGCGCTCGGCCAGCCGCGGAAACAGCGCATGGATCTTGTCAAGCGTCCAGGGATCGGGACTACGAAGCCGGTTGGCGGACGCGGCGACCAGGTTCTCCCGCACCGTGAGGTTGGGAAAGATCTGGCGCCCCTCCGGAACGAGGCCGATGCCGAGCTGCGCGATCCGGAACGAGGCAAGCCGGCGCACTTCACGTCCACTGAAGCGGATCGCGCCCGACCTCGCCGGCGTCAGCCCCATGATCGAGCGGATCGTGGTGGTTTTTCCCATGCCGTTGCGGCCCATCATGGCGACCATTTCGCCTGGGCCGACCTTCAGCGAAAGCCCGAACAGCACCTGGCTCAGGCCATAGCAGGTCTCGATGGCTTCGACGTCAAGCAGGGGAACGGAATCAGCCATGCGTCGTCACCGCATGCTGTTCACCAAGATAGGCGCGCCTGACGTCCTCGTTGCCGCGGATCTCGGACGGCGGACCGGAGGCAATGACGCGGCCATAGACCAGCACGCTGATGCGGTCGGCGAGGGCGAACACGGCATTCATGTCATGCTCGACCAGCACGATGGCGACCTCGCGCCGCAGTTCCTGCAGCAGCTTCACCATCCGCGCCGATTCGGTCATGCCGAGTCCCGCCATCGGCTCGTCGAGCAACAGCAATTGAGGCCTGGTGGCCAGCGCCACCGCGAGTTCGAGTTCGCGCTGCTCGCCATGGCTCAGCCTGGAGACCACGACATCGGCGCGGTCGGAAAGGCCGACCCGATGCAGCGCCGCCTGCGCGGAAGCGCGGAGATGAGTGATGTTGCGGGCGTTGTGCCAGAAGTGGAAGGAGTGGCCGTCATGGGCCTGCGCCGCCAGCGCGACATTGTCGGCCGCGGTGAAGTCGGGCAACAGCGAGGTAATCTGGAACGAGCGCGCCAGCCCTAGCGCGCTGCGGCGATAGGCCGGCACGCGGGTGATGTCCCTGCCCGCCAGGCGGATGGTGCCGGCGTGCGGAAGCAGTTGCCCGGTCAGCTGGCTGATCAGGGTGGTCTTGCCGGCGCCGTTCGGACCGATGATGGCATGCAATTCGCCGCTTTCGACATCGAGCGAGACGTGATCGGTCGCCAGAATGCCGCCAAAGCGCCGCACCAGTTTCTCGACGCGCAGCAAGGGTTCAGCCACGTTGCAGCCTCCCCAACAGCCCGAACAGGCCGCCGCGACCGAACAGCACGACGGCCAGCAGCAAGGGGCCCAAGATCAGCGCCCAGTATTCCGTGAACTGCGACAGGAATTCTTCCAGCACCAGGTAGACGATGGCACCGGCGACCGGGCCGAACAGCGTGCCCATGCCGCCGAGGATGACCATGACCATCAAATCGCCGGAGCGGGTCCAGTACATCACCGCCGGACTGATGAAGTCGGTGTTGTTGGCGAGCAGCGCCCCCGCCAACCCGCATATCGTGCCCGATATCACAAAGCAGACCAGCCGATAGCGGGTGGCGGGAAAGCCGATCGCCTGCATGCGCTGCTCGTTGGAGCGCAGGCCCTGCACCACCATTCCAAAGCGCGAATTGACGATGCGCCAGATCAGATAGATCCCGCCCAAGAGGCAGAGCAGGCAGAGATAATAGAATTGCACCTTGTTGGACAGGTTGATCAGGCCGGCGAAATCGCTGCGGCGATAGATCGTCAGGCCATCGTCGCCGCCATAGCGGGCGAGGCCGGAGGCGACGTAATAGGCCATTTGCGCAAAGGCCAGCGTGATCATGATGAAATAGACGCCGCGGGTGCGCAAGGAGAGCGCGCCGATTACAAGTGCGAACAGCGCCGAGGCAAAAAGCGCGACCGGCCATTGAATAAATCCCGAACTGACGCCCTCGGCCGCCAGGATGCCGACCGCGTAGCCGCCGATCCCGAGATAGGCGGCGTGTCCAAAACTCATCATGCCGCCATAGCCCATGATGAGATTGAGGCTGCTGGCGGCCAGCGCAAAGATGACGATGCGGGTGAACAGCGTCAGCGCAAACACATTGCCGCTGAGCGAGGTATAGAGCGGCAGCAACACCAGTCCGGCGATCACCAGCACCACGGTGAGGGCACGAACGTTCAGGACGGCGATCATCGTCGGTTAGCCGGAAACAGCCCCTCCGGCCGCACCACCAGCACCGTCGCCATCAGGATATAGATCAGCATCGAGGACAGCGCAGGCGCCGCGGTCGAAGCCGCGGCCGAGCTCAGGATCTTGCGCAACAGGTCGGGCAGGAAGGCGCGGCCCAGCGTGTCGATCATGCCGACCAGGATCGCGGCCAGGAAGGCGCCGCGGATCGAGCCGATACCGCCGATCACGATGATGACAAAGGCGAGAATCAGGATGTTTTCGCCCATCCCGATCTGCACGGTCAGGATCGGCGCCTGCATCAGCCCGGCAAGACCGGCCAGCGCCGCGCCAAGCCCGAACACCAGGGTGTAGAGCAGCTTGATGTTGATGCCGAGCACGCCGATCATTTCGCGGTTGGAAGCGCCGGCGCGGATCAGCATGCCGAGCCTGGTCCGCATCACCACCACATAAAGCAGCAGCGCCACCGCGAGCGTCACCGCGATGATGGCGAGCCGGTAGGCGGGATAATAGATGCCGGGCAGGATCGGGACCGGCACCGTCAGCCAGGCCGGCAGCGGCAGCGCCAGGCCGGCGGGCCCCCAGATCAGCCGCACGGCGTCATTGAAGAACAGGATCAGGCCGAAGGTCGCCAGCACGTGATCGAGGTGATCGCGGCCGTAGAGATGCCGAAGCGCTACGAACTCCAGGACAATGCCGAGCAGCAAGGTGGCGCCAAGCGCCAGCAGCGCCCCCATGACGAAGCTTCCGGTGTAGGCCACGAAGGTCGCCGCGAAATAGGCGCCCATCATGTAGAGCGAGCCGTGCGCCAGATTGACGAAGTCCATGATGCCGAACACCAGCGTCAGTCCCGCGGCCAGCAGGAACAACAGCAGGCCGAACTGCAATCCGTTCAGGAACTGTTCGACGAGCAGCAGCATGGAAACTTTATGCGGTACGGAAACAAAGACGCGTGCTGAAAGCAAACAGCGGCAGCGCAAGCGCCGCCGCTGGTAGGAACGGGATCGGCGGTCACTTCATCGGACATTTGTCGTGGAAGCGATCCTGATCATCCTTGACAATGGTGGAAACGGTCTTGAGCGAGAGCTGGCCGTCGCCGTCTTTGACCACATCCTGCAGATAGAAACTTTCGATCGGAAAGTGGTTGTTGCCGTACCTGAACGAGCCGCGCAGCGATTTGAAGTCGGCCTTTTCCATCGCCGCCTTCATATCGTCCTTCCTGCTCAGGTCGCCCTTCACCGCCGCCACCGCGCTGTTGATCAGTTGGGCAGCGTCATAGGCCTGGGCGCCGTAGTAGGTCGGGCGCAGTCCGGGATACTTCTTGCGGTAGTCGGCGACGAACTGCCTGTTCTGCTCGTTCGGCAGGTCGTTGACCCATTCCTGCGCGCCGGGAACGCCGAGCGCGTTGTCCTTCTGCAAGGGCAGGGACAATTCGTCGATGGTGAAGGCGGTATAGAGCGGCATCCGCGCCTTCAGGCCGGCCTGCGCATACTGATTGAGGAACTGCACGCCTGCGGCGCCCGGATAGAACACGAAGATCGACTCGGCGCCGGAAGCCCGCGCCTTCGACAGTTCGGCCGAGAAATCGAGCTGGCTCGGCCACACCGTATATTCCTCGCCCTTGACCTCGCCCTTGAAGGTGCTCTTGACGCCGGCCAGCATGTCCTTGCCGGCGGCGTAGTTCGGGCCGATCAGGAACACCGACTTGACCCCCTTCTGGTTCATGTAAAGACCCATCGCCGCGGGCGTCTGGTCGTTCTGCCAGGAGGTCGAAAACACGTAAGGCGAGCACAATTCACCGGCGAGTTGCGACGGGCCGGCATTGGCCGTTATCAGGAAGGTTTTCGAATCGACCGCGGTCTTCAGCGAAGCCAGCAGCACGTTCGACCAGATATAGCCGGCGATGAAGTCGACATGATCGGATTCCACCAGCTTCTCGGTTTTCTGTTTGCCGACGTCCGGCTTCTGCTGATCATCCTCGTAGATCACCTCGACCGGCTTGCCGCCCATCTTGCGCGACAGATGGTCGAGCGCCAGCTCGAACGAATTGCGCATGTCGTTGCCGATCACGGCGGTCGGGCCGCTGAAGGTGGAGACAAAGCCTATTTTGATCGTATCCGCCGCGAACGCAGGACTGGCCATTGCCAGAGCCGTCGCGCCCGCCAGCCAAAATCCCGTTCTCATCCTCGCTCCCCTTCGTTTTATCCGTTCAAATGTAGCCGGTTGATGCCAACCGGCGTCTACCGTTTTCTCGGTAACGTGTTTTGTGCGCGAATTCCTCGGGGGACGGCAAGCCTGAACCGCGAGCTCAGATTAACACCTTCGGCTCATTCTCCCGTTGCCATGCACCATAATGCGCAGCGGCCGCGAATGGCAAGAATTATAGTTCCGACCTCGCAGTTTACGGACGTGACCTGACCGCTTCGCTGCGACCTGGCGGCTGCCCGTACGCCTCCTGGTTGCGCGGCGGTGACAACGCGCAGCACTCGACGGCCGGGCGGCTCACCATACGCGTCAGCTATCGATTGATTAGCCACCCGGTTCTGGACCTTAACCAGTAGGGCGCGCGTTAAGGAGAAACCAGAAACCAAAGGCCGCAAATGACAACCGCTGCGCCGGGCCCGGCAAAACTCCATCGCGTGGTGATCGTGGGCGCCGGCTTCGGCGGACTGGAGGCTGCTCATCGGCTTGCCGGCGCGCCGGTCAGCATCACGATGGTCGACCGCCGCAACCATCACTTGTTCCAGCCGCTGTTGTATCAGGTGGCCACGGCCTCACTGGCAACCTCAGAGATCGCCTGGCCCATCCGGGCGTTGCTGCGTGGGCGCCCGGAAGTCACGACCCTGTTTGCCACGGTGATGGGGGTAGACGCGCAAGCCAAGCAAGTGCTGCTCGACCACAACGATGCCTTGCCGTACGACACGCTGATCCTGGCCACCGGCGCGCGTCACGCCTATTTCGGCCATGACGAGTGGGAACCCTTCGCGCCCAGCCTGAAGACCCTGGAAGATGCCACCACGTTGCGGCGCCGCATCCTGGTGGCGTTCGAGCGCGCTGAACGTGAAACCGATCCCGAGCGCCGCGCCGCGCTGCTGACCTTCGTCATTATCGGCGCTGGTCCGACCGGGGTCGAACTCGCCGGCACCATCGCAGAGCTGGCGCGCGACACCTTGCCGCCCGACTTCCGCAACATCGATACCCAGATGACGCGGGTGGTTCTGATCGAAGCCGGACCGCGCGTGCTGGCCGGCTTCGCCAAAGATCTCTCGCTTTACGCCCAGCGCTCGCTCGAAAGCATGGGCGTCGAGGTGATGACGGGACAGGCCGTCACCGAATGCAGTGCCGAAGATGTTGTTTTCGGCGGCAGGAGGATTGCGACCAGGACCATCATCTGGGCGGCTGGTGTGCGCGGATCGCCCGCCGCCGAATGGCTCGGCGCGCCGGCTGACCGCGCAGGGCGGCTGCAGGTCTTGCCTGATCTCACCGTGCCGGGTCACCCCGATATCTTTGCCATTGGCGATACCGTCACGGTCAACGGCCCGGACGGCAAGCCGGTGCCGGGTATAGCGCCCGCGGCCAAGCAGCAGGGACGCTACGCCGCAGATTGCATCACCGCGCGTTTGCAAGGACGTACGATCTCCCCGTTCCATTACCGGCACGCTGGCAGCCTGGCGCAAATCGGCAAACGCAAGGCGGTGATCGATTTCGGCCGCCTCAAGCTGCGCGGCGCGCTGGCCTGGTGGCTTTGGGGCATCGCGCATATCTATTTTCTGATCGGGCTGCGCAACCGGCTCAATGTCGCACTCAGCTGGCTGTGGATCTACGTCCGCAATCAGCGTTCCGCGCGCCTGATCACGCAGGGCAGCAGCAAGGTAGCGCGCTGAGCGTCGAGCGGCCAAACGCTGAACCAGAGCCAAAATCGAAAGACCCGGCGAAGGGGTTCAACGATATCTGTCGACCGGCTGCCAGGTGAGTTGCCAATGGTGCTGGTCGAAGGAAGTGGCGCGCCCGGCCGCCCGAAAGTTCCGGTAAGATTCCGAAGATTGGCGTTCCCACTTTACCGAGACGAGGCGACACGCCGCACGATCAGGCGACTGTCCGCTCGCCAACGAAATGGTTTTGTACCCGACGGAATTTGGATCGATCTTCTCGATGTTGACCGAGCCCGCTCCGAGCTTCGTGGAAGAACTGAAGAAGCTGCATCCGATCTTGGCACTCTTGATTGGAAGGAGACCGTTGTTTCTCAAGCTCAAGACCTGATTGATCATGCCGCCTGAATAGCCAAGCCATCCAACGATCAACTCAGCCCTCTGCTGTGCCATCGCGCCCGTCGGCAATAACAGCAGTCCGACAATGGTTGCAGCCGCCATTTTCAAGAACACTGGCGATTCTCGGCGGCTCAACGCTCCGGAAAGTATCGTGGGGCGCTGGCCAACCGGCGACTGGAGTAGCCGAGGCTGCATTCCAAATCGCATGTGGCCTAATATTGGCCGATCAGGTCCAGTGTTCTGGTTCGGACACATCGTCTGCTCTCAGCGTCATTCCGGGGCGCCCCGTCGGGGCCGTCCGGAACCCATCAACCACTGCGGTGGACATGGGTTCCGGGCTCCCTCGCTGCGCCCCATGGCGCCGGAGACTTGATCGCCCACCCTCTATTGGCGACTTCGGACGCTCTCAGAAGCTCGCGCTAGCCTGCTTATAAAATGAGCAGAAACGAAGGGCGGCATCTCCTTCCGATGCCGCGGGCGTCGAAGTTAAATGGATATAAATATATGAAAAGAAAGACTTATTCTCATATATGGAGTTTGCCGCGCCAATGTGCACAATGGCACACCGCTTGCTTCGATGGGGCAACGCTCGCAGTGTCCGGAGCACACTCTCGCATGGCTATTTCCAGTCTGTTCTGTTGGTGTCACACCGCACCAGGCGGGTCCAAATCCGGGGCGGCGCGTGGCTGAGACTGTCGCAGCGATCATCGCCGCGCACCGCGCAGGCCACCACTCGCCCGCGCAGACCGTGGCGCGGTGCTATCAGCGGATTCGCGACCACAACGATCCCGCGATTTTCATCAGCCTGCGCGAGGAAAAACTGGCGCTGGCGGAAGCCGAAGCGCTCGCTGCGAAAAAAGATGCCGCGCAGCTCGCGCTCTATGGCGTTCCCGTCGCCGTTAAGGACAACATCGACGTCGCCGGTCTGCCCACCACGGCTGCCTGCCCCTCATTTTCGTACATGCCAGCGCATGACGCGACCGCGGTGGCGCGGCTGCGTGCGGCCGGGGCCATCATCATCGGCAAGACCAATCTCGACCAGTTCGCCACCGGCCTGGTCGGAGTGCGCTCGCCCTACGGCACCCCCACCAACCCGATGCGCGCCGACCTCATTCCGGGCGGATCAAGTTCGGGTTCGGCGGTGGCGGTGGCGGCCGGACTGGTGCCGCTTGCCTTGGGTACCGATACCGCGGGCTCCGGCCGCGTCCCCGCCATGCTCAACAACATCGTCGGGCTGAAGCCGAGCCTCGGGCTGGTGTCGACCGTCGGGGTCGTGCCGGCGTGCCGGACGCTCGATTGCGTGTCGGTGTTCTCGCTCACTGTCGACGATGCGATGTCGGCGCTTTCGGTCATGGCCGGCCCCGACGGCGCCGATCCCTATTCGCGCAACCGGCTGCTGGCGCAGCTGAGCCCGTTTCCCAGCCGTCTCAGGCTGGGGGTGCCGCACAGCGGCCAACTGGTGTTCTTTGGCGACAAGGCGTCGGAGAGGGCCTATGGCGAGGCGCTCAAGCGCTGGACGAGGCTCGGCGCCACGCTGGTCGAGTTCGATCTCGAGCCGTTCTATGAAACCGCCCGGCTGCTCTATGAAGGACCCTGGGTCGCCGAGCGATATCTGGTGATCCGCAATCTCCTGGCGTCGCAACCGGAGGCGATCCACCCGGTGACGCGCGAGATCATTGTTCCGGGGGCGCGGCTGAGCGCCGCCGATACCTTTTCGGCGCTGTACCGGTTGCAGGGATTGCGCAAGATCAGCGAGCGCGCCTTTACCGGAATCGACGCGCTGGTGCTACCGACGGCGCCCACGGTGTATTCGACGGCGCAGGTGCTGGCCAGCCCGATCGAGCTCAACTCCCGGCTCGGCACCTACACCAACTTCGTCAATCTGCTCGACCTCTGCGGGCTGGCGCTGCCGGCGGCGATCAGGCCCGACGAAATCCCGTTCGGCATCACCCTGTTGGCGCCGGCCGGACAGGACGCTCACCTCGCCAGCATCGGCCGGGTCTTCCATGCCGATACCGGACTTGCGCTCGGCGGCAAGGGTCTGCGTCAGCCGGCTTTGACCGAGGTGCCGGCCGGCGTCAGCGGTGACGAAATCGCCATCGCGGTGGTCGGCGCGCATCTGTCGGGCATGGTGCTGAACGGCGAGTTGATGGCGCTCGGCGGACGGTTGCTGGAAGCCGCCAGAACCGCGGCGGACTATCGGCTTTTTGCGCTCCCCACCACGCCGCCGAAACCCGGCATGCTGCGGGTGGCGGCGGGGACCGGATCGTCGATCGAGTTGGAGATCTGGGCGCTGCCCGCCGCGGCGTTCGGAAGATTCGTCGCCGCCATTCCTCCGCCGCTGTCGATCGGCACCGTGCGCCTGGCCGATGGCCGGGGCGTCAAGGGCTTCATCGTCGAGGCCGCCGATGTCGATGGCGCCCGCGATATTTCGGCCTTCCGCGGCTGGCGCGCGTTCGTTGCGGAAGCAGCGGCGGCGGTTTGAGGCGGTGCGCTCCCTCGCCCCGCGTCTATCGCGGGGAGAGGGGTTGAGCTGATCAGCGCTCGCGGAAATAATTCACACCGACACCGCGTAGAGCTCGTATTCGTCGCGCACCAGCGCGATGTGGGCGCGCATCGCAGCGGACGCGCCGGCCTTGTCACCGCGCAGGATCGCGACCACCACGCGGTCGTGCTCGGCGTGCGATTTGGCCAGCCGCCCGAGATTGCGAAACTGCGCGCGGCGGAATGGCTGCACCCGCACCCTCGTCGCCAACGTCATTTCGGCGATATAGCCATTCTGCGAACCGGCATAGATCGCATTGTGAAAGCGCTCGTTGACTTCGTGAAAGCGATCCGGATTACCGGCATAGCTCAGCACCCGCAGTTCCTCGTGGATCGCCTCCAGCCGGTGGCGCTCCACCGGCTGCATCCGCTCCGCGGCAAGCCCGGCGCACAGGGCCTCCAGCTCCGCCATGGCTTCGAACATCCCGGTCAGCCGGTCGATCGAAGGCCGCGCCACCACCGCGCCGCGATGGGCCCGCGCATCCACCAGACCCGAGGCCGCGAGTTGGCGCAGTGCTTCGCGCACCGGCGTGCGCGATACATTGAAGCGTCGGGCGATGTCGGTCTCGTCGAGCGCCGCTCCTGGACGCAGCGCGCCGCGCACGATTTCATCGGCAAGTTGCAGCCGCAGTTCCTCCGCCCTGGTGATCTTGTCCCTGGGATAGGTTGATGCGCGATCCACGCGGCGCACCACCGCTTCGGCCTCGGCCGCCGGGCGCTCAGGACTGGCGGTCGGAATATCGTCAAGACTCATGCCTGCTGATCCCGCGGCTCGTCGATGATGCTGACATGGGCTGCGACGATTTTCCAACCTTCGGCAAAGCGCACCCAGGTCTGCATCTGGCGTCCGACTCGGCCGGGCGCGCTATCGCGATAGAACAGCGTCGAGGCCACCGCGGTATCGCGGCCATAGGTCGTGATCACCGTCCGCGCGGTGCGGCGTGACAGCCCGAGCGGCGAGCGCGCCGCGCGAAAGGCCGTGATCGCCTGATAGCCATAGAGATTTTCGCCGATGCCGTAGCGCAGCGTGCGCGGATCGGCGCGAAACAGCTCATCGAGCACGGTGACATCGTTGGACACCAGCGCCTGCTCGTAACGCGCGAATTGTCCGCTCACTTCGGCGAGCACGTCGGGCAGATCGACCTCCATCTCAGATCCCTTCCGGTCGCGGCGCGACCACCACGCCGGCGCGCTGCAGCGCATAAGCGACACGCAGCGCGATGTCTTCCCGCCACGGCGCCGCGATGATCTGGACACCGATCGGCATCGGCTCGAGCGGAACGGGGACGGCGACCACGGGAAGGCCGATGAAAGAAATCGGCTGGGTGTGGATACCGATATTGGCGCGCACCGGCAATTCGACGCCATCCAGCACGAAGGTGGCCTGCCCGAGTTTTGGTGCGACGCAGGGCGTCGCCGGAGCGATGATGACATCGACCGTTTCGAAGAGCGCCAGTACGCGGTCACGGTACCAGCGGCGGAATTTCTGCGCGCGGTCGACCAGCGGCGCCGGAATCATCGCGCCCGCCAGCAACCGATCGCGCACTGCCGGATCGAAATCAGCGGGCCGCTGCCGCAAGCGGTCGAGATGCAGCGAGGCACCTTCGGTCGTGGTGATAACGTAGGCGGCAGCGCGGGCGCGCGCGGCCTCGGGGATTTCGATTCTCCGCGGGGTGCCGAGCGCCTTGGCGATGCGGGCAATCGCCCCGGTGGCCTCGGGAAAAACGTTGTTCTGAAAATATCCGCCGGCCATCGCGATCCGCAAGCCGTCGATACCCTCGGCCAAAAGCGCGCTGACCGGCTCCACGGGCCGGGCCGTGGACGCGGCGTCCTCGACGTCCGGTCCCTGCATCGCGTCATAGGCCAGAGCCAGATCCTCGACGCAGCGCGCAAACGGACCGAGATGATCGAAGCTCGCCACGAATGGAAACGATCCGGCACGGGACAATCGGCCGTAGGTCGGCTTCAGTCCGAAGATTCCGCAGAACGATGATGGCACGCGGATCGAGCCATTGGTGTCGGACCCCAGCGCCAGCGGCACCAGGCAGCCGGCCACGGCACCACCGCAGCCGCCCGAGGAGCCGCCGGTCATCCGGGTGATGTCATGCGGGTTGCGCGACGGCCCATCATGCACGTTCTCGCCGGTGAAGTCGTAGGCGTATTCGCCCATGTTGAGGGCGCCGACCAGAACCGCGCCGGCCGCCTCCAGCCGCTCGATCAGGGCAGCATCGCGCGACGCTGGCGTCCGGTCGCGATTGATCTTTGATCCAGCGCGGGTCGGCAGGCCGCGCACATCGAACAAATTCTTGACCGCGAACGGCACGCCGGCGAGCGGCCCGGCAGGTTCTCCGGCCGCGACGGCGGCATCGATCGCACGCGCCTTAGCCCGCGCGCGCTCGGCGGTCACATCAGTGAAGGCGTTCAGCACGGGATCGTAGCGGGCGATCCGCGCCAGCGCCGTCTCCGTGATGTCCAGGGCGAGACGCTTCCGACCCTGGACGGCGCGGGCGATTTCCGAGGCGGACAGCCCGTCGGCACCTGCGATCATGGCGAGGTCAGGCTGTGAAGACACTGGCCGGCTCGGTCTCATCTGGCAACACGAATTCATCGACCAGCCGTGCCAGCCTCAGCGAGACCTCGAGATTGGCCTTGACCGCCGGCCTCCAGCCGTCATCGACCGGCAGGGACAAGGCTTTCGCTACGGCATCGATATAGTCATCAAGCGGATCAGCGGGCATCGTTCTCCAAGGGATAATCAAAAACTAGTGTGCTGCCAATGATGTTCTCGTGTCGATCTCGGCATTCAGTGAACCGGCAACGGCGGGTGCGGAATCGCCGTCAAGAGCTCCCTGGTATAGGCATCCTGCGGATCGCCCAGCACGCGCTCGGACGGACCCTGCTCCACGATGCGCCCGGTCCGCATCACGATGACACGGTCGCACAGCAACCGTACCACATTCAAATCATGCGACACGAATAAATAGCTCATCCCCATCGATTGTTTCAAATCCTGCAGCAGATTGAGCACCACCGCCTGCACCGAGACGTCGAGCGCCGCGGTCGGCTCATCGAGAATCACAAGCTTCGGGTGCAGCGCAATGGCACGCGCGATACCGACGCGAGCCTTCTGTCCGCCCGACAATTGATGCGGGAAGCGATCGAGCAGGTTGACCGGCAGGCCGACCATGCCGGCCAGTTCCTCGCAGCGGGCGCGCACCGCGTCGCGTCCCCTGAGATCGCCAAGTTGCCAAATAGGATCGGCGATCGCCCGCGCCGCGGTAAAGCGCGGATTGAGGCTGTCGGTCGGATCCTGAAATACCATCTGGATGCTCTTGCGCAGCGGCAGCCGCGCGAACGCATTCGGCGCAATACCGCCGATGTCGTCGCCGTCGAACATGATGCGACCCGAGGTCTGGCCCAACAGCCGCATCACCATCATCGATGTCGTGGATTTGCCGCAGCCGGATTCGCCGACCAGCCCGACGCTCTCGCCGCGCCCGACGTGGAAGCTGATGCCGTCGACGGCGCGGAATTTTTCGGGCTCGACCGAGGGCCCGCGGGAGAACAGTTTTGTCAGGGTCGCGGTGGCGCCCTGGCGCGGATATTCCTTGACGAGATTTTCGATCAGGAGGAGGGGCGTTGCTTCGACACTGGCCAAGGCCCCATCCGCGGTCTTCCCCTTCTCTCCGCTCATCGCACGGAGAGGGGCCTCCTCCGCGGGCAAGCGGGGAGAGGTTGTGGCTGGCACGATGGGAACGCCGGCTTCCTCTTCCGGCAAGAGATCACGCAAGGAGACGCCGAGCCGCGGCGTCGCGCGCATCAGCTTCTTGGTGTAGGCGTGCTGCGGGTTGGCGAAGATGTCGGCCGAAACCGCGGTTTCGACCACGCGGCCCTTCTCCATCACCACCACGCGATCGCAATAGGCTGCGGCGAGGCCAAGATCATGGGTGATCAGGATCGTCGACATGGACCGACGCTTGGTCAATTCGACGATCAGGTCCATCACCGCCTTTTGCGTGGTGACGTCGAGACCGGTGGTCGGTTCGTCCGCGATCAGAAGCTGCGGATTGCAGGCCAGCGCCAGCGCGATCACCACGCGCTGGCACATGCCGCCGGAAAGCTCGAACGGGTAGGCATGATAGCGCTCGCGGGGACGGGCGATCTTGACCTGCTCCAGCGCCTCGATCGCCTTCTCGCCGCGATCGCCGGCGGAAGACTGCACGTGCTGGCGCAGCACGTCCTCGATCTGGTCGCCGACCTTGCGGATCGGATTGAGCGCCGCGCGCGGGTTCTGGAAGATCATCGAGATTTCGCGGCCGCGCAGGTCGCGCATCTGGTCTTCGCTGGCCGTCCTGACGTTGATGCCGGAAAACATCACCGAGCCCTCGGCGATCTTGCCGGCGCGATCGAGAATCCGCATTACCGCGTAGGAAGTGACGGATTTGCCGGAGCCGGATTCGCCGACAATGCCCAGCGTCTCGCCCTTGGCCACCGCAATATTGACGTGCTGCACCGCCTTGACGATGCCGCGCCGGGTGGCGAACTCCACCGTGAGATCGCTGACATCGAGCAGCGGCTGCGCGGTCATGTGGCTATCTCCACGCAAAGCGGTGCGCCCCCTCGCCCCGCTCTTCGCGGGGAGAGGTGAAGAGAAGCGATCCGCTCTGCCAACTTGCCCATGCCTCACGTCCTTCGCTGCGGATCGACGATGTCGCGCAGGCCATCGCCGAGCAGGTTGAAGCAGAACACCGCGATCATCAGCGCAAGTCCCGGAAACAGCGCGATCCACCATTCGCCCGACACCATGAAGCCCGCGCCTTCCGCGACCATGATGCCCCACTCCGCGGTCGGTGGCCTCACCCCGAGCCCGATGAACGACAGTCCGGCGGCGTTGAGGATGGCGTAGCCCATGGTCAGCGACATCTGCACGATCATGATCGGCATGATGTTGGGCAGGATATGCACCAGCACGATCCGGAATTCGCCGTTGCCCGACAACCGCGCCGCTTGGACAAAACCGGCGTCGCGGCGCACGTTGGCCTCGGCGCGGGCAACCCGGGCATAGAGCGGGAAGTTGACGATCGCGGTCGCGATGATGATGTTCTGCACGGTGTTGCCGAGCGCGGCCACGATCCCCATCGCCAGCACGAACAAGGGGAAGGCCATGATGGTGTCGGCGATGCGCCCGACAATGCGGTCGGTCCAGCCGCCGAAATAGCCGGCGGCGATGCCGGCCAGCCCCCCCATCAGGAACACCAGCGCCACCGAGGCCACCGCGATGAAGGTGTCGAGCCTGGTTGCGACGATGACGCGGCTGAAGATATCGCGGCCGAGCTGGTCGGTGCCGAACCAATGCGCCGCAGACGGCGGCTTCAGCGCTGCCGCGGTATCGGACGCCAAGGGATCATGGGGAACGATGTACGGGCCGAACAGCGCCGCGAAGGCGATCACGATCAACAGGGCGAACGCGAACGCGGTGACGCGGTTTTCGCCGAGCACATAGCGGGTGTGCTCGAGGATCGCGGCCATTCCCGAGGTGCGCGCCGATGCGGCGGGTTCGACAGCGGGTGCGACGGTGCTCATGCTTGCAACCTCACCCTTCCAGCCTGACGCGTGGATCGATCACGCCATAGAGAATATCGATCGTCAGATTGAGCAGCACGTACATGACGGCCATGGTCAGCACGAAACCTTGCACCGGCGCAAAATCCGACGAGATCAAGGCTTCGACCGCGTAGGAGCCGATCCCGGGCCAGGCGAACACCTTTTCCACCAGCACGTTGGCGCCGAGCAGGAACGAGAACACCATGCTGAGCGTGGTGATGACCGGCAGCATGGCGTTGCGGAAGGCGTAGGTGACGATGACGGTGCCCGGCGACAGGCCGCTGGCGCGCGCGGTGCGCACGAAATCCGATGACAATACCGCCAGCATCGAAGCCCGCGTCATCCGCGCGATCGGCGCCAGCGAAAAGATCGCCAGCGTGACCGCCGGCAGGATCAACTGGCTCAATGCGGAACGGAAGGTCTCGAAGTCGCCCGCGATCAGCGCGTCGATCAGATAGAAGCCGGTCACCGTCGGCGGCGCGCTGTAGAACACATCCAGCCGTCCAAGCGGCGCCGGCGACCATCCGAGCCTGAAATAGAAGATATAGACCAGCACCAATCCGGTGAAGAACACCGGCAGCGAGACGCCCGCCGTCGTCGTCACCCGGCAGAGATGGTCGATCCACGAGCCCGGACGGGTAGCGGCGAGCACCCCGAGCGGCAGCGCGATCACAATGGACACCACAAGGCCGAGCAGGGTCAGCTCCGCCGAGGCCGGCAGCCGATTGCGGATTTCGGTGGCGACCGGCTGGCCGGTGGTCAGCGAATTGCCGAAATCGCCATGCGCGAGGTCGATGGTGTAGCGGAAGAACTGCTCGATCAGCGGCTTGTCGAGGCCGAGCTTCTTGCGGATCTGCTCGACCGCTTCCTTGTTCGCCGCGGGCCCTGCGAAATAAGCCGCGGGATCGCCGGGCAGCGCGCGGGTCAGGAGGAAGGTCACGATCACGACCCCGATCAGGCTCGGGATCGCGAACAACAGCCGCTTGCCGATCAGGGTCAGCATGGCGGCGCGCCCGCGAGTTGCGCGTGTAAGCAGGCGAATAGCGTGTAGCGGATAGCGAATAGAAGATGGCGGCTGCTTTCCTGCACTGTTCGCTACTCCCTATTCGCTATTCGCCCGCTCAGGCTTTCACCAGCGCGCGGTAATCGAGCCGGCGGTGGAACCAGTATTGATAGCCGGAAACGTTCTTTTGCATCGCGACGTTGACATAGGGCTGATACAGCGGGATCCGCGGAATGTCCTTGAAGGCGAGATCGACGAAGCCCTTGACGTCGGTGTCGTAAGTCGCGGTGTTGCCGACGGCGGCGGCATCAACGGCGCCATGAATCAGATCGTCCATGGCCTTCGACTGGTAGCTCATGGTGTTGAAGATCGAATTCTTGCCGTCGTAACACCAGATGAAGAAGTATTCGGGATAGTCGAGCCAGCCGGAGAACACGTTGGTATAAAGCGGCAGCACCTTCTTGTTGAGCTCGGTGCGCCAGTTGGCGCCCGGAATCTTGTTGATGGTGGTCTTGACGCCGATTTGCGCGAGGCTCTCCTGCACCAGCACGCAGAGCGGTTCGTTGACGCCGGCAAAACCGAGATCGAACGACAGCGTGGTCTCGAAGCCGTTGGGATAGCCGGCCTCCGCCATCAAGGCCTTGGCCTTGTCGATATCCGTTGCAAATTTCGTCGGCTGCGGCCACGCCACCTCGGTCGGCTGGTTGGCGGCTGCGCCGAACATCGGCTTGGCGAGCCCGAACAGCACCGCGTCCATGATCTTCTGGTAAGGCACCGCGTAGGCTACGGCCTGCCGGACCTTGAGGTTGTCGAACGGCGGCTTGGTCACGTTCATGCCGAGGTACTGGATGCCGTTGGAATAGGGCACCGAGACGATGTTGAGCTTGCCGTCGCTTTTCAGCTCGACGAAATCCTTGTTCGGCAGATCATAGGAGATGTCGGCATCGCCGCGCTCCAACAGCGCGCGGCGGTTTCCGGCCTGCGGCACCATGCGCCAGATCACGCGCTTGACCTTAGGCATGGGACCACCGACCCAGCTGTCATTGCGCTCCATCACGACTTCGGTGCCGGCGGTCCATTTCGTCACTTTGTAGGCGCCTGAACCCGCGGTCTGCTGTTTGGTATACTCCAGGCCCCAGGGGTCCTTCTCGCTGGCGTTCTTCTTCACCAGTTCGGAATTGACGACGCAGGGCACGATCACGGCGAGATCGGGAATGGTCAGGCGGTCTTTCTTGGCAAAATCGATCCGCACCGTGTTGTCGTCGACCACGACGAACTGCTCCGGCTTGGTCAGCGAACCGGCGCCCATCTGGAAGGTGGGGAAACCGCCGACGCTGACCGCGCGATCGAGCGACCACTTGACGTCCTTGGCCGTGACCTGCGCGCCGTCGTGAAACTTGGCATTCTTCTTCAGTTTGAAGGTGACCGACATGTCGCCGACATTCATGTCTTCGGCGAGCTCAGGCTTGATCTTGTCGCGGTCGTAATAAGGCACGCCGCCGGGGCCGCTCTTCATCTCGTGGCTGATCAGGCGATCGTAGCAATTCCACGAAACCTCATAGCCGGGAACGTTGGTGCCGATGCCGTGGATGTCGAGATTATTGGGGCCGCTTTCCGAGACGATCAGCAGGGTCTCGGAGCGGGCGTCGGCCTTCGCGGGAGACCAGATCGCAGGTGCCGGCACCATGGCGCCAGCCGCGATCCCGGAAACAGATTTGAGAAAATCGCGGCGTTTCATCGAAAAGCTCCAACGCACGGGGGATCGGCTAGGGAGCAATTCGCAAGGTTCGTGCCAATCCCCTTGGTTTCACCCCCCGCAGGCTAAATGTATGATCTGGCATCCGAATATTCAGTTTTGCCGGAGCAGCGCGAACTCTCCGCCGGGCGGCGGCGTTGCATACAAAGAAATGCCGCTGCCTATTATGAGTGCAGATATCCATCGCGCTGATATCTTGGGCCATGGGCGCGGACGATCGGGTAACCACTTCGCTCGCTCGGCGCGATTTGAGGAACGATCAGCCACGCGACCGCGGCAATCCCGGCGAAAGCTTAGGGCGAGTGTTGGTGGCGCCCGCCTCGCGATCGATTTGGCGAAGGCTGACGAACAGCGCCCACGCCTTCGGAAAATCCTTGCTGTCGGGCTCGACGGTCAGCAGCGTCCTGAGCGCTTCTTCAATCTCGGTGGTTCGCGGTTGAGACGACGATCGTCCGGCCTTGAAGCGGTTCCAGCGCTCCTCGACAGTGGCCGCCATGGCAATGGCCTGTTCGGGGGTGCGCTTGCGGACCGGCCTAGCAAGCGGGTCGCCGGGTGGAAATCTCGGCCACCCGGCGGGCGGATGATCGCCGCGCCACTCGCGCTCGTTCGTCAGGTCGGCCGTGAACGAACTATCGGCCCGCGATGGCTTAACGGTTGACGGCGTCGTCGGGGTATCGGAGGTGCCCGCCTGCGCCAGCGTATTGACGGCCTGAAACTGGCCCAGACCGGTCTGAAGATCCTTCGCCGCAGCCCCCCCGGAGCTCCGAAACTGGCTCAGGCCGGTCTGCAAATCCTTCGCTGCAGCCGCCGTGTTCGAGGGCTTCGATGCGAGCAACGAACCGAG
>Ga0182012_10000496_pt1 | contig 43873 bp, 36 predicted proteins | sample 612S2SmetaG_FD_120486 | JGI IMG/M metagenome (GOLD analysis project Ga0182012, IMG submission 120486) | Permafrost microbial communities from Stordalen Mire, Sweden - 612S2S metaG | ecosystem: Environmental > Terrestrial > Soil > Wetlands > Permafrost | place: Sweden: Stordalen | collected... | reverse complement strand
CCTGCTCCTCGAAGGTCGGGGCATCGCGATGGATGGGGTAATGCTTCTTGGCGTTGACCGGGCCGCGCTCGTCGATCGGATCGCCGACGACGTTCAGGATGCGGCCGAGCGTTTCGGGGCCGACCGGCACCTCGATCGGCGCGCCGGTGTCCTTGACCTCCTGGCTGCGCACCAGGCCGTCGGTGGTGTCCATGGCGATGCAGCGCACGGTGCGCTCGCCCAGTTCCTGCGCCACTTCCAGCACCAGCTTGCGGTCGCCGATGTGCGTGGTCAGCGCGTTCAGAATGTAGGGCAGTTCGCCATCAAACTGCACGTCCACCACGGCGCCCAGGACCTGAGTCACGCGCCCGACGATGTTGCTTGCCATTAGCTCTTATCCTCTCCTCGGGATGATCTCAGACGGCTTCCGCGCCGGAGATGATCTCGATCAGCTCCTTGGTGATGTTGGCCTGGCGCGCGCGGTTGTAGTTCAGCGACAGGCGCTTGATCATGTCGCCCGCGTTGCGCGTGGCGCTGTCCATCGCGGTCATGCGTGCGCCCTGCTCGCCGGCACCGCTTTCCAGCAGGGCACGGTAAATCTGCACCGACAGCACCTGCGGCAGCAGCCGAGCCAGGATGGTCTCTTCGTCGGGCTCACATTCGTAGGTGGCGCCGCCCAGGTCATCGACCTCGCCTTCCGGCGGGGGCACCGGAATAAGCTGCTGCTCGGTGACGATCTGGGTGATCACCGACCTGAAGCGGTTATAGACGATCGTGCAATAGTCGATCTCGCCGGCAATCAGCAATTGCGTCACGCGGTGGCTGATGGTCTCGGCGTCGCCGAAATCGACCCGCCGCTTGCCGGCGAAGCTGATCGGGTCGGGCAGCAGGCGCGACGACAGCTCGCGCCGCAGGTATTCGCGGCCCTTGCGCCCGACGGTGAGAATTTTCACCGTCTTGCCCTCGGCCTCCAGCTTGCGCGTCAGGGTGCGGGTGGCACGGCCGATGTTCGAATTGAACGCGCCGGCAAGGCCGCGGTCGCCCGTGACCGCGACCAGCAGGTGAACATTGTCCTTGCCGGTACCGGCAAGCAGACGCGGCGCCGTCCCCGGGTCGGTCAACGAGGCGGCGAGCGCGCTGAGCATGCGCGCCATCCGCTCGGCATAGGGCCGCGCCGCTTCGGCCTGGGCCTGAGCGCGGCGCAGCTTCGATGCCGCCACCATCTTCATGGCGGAGGTGATCTTCTGCGTGGATTTCACGCTGTTGATGCGCGTACGAAGCGCCTTCAGGCTGGGCATCGGCGGTTACCTCGCTTCTGCAGCCTCAGGTGAAGTTCTTGGTGAAATTGTCGAGGAAGCCGACGAGCTTTTTCTCGGTGTCCTGCTTGATCTCGAGGTCGGTCCGGATTGCCGTCAGGATGCCGGGCTCGCGCGCCTTCAGTTCCGACAGGTACTGCGTCTCGAACGCCGTGACGCGACCGACATCAACCTTGTCGAGATAGCCGCGCACGCCGGCGAAGATCGCCACCACCTGCTCCTCGATCGGCAACGGCCGATACTGCGGCTGCTTCAGCAGCTCGGTCAGCCGCGAGCCGCGTGCGAGCAGCGCCTGGGTCGAAGCATCGAGGTCGGAGGAGAACTGCGAGAACGCCGCCATTTCGCGGTACTGGGCAAGTTCCAGCTTGATGCGTCCGGCAACCTGCTTCATCGCCTTGACCTGCGCGGCGGAACCGACCCGGGAAACCGACAGGCCGACATTCACCGCGGGGCGGATGCCGCGGAAGAACAGCTCGGTCTCCAGGAAGATCTGGCCGTCGGTGATGGAGATGACGTTGGTCGGGATGTAGGCGGACACGTCGCCGGCCTGCGTCTCGATGACAGGAAGCGCGGTCAGGCTGCCGGCGCCGTGTGCGTCGTTCATCTTCGCCGCGCGCTCCAGCAGGCGCGAGTGGAGATAGAACACGTCGCCCGGATACGCCTCGCGGCCCGGCGGGCGGCGCAGCAGCAGCGACATCTGGCGATAGGCGACGGCCTGCTTGGACAGATCGTCGTAGAAGATCACCGCATGGCGGCCATTGTCGCGGAAGAACTCGCCCATGGTGCAGCCGGTGTACGGCGCCAGGAACTGCATCGGCGCGGGATCGGACGCGGTGGCGGCGACCACGATCGAGTATTCCAGCGCGCCGTTTTCCTCCAGCGTGCGGACGAGCTGCGCCACGGTCGAGCGCTTCTGCCCGATCGCGACGTAGATGCAGTAGAGCTTCTTCTTCTCGTCGCTGCCGACGTTGATCGACTTCTGGTTGATGATCGTGTCGATGATCACCGCGGTCTTGCCGGTCTGGCGATCGCCGATGATCAGCTCGCGCTGGCCGCGGCCGATCGGGATCAGCGCGTCGATCGCCTTCAGGCCGGTCTGCATCGGCTCGTGCACCGACTTGCGCGGAATGATGCCGGGCGCCTTCACCTCGACGCGGCTGCGCGTGACGTTGGTCAGCGGCCCCTTGCCGTCGATCGGGTTGCCGAGCCCGTCCACCACGCGGCCAAGCAGGCCGTCGCCGACCGGCACGTCCACGATGGAGCCGGTGCGCGCGACGGTGTCGCCTTCGCGGATTTGCCGGTCATCGCCGAAGATGACGATGCCGACGTTGTCGGTTTCCAGGTTCAGCGCCATGCCGCGAACCCCGGCGCCGGGGAACTCGACCATCTCGCCGGCCATCACGTTCTGCAGGCCGAAGGCGCGGGCGATGCCGTCACCGACCGACAGCACCTGGCCGGTCTCGGCAATGTTGGCCTCGGTATCGAACGCGGCGATCTGCTTCTTCAAGATCTCCGAGATCTCGGCGGGGCGGATCTCCATATCAGGCGGCTCCCTTCATGGCGTACTGCAGGCGCTGCAGCCGGGACTTCAAACTGGTGTCGTACAGGCGCGCGCCGACGCGGACCACAAGGCCGCCGAGCAGCTCGGGCTGCAAACTCTCATGGATATTCACGTTGCCGAACCCGGCCTCGATCAGGCGGGCGCGGAGCTGCTGGCGCTGGACGTCGTTCAGCGGGTGGGCGGAAGCGACATGCGCAGTGATGATCCCGCGGCGCTCCGCCACCAGGGCAGCGAACGCCTGCACGATCTGGCGCAGGTGGTTGAGGCGGCGGTTGTTCGCCACGACGCCGACGAAGTCGCGGACCAGCTTGCCAAAGCCTTCCTGCTCCAGGACGGCAAGAGCGGCCTGGCGCGCCTGGTTGACATCGATCAGGGGGGAGCCGAGCAGGCGGCGGAAATCCGCGCTGGCGTCGATCAGCCGCCGGAGACCGTCCATATCGGCCACCACCGCGTCGAGCGCGTTGTTGTCCTCGGCCAACGCATACAAGGCGGCCGCATAGCGATCGACGAGGCCGCCGCCGGACGCGATCGTCGTGCTGGTAGTCGCTGTCCCACTGGGGGCCACGATCGTTCTTCCATATATCTGAGGCCGCGCACGAGCGCGGGCGTGAGCCAAACCGGCAGCCCTGACCGGCGGGGGCCTCTAGCATGGGGTGTGGGGCGGCGCAACACGCCGACGCGAGGACATGGCGCTTTCGTCGGGGCGTTGTGCGCCCAAGGGACGGTCCGGGGGAGACGCCCGAGGGCACGGCCCAAGGATCCGGAGCGGATCAGGACCAGCGGGCGAGCAGCCAGATCCACCCCGCGGCGAGCGCGACGGAGGCGAGCGTCACCGGAACGCCCGCACGCGAGAACTCCCAGAACGAAATGGCGATGCCGCGCCTGCGCGCCTCCTCCACCACGATGATTCCCGCCAGGCTGCCGAAGACGATCAGGTTGCTCGAAAATCCGGTGCCCAGTGCCAGGGCGGCCGCCGCGAGATCGGGGTGGTGCCCGGCCGTATACGGCACGAGCAGCATGGCCGCCGGATTGTTGCCGACAACGTTGCTGAGCACCGAGGTGGTGAAAAACAGGACCAGGGGCTGCTGCAGATCGAGGCCGGCGTGGCGCAGGTCCGCCAGAATCTGCATGGGCAGCCCGGTGCGCGCGAAGGCGGCGTTGACCACGAAAAGCCCGATGAGCAGCAGCATCAGGTCGCCATCGACGTGCTTCAGCATGTCGCCGGAAGCGATCTTCCGTTTCATCAGCAGAACACCCGCTGCCCCCAGGGCGATCACAGGGCGATCAGCGGGCGCGGCCAGTCCGTGAAGACGAACGCCAGCACCACGGCGAGTGTCACCACGGCGGCCTTGGCGGTCTCGATCCGATTGAGCACCACCGCTTCCGGTGGAACGCGGGCCGCCAGCCCCGGCAACTCCCACCGATGGCGATAGACGATGGCGATGGCTGCCCACACGAGCGGCAGCGACAGCAACGACGGGAGCAGCGCCGCCCTGACGAACGCGGTGAAGCTCAGCCCCAGCCCCTGGGCGATGATCATGTTCTGCGGGCTGCCGATCAGCGTCCCGACCGACCCGGTGTTGGAGGCGAAGCAGAAGCCGAGCAGGAACGGCACCGGATTGAGGCCACGGGCGAGGGTGACCGCCACCAGCAGCGGCACCATGGCAAGGACGACCACGTCGTTGGTCAACAGGGCCGAAAGCAGCGCCGACACGCCGATGAACACCGCCAGCAGCGTCTTCGGCCCGACCAGCAGGCTGGCCATCCGTGACGCCGCCCAGCCGTAAAAGCCCGAAACGATGAATGCCGACGACACGATCATCAGGCCGAACAGCAGCGCCATCGTCACAACGCTCACCGATGCCCAGGCGTCCTGGATGCTGATCCGCCCGCTCACCGTCATTGCAATCGCGCCAAGCAGCGCGGCGCCGGTGCGATCGACGCGGAGGCCCGGTATCTTGCCGAGCGCGATGGCCGCATAGGTCAGCGCGAAGATGGCGACGGTGACGTCCATTTTTGCATTCTCCGCGCTGCGGCGGCGCGACCTCTCTTCGTGCCTCCATTCCCGGTTGAGGTTTGCGCGCTGACGGCCAGCGCATGCGGCGACGCGCTTTGCCCTCGCTTCCCCAGTGGTAACGTTGTCCGTCGCGACTTAGCAAGCTCGAACGAAGGACCTGAAAACAACCATGTCACCCCTTGGCCTGCGTCTGACGCCGAACGGGCATCTTGTGGTTGAAGCAGCCGCCGACGCGCTGCCGATGGACCAGCCGGCGACGGCGCGCATCGGCAAGGCGTTCGCCCAGGGGACGGGACACGGGCTGCTGCAGCTTGGCGCGGGCGAGGTCGGACGGGTGCTGCCGCCCGCATTCGGCTGGTGGCGCGAGTTTGCGGCGCGTTATGTGGCGTCCGTCTGCCTCCAATCGTCCGGCGCCGATGGCGGCCCGTCGGTTGTGCCGGATGTGGCGCCGCCGTCGGAGGGAGAACTCGCCGCGCTGGTGCTGACCGCGCCCATGATGGCGGGGGCGGAATACCTGACTCCGGATGTTCTCCGGGCGGCGTGGACCGAGTTGGGCGCGGCGCTGTCAGCTTCGCTGACCGCGGCCAGGACGGATTTGCAGAGCTTTCTGAAGGAGCTGAACCCGGCCTGGAACCTGGTCGGACGGGTGCATTTTAACCTGGCGGAAAATCGCAAGGATCCGTCGCTGCCGTTCGCCTTCATGGCGACCTATACCACCCAGCTTTCGGCGCAGGCGACAGCCCGGCACCTGCCGCTCGGCCAGGCTTTGCGCGAATACGCCGGCGCGACGAACAAAGAAAAGCTGCTGTCGCTCCTCGTGCCGGTGCAACGCGCTGCCGAGCAGTGCGCCTGGCTCAAGCCGCTGGTTGACCGAGGCGAGATCTTTCACCCCCTGCGCTGGAGCCCCCACGAAGCCTCCTGGCTGCTATCCAGCGTACCGGAACTGGAAAGTGCCGGTGTTGTCGTCCGCATGCCGGCCTCGTGGCGCGCCAACCGCCCGCCCCGGCCGCAAGTCACCGCGACGGTCGGGGCGCGCGCGCCATCCGCGCTCGGCCTGGACGGGTTGCTCGATTTCCGCATGGAACTGTCGCTGGACGGCGAGCCACTGACCGACACGGAATTTCAAACGCTGCTCGCCGGCACGGACGCGCTGGTGATGTTGCGCGGACAATGGGTGGAAGTTGACCGCGAGCGGCTGGAACGCGCGATGCAGCAGTTCCGGGAGGCCGAGGCGTTGGCGGCCCAGAACGGGCTGACCTTCGCCGAGGCCATGCGGATGCTGGCGGGCGCAGCGGTCACGACCAAAGACGGGGACGCGGCGGCGGCCGATTGGTCTCGCGTGACGGCCGGCCCCTGGCTGGCGGAGACTCTCAAGGCACTGCGCTCGCCGGATGGTGCCGGCGTCGATCCAGGGCCGCTGTTGAACGGGACGTTGCGGCCCTATCAGAAGGTGGGCACGCAATGGATGCACCTGCTGTCCGGGCTCGGGCTCGGCGCCTGTCTTGCCGACGACATGGGGCTTGGAAAGACGATCCAGGTCTTGTCGCTGCTGCTGGTGCAACGGCAAAGGAGCGCGCCGCAGCCCAGCCTGCTGGTGGCGCCGGCGTCCCTGCTCGCCAACTGGGTCGCGGAAATCGAGCGGTTCGCCCCCGGCCTGAAGGCGAAGATCGTCCATGCCTCAGCCATGACGGCGGACGAACTGAAGCAGTTCACGCCGGAGCACGCGGCGGGGCTTGATCTGGCGATCACCAGCTATGGCTCCTTGCTGCGGATTCCGGCGCTGGCGGCGACTGCCTGGCGCTTTGCCATTCTGGACGAGGCGCAGGCGATCAAGAATCCAAACGCAAAGCAGACCAAAGCCGCCAAGGCGCTGAAAGCCCGGGCGCGAATCGCCCTGACCGGAACGCCGGTCGAGAATCACCTGGGCGATTTATGGTCGATCTTCGACTTCATCAATCCGGGACTGCTGGGGACCGCCAAGCAGTTCACCAGCTACACGAAAGGCCTGGCCGACCGACCGCACAACCCCTACGGCCCGCTGCGCGAGTTGGTACGCCCCTACATCCTGCGGCGCATGAAGACCGACAAGACCATCATCGCCGACCTGCCCGACAAGACCGAGCTCAAGGCGTACTGCAATCTAACCCGACAGCAGGCTGCGCTGTATGAGCAGGCCGTTCAGGAACTGGAAAAGAACCTGCAAGAAGCCGAGGGCATTCAGCGCAAGGGCATGGTTCTGGCGCTGCTGATGCGGCTCAAGCAGATCTGCAACCATCCCTCGCAGTGGCTGAACGACAAGGCCTGGGCCGAGGAAGACAGCGGCAAATGGGCGCGCCTGCGCGAGATTGCCGAAGTGGTGGCGGCGCGGCAGGAGAAGATGCTGGTGTTCACCCAGTTCCGCGAAATAACAGCGCCGCTGGCCTCGTTTCTGGGTGGAGTCTTTGGGCGCCCGGGGCTTGTTCTGCACGGTGGAACGGAGGTCAAGAACCGCAAGACCGCTGTACAAAGATTCCAGGACGACGAGACTGTTCCATTTTTCGTCCTGTCGTTGAAAGCGAGCGGTTCGGGATTGACTCTGACAGCGGCGTCCCACGTTGTTCATTTCGATCGCTGGTGGAATCCGGCGGTGGAAAATCAGGCCACCGACCGCGCTTTTCGGATCGGACAAAAGAAGAACGTTCTGGTGCACAAATTCGTTTGTCGCGGCACGGTCGAGGAGAAAATTGACCACTTGATCGAATCGAAGCGAGGGTTGTCTAATGAACTGCTGGCAGGTGCCGGTGAGATCAACCTGGTCGAACTGAACGACAATGAGCTTCTGCAACTGGTCGCCCTCGATCTGAACGCCGCGATGAAGGACTGAGGCCTATGTCACGCTATTACGGAGGATGGGCTCCCTACGTTCCGGTGGAACAGCGTCGCCGCGCCGCCGCGCGCGAGGTGGCGAAGATGCAGAAGAACGGCCGGACCGTTTCTCCCGTGCACATCGAGGGACGTGCGATCGCGACGACATTCTGGGGCAAGGCGTGGTGCGAGAACCTGGAAAGTTATCGCGACTACGAAAACCGCCTGCCGCGTGGCAGAACTTATGTGCGCAATGGCTCGGTGATCGATCTGCAGATCGCGCCGCGCGAAGTCACGGCGATGGTAAGCGGATCGTCGATCTACAGCGTTTCGATCGGCATCGGCGTGTTGCCGACGACGCATTGGCAGTCCATCTGCGCCGATTGCTCCGGCGGGATCGATTCCCTGGTGGAGCTGTTGCAGGGCCGTCTTTCCAAAGGCGTCATGGAACGGCTCTGCCGCCAGGCGAGCGGATTGTTTCCGAAGCCATCGGAGATCCGCTTTTCCTGCAGTTGCCCCGACCACGCAACGATGTGCAAGCACGTGGCAGCGACACTGTATGGCGTCGGTGCCCGGCTCGACAAAGCGCCGGAACTGCTGTTCCGCCTTCGCGCCGTGGACGAGACAGACCTGGTGGCCAATCTCGGTAAGGTGCTGCCGGTGTCCAGACAGGCTCCCGGCGCCAACGTTCTGGAGTCGGACGACCTGTCGAGCATCTTCGGTCTGGATATGGCGGGCGCTGACCGTCCGATCGAGGCGGTTGGCGCCATACAGGCGGCCAAGTCACCCCCTGCCAAGCCTTCGGATGCCCGCCGCAAGCCCTCGGCAAAAGAAGGTGCGGCTTCCGCCAAGTCGAAGGGGCCAGCCCGCGGCAAGCCGGCCGCCAAAAGCTCGGCCGCCAAGCAGGGCGCCGGGCGCGAGGGTTCAAAGGCTGGGCAGACCGCGACCCCCGCCCGGCAACCGGCCACGCAGCCGATTGGCGGTGAGGGCCGCCCGGCCATGCGTGCGGCCGCCGCCCCGGTGCAGAAGACCGTCGCGAGAAAGAGCACAGCAGCCAAGGCCGCCGACACCAAGCCGGCCAGCGCGATGACCCGGGCCACGAAGGCAACGGTCAAACCGGGCCCGTCGGCACCCTCCCCTGTGACGACGGCCCCGAAGGCGACAGAGCCGGAGCCGACCAGGGCGCCCAGCGCAGTCACAACCGCCGCGAAGGCGAAACCGCCGGAGCCGGTGAAATGGTGGCTGCCAGGCTACGGTGCGAAGGCCTCCAAGCATTGAGGTGATTTGGCAGAGCGCCGGGAAGTACACTGGGCGCGGCCAACGCACCAGGAGAGTCGTTGACCGCCGGCATGCTCGCACCTGGGTGGTCGCAACGCCACCTCTGGAACAGGATGCCGGCCTGAAGCTGGCGTTCTGTTGGTGCTCCGGGAAGGAAGCTGGCGCAATGTCCCTGATCCGCCTGTTGCTCAATGTCCTGTGGATTCTGACCGGCGGTCTCTGGATGGCCGTGGCCTGGGTCGTTGCCGCGATTATCCTCGCCATCACGATCATCGGTCTGCCCTGGAGCCGGGCCGCATTGAATATCGCTGGCTACACGCTGCTTCCGTTCGGACAACGCGTGGTCCTCCGCTCGGACTACACCGGCCGGCACGACCTTGGCACCGGGCCGCTTGGCTTCGTCGGCAACCTGCTTTGGCTTGTCGTTGCCGGATGGTGGCTCGCGCTGGGGCACCTTCTGACGGCGGTGGCCCTGGCCATAACGATTATCGGCATCCCGTTCGCCTGGGCGCACATCAAGCTGGCTGGCCTTGCACTCTGGCCGATCGGGCGAGCGATCGTGCCATCGGATGTTCCCCCGTGGCGGGATGGTCCTTACCAGTCGTATCGCTGACGCCTGCCGCCGCCCTCGTCGAGGTGCTCGCGCGCACCGAGCCGGGCGAAACCGGTTCAACGATTCCTTCATGAAGGCCTGGTGGGATGTGCCTTCGGCGGCAATAAGGCGTGTCCATGGTAGACGTTGATCCGGCGGAAGCCTCCTGAAAGCGTGAAAGCGGCAACGGCCTTGGTGCTCTTTGTCGCGGGGTGCCTTGCCGCGGGTTGTGTGCGCACGAGCTTGCGCACGCAGTGCCTCGTCGGCATCGAGCCCGTTCAGCGTGGCGATCCAGGCCTGGCCGATCCAACCCCGCGTCTGCTCGCCGATCTGGCGGCGCTGCCGAACCTGATGGTGGTAGACCTGGGGTCGCCACGAAATGCCCATGATTTCAACAGTCTTTCGGCGAACAAAATCCGCCTGTTCTCCGGGCTGGAGGCCGGAGCGTTCTGCCTGCGATCGAGCTACGGCGTCTTCTGGGCGGGACAGCTTCGGTATTCCTCCGGGCTGGTCATTCCGAGGCAACAGGTAACAACTGATCCCGCCTGCATCGATCAGTTCGCCACGCGGCTGTATGGAGACCTTGTTCGGCAGGGCCTGTGACGCGGGCTCAACAACGCAAAGCCACAGCGTCCCTGGCCGCCAGCCGTCCGGACAAAGCACTGACCGCCTGGGCGGTCGCAGCCGGCGGCACAACCCGAAGCGCCTTCTCCAGGCGGCGGAAGGATCGCTTGGCCGCTTCGCCGGTCGCCGGTTTCAAAATCCATCGCACCAAGGTCGTCAGGTCGGGATAGACTTGTTCAGCCGCGATCGACGAGATTTGCTTCTATGCGGCGTTCGGCTCATGGGCCGGACGCAACCACACATCACGAGGCCCGCCTGATGTCCTTGATCCAAGCCCGACTTGCCGACCGGATCGCCACGATCGCGTTCGACCATAACGCCAAACGCAACGCGCTGAGCGCCGAACTGATCGCCGAGGTGCTTGCGGCGCTCGACCGCTTCAAGACCGAGGGCGCGCGGGTTCTGGTGCTGCGCGCCGCGACCAGCGGCAAGGTCTGGTCGGCGGGTCACGACATCGATGAGCTGCCGAAGGCCGGGATCGACCCGCTGCCCTATAGCGATCCGCTGGAGCAGTTGCTCCGCGCCGTGAAAGCGTTCCCGTCTCCCGTGATCGCCATGGTGCATGGCTCGGTCTGGGGCGGCGCCTGTGACCTGATCATGGCGTGCGATCTGGTGGTCGGCGACGAAACCTGCACCTTCGCCGTCACGCCGGCCAAGCTCGGCGTCCCCTACAACGCCGTCGGCTTGCTGAATTTCATGAGCCGGCTGCCGCTGAACGTGGTGAAGGAGATGTTCTTCACCGCCGAGCCTATCGCCGCCGACCGCGCCGAACGCGTGGGGATCGTCAATGCCATCGTCCCGGCGGCGTATCTGGAGGCCCGGACATATGCGATGGCAGCCCTCATCGCCACGCGGTCGCCGGCGGCCATCGCCGCGTCCAAGGAGACCATCCGCATCCTGAGCGAGGATGCCGCCATCAATCCATCCACCTTCGAATATATTCAAGGATTGCGGCGAGACGTGTATTTCGGTCCCGATTACAAGGAAGGCATCAGCGCATTCGTGGAGAAACGGCCCGTCGCGTTTTGATTCCCAGTAATCGTAGCGACACTGGAGGGGGGTCTGAGATGATCGAAAAAGCGTTCACGCTGGGGACTGAATTCCCCAGCATCGATTATTCGGCCTGGCGCGCGGCGGTCGAACAGGAGGTCAAGGCGCCGTTCGAGAAGCGCATGGTCTCGGCGACCTATGAGGGTTTCGCGCTGCAGCCGCTTTACACCGAGGAACTGTTCCCGACTGGCGGCGATCCCTCGGGCTTTCCGGGGTCTCCGCCGTTCACGCGCGGATCGAGCCCGCTGGGCGCCACCATCGCGGGCTGGGACATCCGGCAGGAGCACGCCGATCCCGACCCGGCAGCGGCGAACACGCAGATCCTCGACGACCTTGCCAATGGCGTCACGTCCCTGGTCTTGCGGTTTGACGCGGCTGCCTGCGCCGGCCTGGATGCGGATGATCCCCGCGCGGCGGAACTCACCGGGCGCGGCGGGATGATGGTCTCCACCGCGTCCGATCTGCAGCGCGCGCTCGACCAGGTGCGACTGGACCACGCCGGCGTCTGGCTCGATGCCGGCGGCGCGTTTCTTCCGGCCGCCGCGCTGCATGTGACGGCCGCCCGTCAGGCCGGGGTTGAGCCCGCCCGGCTGCTCGGATCGTTCGACGCCGATCCGCTGGGGACGCTGGTGCGGGAGGGTTCACTCCCGGTTCCACTGGATGTGGCCTTGCGGCAGATGGCGGACCTGGCCTGTTGGACGGCGGCGAACGCGCCGCGGATGACCTCGGTCCGGGTGTGCACGCAGCCCTATCACGATGCGGGAGCAACCTCCGCGCAGGACCTCGCCTTTCTGCTGGCAACCGGCGTCGAATACCTGCGAAGATTGACCGATGCGGGGCTCGCCATCGACCAGGCCGCGCAGCAGATCGGCTTCAGCATCAGCCTGGGATGCCGGTTCTATCAGGCGATCGCCAAGATCCGCGCCGCCCGGCTGCTCTGGGCGCAGGTGGTTAAAGCCTGCGGTGGCAGCGACGCGGCGCGCAAGGCCCGGCTGCGAACCACGACGGGGCGCCGCGTGATCACCGCGCGCAACCCGATGCTCACCATTCTGCGCAACACCGCGGCGGCTTATGCCGGAGCGATCGGCGGGGCCGACGCAATCACAACCGTGCCGATCGACGCCCCGGATGTCCTGAGCGCCGAGCTGAGCCGTCGCAACGCCCGCAACACGCAGTTGATCCTGGCCGAGGAATGCCACCTGAACCACGTCATCGATCCGGCGGGAGGCTCCTGGTACATCGAGTGGTACACACAGCAGCTCGCGGAGCAGGCGTGGGCGCTGTTCCAGGACATCGAAGCCGAGGGCGGCATGATCGCAGCCGTGACCAGCGGCTGGGTGGCGCAGCATATCGACGCTGTCGAAGCGAAGCGGGAGCATGACATCGCAACCCGCAAGCTCGCCATCACCGGGATCAGCGAACACGCAAGCTTCAGTGCGGGCACGACCGTTCGCGAGCCGGCCGTCGACTCTGCTGCGCAACGAGCGGCTTCGATCGAGCGGCTTGTGGCCTGGCGCCAGGCGCATGCGCCCGAGGCCGCACTCGGCCGGTTGGCGGACGCGTCGGTGGCGCTGGGACTCCCGGCGGTGGGACTCCCGACAGGGGGCCAACCGGCCGGCGGATTGACGGGGCTGGCATTGGCGGCGGCCGAAGCAGGCTGCACGATCGGCGCGGTCGCCGCGGCGCTGGTTCCCGCTGCGACCGAGCCTGCCCGCATCACGCCGCTCGCGGCACACCCGTTCGACGAGGGCTACGAGCATCTGCGTGATGCCGCCGATGTGTTCGCCGGGACGCACGGCCATCGTCCGCGCGTCTTCCTCGTAGGGTTCGGGTCGATCGCCCAGCAACTCGGGCGCAAGACGTTTGCGCGCAACTTCTTCCGGGCCGGCGGCTTCGAGGTGCTGGCCCGCGAAGGCAACCTCGATGCGGACCAGGCGGTGGCGGACTTCGCCGCCAGCGGTGCGCGGATCGCGGTGATCTGCTCCACTGACAAGCTGTACGCGACCGCCGTGGCGGCGTTGGCGCCCAGGCTGAAGGCGGCGGGCGCGCGCACAGTCGTCCTTGCGGGCAAGCCAGGTGAGGACGAAGCGGCCTACCGCGAAGCTGGCGTTGACACCTTCATCTTCGTGAAAAGCAATGTGCTCGCGATCCTGACATCGCTGCTGCGAGAGGAGGGAGCGCTTTGACGGCCGCGATCCCAAACTTCAAATCGATCCCGCTCAGGGCGCCGGCGCCGGCGCCAGCGGCAAATGCGGCTGCGTGGCGGCAGGCGGCGGAGGATGTCACGCGGCGCCCGCTGTCCAAGCTGACCTGGACGACCGCCGAGGGCATCCCGGTCAAGCCACTCTACACCGCCGCGGACCGGACCGGGATCGAGCATCTCGACACATATCCCGGGTTCGCGCCATTCGTGCGCGGACCATATGCATCGATGTATGTCAGCCGGCCATGGACCGTACGGCAATATGCCGGATTCTCGACTGCCGAGGAATCCAACGCCTTCTACAAGCGCAATCTCGCCGGGGGCCAGAAGGGGCTCAGTATCGCGTTCGATTTGCCGACTCACCGCGGCTATGATTCGGACAATCCGCGCGTGACCGGCGATGTCGGCATGGCGGGCGTGGCGATCGACAGCATTCTCGACATGCGCATCCTGTTCGACGGCATTCCACTCGGCCAGACCAGCGTCTCGATGACCATGAACGGCGCGGTGCTGCCGATCCTCGCGCTGTACGTCGTCGCCGCGGAGGAACAGGGTGTTGCGCAGGAACAGCTTGCGGGCACCATTCAGAACGACATCCTGAAGGAGTTCCTGACCCGGAACACCTATATCTACCCCCCTGCCCCGAGCATGCGGATCGTCGGCGACATTTTTCAGTACACCAGTCACCACATGCCGTTGTTCAACAGCATCAGCATTTCTGGCTATCATATGCAGGAAGCGGGTGCGACGGCCGATATCGAACTGGGCTACACGCTGGCCAACGGGCTTGAGTATCTCCGCACCGGCGTGAAGACCGGGCTGTGGGTCGATGATTTCGCCCCGCGGCTGTCGTTTTTCTGGTCGATCGGCAAGAACGTGCTGATGGAAGTCGCCAAGATGCGCGCCGCGCGCATGCTTTGGGCGAAGATCATCAAGACCTTCGATGCGCGGAACCCGAAGAGCTACTCGCTGCGGACGCACAGCCAGACCAGCGGCTGGAGCCTGACCGCGCAGGACGTCTACAACAACGTCACGCGCACCTGCCTGGAAGCGATGGCGGCCACCCAGGGCGAGACGCAAAGCCTGCACACCAACGCCTTCGACGAGGCGCTGGCCTTGCCGACCGACTTCTCCGCAGAGATCGCCCGCAACACCCAATTGTTCCTGCAGGAGGAAACCGACACCGACGCCGTCATCGATCCCTGGGGCGGCAGCTACTATGTCGAGTGGCTCACCCACGAACTGGCGCATCGCGCCTGGACGCATATCGTGGAGTGCGAAGAACACGGCGGGATGACCAAAGCGATCGAGGCGGGTCTGCCGAAGCTGCGCATCGCCGAAGCGGCTGCGCGGACCCAGGCGCGGATCGACTCGGGGCAGGAGACGATCGTCGGTCTGAACAAGTACCGGCCGACCGTGGAACCCCCTGTCCGCGTGCTGAAGATCGACAACAGCGAGGTGCGTGCCGCTCAGATCCGGCGCCTGATGGAGTTGCGTGCGTCACGCGATCCCGATGCCGTTGCGGCGGCGCTGGACGCCCTGACCCGATGCGCCGCGACGGACGAGGGCAATCTGCTCGATCTGTCGATCCGGGCAGCGCGCCTGAAGGCAACCGTGGGCGAGATCAGCGACGCGTTGGAGGCGGTGTTTGGACGCTACCAGTCCACGCCGCAAATGTCCGCCGGCGTCTATGCCCGGGACTTCGGCGAAACCAGGAGCGGTATCGTGCAGGTTCGTCAGAAAGTGGCAGCCTTCGCGAAGAACGAGGGACGGCAGCCGCGCATCCTCATCGCCAAGCTTGGCCAGGACGGTCATGACCGTGGCCAGCAGGTCGTGGCCTCGGCGTTCGCCGATCTTGGCTTCGACGTCGATGTCGGACCACTGTTCCAGACTCCGGAAGAGGTCGCTCAGTCAGCGGTGGATAACGACGTCCACGTCGTCGGGGCAAGCTCGCTGGCCGCCGGTCACCTGACGCTGATCCCGGCGTTGCGTGCTGCATTGAACCAGCGCGGCCGTGAGGACATCCTGATCGTTGTCGGTGGCGTCATCCCACCGCAGGACTATGCCGAGCTGTACGCGGATGGTGCGGTCGCGGTGTTCGGACCTGGCTCCGTCATTGCTGAATCCGCGTCCAGGGTGCTCGATCTTCTTGCCGGGCGCGCGTAGCGTTCCGGCGCGCGGCGCGTGTCAAACCCTGACAGCCCGCAGGCTTCCGTCAGAGGTCCTGTGCGGACGGTCTTTTCGATCGACGATCTGGCGGCGGGTATTCGTGCCAGGAGCCGTGCGGTCCTTGCGCGTGCCATCACGCTCGTCGAATCGAGCCGCCCCGATCACCAGGCAACGGCACAGGCGTTGATCGACCGCGTGATACCGGACAGCGGTTGTTCGTTGCGGATCGGTGTCACCGGCGTGCCCGGCGTGGGGAAGAGTGCGTTCATCGAGGCCTTGGGATGCAGACTGACCGCCGCCGGACATCGCGTCGCGGTGTTGTCGATCGATCCGTCGAGCGCTCGCTCGGGCGGCAGCGTGCTCGGAGATAAGGTCCGGATGGGGAAGTTGAGCGCCGATGCCAATGCGTTCATCCGTCCCTCGCCGAGCGGGTCGGTGCTCGGCGGCGTCGCACGCAAGACCCGCGAAACGATGCTGCTCTGCGAAGCCGCGGGTTACGACGTTGTGCTGATCGAAACGGTTGGCGTCGGCCAATCGGAAGTTGCGATTGCAACGATGACCGACATGGTTCTCGTGCTCATGCTGGCCGGAGCGGGTGATGAGTTGCAGGGCATCAAGCGCGGGCTGCTCGAACGGGCTGACCTGGTCGTTGTCACGAAAGCGGATGGCGCCAACGCGACCAATGCGGCGCTTGCGGCCTCGCAATATCGGTTTGCGATGGGGCTTCTGCATGAACCGCTGGAGCTGCCGGAGGTCGTGGTCTGCAGCGCCCGCGAACGAACCGGGTTCGATCAGATCTGGGCGATTATCGTCGCGCGGATGCAAATTGCCGAACGATCGGGGGCGCTGCGAACAAAACGCTCCGAGCAGGCGACCGCGTGGATGTGGGCGCTCGTCGAGGAAAAAATCCGCGAGACGTTGCGTCAGACCGAGTCGGTCCGCGCCATCGCGGAGAGCGCCGAGCAGCAAGTGCGTAGCGGCACGATGTCTCCCATGTTCGGCGCAGACACAATCGTGCAGGCATTGCAGTTGTCCGGCGTGACTCGGTAGGGTTGCGCCCTCCACCGCTCGGTGCGGCTTGCGGCATTGGTGGACGGCGCAATAGCTTGTCCACCCTACGTTCCACATTCCACAGTCCGGTACTACATTCCGCTTGTGTGGTTGATTGGGCCGGGCAGCGCTTGCTCCGCCTCTGCCTCCAGGCGTTGCTCGTTGCGCTTCAGGAAGACAGCACCTGCGAAGATGAGGACCAGTGCTGCGGCACCCAGCCCGATGCCGACAGGACCGGCCATGCGCTTGATGACGTCGCCAAGGAAAAACGCCCCGAAGCCATAGACCGATGCCCACACCACGGCACCGGCGGCGTTGAACACCAGGAACCGCGGCCAGTCCATCCGGTTGGCGCCGGCCAGGAAGGCGGCAAGCGCGCGCAGCACGGCGATGAACCGGCCGAAGAACACCACCTTGCCACCGTGCAGCCGGAACAGATATTGGCCCAGCTTGATCCGGGGCGGCGTCATTCCGACGTAGCTGCCGTATCGCGCCAGCGCGCGAAACCCGATTTCGCGGCCCAGCCAGAACCCGAGGTTGTCACCCACAATGGCGGCGGCCGCAGCGACCGCGACGAGCAGGACGATATTCAGTTCGTGCGTCGAGCCGGCATAGAGCGCGGCGCCGATCAGCGCGGTCTCCCCTGGAACCGGCACCCCGGCGCTCTCGATTCCGACAGCGGCGGCGACCGCGCCGTAGCCGAACTTACCAATCGCGTGATGTACGCCGGGTGGAAGAGCCGCCATACTGTTTCATCCGTTCGTCTTCCCGAGACCAACGCTCCCGACCGGAGCAGCATCGTCTCAACAGAGCGAGACCGTTGAACGCCAACCAGGCATTCGCGGGACGCCACAGACGCCCCAGCAGTCTGTTTCCACCCCGTCCGACCGCATCCTACCGCCCCGCCGCGATCCGAATCGCCCTCGGCGTCGCCGCCACCAGCCGGTCGTGCGAGGTCGGCGCGGCCGGGATTATGAACCCGAACGCCGGGTATTCCGTCGCGCCCATGCCGCCCGCGGGCGGCCACCAGACGCGGACCAGACTCCAGTCGTTACCGGAGGATGCATCGATCACCGGTTGGTCCTCGGTGACCCGGTGATGGACCCAATTGGCTTGCGTCACCAGGATTTGCCGCCGGGACAGCACGCGCGAGACCACGGCGACGTGGCCGCTCCGCAGCCGCTCCGAGCGCTGGAATACCAGCACGCTGCCCACCTCGGGCTGGCTTGTTCGGTCATAGCGGCCGGCCGCCGCCCACCACCAATCCGCCGCCTGGCCTGAAAGGCGCACGCCGGTCAGCGCGCGGGCGAACGGCGCGCACTCCAGCGCCACCAGGCCGCCCACATAAGCGCCGGCTCCGCCCGCCGATCCGCCCGAGGCACAGGCGGACAGGGCGAAGACCAGAAGCAGCAACGGAATCAGCGGGCGCATACGGAGCCGGGTAGAAGCCAGACGCGCCCTTATCGGCGACCGATCGAGAACGATGCAAGCCTGATCCGATCAGCGTGGGCTTTTTGGCAATCCGAGCAACGTGTGCAGCACGTACTCCTGGTGTGCCCCTACCGCGGGACCTGGCCAGCCGATGGCCGCCTCCGGCGCGTGGCCATCCAGCCGAATGGCGGGACCGGGGTGCAGGGTGCGCCCGATCAGCGGATCGTCCACCTCCAGCACCGACCCGCGCTCACGAAAATGCGGATCGGCGGCGCAGTCGGCGATGTCGAACAGGCGCGAGCAAGGCACGTCCGCCGCCTCCAAAATCGCCTCGGCCTCCCTGGCTTCGATGCCGCGGGTCCAGGCCGCGATCGCCGCATCCAGCGCAACCCGGTGCGCGCAGCGGTCGGCGTTGGTCGCGTAAGCGGGGTCCGCCGCCAGCTCGGGCCGGCCGATCGCGGTCATCAGCCGGGCGAAGATCAGATCGGAGTTGCCCGCAACGCACAGCCATTTGCCGTCGGCGCAGGGATAGGTGTTGGACGGTGCGGCGGTGGGTATTTCGGCACCCGCCGGCTGCCGGATACGCCCATCCAGCGCGTATTCCGGCAGCATGCCCTCCATCAGGCTGAACACGCTGTCCACCAGGTTCACGTCCACGACGCGGCCGAGGCCGGTGCCGGCCGAGTCCCGCTCCCACAGCGCCGCCAGCAGTCCGATCGCGGCGTACATCCCCGCCAGGTCGTCGCTGATGGAAATGCCGCAACGTGGCGGCGGCAGGTCGGTGCTGCCGGCGGGGTGGCCGGTCAGGTGGCGGATACCGCCCATCGCCTCGCCAATGGCCCCGAACGACGGCTTGTCTCGGTAGGGTCCGTCCTGGCCGTAGCCTGACACTCGCGCGATCACCAGCCGCGGGTTGATGCCCTGCAGCACATCCGGCCCCAGCGCGAGCCGCTCCAGTTGCCCGGCGCGCAGGTTCTCGACCAGGACGTCGGCGCGTGCGGCAAGCGACAGCACGGTGGGACGCTCCCGCTTCAGGTCGACCACGACCGAGAGCTTGTTGCGGCCGTGGACGCTGAACCAGACCGGGTTGCCGTTCACCGCCGCGCCCCAGCCGCGGACCGGGTCGCCGCCCGGCGGCTCCACCTTGATCACCTCGGCACCGAGATCCGCCAGGATACGGGTGCAGAACGGACCCGCGATATAGTGACCGATTTCCAGCACCTTCAGGCCGACCAGCGGGCCGGTACGAGCAGGCGGTGCGGGCATCGAGACCTCCGGATCGCTACGGGAACGTGAACAGCATTCTGATGATATGACGACAAAGTCACATCAGCCGTTAACCATGCATAAGTATTCTGCGTCCACACTATCGTCACGGAGCCGGTCACGCGGTCCCGTTTCTTCCCCCCATGTCGCGCCCCCAGACGCGACGCCCTTGGGGCGGCACGGCCCAGCCGCGCCGCCCCGTTTTTTTCCGCTGGCCATTCGATGGGTCAGGCGCGTGGGTGTGCCTTGCGCCACACCTCCATCAGCCGAGTCGTGTCCACGTCCGTGTAGCGCTGCGTGGTGGACAGGCTGGCATGGCCCAGCAAATCCTGGATCGCGCGGAGATCCGCTCCACCAGCGAGCAGGTGGGTCGCAAAGGAATGCCGCAGCGCGTGAGGCGTCGCGTGCTCCGGCAGCCCGTGCAGGCGGCGGAACTCCCGCATCGTCCGCTGCGCCACCGCCGGATCGAGCCGTTTGCCGCGCGCGCCAAGAAACAACGGGCTGTCCGGATGCCGGTCCGGATGCAGGCGCAGCCAGGCGGCGATCGCCTCGCGTACGGCCGGGAGCACCGGCACCACCCGCTCCTTCGAGCCCTTGCCGACCACCCGCAGCACGGCATCCCCACCAAGCGGCGCGTCGCGAACGTCCAGCGCCAGTGCCTCGGCGATGCGCAGGCCGCAGCCGTATAGCAGGGTAAAAAGCGCCGCGTCGCGCGCCTGCATGGCGGCGCTCTCGGACATCTCGCCGATATCCTCGGCCACCGCGCAGGCCTGAACGGGCACGAGTGCTTTCGGCACCGGCCGCTTGCTGCGTGGCGTCGCGATCAGGCGAAGCGCCGGATTGTCGATCCCGTGGCGCCGCAGGAGATAGCGGAAGAAGCTGCGCACGGCGGAGAGATGCCGCGCCCTGGTGGCGTTGCCCTGGCCCTCGGCCGTCTGGGCGGCGAGCCAGGCCCGGATGTCGGCCGGGCGCAACCCGGCGAGCGCCACCGCGTCTGGCTCGCCGCCCAGATGCGGCGTCAGAAAGCGGAGAAACGCGGCGATGTCGGCCGCATAGGCTTCGACAGTCAGCGGCGACGCGCGCCGTTCGCCGCCCAGCCAGTCGAGGAAGGCCGCGCGCGCCTGCTCGCCGGTCACGCCGGTCTAGCGTCCGAGCGCCGCAGCCACGGCCCGACCTAGAAACGCCAGCGCCCCCGCGCCCTGCGCCGGATCAAGCCCGCTCTCGTTCCGTACGCACAATGCGACCAGCGCCGGCGGACCCTCACCCGGCACCTGAACCAGCGCGTCGCGGCGCGCCAGCCCGGCGGCCTCGCCATGCAGTAGCCGGGCATCGTCGTCACCCGGCGCATCCCGGAACAGCACCGCTCGGCCGCCCAGGAGCCGCGCCACTGTGCCGTCCGGCAACAGCCGCGTGCCGGGCCGCTCCGCCTCCACGCAGAGTTGCGCGCCGTCTACCGCCAGAATGCCGGGCAGTTCGCCGGTCACGCAGTCTGCCGGATCGGCCGACCGCAGCAGGGCCAGCACCGCATCCTGCACGCGAAACGCAATCCCCGCCGCCGCGCGCCCGGCGGCCAGCAGCAAGTGGGTCCTGGCACGCTCGACCCGCAGCATCGCGGCCATATGATCGGTCATGCGATCGCCATAGACCCGCACGGGGGGCGCCAGCACCGCATACAGCTCGGTGTGCTCCGCCAGCCAACCCGGATTGGCCCGCAGAAAGGCCTCGACGCGGTCCGCGTCGGCTGTCGCGCTTTTGCGATCCGGGAGGGCCATGAATCCGCCGTTCAGGCGATCTGCTGTCCGGTCTTGGCCCAGTCGGCAAGGAACGTTGCCAGGCCCTTCTCGGTCAGCGGGTGATTGAACAGCGAGCGGAGCACCGCCGGCGGCAAGGTAACCACATGGGCCCCCAGCTTCCCGGCATCCACGACGTGAGTCGGGTTGCGCACGCTGGCCACCAGCACCTCGGTCTTGAACGACGGGTAGTTGCGGTAGATCGCCATGATCTCCGCGATCAGCCCCATGCCATGCTCGCCCACATCGTCCAGCCGCCCGACGAAGGGGCTGACGAAGGTGGCGCCCGCCTTGGCGGCCAGGATCGCCTGGGCCGCCGAGAAGCACAGCGTTACGTTGACCATGGCGCCGTCATCCGTCAGGTGGCGGCAGGCGCGCAGCCCGTTCGGCGTCAGCGGCACCTTGATGGTCACGTTCGGGGCGATGGCGCGCAACACCTTCGCCTCAGCCAGCATGCCCTCGTACTCGGTCGCGGCGACCTCGGCGCTGACCGGGCCGGGCACGGTCGCGCAGATCTCCGCGATCACCTCGGTCATCTTCCGGCCCGACTTTGCGACCAGCGTGGGATTCGTGGTCACCCCGTCCAGCAGCCCGCTGGCAGCGAGCGACTTGATCTCGGTGGTGTCCGCGGTATCCACGAAGAACTTCATGGCAAGGCTCCGTTATCCGGCTGCGCCGAACATACAGGACATCATGGCGGGGGACCACAGCCAGCCGGCGTCGAGTTTGTTGCGGCGCGTTTCCGTGCTGCTGCCGTACCCGTTTGCCGGGCCGTTCGACTATCGGGTACCACCGGAACTCGATCCGCAGCCTGGCGACGTTGTGCTGGTGCCGCTGAACCGGCGGCAGGAGCTGGGCGTGGTGTGGGACGGGCCGTCCGACGCCAGCGTGCCGGAGCACCGGCTGAAGCCGGTCATCGGCGTGGTTGATACCCCGCCGATGCGGCCCGCGCTGCGCCGCTTCGTCGATTGGATGGCGGCCTACACGCTGTCACCCCCCGGCGAGGTGATGGCGATGGCACTGCGCGTGGTGCGGCCCGCGACCGGTCCGGCGCCGGTGGGCTGGCAGCGGAGGCAGCCGTTGCCGGACGTGCGCCTGACCGATGCAAGGCGCCGGGTGCTGGACGCGCTGGCCGCCGCCGAGCCGCGCGGCACGGCGGAACTGGCCCGGGTCGCGGGGGTCGGAGCCGGCGTCGTGCGCGCCATGGCGGATGCCGGGCTGCTGATTGCGGTCCCCCTGCCGGCCGAGCGGCCATTCGATCCGCCCGACGCGGACCATGCCGGCCCGCGGCTGTCGCCGGAACAGGCGGCGGCGTCTTCGGTGCTGCGGCAGGCGGTGGCGTCGCGGACGTTCTCGGTCACGCTGCTCGATGGCGTGACCGGGTCCGGCAAGACCGAGGTGTATTTCGAGGCGATGGCCGAGTGCCTGCGGCAGCACCGCCAGGCGCTCGTGCTGCTGCCGGAGATCGCGCTGTCGTCGCAATGGCTGGAGCGGTTCCAGCGCCGGTTCGGGGTGGCGCCGGCGGTCTGGCACTCCGACCTGTCCTCGCGCATCCGCCGGATCACCTGGCGGGCGGTTGCCGAAGGGGCCGCGCCCGTGGTGGTGGGCGCGCGGTCGGCGCTGTTCCTGCCGTTCCCCGACCTCGGCCTGATCGTGGTGGACGAGGAGCACGAGACCGCGTTCAAGCAGGAAGACGGCGTGGTCTACCACGCCCGCGACATGGCGGTGGTGCGCGCACGGCTGTGCGAGGCGACAGCGGTGCTGGTCTCGGCGACGCCGAGCCTGGAAACGGTGTCGAATGTGGAGGCCGGCCGTTACCGCCGCCTGCACCTGCCCGTCCGTCACGGCGGGGCTGTGCTGCCACTGGTGGCGGCGATCGACCTGCGGGCGACCCCGCCGGAGCGCGGGCACTTCCTGGCACCGCCCCTGATCGCGGCGGTGCGCGAGACGTTGGCGCGCGGCGAGCAGGCGATGCTGTTCCTCAACCGCCGCGGCTACGCACCTCTGACGCTATGCCGGCATTGCGGCCACCGCATGCAATGCCCGAACTGCACCGCCTGGCTGGTGGAGCACCGCGCGCGGCGGGTCCTGCAATGCCATCATTGCGGGCACAACGTTCCGATCCCCGAGGAGTGCCCCGCCTGCCAGGCGAAGCGCAGCCTGACGCCGGTGGGACCGGGGGTGGAGCGCATCACCGAAGAAGCCGCTGCTCTTTTCGCGGACGCCCGTCGGCTGGTGATGGCGAGCGACACCATGCCGGGACCGGACGCCGCGGCGGCGGCCGCGCGGGCGATCGCGGCGCGCGAGGTCGATCTGATCATCGGCACCCAGATCGTCGCCAAGGGGTGGCATTTTCCGCACCTGACGCTGGTCGGCGTGGTGGATGCCGATCTGGGGCTGGCCGGTGGCGACCTGCGGGCGGCCGAGCGCACCGTCCAGTTGCTGCACCAGGTCGGCGGGCGGGCCGGACGGGCGGAGGCGCCGGGGAAGGTGCTGCTGCAGACGTTCTCGCCCGAGCATCCGGTGATGCAGGCGCTGGTCGCGGGCGATCTGGACACGTTCATGGCGCAGGAAGCCGCCCAGCGCCGGCCCGGTCACTGGCCGCCGTACGGGCGGCTGGCGGCGCTGATCGTCAGCGCGGAAACAGCGCTGGACGCGGACCTGCTGGCTCGCGACCTGGGCCATGCCGCGCCGAGCGGTCCGGGTGTGACGGTGCTCGGCCCGGCGCCCGCGCCGCTGTCGATCCTGCGCGGGCGGCATCGGCGCCGGCTGCTGTTGAAGACGCGGCGGGACATGGCGGTGCAGCCGATCCTGCGGGCTTGGCTGGCGAAGGTGCCGGTGCCACGGGGTGCGAGGGTGGACGTGGACGTGGACCCGGTGTCGTTTCTTTGAGTGACGAAGGGTCTCCGTTCCTTATAGGAAAGGTCCTCTATCTGACCGATCCTCGGCGCCGGTGTCAGTGGTTGATACAGATCAAGGCCGCCCGGCCAGCCCAAGCCCAGTCTACAGTGTATGATTGCTTTCCTGGTTACCGGCCATGTCGCCATGATCACCGGGATGCTGGACCCGACGCTCGGAGGATGGACCCCGGCCCAGGCACCGTCCATGGATGAGATGCCGATGTCGAGCAATGGCACGCACGCCGGGCACGACATGACAAACTGAGCGCGTTGCGGGCGGGCGGCGTTCCATCGCCGTTCGCCCGCGCTTTACCTGCTGGTAAGCCGCGCTGGTGCAATGTGACCGGTGTGGGACGCCCGTCCCGGCTGACGCGGGAAAATCTCGCTCCAACCAGGAAAGCACCAACTCATGTCCTCGATCGGCTCGCTCGCAGGCGCCCATACGTCCGCCCTGCAAACCCTTGCCCCGCCAGCCGCGCCGAAGCCGGGTGCCCGCGATGGCGACAGCGACAACGACGCAACGGAATCGGCCCCGGCGAAGGCGGCCGAGACCGCATCCACGCGAAAACTCGACGTGACCGCCTGACCACGTGACGGCGGCAACCGCCGCCCCCGGTTGCCCGCCCGGCGTCGCCAGCGTTAGCGTGCGTGCCGGCGGAAGCGGGGAGAGGCACGGTGCTGACACTCGGCTACAAAGCATCGGCGGAACAGTTCGCTCCCACGCGGCTGCTCGGCTACGCGGTCCTTGCCGAGCAGGTGGGCTTCGAGTCCGTGTTCGTCAGCGACCACTTCCAGCCGTGGAAGCACACCGACGGACACGCGCCCTCGGCACTGGTCTGGCTGGGCGCGCTGGGGGCCAGCACGACGAGGGTGGTCATGGGCACCAGCGTCCTGACCCCGACCTTCCGCTATCACCCGTCCATGATCGCGCAGGTGTTCGGCACGCTTGGCGCGATGTTCCCTGACCGGGTGTTGCTGGGTGTCGGCACCGGCGAATCGCTGAATGAAGTGCCCGCCACCGGGGTAGCCTGGCCCGAGTTCAAGGAGCGCTTCGCCCGGCTGCGCGAGGCCGTCGCGTTGATCCGCCGACTTTGGACCGAGCAGCACGTGACGTTTGAGGGCACCTACTACCGCACGCAGGACGCGACGATCTACGACCGGCCGGCGACGCCGGTGCCGATCTATGTCGCGGCGGCTGGCGCCGTGGTGGCGAAATACGCCGGCCGCAGCGGGGACGGGTTCATCTGCACCAGCGGCAAGCCGTGGGGGCTGTACACGGACACCCTGCTGCCGGCTGTCACCGAGGGGCTGGCAGCCTCGGGCAACCCGGATCGCCCCTTCGACCGGATGATCGAACTGAAGGTCTCGTTCGACACCGACCCCGAGCGCGCCCTGCAGGACACCCGGGAATGGTCGGCGCTGGCGCTGACGCCGGAGGAAAAAGTCTCGGTCCAGGACCCGCGCGACATGGAACGGCTGGCCGAGGCGTTGCCGATCGAGCGCGTTGCCAGCCGATGGATCGTCTCCACAGACCCGGACGAGCATGTGGACAAGATCAAGCCATACGTCGATCTCGGCTTCCGTCATCTGGTGTTCCATGCACCCGGCCCGGACCAGGAACGCTTTCTGCGGCTCTATGGCGAACAGGTGCTGCCGCGGCTTCGCCAGCGGTTCGGCTGAACTGCACAAGGGGCGGCCATGGTGCGCGAGCCGCGGCAGTGTCACTTTTCAGACGAACCGAACGCGCGTCAGATCAGGCCATGATCGCAAAGAGCTCGGTTTGGAGGTATGGGGCGGATCAGCGAAGCGTCATCCGCCGCTTCGGTTCTGCGCGCGGCAACGGTGGATGGCGCTTCGCTTATCTGCCCTACGTCCGCCCCGCAGCGATGGTCGGCAACGACCGGCGGTATCAGTGGCAGCCGGTCCGTTGCAGGTCGCGGCTATGACCAGACGCCTCGAATTGTTCGCCGTTCCGGGCCTTCCGATGATCGCATCCGGAGACCCCCTGGCCACGCTGATCGGCGACGCGCTGGCCCGGGCCGGGGAGACGCTGCGCGATCGCGACGTGGTGGTGCTGGCGCAGAAGATCGTCTCCAAGGCCGAAGGGCGCTTGGTCGATCTCTCGGCGGTGACTCCCTCGGCCGAGGCCATTCGGCTCGCCGCCGAGATTGGTAAGGACCCGCGGCACGTCGAGGTCATCTTGTCCGAATCACAGCGTATCGTGCGCAGCCGGCCGCATCTGATGATCATGCAGCACCGGCTGGGCTTCGTGATGGCCAATGCCGGCGTGGACCAGTCGAACGTCGGGCCGCTTGATGGCCTGCCACGCGTGTTGCTTCTGCCGGAAAATCCGGACGGCTCGGCGGAGGCGATCCGGGTGGCGCTTGCCGCTCGGTTCAGCGCCCGGATCGGGGTGGTGATCAGCGATAGTTTCGGCCGGCCGTGGCGACGCGGCACCACGGGGGTTGCGATCGGTGCCGCCGGGCTGCCGTCGCTGATCGACCTGCGCGGCACGCCCGACCTGTTCGGGCGAACGCTCGAAGTCAGCGTGATCGGTTTTGCCGACGAGATCGCAGCGGCGGCATCGCTGCTGCAAGGACAGGCGGTGGAGGCACAGCCGGTGGTGGTGCTCCGCGGCCTCGACTGGTCGGCGCCGGACCTCCCCGCAAGCGCGTTGGTGCGACCTCCCGAGGAGGATTTGTTCCCGTGACGGTGGTCGCGCTCTCGGGCGGCATCGGTGGTGCCAAGCTCGCGCTCGGCCTGTCGCGCGTGCTGCCGCCGGATGATTTGCTGGTTGTCTGCAACACCGGGGACGATTTCGAGCATCTCGGCCTTGCGATCTCGCCCGACCTCGATACGGTGATGTACACGCTGGCCGGCCTTGCCAACCGCGAGCTGGGCTGGGGGCGGCACGACGAGACCTGGTCGTTCATGGCGACGCTGGAAGCACTGGGCGGCGAGAGCTGGTTCCGGCTCGGTGACCGCGACCTCGCGGTTCACGTCGAGCGCACACGACGCCTGCGCGCGGGAGACACGCTGTCGGCGATCACCACGGATTTCTGCGCGCGGCTGGGCGTGGCGCCGCGCGTGCTGCCGATGAGCGACGATCCGGTGCGCACACGGGTCCACACCGACGAGGGATGGCTCGATTTCCAGGACTACTTCGTGCGCGGCCGCTGCGCTCCGGTGGTGCGCCGCCTCGCCTTCGCCGGTGCGGACGCGGCCCGGCCGCAAAGCCAGGTGCTGGAGGCACTCGCCGATCCGCGTCTGGAGGCGATCGTGATCTGCCCGTCCAACCCGTTCATCAGCATCGATCCGATCCTGGCGGTGCCGGGCATGCGCGCGGCGCTCGCCGCACGGCGGGCGCCGCTGGTCGCGGTCTCGCCGATCATCGGCGGCCGGGCGGTCAAGGGACCAACGGCGAAGATGATGACGGAGCTTGGACTGTCGCCAAGCCCAGGCACCGTGGCGGCGCTATACGGCGACTTGCTGGATGGCTACGTCGTGGACCATGCCGATGTGGATGAAGTGACCGGTATCAAACCGCAGGTGGCGATGGCGCAGACACTGATGACCACGCTCGCCGATCGCGAGGCGCTGGCGTGCACCGTGCTGGAAGTGGCGTCGGCGCTGCGGGAGCAGCGATGACCGAGGTCTGGGCGGCGGTGCCGGTGAAAGAATTCACCGGTGCAAAACAACGGCTGTCGCCGCTGCTCGATCCGGAACAGCGCCGGGTTTTGGCTGAAACAATGCTGGAGGATGTGCTGGCGGCATTGGCGGAAGCGCAACTCGCAGGGATCATGGTCAACACGCTCGACCCGGCGGCGAGCGCGCTGGCGCGGCGCTACGGTGCCCGCATCGTCACCGAGGGTGCGCGCGACGGACATACCGGGGCCGTGGTGGCGATGGGCCGTATCCTTTCTGCTGAAGGCCGTGCCCTGCTGACGATGCCCGGCGACATTCCTCGCGTCACCGCAGCGGAAATCGACGCCGTGCTGGACGCGATGGCGACCCCGCCATCGTTCACCATCGTGCCGGCGCATGACGAACTGGGGTCGAACGCTGTGCTATGCGCGCCGCCCGGCGTGGTGCCGCTGCGGTTCGGCGACAACAGCTACTTTCCGCATTTGGCGGCTGCCCGGCAGTGCGGGATTGAACCGACGGTTGTTCGCGCATCCGGCATCGCGCTCGACATCGACAATCCGCAGGACCTGCTTGCCTTCCTGCGCGCGAAGCCGCCGGTGGAGACACGCACGGGAAGGCTTGTCGAGGGTTGGGGCAAGTTTGCAGGTTGCCTGGCCACGCACGAGGACCAATAGGGTTGTTCGCGACCATCGTAGCAATGAAACCGCATCAGCGGGTAGGCCGCGACGCTATTCCGCCGCCAGCACTTTGTGCGGCTTGGTTTGCAAAACCGGCGCCAGCGCCGCCGGACCGAATGATGCTGCACGACGGGATGCGGGCGCCGGGCGGTACAGCGTATCCCGTTGCTGCGGCGTGCGGCCGATGGAGCGGATCAGTGCCTCCATCGCCTCGGGCGGAAACTCCTGCCCGTGTTGTGTGCCGGCAGCGCGGGAGATGCTTTCGTTCATCAGCGTACCACCAAGATCGTTGGCGCCCGCATTCAGGCACAGCGCGGCGCCTTCGGGTCCCATCTTCACCCAGCTTGTCTGGATGTTCGTGATCAACGGATGCAGCGCGAGCCGCGCGACGGCGTGCATCAGAATGGCTTCGCGCAAGCTGGGGCCTTTGCGAGCCTGGCCACGCAGATACATCGGCGCTTCCATGTGCACGAACGGCAGCGGCACGAACTCCGTGAACCCGCCGGTTTCTGCCTGCAGGGAACGCAACGCAAGCAGGTGCCGCGCCCAGGACCGAGGCCGCTCGACATGGCCGTACATGATCGTGGCCGTCGTCCGCAGGCCCAGCGTGTGCGCGGTGCGAATCACATCCAGCCACTGCGCCGTGTTGATCTTGTCGGGCGCAATCACTGCACGAACGTCGTCGTCGAGGATCTCCGCCGCGGTCCCCGGCAGCGTGCCGAGCCCGGCATCCTTCAGCGCCGCCAGAAACGTCGCGACCGGCACGCCGAGCGTCGCCGCACCCTGCGTTACCTCCAACGCAGAGAAGGCGTGTACGTGCAACGAAGGCAGCGCATCCTTGATGGCACGGCAGATCGCCAGGTAGGTCTGACCGGTGTAATCCGGATGAATGCCACCTTGCAGGCAGACTTCCGTCGCGCCGCGGTCCCAGGCTTCGCGCGCACGCCGCACGATCTCTTCCACCGCCAGATCGTACGGCGCTCCGCGCAAAGCCTCATGCGTCTTGCCCTTCGAAAAGGCGCAGAACCGGCAATGGAGATAGCAAATGTTCGTATAGTTGATGTTGCGCGTCACCACGTAACGCACGACGTCTCCGCTGACCTGTCTGCGCAGTTCGTCGGCGGCCTGGATGACGCGCTGGTAGTCTGCGTCGCGAGCCGCGAACAGACGCACGATGTCAGCCTCGTCCAGACCCGAACCTGCGCGTGCTGTCGCGATCGCGGACTCCACGCCGGGATCGACCGCGTTCAACAACGCGGGCGCCGCCCTGGGCCGCAGCGTCAGACCGGGCGCCCAATCGTCGTCTCGCGCCCATCCCTCCGAATCCGCGGCGCGGCGCACGCGCGCTGCAAGGTCCGGAGCCAGCCAGCGATCCGGCTCCTGCGCATGGAACGGGTAGACCGGCAGCCGGGCCACCAGCACCTTGCCCGCAGCCGCGGTGCGGCGGGCGAGTGCGTCGATCTCCGGCCACGGCGCCTCCGGATTGACGTGGTCTGGCGTCACCGGCGACACGCCGCCCCAGTCGTCGGTCCCTGCCTCGACCAGCCGCTGATAAACGCCAGGCGAGAGGTTGGGGGGCGCCTGCACATGCACCTCGGACGGCAGAATCAGGCGGGCCGCGGCAATGCTCCACAGCAGGTCATCGAGGTCCGGCTCCGCCGCGTCCGCCCGCTTCGTGCCCGGCTTGGCGCGGAAGTTCTGCACGATCACTTCCTGGATGTGACCGTAGCGCGCATGCAAGTCACGGATGACGACAAGCGAGTCGAGCCGTTCCTCGCGCGTCTCACCGATCCCGATCAGAATGCCGGTGGTGAAAGGCACCTGCAGCTCGCCGGCCAGTCCGATCGTCTCCAGACGCAACGCCGGAAGCTTGTCCGGTGAGCCGTAATGCACGCCGCCTGGCTCACAGAGACGTGCACTGACCGATTCCAGCATGATGCCCTGGCTGGCGGAGACCTGCCGCAAGGCGGCAATCTCGTCCCTGGTCATGACGCCCGGGTTGACGTGCGGCAGCAGCCCGGTCTCGCGCAGCACCAAGGCGCACATCTCGCGCAGATACGCGATCGTGGTCGCATGGCCGCGCGCCTCCAACGCCTCGCGCGCGGCGCCGTAGCGAAGTTCAGGCTTGTCGCCGAGTGTGAACAGCGCCTCGGTGCAGCCGGCCGCCTCACCCGCTCGGGCAATCGCCAGTACGTCGTCAGGCGAGAGATAGGCCGCGCGCCCGGCCCGCGGCCGCTGCGCGAAGGTGCAGTAGTGGCACACGTCGCGGCACAGGCGGGTCAGCGGGATGAACACCTTGCGCGAATACGACACCAGGCGCCCGTGGGCCGCGTCGCGCTTTCCGGCCGCCGCCTGCATCAGATCGCCAAGCGGCGCGGCCATCATCCAATCGGTCGCTGCATCCATTCTTCAGTTGCCCTTGCACAGCCTGATGGTGTGCTATCGGCCCAAGCCACGCAATCCGCTGGGGGGACCCTCGTGCAGATCGGCTGCAGCGCACCAACAAGCGGTCCGCTGACCGCAACCGACAGCCTGACCCGCATCGCCACCGAGGCCGAGGCGCTCGGCTACGATTACGTGACGGTGAGCGACCACGTGGTGATTCCCAACGATATCGAGAGCCGTTACCCCTATAGCAGTTCCGGCGAGTTCCCCGCAGGCGCACGTGTCGAGCGGCTGGAACAGCTCACCGCCGCCACCTGGATCGCAGCCAAGACGTCCAGGCTGCGGATCGTAACCTCGGTCTTGGTGGTTCCGCACCGCCCGGCCGTGCTGGCGGCAAAAATTCTCGCGACGATCGACAGGCTGTCTGAAGGACGGCTCACGCTGGGCATCGGCGCAGGCTGGCTGCGCGAGGAGTTTATCGCCCTCGGCGCTCCGCCGTTCGACGAGCGCGGCGCTGTAACCGACGAATATATTCTTGCCTGCAAGGAGCTATGGACCAGCGAGTCGCCCCGCTTCGACGGCAAGTATGCGTCGTTCGGCAACGTCCTGTTCACGCCGAAGCCGGTGCAGCGGCCGATCCCGATCTGGGTCGGCGGCGAAAGCGGGCCGGCGCTGCGGCGCACGGCAAGGCTCGGTGACGCCTGGTATCCGATCGGCACCAACCCGCAATTCCCGTTGGACACGCTGGGACGCTACAAGGCCCGGATCGCCGAGTTGCGCCGGCTGGTCGAGCGAGCGGGGCGCGATCCGGGGAGCGTCGGCTTGATCTATCGGGTGTCATCCAGCCCTGGCGCGTCGCCGCGTGACACGGTGGACGGCGAACACCGGCTGTTCACCGGCGATTACGCCGACTTCCTGGAAGACCTCAGGTCCCTGCGCGATCTCGGCGTCGGCGGCGCCGATTTCGGCCTGTCCGGTCCATCGCTTGACAGCGCCCTCGTCTCCATGCGCCGTTTTCGCGACGTGGTCGCCGACAGGCTGTGATGGCGGCAACGCTCGCTCTCGGCGGCGGAGGTCGCCCAGACGACCGTCGCTGCAGCACGAGCGTTAAGGAGCGAGTCATAATCGAAGCGCCGTCCACCAATGCCCCCGACGGCAGACGGTGAACGGTGCTTCGCTTGTCCGCCGCCTGTCTTAGGCCGGTCAGCAGCCGCTGGTCTTATTCCTCGATCGCCGACAGCGGGACGTTCCAGATCTCTTCAGCGTATTCGCGGATCGCGCGATCCGAGGAGAACCAGCCCATATTCGCAATGTTCATGGCAGTCGACCGCCACCAGGCGCGCTTGTCTTGCCAGCGCGTCGCGACCCGTCGTTGCTCCTCGGCATAAGCCTCGAAATCGGCCGTTACCAGAAAGTAGTCGTGGTGCGTCAGCTCCTCGATCAGAGGCCGGAAGCGGCCCTTGTCCTCGGGTGAGAACACGCCCGAGCCGACCGCATCCAGCACTTCGCGCAACATGGGCGTGACGGCCAGGGTCTCCTGCGGTCCCGGCCCACGCCGGCGGCGGTCGGCCACCTGTTCCGCGGTCAGGCCAAAAATGAAGATATTATCAGCACCGACACGCTCCAGGATCTCGACATTGGCGCCGTCCAGCGTGCCGATGGTCAACGCGCCGTTCAGCGCCAGCTTCATGTTGCCGGTGCCGGACGCCTCCATGCCGGCGGTGGAGATCTGCTCCGACAAGTCCGCGGCCGGGATGATCGCTTCGGCCAGGCTCGCATTGTAGTCCGGCAGGAACACGACCTTCAGCAGGCCGTGCAGGGCCGGATCAACGTTCACGACGCGCGCCACATCATTGATCAGCTTGATGACAAGCTTGGCGCGATGATAGCTCGCCGCCGCCTTGCCGGCGAATATCTTCACCCGCGGCACCCAGTCCCGGGTCGGGTTGGCGCGCATGGCGTTGGCCAGCGCGATGGTCTCCAGGATGTTCAGAAGCTGCCGCTTATATTCGTGAATGCGCTTGATGTGGATGTCGAACATCGCGGCGGGATCCACCTTAATGTCCAGCCGATCGGCGATCAGCGCGGCCAGATCCGCCTTGTTGGCAAGCCGCAGCTCCGCCAGCCGGTCGTGCAGCGAGGAGTCATCCGCCTCGGCCGCCAGATTCTGCAAGGCGGAGGGATCATCGAGCACGCGCCGGCCGACCACTTCGGTCAGCAGCCTGGTCAGGCGCGGATTCGCTTCGAACAGCCAGCGCCGGAACGTGATCCCGTTGGTCTTGTTGGTGATCCGGTCCGGATGCAGGCGGTGCAGATCGTGGAACACGGTCTCGCGCATCAGCTCAGTGTGCAGCGCCGATACGCCGTTGACCTTGTGCGAGCCGAGAAAGGCCAGGTTGCCCATACGCACGCGCCTGCCGCTGTGCTCATCGATGAGTGATACGGATGAGAGCGAGGGTGCATCGGCGCGGCCCCTGAGCCCGTCCAGCAGCATGGCGTTGATGTGGTAGATGATCTGCATGTGCCGTGGCAGCAAGCGCTCCATCAGCGGCACGGGCCAGCTTTCCAATGCCTCGGGCAGCAGGGTGTGGTTGGTGTAAGAGACGGTGCGGGTCGTGATGTCCCACGCCTCGGTCCAGGGTATGCCGTGCTCGTCGGTCAGCATTCGCATCAACTCGGGCACGACGATCGCCGGGTGGGTATCATTGAGCTGGATCGAGACCTTATCCGGCAGCAGGCGCACGTCGTGGTGTTGATGCAGATGCCGGCGCATCAAATCCTGCAGCGATGCCGAGGAGAAAAAGAACTCCTGCCGCAATCTGAGTTCTTGTCCCGCTGGGGTCTCGTCGCTGGGATAGAGAATTTGCGAAATCGCGTTGGCCTGGGCGCGCGCCGCCAGGGCGCCGACATAGTCGCCGGCGTTGAAGACATCCAGGCGCAGCGGGTCCACGGCGCGCGCCGACCACAGCCGCAGCGTATTCACGTGCCGGCCGCGCCAGCCGACCACGGGTGTGTCATAGGCGACCGCGGTGACCGTCTCGCCGGGGTGCCAGATTTGCCGTCCCGTTCCGTCGGCCGACGCCACCGTCTCCACGGTGCCGCCGAAGCCGATTTCGTAGCTTGCGTCCGGTCGTTCGAACTCCCACGGATTGCCGAAGGACAGCCAGTCCTCGGGGTATTCGAACTGGTTGCCGTCGCGGATCACCTGGCGGAACAGGCCATGCGCGTAGCGGATGCCATAGCCGTACGCGGCAATCCCGAGCGTCGCCATGCTCTCCATGAAGCAGGCTGCGAGCCTGCCCAACCCGCCGTTCCCCAGAGCGGCATCCGGTTCCACCGCGCGCAGCCGGTCGAAATCGACGCCGAGTTCGGCGAGCGCGATACGCACCTGCTCGACCATGCCGAGGTTGGTCAGAGAGTCGTGCAACAAACGCCCGATCAGGAACTCGAGCGACAAATAGTAAACGCGCTTGCGATTATTTGCATAGTTTGCCCGCGTCGACGGCATCCAACGTTCGACGATGCGGTCGCGCGTCGCCAGCGCGGTTGCGACGAACCAGTCGCGCTCGGTGGCGACGATCGGGTCCTTGCCGACCGAATAGGTGAGCTTTGCAACAATGCTGCGGCGAAGCGTTGCAACGTCTTCGTCCTGCGCCGGCAGAGCGATACGTTGAGCCACACTGCTGGAGATGATCGCCGAGCTCATTCTGTCAAGACTTCCTTTTCAAACTCTGCATGTCCGCCGAAACGGGTGGTCCCCGCCGGAACGGGTGGTCCCCGTCGAAACGGGTGGTCGTCCTTCAGCCGCCTCACCATTCGGTCGGCAAGTGTCAGGATGATGACGGGTTTCAGGTTAGCGGCGAGCCTATCAAGCCTCTATCGCAGGAACCGACGCAATCCTGCAAGGAAAAGCTCCGGCAGGGCAAGTGCCGGTTCGACGATCTCAGGCCCGATGAAGAGACGGGCGAGCTCTGTATGGCCATGCGGCAGCATCCACAAGCGATCCTGAAGCGAAAAGCGTCATGTCCGCCGCGTCGCAGCATGTTCGGCGCTGCATGGGTCCGGCGCCATGTCGATTAGGTGCATCGTGGCACATCAGCGGTCGGCCCAGCGGCTGGCCTGCGGCGTTTTGACAAGGCCGTATACAGACGTCGGATTGGCTTCCACGAAGTACATCGCAACGCCGCCTTCGGTCACCAGACCCCCGCTCAAGGCAGTGTTCGGGGTTGGCTGCGATCCGTGTTGCTGCGGCGCGGTGCGGGGGCATTCAGGCGCTGATGGATCAGTGGCGCGGCCGGCTGCCGTGCAAGCCCGTGCTCCGATGCGCTGCCGGTGGCGCCGCCCGAAACGGGTGACCGGGTGGTCCCGGAGGCTTCAGGGGCGCGGCGCTCTCGGCGGGCTTCCGTTCCAGGGCTTCCGGGGGCTTCCGGGGGCTTCCGGTCCCTGGGCTTCCCTTCCGGCCCGGACCACGCCACATTGTCGGCTTATGCAGATCCATGGGAGCTGCGTGTCCAGAGGTGGCCAGGGCGTCCTGCTGCTTGGACCGCCCGGCTCGGGAAAGTCTGATCTGGCCCTGCGGCTGCTCGCGCGGGGCTTTGATCTGGTGGCCGACGATCAGGTGCTGATCGCCGAAGGGCTGGCGCGCGCGCCCACGTCGCTGGCGGGCTTATTGGAAGTGCGGGGGCTGGGCATCGTCCGGCTGCCGCGGGTGGCGGAGGCCAGGCTGGCGCTGGTGGTGGAGCTCGGCGTTGGCCAACGACTGCCGCAACCTGATCGGTTTGGCGAACTGGCGTTGCCGCGGGTTTGCGTCGAGGCCGGTGCCGCGTCGGCGCCGGAGCGGGTAGTGCTGGCGCTGGACTGCGCCCTCGGCCAGGTTACCCAGGTCGCCGGAGCCTTTGCCGCATGAGCGCCGAACCGCCGAAAGCCGCCGAGCGGGTTCGCATCGTGCTGGTCAGCGGCCTGTCGGGCGCCGGCAAGGCATCGGTGCTGAGGGCACTTGAGGATCTCGGCTACGAGGCGGTGGACAACCCGCCGCTGCAGATGCTGGAGGAGATGGTGGCCCGGAGCGACCGCCGGCTCGCCATCGGGGTCGATTGCCGGACCCGCGGTTTCGACGCCGGTCTTGTCCTCCAGGCGCTGACGCGGCTCCGCGCCGCCCCATCGCTGCGGACCGAGCTGATCTACGCTTGCGCCGACGAAGGGGTGCTCCTGCGACGCTATACGGAATCCCGCCGCCGTCATCCGCTTGCACCGCAGGGCCGGGTTAGCGACGGCATTGCCGAGGAGCAGACGCTGACCGCCCCGCTGCGGGAGACGGCGGACCTGGTGATCGACACCTCCGATCTGCCTATCGCCGCCCTGCGGCGGCTGGTCGAGCGGGAATTCGGGAGTGCGAGTGACGCCGACGCGAGCCGCCTGGTGGTGTCGCTGGTGTCTTTCTCCTACGCCAAGGGACTGCCGCGGGAAGCAGATCTGGTATTCGACTCGCGCTTTTTGCGTAACCCACACTACGACCCTACATTGCAGCCACGGACCGGGCTGGACCCTGAGGTGGGCGCCTATATCGAGGCCGACCCCGATTTCGCTGCTTTCTTCGACAGGATTCTGAGCCTGCTTGCTCTTCTCTTGCCGAGATTCGTGCAAGAGGGCAAAAAATATGCGACAATCACGGTTGGGTGTACGGGCGGGCGTCACCGCTCGGTCTACCTGATCGAGAAACTGGCGGTTCGCCTGGCCGAGCGGATCGTGGCGGACAAACTTTCGGGCGTTGCAGACCATGGTTGGCGGTTGAACGTGATTCATCGTGAGTTGGCCCGGAAGGGCTATACGGAAGCCTATCTGGCAGACAGCCCTGTGCTGGTTCGGGCGGGTCAGCCAGAGGACAACAACGGCGAGGGCGTGCGGCTCCCGCCGGTGCAGGCACAGGAGGCCTGAACCGAGATGTGCGACCCCACCGATTTTCGTCGCAGGGAAGCTCTTCAGCCAACATGATCGGTATGGTCCTGGTCACCCACGGCCGATTGGCCGAGGAACTGCGCTCGGCCATGGAGCATGTGGTCGGCACGCAACGAAATGTGGATACGGTTTGCATCGGTCCCGACGACGACATGGATCACCGGCGCGCCGAAATTGAGGCATGCATCGACCGCTGCGATACCGGCGATGGGGTGGTGCTACTGACCGACATGTTCGGCGGCACGCCTTCCAACCTCGCCATCTCGATGATGGAGCGCAAGGGCATCGAGGTGATAGCAGGGGTTAACCTGCCGATGCTGGTGAAGCTCGCCAAGGTCCGTTCCAACCAGCCCCTCGCGGCGGCGGTCGATTGCGCAGAGCAGGCCGGACGAAAATACATCGCGGCCGCCTCCCACGTGTTGCACGGCTGCAACGGCAGCGGCAAACTGACCGGCACCTGCGGGTGAGCCTGGCGGCTCGGGCCCCAGGCGACCGGGCCCCCGCGGATCGCCCGAAGGGAGCAGCCACCTGAAAGGACCGCAGGCATGACGCCGTCCGACGGCGAGGAAGCCCAACCCCCCGATTCCTCGTCCGCTGCGCCGGTTCTCAGTCGCACGGTCGTCATAACCAACAAGCGCGGACTCCACGCGCGGGCCGCCGCCAAGTTTGTCATGCTGGCAGAGCGTTTCGGCGCGTCGGTCGATGTGATCCGAGACGGGCAATCCGTACCCGCCCGGTCCATCATGGGACTGATGATGCTGGGGGCCGGAAAAGGGGCCGAAATCGAGCTGCGCGCGGAAGGCTGGGACGCCAAGGAAGCGATCGAAGCGCTCGCGGCGCTGGTCGAGGCCGGCTTCGATGAATCCGGCTGACCGGCCGCCGGGTCCCCAGCACAAGCGTATTGTGCAGCCGATCGCACGGGAAGCGGCTCCGGCGGAGTCACGGCTGGGCGGTCGGCTCGAAACAAGCTTCGCCGGTATCTCTGTGTCGCCCGGTGTCGCCATCGGGCCGGCTTGCGGTGCAGCCGAGCCTGAGCCCAAGATCAGCCGCCACACGATCCAGGTTGCCGACGTCGCCGCCGAGGGCAGCCGGCTCGATGCTGCGATCACCGTCTCACGCAAGCAGCTCGGCAAGCTCCGCACCCGCTTGGCGGTCCTGCCGGAGCACAGTCAGACGGAGATTGCGCCGCTCATCGATGCCTATTTGCGAATGCTCGGACCATCGCGCCTGATCCGCGGCGTTCGTGAGCGCATTGAGAAGTCGCTGCTTTCCGCCGAGGCGGCGGTTCTCGCCGAGGCGGAGGCCATCGCCGGGGCCATACTGGCCCAGGCCGAGCCTGGCATGCCGGCGGACGATCGCGCCAGCCTGCAGCGGCGCGGGGACGAGGTGCGAGAGATCGCCCGCAGGCTTGTGCGCAATCTGACCCGCGCACCGTTCCGCAGTTTCGCCGGACTACCCGATGGCGCAGTGCTGGTATGCGAATCCTTGCGTCCCGCGGATGCCGCGCTGCTCGATCCGTCCCGGCTGGCTGGCGTGGCCACAGACGAGGGGGGCGCCGAGGGCCACACCGCGGTGATGTTGCGCGCCCTCGGGGTGCCCGCGGTGCTCGGCGCCACCGGGCTCGCGCATGCTATCCGTTCCGGGGACATTGCGGTCGTGGACGGCTCGGCGGGCAAGGTGGTGCTGAACCCAACCGCAGCCACGCTGGCGACGGCGAAGCGTGCAATCACCGCCTTCTCCCGTGAGCGCCAGCGCTTTGCCCGATTGCGGCGCCTGCCCGCAGAGACGCGGGATGGCGCGGCGGTGGAGTTGCAGGCGAATCTGGAACTGCCGATCGAGCTGTCGCGCGTCGCCCAGTCGGGCGCCCACGGGATCGGCCTGCTGCGCACCGAATTCCTGTTCATGAACCGCGACACGGTCCCGGACGAGGAGACCCAGACCGAGAGCTATCGTGCCATCATCGAGGCCATGGGCGGCGACCCGGTCAGCATCCGGGTGCTGGATTGGGGCGGCGAGAAGGATATCGAGGCGCTTGCCAACACCGGGATCGTGCCGGAAGTGGCGGATGCCAACCCTGCGCTCGGCTTGCGGGGTATCAGGATGTTGTTGCGCCGTGGGCTGGAGGTATTCGAAACCCAGCTCTCGGCGATCCTGCGGGCCGCCACGGCGGGGCCGGTCCGGGTGATGCTGCCGATGGTCACGACGGTTGCCGAAGTGCGCGCGGCGCGCGAGGTCTACGAGCGCGTGGCCCGACGGTTGCGCCGGCGCGGCGAGCGCGTGCCCGACAAGCTGCCGCCGCTGGGCATCATGATCGAGACTCCCGGCGCGGCATTGTCCGCCGACCTGCTGTCGCTGGAGTCGGATTTCTTTGCCATCGGGACCAACGACCTGACCGCCTACACGCTGGCGGTGGACCGGTCCGAAGCCGATCTGGCGGCCCTGTATGACCCGCTGCACCCGGCGGTGCTTCGTCTCGTGCAATTCGCCACCGAGGCCGCGTTGCGCCTGCGGATGCCGGTCTCGGTCTGCGGCGAGATCGCCGCCAATCCGCTGCTGACGCCGCTGCTGCTTGGGCTCGGGCTGCGCTCCTTCAGCATGAACGCGTCAGCCGTACCGCGGGTCAAGCAGGCCGTCAGAGCGCTGGAGATCGACGCCTGCGCCCGCTTTGCCCGACGGGTGATGGAGCAGTCGGACACCGATCGGATCGCCGACCTTATTGCCGCTTTCGGCCGACCGGCGGGCGGACGACCGGCGGGCGGCTGATCCCGCGGGGTCTTATTCAACCAGCACGGCGTATTGGCGCAGAAAGCGGAGCAGCGGGAGCAGGGGCAGGCCAAGGATGGCCGCATGGTTGCCGTCCACTTGCTCGAACAGATGGACCCCAAGCCCCTCCAGCCGATAGCAGCCTACGCTGCCAAGAACGCGGTCGCCCTCCGCGTCGAGATATGCGGTCAGGAATGTATCGCTGAACGCGCGCATCGTCAGGTGCGGGCTCGCCACGTGGTGCCACACGCACCGACCGTCCAGCACGCACACCGCGGCTGTTGCCAGCCTGTGCGTATCCCCGCGCAGGGCCTCAAGCTGGGCCTGCGCAGCCTCGATGTCTGCCGGCTTGTCGAACCAGGTCCGCCCGCAAACCAGAATCTGGTCAGCGCCAATCACCAAAGCTCCGGGCTCGTTGCAGGCAACCTGGGCGGCTTTCAGCTCGGCCAGCATCAAGGCGGCCTGCTCGGCGCCGGTGCCTTCAAGGCGCGCGGCCGTTTTTACCGCCGCCTCGTCCACGCTGGGCGTTCGAGTCTCGAACCGCAGTCCGGCTGCCTGCAACAACGCACGGCGCGCCGCCGACCCGCTGGCGAGGACCAGGCCGGGGCTATCCCGCTGCAGCATCAGGCCGATTGCGCCGTGACCACCCTGCGCCGGCGTTCATGCCACGCCTCCATCAACTGCAGGATGGTCGCCGAGGTCTCCTCGATCGAGCGGCGCGTGACATCGATCACAGGCCAGTTCCGGGCGGTGCAGAGCCGGCGCGCCCAGAGCAGTTCCGCCTTCACCGCTTCCTCATCGACGTATTCGGTCCCGGTTTGCTGAACCAGGCTGGCGCCTCGTGCCGTGCCGATCAGCCGCAACCGGTGCCGGCGGATTTCGATCAGTGCCTCGGGCTCCAGCGTGAGCCCGATCACCGGGCAGGGCGGGTTGTCCAGCCCGGGCGGATCTGGCAGAGCGGGCACCAGCGGCACGTTGGCCGCCTTGATGCCACGGTTCGCCAGGTAGAAGCAGGTCGGCGTCTTGGAACTGCGGGAGACCCCGACCAGCACCACATCCGCCTCGGGGATGCCGGGCGGCGCCTGGCCGTCGTCGTGGGCCAGGACATAGTGCATGGCATCAATGCGGCGGAAATAGTCGGCATTCAGTGCGTACTGCCGCCCCGGCCGGGCGGTGGCCTGCTCCCCGATATACTCTTGAAGCAGGTTCATCACCGGGTCCAGAACGTTCACCACGGGCAGGTTCAGCCGGCGGCACGTCGTCTCGAGATCAGCCCGCAAGGCGCGGTCCACCAGGGTGGAGAGCACCGGCCCTGGTTCGTGCTCTATCCCTTCCAGCACCCGGTGGAGCTGGAAGCGGGTCCGGATCAGGCTCCACCGGTGATAGATGATATCCGCGTGCTCGAACTGCACCGTGGTGGCGCGGGCTATGGCATTCAGCGTCTCGCCGGTGGCGTCCGACACGAGATGCAGGTTCATTCGCTGGCTGGTCATAAGTCCGAGGATAGCGGGGATTGCCGGGACAGGCACGAGGCGCCGTGAGACACTTGAGGGAATAGTGGGGATAAACGGCGCCACGGCAAGGACACGGGATGATTTAACCGGGGACCGTTCAGCGAATGTTAACGAACCGAAGGAAGCGAGCGGAATCAACCGGTTCCCGGCCGAAACGGCTGTGGACAGCCGGCGCGTGATCGCTGGCCTGCGCGGGTACCCTGCTATCCACAGCCGCTACATGAACTGCATCCATCTTTCCTTCTTTCTCTTTCCTGTTTAAGCGGGGTCCCCATGGGAACCGAGAACAAGCGTCTGCTGCGGGCACTGGGCGGGGAAGCGGTATGGCCGCCGCCGGTGTGGTTGATGAGACAAGCTGGCCGCTATCTGCCGGAGTACCGGAAGGTCCGGGCGCAGGCGGGCGACTTCGTCGCCTTGTGTACCAATCCTGCGCTGGCGACGGAGGTCACGCTGCAGCCGATCCGTCGCTACGGATTCGACGCGGCGATCCTGTTCAGTGACATTCTGATGCTGCCCTGGGCACTCGGGCACGGGCTCGAGTTCAAGGAGGGCGAGGGTCCTGTCCTGCCGCAGTTGCGCGATGCGGCGGCCGTGGCCGCGCTGGACCCGGGCCGTCTGCCCGCGGCAATCGAACCGATTCTGGACACGGTGCGGGGTATTCGTGCCGGTCTGAAGGCCGAGGGGTTCGGCGACCGCACGCTGATCGGGTTCGCAGGTTCACCGTTTACCGTGGCCTGCTACATGATCGAGGGTGGCGGCTCGCGTGAGTTTGCGGCGACCCGTGGCATGGCCTATTCCCAGCCTGAGCTGCTGGATTCGCTGATTTCCGTCTTGACGGACGCGACCGTGACCTATCTGGCAGCTCAGATAGAAGCGGGCGCCGAGGCGGTGATGCTGTTCGACAGTTGGGCCGGCGTTCTGTCCCCGTCGCTGTTCCGGGACCTCGTGATCGCGCCGACCGCGGCGATCGTGGCGGCATTGCGGGGCCGGTATCCGACCGTGCCGGTGATCGGCTTCCCGCGGCTCGCTGGCGTGATGATCGGATCATACGCGTCGGAGACCGGCGTGCAGGGCGTCGCCATGGACACGGCTGCCGATCCTGCTCTCGCGGCGTCGCTGGTGCCACAAGGTGTGGCCATCCAGGGTAATCTCGATCCGCTCGCCGTGGTTGCCGGTGGCGAAGTGATGGCGTCGGAGGCGCGGGGTATCCTGGAGGCAATGCGAGGCCGGCCGTTCATCTTCAACCTTGGCCACGGCATCGTGCCGCCAACGCCGCCGGAGCACGTGGCGGCACTGATGGAGATTGTGCGTGCCGCCTAGGGTTGCGGTTGTCCTGTTCAACCTGGGAGGCCCAGACAGTCCGGAGGCGATCAAACCGTTCCTGCTGAACCTCTTCAAGGATCCGGCAATCCTTCGCGTGCCCGCGTTGGTACGGCCATTTCTGGCACGGATTGTCGCCAAAGCCCGCCTGAAGCCGGCAAGCGAGAACTACGCCCTGCTGGGCGGCAGATCGCCGCTGCTGGGCCTGACGCGGGAGCAGGCACGGGCGCTGGAAGCGGCTCTGCCGGAGTTGGAGGCGCGCTGTTTCATCGCCATGCGCTACTGGCACCCGTTCATCGAGGAGACGGCCCAAGAGGTGCTTGAGTGGCAGCCGGATGAGGTGGTCTTGCTGCCGCTCTATCCGCAGTTCTCGACCACCACGACCGGCAGCTCGCTGAGCGCGTGGCGCAAGGAAGCGGCGCGTATCGGGCTGGTCGCGCAAACCACCACGGTGTGCTGCTATCCGACCGAGCCAGCCTTCGTCGCGTCCACCGTGGCCCTGATTGACGCGGCGTGGGAGCAAGCGAGAGCCGCACTCGGCCCGGGCATCAAGCTGCGCCTCCTGTTCTCGGCTCACGGCCTGCCCGAGGTGATCGTCCGGCAGGGCGATCCGTACAAATGGCAGGTTGAACAGACCGTCGCGGCCGTCCTGTCGCACTTTCATCGTCCTGACCTGGAATGGGCCGTCTGCTACCAGTCGCGTGCCACACCTCAGAGCTGGATCGGGCCGAGCACCGAACAGGAGGTCGAGCGCGCGGCCAAGGACAAGACGGCGGTGCTGGTGGTGCCGATCGCGTTCGTCTCCGACCATTCGGAGACGCTGGTCGAGTTGGATGTCGAGTATCGCGAACTGGCTGACAGCCTGGGCATCCCCGGGTATTTCCGGGTCCCGGCGCAGAACGCCAACGCGTTGTTTATCGGCGCTCTGGCTGGGATCGTCCGAACGGCGCGATCGGTCGGGCCGGGGCTGGTGACGTTGACCGGCCCGGGCAACTGCCCGGCGGACCGGCGTGACTGCCCGCAATGCTGCCCGCGGATGGCCGCTTGAGCGTGGTTGCGCTTGCCGCCGTATGCAGTCGTCGCGAGCCGCTCCGGCTGGTGATCTTTGACTGCGATGGCGTGCTCATCGACAGCGAGCCCCTGACCGATCGCGTCATTTCCGCGGTTTTGGGCGAGTTGGGCTGGCAGATCAGCCCGGCCGAGTGCCACAGCCGATTTCTCGGGTTGTCGTTCTACGACATGGTCCCGTTGGTCGAGGCCAGGCTTGGTCGGCCGATGCCGTATGGGTGGGTTCAAACGCTGGTGGCCCGCCTGGTTGCGGTGTTGGCCGCCGAGGTCGAAACGATAGCCGGTGCCGGCGAGGCGCTGGCGGCCACAACGGCGCTCGGTCTGCCCTGGCGTGTCGCATCCAATTCGTCGCGCGCGGAAATGGCGGCCAAGTTTGGCCGGGTCGGCCTCGCGGGCAAGGTCGATGGGCGGCTGCACAGCTTGGAGGACCTGCTTCCCAACGGTGGCCGGGGCAAACCGGCTCCCGACGTGTTCCT
>Ga0182012_10000495_pt1 | contig 43914 bp, 41 predicted proteins | sample 612S2SmetaG_FD_120486 | JGI IMG/M metagenome (GOLD analysis project Ga0182012, IMG submission 120486) | Permafrost microbial communities from Stordalen Mire, Sweden - 612S2S metaG | ecosystem: Environmental > Terrestrial > Soil > Wetlands > Permafrost | place: Sweden: Stordalen | collected... | reverse complement strand
GCGGACCAGGGCTTCGATCTGGGCAAGGCTGAGGCTCTCGCTGTCCATGCGCCGGGTGATCGCCAGCGCGACGGACATCACGGGGTTACCGAACGGATCATCGGCGGCGTGCTTGGCGGTCTCGGTGGTGAGCGCAAGCAGCTCGTCGGTGAAGTCCTGCATGGCGAGGGCGTCCTGGGTGGAAGTCGTTACACGGTGGCGAATTTTGCGATGCAAGCCGCGTGCCCCGCTCTTCTGGCCATTGGGTTTGGCCACTGGCGAGGCTTCCGGGCGTGCCGCCGATGCGGCAGGCGCGGCGCGGAGTGCGCGGTAACCATAGAGTGAACGTGGCGGACCGGCAAGAATGCGGCGTTCCGGCGACACCTTTGCCGGTGGCGAAGGCGGGCTCCGACAGCCAGCCCGATGTAGATGGTCGCAACCGTTGCAGTAACGGGCTTGCACAGTTCGATTCCGGGGGCGCCGTGTGCCGACAAATGGTGCAGACCGCAGGTTGCACCGCGCGGCCTGCAACTCTGTCATGAAATGTGCGGGCTAAATCGGATTGCACGTCCTGCCGGGTGCGCGTAATCCTGCGTTATCGAGGGCTTGTGAAGGCCGGTCGAGACACTGCGGATCATGGGGGCCCGGATGCTCTTCTCTTCAATGGGGCGCCCGCACGCGGTCGCGCTCACCGCGCCTGGCTGGGTCGTTGATGGCGCGGCTGATCTGCAGAATACAGATAGTCTTGAGCGGGAAGCTGGCTACGCGCCGCCGGCCTATCTCGATGACTATTACTGGTGGGCTTATGTCCATCCCAACGCCGTTCGGTTCTTCGAACGTCGATGGCTGGTGAATTTCATACTGTGGGGCAACTATGTTCGGCTGCGCGATGCTGCGCTGGCCGAGTTGGGCGAGGCCTTGCCGGGCCGGTTACTGCAGGTCGCGTGCGTCTATGGCGATCTGACCGGCCATATCTGCGAGCGGGCGGCGGCGGGCGGCGGGACGGTCGACGTGGTGGATGCGCTGCCGGTGCAGTTGCGCAATCTGCGCTGCAAGTTGCCGGCGGATGCGCCGGTTCGGCTGCTGGTGCGCAACGCGGCGGATTTGCGGCTGCCGGATGCCAGCTACGACCAGGTACTGGTGTTCTTTTTGTTGCACGAGCAGCCGCGTGCGCTGCGTGAGGCGACGCTCGCCGAGGTGGCGCGGGTGGTGCGTCCGGGCGGCAAGGTGGTGATCGTGGACTATGCGCGGCCGCGCTGGTGGCATCCCGCGCGCTGGCTCTGGTATCCGCTGATCAGCCGGCTGGAGCCGTTTGCGTCGGATTTGTGGCGCCATCCGGTGCGCGATTTCCTGCCCTTGTCCGTGCGAGATTTGCCGATGCAACGGACCACGTTCTTCGGCGGGTTATACCAGAAGCTGGTGTTCACCCGCTGAAACGGACGGGTTCCAAGGGCCGTCGGCCCTTGGCAGGGGGGCCAGGGGGACAGCGTCCCCCTGGTGCTTTCTTGCTATAACCTTTGGATGACCGCCCCGGACCCTCGCGCCAACCCGATCCTGCTCGGCCACGTCGCGGCTGAGTTGACGCTCCTTGAGGCGTTGCGAGCCGGGCGGATGCACCATGCCTGGCTGATCACCGGCCCGGACGGCGTCGGCAAGGCGACGTTGGCCTATCGCTTCGCGCGCCGCCTGCTGGCCGGGGTGCCGGCGAGGGATGACTTGTCGCTGGACCCCACGCATCCGGTGTTTCGCCGCGTCGCTGCCGGCTCGCACGCTGACCTGCTGACCGTGGAACGCGGCTACGACGAGAAGCGCAAGCGCATGCGCACCCAGATTGCGGTGGAGGACGTGCGCCGTGTGACCAGTTTCATGGGCCTGACCCCGGCGGAGGGCGGCTGGCGCGTCGTCGTCGTGGACGGCGCCGAGGAACTGAACCAGGCCTCGGCGAATGCGCTGCTGAAGGTCCTGGAAGAACCCCCGCCGCGTGCGGTACTGCTGCTGGTCTGTGCCGCGCCCGGCCGGCTGTTGCCCACGATTCGCAGCCGCTGCCGCTGCCTGCGGCTGTCGCCGCTGCCGGATGCGGCCATGGGCGAACTGCTGACCGCGTTTTTGCCGGAGCTGGATGCGGACTCGCGCGCGCGGCTGACCACACTCGCGGAGGGCTCGCCGGGCCGTGCGCTGCTGCTGGCGGAAGAGCAGGGGCTGGCGATCGCCGCGATGGTGGACCAGGTATTGGGTGCCCTGCCCGACATGTCGCCGGCGCGCGGCTACGAGGTGGCGGACGCGCTGGGGCGCAGCGAAACCGGGTTTTCGACGTTTATGGACCTGCTGCGTGCCGGACTTGCGGCGGCGGTGCGGGACTCGGTTCGGGGCCAGGCGGACCCGGAGCAGTCGCGGCTCGTTGCGTTGCGTCCCCTTGATGCCTGGGGCGACGTGTGGCACGCGCTGACACGCCTGCAGGACGAGACCGAGCGTTTCGCGCTGGATAAGCGACAGGCGATCGTGGCCGGCCTCGGGATGCTCAGCGGACAAATCTCATGACCAAGCGGTACTACATCACCACGCCGATCTATTACGTGAACGGTGCGCCGCATATCGGGCACGCCTACACCTCCATCGCGGCCGACGTGCTGGCGCGGTTCAAGCGGCTGGACGGCTACGACGTGCTGTTCGTCACCGGCACCGACGAGCACGGGCAGAAGGTGGAAAAGGCGGCGGCGGCGGCCGGCCTGGAGCCGCAGGCGTTCACCGACCAGGTTTCCGCCGATTTCCGCGACATGGCCGCGAAAATGGGCATCAGCTACGACGATTTCATTCGCACGACGGAGGAGCGGCACAAGCGCTCGACCGCCGAGCTGTGGCGGCGGCTGGACGCGGCCGGGGCAATCTATCTCGGCCACTACGAAGGCTGGTACGCGGTGCGGGACGAGGCGTTCTACGACGAGGACGAACTCACCACGCGGCTGGATGGCAGCAAGGTCGCCCCGTCGGGTGCGCCGGTGGAGTGGGTGCGGGAGCCGTCGTATTTCTTCCGGCTCTCCGACTGGCAGCACAAGCTGCTGGATCTATACGAAAAAAACCCGGAGTTCATTGCGCCATCGTCGCGGCGGAACGAAGTGATCAGCTTTGTGCGCGGCGGGCTGCGCGACCTGTCGATCAGCCGCACCAGCTTCCGTTGGGGCATTCCGGTGCCGGGCGCTCCCGACCACGTGATGTATGTGTGGCTGGATGCGCTGAACAACTACGTCACGGCTTGCGGGTTCCCTGACGAGACCGCGCCGCGCTGGAAGTTCTGGCCGGCGGATGTGCATCTGGTGGGCAAGGACATCATCCGGTTCCATTCGGTGTATTGGCCGGCGTTCCTGATGGCGGCTGGGCTGCCGGTGCCCAAGCGGGTGTCGTCCAACGGCTGGTGGGTCGTCGAGGGCGAAAAGATGAGCAAGTCGCTCGGCAACGTGATCGAGCCACGGCAGCTTGTTGCGACCTTTGGCCTGGATCAGATCCGTTATTTCCTGCTGCGCGAGAAGGCGTTCGGCGCCGATGGCAGCCTGAGTCATCAGGCGATCATATCGCGGATCAATGTCGAGCTGGCCAACGACCTCGGCAATCTGGCGCAGCGGTCGCTGTCGATGGTGGCGCGCAACTGCGACGGCAGGCTGCCGGGCAGGGGTCCCGCCACCGGCGAGGACACCGAACTGCTGAACGCGGCCGCCGCGTTGCCCGATCTGGTGCGCGAGCGGCTGGACCGGCAGGCGTTCCACGATGCGCTGGAAGAGGTCTGGAAGGTGGTCCGCGCCGGCAATGGCTACATCGACCGGCAGGCGCCCTGGGCGTTGCGGAAGACTGACCTGGAGCGGATGGGGACGGTGCTGAGGGTGTTGGCGGACACCGTGCGGTCGGTCGCGACGGTGCTGCAGCCGTTCATGCCAGGGAGCATGGCGAGGATGCTCGACCAGCTCGGCGTGCCGCCGGAGGCGCGCAGCCTGGCGGCGCTTGAGGTCCCGCTGCCGGATGGCATCGTGCTGCCGCCGCCCGAGGGCGTGTTCCCACGTTACGTTGAACCGGCCGCTTAGGGCGTTGATGCTGATCGATTCTCACTGCCATCTGGACTACTACACCGCAGCCGAGTTGCCGGGCGTGCTGCAGCGCGCGGCAGAGGCGGGGGTGGGCGAGCTGGTGACCATCGGCACCACCTTGGCGCAGTCCGCCTCGCTGGGGGCGATCGCCGAGGCGGCGCCGAACGTCTGGTACACGGTCGGCACCCATCCACATCATGCCGCCGAAGCCCCCATCCCGGCGCCGGAGGAGATCGCAGCGCTGGCCGACCATCCCAAGGTGATCGGCATCGGCGAGGCGGGGCTGGATTACTTCTACGACCGCTCCCCGCGCGACGTGCAGCAGCTTGTGTTCCGCGCCCATATCCGGGCTGCCCGGCTGGCCGGCCTGCCGCTGGCGATCCATGCCCGCGACGCGGACGACGATATCGCGTCGATCCTGCGGGAGGAACGTGATGCTGGCGGGGCGTTCGACTTCCTGCTGCACTGCTTCAGCTCGTCCCGCCGGCTGATGGAAGCTGGCGTTGCGCTGGGGGGCTTCATCAGCTTTTCCGGCATCCTGACCTTCCCGAAATCGAGCGAACTCCGGGAGATCGCGCGCGACGTTCCCGCCGACCGGCTGCTGGTGGAGACCGACTCACCCTATCTCGCGCCGGTGCCGTTCCGCGGCAAGCGCAACGAGCCCGCCCATGTGGCGCACACGGCGAAGGTGCTGGCCGAACTGCGAGGCATGATGACGCCAGCGGCGCTGGCCGACCTTACCACTGCGAATTTCCGGCGGCTGTTCCGCAAGTCGCAACCGGATGCCGCCAGCGGCCAGGCCCGATGACCGCTTTCGGCGGGAACGGTCGTCGGGCGGACAAGCGTGGTGTGGACAAGCGATGCGCCGTCCACCAATGCCGCTCGGCGCACGCCATGGCGGATGGCGCTAGGCGTATCCTCCCTACGTTTCGGCACCCCTCCGCCGGCGCGGCCTGACCACCGATGCGCGTCATAATGCTCGGAACCGGCGGGTCGGCCGGCGTCCCTATGATCGGCGGCGCGGATGGCAGCGGCGACTGGGGCGTGTGCGATCCGGCGGAGCCGCGCAACCGCCGCAGCCGCGCGAGCATCCTGATCGAAAGCGAGGCAGGGCAGCGGCTTCTGGTGGATACCTCGCCCGATATGCGAAACCAGCTTCTGGCCAATCGCGTGCCGGCATTTGATGCCATCTTGTTCACGCATTCGCATGCCGACCATATCACCGGGCTGGACGACGTGCGCAGCGTGAACCGGGTCGCGGGGCGGCCGCTGCCGGCATTTGCCGCGCCCGAGACCCTCCGCGACCTGATCCACCGCTTTAGCTACGCGTTCAAACCCTGGGACCCGCCAGGATTTTACCGGCCGGTGCTGGTGCCCCAGCCGGTGTCGCCCGGCGACACGTTCGAGGCCGCCGGCCTGACGCTGCGCGTGTTCCGTCAGGACCATGGGTACTCGGAAACGCTGGGGGTGCGGGCAGGGGGCTTCGCCTACTCGACCGACGCGGTCGCCCTGAATGACGAGGCGTTCGCCGTGCTCGAAGGCGTGGACACTTGGGTCGTCGGCTGTTTCCTCCGGCGTGGCCCGCACAAGACGCATGCGCATCTCGACCTCGTGCTGGAATGGGCCGAGCGCGTGCGTGCGCGCCGCGTGGTGCTGACGCATATGGGCACGGACATGGACTGGGCCTGGCTGCGCGCGCACCTGCCGCCGGGCGTCCAGCCCGGGTACGACGGCATGGTGCTGGAGATCGCCGGCGGCTGAACGGCCGCGCGCGCTACAGCCGGAACAACAGACCGATCCGCGGCGCGATCACGTAATTAAGCTGCACCAGCATGATGAATGTGATGCTCCAATAGGTGTTGACCGCGCACAGCAGCGCACCGAACGCGTAGAGCGCTTGCGCGATCACGATGCGACGCTCCACGCCTGCGCCGATGTCGGGCGGCGCGTCGGGGTTGAGCAGGGCCGCGCGGGCTCCGTAGCGCCAACTGGCGAACAGGACGACCCCGAGCAGCAGGATGTTGGCCCAATACACCAGCAGCGCGACGCGGTAGGCGATGAACTCGGCCATCAGCGCGGTGGAGAATGGCATCAGCGACACGGCGAACAAAAATGCGAGATGAATCCAGGCGAGCGTACGGTCTGCGCGAACGAAATGGTTGAGCTGCGTCTGCTGGCCGACCCAGAAGATGCCAAGCGTCAGGAAGCTCATCAGATAGATCAGCAGCCGCGGCGCGAGCGCCACCAGCGCACGCCACAGATCGTGCTCGCTGTGCACCGTTTCCGCCGCGGGTGCATGCAGATCGAGCACCAGCAGCGTCATCGCCACTGCGAACAGCCCGTCGCTCAGCGCCGCGAGCCGCTCGATGCTGCCGCCGGCGATGCGGTTGTAGAGCGTGGGCATGGCGAGCACTCGTGAGTGTTGCTTCGACGGAGTGTGCCAATCAACCGGCGATGCTGGCTAGCGGGTCCGACGGCTCACGGACCTTGTGGGAACCGCGCTGACCGGAGGACGTCTCGCCTGGTGCTGGCGGGATGATGGACCGCCGCGTAACGACATATGCGGGCCGGTTTGCGCCCAAGATAAATTGAACGGAGAACGAGTCATCTCTTCGGGGCCGTATACTAGCATCGGTTCGACAAGCCGCCGCCTTCACCCGTTCCGTAAAGGAGCCTCTCGATGACAGGCATTCTCGAAAAGCTGTACGCATCTCTGACGCTCGGCGCGGTGCTCGTGCTGGCCGCGATTTTTTGGTACAACGGCTATCGGACGCCGCACGCCGATCAGTGGTTGCCGTTCTTTGTCTGGTTGCACGTGCTGTCGGGCATCACCTGGATTGGATTACTGTATTATTTCAACCTCGTGCAGACGCCAATCTTGCCGACCATCCCTGCCGAGTTGAAGCCGGGCGTCAGCAAATACATCCTGCCCGAGGCGCTGTTCTGGTTCCGCTGGTCCGCGCTGGCGACCGTCGTCGCCGGCCTGATCGTCGCGCAGCTCAACGGCACCCTGCATGATGCGCTGAAGCTGGCCGAGCCGGTTCGCTCGATCGGCTTCGGCATGTGGCTGGGCCTGATCATGGCATTCAACGTTTGGTTCATCATCTGGCCGAACCAGAAGAAGGTGCTCGGCATCGTCAAGGTCGATGACGCCGCCAAGGCGGCAGCCGGGCGCGTGGCGATGCTGACCTCGCGCATCAATTTCGTCCTGTCGCTGCCGATGCTTTACTTCATGGTGGCTTACAGGTTCCTTGGATAGCGGGCGGGATTTGTGCAGAGAGCCGCATGGCCGCCACCGCGTAGCCACGCGGCACATCGTTGAACTTGTACCAATCGCCCTGAACGTTGAACCTGTGCCCAAGTGTGGGTCCCGATTGAGCGGATGCGATCGGGATCGTTGATCAGGAAAGCCCGTGCCTTCCGGCCGCTTTGAGATGCTCGCTCATTCCCTTGGCATCGGCTGCGGCATGATGATGGCAGCGCCAACGCCACGAGCGGGGCAGATCGCGCCGCATACGTGAGCGGAGTCATGGCGATTGTCCCGGAAAAGACCATACCTCGATCGGCTTCCCGGCAGCAGTGGAGTGGCCAACAGGGTCATCGTCGGGAAAGTCCCGAATGACGCCGTATTAATCAAATGCCAATCTTGCAGAATACCCAAACACGCGCTCAGGCGGCCGAACTATGGCCGCGTTACCAAGTTACGGCGAACGAGCTAAGCGGCTGCAACATCAGTTCGCATGGTTGCCATGCCGTCATAAGATGGGCCGTCGGCTCGCAATCCTTGTCCGCACCCATAACTAATCGAGCCTGCCAAGCGGATGGAGCGGCCGTATTGCCGTCCGCCACGGCCATTAGAGAGGATGGATGAATAACAATGAGCACGAAAACAACGAAAGCGACCGCGACCGTTCCGGCCTGGTCGTCAGCCGGTATTTACACGGCGGGCCTTGCCACACTCGATAACAGCGTCCGTTATCGCGCCCAGTGGTTGACGCAAGGCAACAACACGGCTCAGAGCAACGGCGTTGCTGCCACCGTCCAGCCTTGGACGATCGTCTCGTTCAGATCCGGATCTGGCGGGACGGGCCCAATCGCAGCGCCAGCCGTTGCCGCGAACCTGGCAGTCAGTGCACCATCCAGCAACGGCGCCGCCGTCATGGATAGCACCGCCTCTTCAGCGCAGACGTCCTCGCTGTCCGCCGCCATGGAGTCGGCGCCAGCGGACAGCCCAGCGGACAACAACGTTGCCGCGTGGAGTGCGACAGGAACCTATACAAAGGGCATGACTGTCTCGGAAGGTGGTCTCATCTACCAGGCGAACTGGTGGACCGAGGGGAACGACCCCGTCTCCAACAGCGGTCCCGTGGGCAGTGCCCAGCCATGGACCGTGATCGGCAAGGTCGATACGACACCCACCGCACCCGACGCACCGACGAACCTTGGCGTCGCCGCCGAGTCCAGCACCAATGCATCCCTGGCCTGGAGCGCCGCCACAGTTGAAGGCAGTGGCACAGTCAGCAGCTACACGATCTTCGAGAATGGCAAGCAGATCGGAACGACGACCAACACAAACTATACTGTCGCCAACCTCACTGGGTCAGCCACCTACCAGTTCACCGTCTCGGCGACCGATGCGACCGGCACCTCACCGGTGAGCGCGGCAGCTTCGGTCACCATGCCCGCTCCTGGCACCGTGGTGACGCCAAGCGCCGAGTTCGCGCCATACATCGACATGGGCATGGGCGGGAACCCCAGCCTGGCCGCAATCTCCCAGGCGTCGGGGATCAAGACATTCACCCTCGGCTTCGTCCAAAGCTACGGCGCCAACACCCTGGGATGGGGCGAGACCGAGACCATCGCCAATGACACGCTGCCGGACGGCTCAACGGTCCTGTCCCAGATCCAGGCGCTGCGGGCGATCGGCGGTGACGTGATCATTTCGTTCGGCGGCGCGGCGGGAACAGATCCGGCTGTCGCCGCGACCAGCGCCGCCGGCTTGCAGGCGGAATATCAATCGGTGATCGATCGGTATGGCGTCACATCGCTCGATTTCGACGTCGAGGGAGCATCGCTGGCGAATCAAGGATCGATCGATTTGCGGGACCAGGCATTGGTCGGACTGGAGGCAGCCAACCCCGATCTGCAGATCTCCTGCACGCTGCCAGTGACGCCGACCGGGCTGGACCAGAGCGGCATGACCTTCATCTATAGTGCGGTGAAGGATGGCGTGCACATCGGCGTCATCAATCTCATGGCGATGGATTACGGCAGCGGGATTGATCAGGGCGGCGCGATGGGGGCAGACGCGATCGCTGCCATCAAAGCCACAGAGAGCCAGCTTGCCTCGGCCGGGCTTAGTGCGAAGATCGGCATTGCGCCCATGATCGGGATCAACGACGTGTCGTCGGAGGTCTTTACCCCGGCGGACGCCCAGCAGCTCGCTGCCTATGTGCAGACGGACCCCCAGGTGGTGCGTACGTCGATGTGGTCGGTCTCGCGGGACAACGGCGCTGGCGCTGGCGCCACCGTTGCCTCGCCGATCAGCAGTGGAATCGCACAAAACCCCTATCAGTTCTCGTCGATATTCGAACACGCCTAACCGACGTTGACCTTCGCGCGCGGCACGACCAAGCGGCCGCGCGCGAAGGTCAGTCGCTTGGTTGAGCCCGGGCGCATGATGATCACCGCCGCCGCACCGCCGTCACATCGCGCACCGCGCCGCGCGCCGCGCTGGTGGTCATCGCGGCGTAGGCCTGCAGCGCCGCGGAAACGTGGCGCGTGCGCGGCGCCGGTTGCCAGGCATCGTCGCCGCGCGCCTCGATCGCGGCACGCCGCCGCGCCAGCTCCGCATCGGGAACGTCGATGCGGATCGAGCGCTCGGGGATGTCGATTGCAATCCGGTCGCCGTCCTCGATCAGCGCGATCGCGCCACCTTCGGCGGCCTCCGGCGAGACGTGGCCGATGCACAGGCCGGAGGACCCGCCGGAGAACCGTCCGTCGGTCACCAGGGCGCAGACTTTCCCCAGACCTTTCGACTTCAGATAGCTGGTCGGGTACAGCATCTCCTGCATGCCCGGCCCGCCGCGCGGCCCTTCGTAGCGGACGATCACCACGTCGCCGGGCACCACCGTGCCGCCCAGGATGCCGCTCACCGCCGCGTCCTGGCTTTCGAACACGCGGGCCGAGCCGGTGAATCGCAGGTTCGAGGCATCCACCCCGGCGGTCTTCACGATGCAGCCGTCCTCGGCGAGGTTGCCGTACAGCACCGCAAGGCCGCCATCCTGGGAGAACGGGTGCCCCGCATCGCGGATCACGCCGGCGGTGCGATCGACGTCGAGCGCCTTCCAGCGGCTGGCCTGGCTGAACGCCTCAATGGTCGCCACGCCGCCGGGCGCGGCGCGGTAGAAGTCGCGCACCGCTTCGTCCGCCGTGCGCTGCACATCCCATTGCGCCAGCGCTTCGCCCAGCGTCTCCGCATGGACGGTCGGCACCGAGGCGTCGATCAGGCCGGCACGCTCCAGCTCGCCCAGGATGGCCATGATCCCGCCGGCATGGTGCACGTCTTCCAGGTGCACGTTGGCAATCGAGGGCGCGACCTTGCACAGCACCGGCACGCGGCGCGACAGCCGGTCGATATCGCGCATGGTGAAGTTCACGCCGCCCTCATGCGCCGTCGCCAGCAGGTGCAGCACGGTGTTGGTGGAGCCGCCCATGGCGATATCGACCGTCATGGCGTTTTCGAACGCCGCGAAGGTCGCAACGCTGCGGGGAAGGACGGAGGTGTCGTCGGTCTCGTAATAGCGCCGGGTGATCTCGACGATCCGCCGGCCGGCCTCCAGAAACAGCCGCTTGCGGTCGGCATGGGTGGCGACGACGGTGCCGTTGCCGGGCAGCGCGAGGCCCAGCGCCTCGGCCAGGCAATTCATCGAGTTGGCGGTGAACATGCCGGAACAGGAGCCGCAGGTCGGACAGGCGGAGCGCTCGATGGCCGCCACGTCGGCGTCGGTCACGTCGGAATTGGCGGCCGCGATCATGGCATCGATCAGGTCCACGGAACGGGTCTCGCCGTCGCCGAGCTTGACCTTACCGGCCTCCATCGGGCCGCCGGAGACGAAGATCGCCGGGATGTTCAGCCGCATCGCCGCCATCAGCATGCCAGGCGTGATCTTGTCGCAGTTGGAAATGCAGACCATGGCGTCGGCGCAATGAGCGTTGACCATGTATTCCACGCTGTCGGCGATCAGCTCCCGTGACGGCAGGCTGTAGAGCATGCCGTCATGGCCCATGGCGATGCCGTCGTCGATCGCGATGGTGTCGAACTCCTTGGCCACACCGCCCGCAGCCTCGATCTCGCGCGCGACGAGCTGGCCCAGGTCCTTCAGGTGGACGTGGCCCGGGACGAACTGGGTGAAGCTGTTGACGACGGCGATGATCGGCTTGCCGAAATCGCCGTCCTTCATGCCGGTGGCACGCCAGAGGCCGCGTGCGCCGGCCATGTTGCGGCCGTGCGTTGTAGTGCGGGAGCGGTAAACGGGCATGGGACGATGCTCCTTGTGGCGTGGCGAGCCGGTGGGGCAGCCGGCGGCCAAAGCGGAGGCGTGCCATACAGTTGGGCGCACGGCAACGGCGGGTAGGTTGTTGGCTCAGACCTGGCTCCTTGTGTCTCCCGACCCAGGCGCCGAAATCCGGTGCTTCGGAGCCAAGGAGGAACTTGGGGCGGTGCAAACCGACGAAACTGGTCTCCTGAGCCGCTATCCGTGGGTTGCCCGGCGTCAGCTAACCGTGGCCGAATACCATCGTATGGGAGAGGTTGCCGATACCAGTCTGGATTACGACAACTCGGTCAAGCTACCGCTTTATGCTCGCAAAGGTATCGCCGAATTGTGGATCGTGGACCTTGTCGCTGAAGAAGTGGAAGTCTGTCGAACGCCAGTTGGCGATCGCTACACGTCGGTTCATCGCCTCGGGGGTGCGGCGTCCTGACGCCGGAGAGCTTGCCGGGCGTGGCTATCCGGGTTGCTCGGTGCTCGGATAGCTAGGTCCTCAGCGTCTAATCGCTGGCCATGACCGGGATCGCAGCCTGAATAGCCCCCGAGCGTCCAGGTTTACATAATTAATGTTCTGAGGCCGACATATGTAGACGCAATATACAGATGTCACCCCTCTGCAAGGTAGAGATGTCAGCCTCCCGGGATTGGCTATCGCCATCTATGCGCGGATTCTGACCGCCGCCGACATCTGGATCGCGGTGTCTGCGTAGCCAGCCTGGCCACCGGCCCGACGGTCTGCCAGGTTTCGAGCACCGCCTCCTCGATCCACAACGTCAAGCTGCCGCGCCGGCGAAGTCCGGCCCATACTCAGGCCAGTTCTCGACCTTGAAGGCCATCCTCGGGACGTGATGGCGGCGGTTGGCGTTGTACTTACGTGACATTACCTACAGGCGCCCGGATGCGAGGCCGATCCTACCATCCCTTCGAGCGAGTGCACCAACGCCCATTGGAGCCGCCCTTGCGCTGCCCGCGGGTTCGCCATAAATATATTTGGCAATGGGCATCAAAAAGCGCTCGCAACGACAGGAGGTCTGAAGGCATGAAATTCCACAGATTCGCTCCATCAGCGGCGCTTCTGCTGGGGCTCGGGTGCCTGGGCTCGGCGAAGGCGTATGCGGATGTCGAATACACTTACACCGGCACTAATTTCACAACGGTATCCAGCCCTTACAGCACTTCGGACCTCGTCACAGGATACTTCCTTTTGAGCGATCCACTGGCTGCTAATCTCCAAAACGCGAGTATAACGCCCTTATCTTTCTCGTTCAGCGATGGGCTACAAAACATCACAAACCAGTCAAACAACGTCTTCGCGTATTTCCAGAACATTTACACTAATGGCTCCGGCGACATAACCGGAATTTTTGTCAATATATCCGCAACAACCGGCAACATTGAGGTTACCTCCAGTGGCGCTTCCGCGCGGCTTTTCGTGGGTCAACCGGAACCTACGGCAAGTTCAGGCGCCGGCGGCACGTGGGTAATTTCGACAATTCCGGAACCGTACTCTGTATCGGTATTAGGTGCTGGCCTGCTGGCTTTGGTGGTTCTACGCAGCAGGCGAAAAGCCCTTCCTGCTTAGGCACTTTCCTCAGCCTTCTGGCCACAAGCGGCGTAGCGATGACCCAGTGGATCGCGCCGCCGTTGACCCAGCGCCCAAGGCTGTCCCGGTGCATCGTCAGGAATGGTGTTTCGACCGGACCGAGCAGCGGCTCGCAGCTCAGGAAGCGCACGCGCGCAGGGATCTCCTGCAAGTGCGCGGTGCGACGATCCATCTCGGCCTGATTTTCGATGGGGCTACAACCCCAATCATAGGGAGTTTCATATGCATAAATGAGGTGCATAGGAAACCCATGCTGGCGCGCCTGGTGGCCGCGGCTGAGGAGAAGCCGCCGGAGCAGGCCGCGATGCGCGAGCTCCGCCGCCACCACGCTTGGTGGGCCCATCGCGGCCGAACCAGATAGGCGTCAGCCGCCACTTTACATAAGATAGATTATGCGGCCTGCCGCTCGACGGACAGGTCCGACGAGTTGGCCGCCGTCGCGGTCAGCCGCGGATGCCCGCGCTGGCGCCGAGTGGCCGTGCTCGATTGCTTGGTCGCCCCGCGACGGCCTCATCGACGATTTCAGAGAAGTGCAATCGAGCACTCGATGCCTGCCAGGAGCCCATGCTCATGTCCCTCAGGTTACCGCGGATCTCTCCATACCAAAGCCAATCGGATCGTGCGACTGAATTGTACAGCTAAATTGCCCACTTCGGAGTTTTGTTGGCCCCCGAAAAGTGCCGTTTGGATCTCCGCCCCGACCATGCCGAAGGATACGAACGGAATGCCGGCGCTCGCTGTCGGGAATCCGACCGAGATGTCCTTCACTGAACGATCCTGTGTCGTTTGCCACCTTGCCAGCGGCACCGTCACGTCGGTCTTCGGACATTCCCGACTTGGCCCGCCCCTTGCTTTACCTCCGCCAACGACCACCGCGAGGCCGCGCTCCTGCGCGCTGCCCCGTGATGGACCGGAGACCTCGCGGCACGGAGCAGCCCCCGCCGGCAGCCCGGGACGACGACACACGTGGATGACCCAGGCGCAACGACAGGAGCACGCTTAGTGACCAATGTGACATTTTCCTCCCCCGTGATGGCGCGGGACGTGACGGTCTACGCCGTCGCCGGCGACCGCGGGACCATTCTGGCGGTGGCCAAAGAACACAAGATTCCGATCCCGTTCGACTGCCAGGACGGCGAGTGCGGTTCGTGCCTGGTCGAGGTCAAGCACCTCTCCCCCAGCCAGAAATGCGGCATCGCGCTGACGGAAAAGGAGAAGGAAGTCCTCCGCCAGCTTGGCAAGATCACCCGCCAGGAGATCGAGGACGCCGAAGTCAACGACATGCCGCCGTGCTACCGGCTGGCGTGCCAGTGTTTCATTCGCAACGAGGACATTCTGGTCTGTTTCGAAGGCGACCAGACGCTGCCGGCCCAGCCGCCGCACCTGTCCAACGCCGCCAAAATCTTCAAGGGCGGCATCGCGATCCCCTCGGTGGAAGACTTCTTCGGCTATGCCGTCAAGGTCGAGGAGGATGCCGCGATCCATTTCGACGAACTGGCAACCGCGATGGAGCAAGTCGGCAACCAGGAGGTCGCAAGGCTGTTCGCGCAGCTCGCCGGGTTCTCGCGACTCCATCTCGCCGAGGCCCGGAAGCGGGCCGGCTCGATCGATGTCGAGAGCCATATTCCGCCTGACTATATCTGGCCCGACCATGTGACGCCCGAGCGGACCGCACTCTGGGCGGGCGATCCGTCGCTCTCGCGGCTGGACGCCTTGCGCGCCGCGCTGCAAGGCGAGAAGCGGGGCTACGAGTTCTACTACGCCGTCGCCGGCACCTCGACCAATCCCGACATCGCCGCGGCGGCCAAGGAATTCGTCCACGAGGAGGCCGAGCACGTGAAGGTCCTGGAGGCCTGGATCACGCGGGAGGAATGGCAACTGAAGACGCACGCCCGGTAAGATGCAACGGGACGCCGAGAGGCGTCCCGTCTCGGCACGCCTGATCCAGCGGAGCCCGACCTGGTTCTCCCGGCTTTTAGCTGCACGGACAGATGACTTATCGGTGATCGGCGGGTCGGCGCCGTTGGCGCAACGACGCCCGGCGGGGCAGGACCCAAGCCACCGGGCGCGACGATGATCGAGGTGGATATGCGCGGTACACTTCGCTATCGGATGCGGCACGACACCGGATGCCGAGCGGCTTGACAGGCCCCCACGCCCCGGACCGCAAGGGCCAGCCAGTGACGGTTGCCGCGGTGTCACGGAAGCGTGTATGCGTGGTCACGCATGATCAGGCTGCCCGTCGGAGGAAAAGTTCGGTGTCAAACAGTGTCGGAACGAGCCAAAGCAGTGGTCGAGGGGCAAAGGTCCTGGCGACCGAGGCCCTCACCAAATTGGGTAAGCTCATCGTCGGTCTGATCGGTTTTGCCGTTTGTGCCTATGTGCTGAAAAATCCTGATGTTGTCGGATCGCTGCGTTATCTTGTTGTCGCGATCGCCCTCGCCTGGGGAGGAGCCTGGTTCTACATGGCGCTGCCGCGCGCCCCTCAGATCCCCGTGCCGCAACGAGCCCGCGCCGAGGCGCCGAAGCCCGCGCCGGTGACGATTGCCCCCGTTGTGGCGGGGGAGCCCGGCCAGCCAGCGCCTGTCGCCGCGACACTGGACGTCGTGCCGCCGGCTGCCCCACCGCAGGCTTGACCGACCGCGCCTGGTTGCTCTCGGGTATCGGCTTGGATACCGAGCGAAACGCTGGCTCCCAGGTCGCGCCGTAGCTTTTTGGATCATCGTCGTCCGCCTGCGGAATCAGCCGCTTGCGATTACAACCTGTCGTGGATCGTTCGAAGGCTGATCCTCCCCTCGCCAACCGGCGTCGTCCTTGCGGAACACGCCTGCATCGGCCTATTCGCGCGGGATGGACACGCCCCAAGACACGCCCCTCGGCGCCGAAGCCGAACTCCGGCGCCTGCTCGACATTATGGCCGCGCTGCGCGATCCCGACCGCGGCTGCCCCTGGGACACGCGGCAGAGCTTTGCCACCATCGCACCCTATACCATCGAGGAAGCCTACGAGGTGGCGGACGCGATCGCCCGGCGCGACTTCGCACACCTGCCGGACGAACTCGGCGACCTGCTGTTCCAGGTCGTCTACCACGCGCGAATGGCCGAGGAGGCCGGGCGGTTCGCCTTCGCCGACGTCGCCCGCACGATCGCCGACAAGATGGTCCGTCGCCATCCCCACGTGTTCGGCGATGCCGCCGCGCGCGACGCCGGCACCCAGGCCGCCGCCTGGGAGGCGCAGAAATCCGCCGAGCGTGCGGACCGCGCCGAAACCGGCGCGCTCGCCGGCGTGCCATCCGCCCTGCCCGCGCTCACCCGCGCCGCCAAGCTGACCGCCCGCGCCAGCCGCGTCGGCTTCGACTGGCCCGACGCCGAAGCGGTGCTGGCGAAGCTCGACGAGGAGGTCGCCGAACTGCGCGCCGAATTGCCGCAAGCCGACCCGGTCCGGCTCGCCGACGAGGTCGGGGACATGCTGTTCGTGCTCGCCAATCTCGCCCGCAAGCTGCAGCTCGACCCCGAGACGTGTCTGCGCGGCGCCAACCAGAAGTTCATGCATCGCTTCAATGAAATGGAAGATTCCATTGAACTTGAAGGAAAGACGTTGGCTGAGACATCACTCGGAGAGATGGAGGCCACCTGGCAGATCGTAAAGCAAAAAGAGCGATCCGGCCCATAGTCCGATCGGCGGGGACACGGCCGCAACGACGCACAGCCAGGATGCCCCAAGCGCCGTCCAATCAGGACCGAGACCACGGCGCAGGCGGCCAAATGCCGCAAGCCGCACCGCCAGCGGAAAGGCGCTGCGCCTATCCGCGCCGCGCCGGCGCAGCCGCCGCCCGGCGCGTCAGCAGAGCCTGATCCGCACCGTCAGCACCCGCCGCTCGCCCGGCGGGATCAGCATCAGCCCCGGCTTGTCGCGGAACTCGCCATCGAACCCCTCCGGGCTCGCGAAGCCGTGCCAAGGTTCGATGCACAAGAAATCGGCACATTCCCGCTCGCCGGTCATCCGTGACCAGATCCCGAGCTGGGGGAAGCCATCCCAGGACACTTCGATGGCCTCCGCACCCGGCGCGGTGAAGCGCACCGAGCGGCTGGCAGGCTGGTCGAGGATGATCGCGTCAACCGCGAACAGGGATGGATCGAGCCGAAGCGTCCGGTCTTCGATCGGCGTCGGCGTCGGATCGGGAGCGAGCAACCCGTCCTGCAGGCGCCGCACCGGCGCCGGCTCAGGCTCGGCGAAATCGAGCACATGGTCCGGCTTCGAGGCGCCCTCGGCCAGCGGCCAGACGAAAGCGGGATGCGCGCCGATCGACGCCGGCAGGACCTCCCGCCCGGTGTTCACAACGGTCAGGCTTTGTTCCAGCGAGTCGTCGTCCAGCGCGTAGGCGACCTCCAGGCGGAAGGCGAAGGGGTACAGTGCCCGGCTCTCCGGGTCGTCGTGCAGGACCAGGCGGCACAGTGTGGCGCTGCGGGTCAGCCAGGCGAAGCGGCGGTCGCGGGCGAAGCCGTGCTGCGTCAGGTGGTAGGATTTGCCCTGGTGCACCAGCCGGTCGTCCTTCAGCCGTCCGACGATCGGGAACAGCAGCGGCGCGTGGCGCGGCCAGATTGGATGCGCCTGCCACAGCATCTCGGTGCCCCGCGCGTCGCGCAGCGAACAGAGTTCGGCCCCGTCCGCCTTCACCGTGACGGAGAGATACGCGTTTTCGATCGTATGTCGGTGCATCATCGGCAAAGCATGGACCCGGACAGCGAGACGACGCCATAGGGCCGCGCGGCGCTAGCGAACCGTTCATTGCGGCGAAGCGGAGACCCGGCTCGGGCGTCCGGATACAGGCCGCCGCTACCCGGTCGAAGGCGGCGCGGCGCCATCGGTCGGGCTGCGGCGCAGATAGAGCGTGACGGTCGTGCCTTTGCCCGGTTCGCTCGCCAGCGTGACATGGCCGTTCGACTGCTTCGCGAAGCCATAGACCTGGCTCAGCCCGAGACCGGTCCCCTTGCCGATCGGCTTGGTGGTGAAGAATGGCTCGAATGCTGCTTCGCACACCTCCGGCGTCATCCCGGTCCCGGTATCGGCCACCATAATCGCCACATACTCGCCCCGCGGCAGCTCGTCCTGGCCGGCCACGGCATCGCCGTTCCGCATGACGTTGGCGGTCTCGATCGTGAGCTGCCCGCCCTGCGGCATCGCGTCGCAGGCGTTGATCGCCAGATTGATCACCGCGGTTTCCAGTTGGACCGGGTCCGCCTCGGCCCACCAGAGCCCGTGCTGGTGCCGCGTGACCAGGGCGATCCTGGTGCCGAGCGTGCCGCTCAGCAGCCGGGCGACGCTTTCGACGCTCTCGTCTACCGCGAACGCCGTGGGTTCCAGCGCCTGGCGACGGGCGAAGGTGAGCAACTGCTGGGTGAGCCCGCCTGCCCTGCCCGTGCCGTTCAGTGCCCGTTGCACGTATTTCCGGCGTGGATCGCCCGCATCCAGCCGCGCTTCCAGGACCTCCAGATTGGCCTGGACCGCCATCAGCAGATTGTTGAAATCATGGGCAATCCCGCCCGTGAGCTGGCCGATCGCCTCCATCTTCTGCGACTGGCGGGCGATCGCCTCCGCCTTCAGCCGCTCGGCGGTCTCGCGGCGCAGGGACTCCACCGCGGCGTCTCGCTCGCGGATCTGGCGGACCAGCCGCTCGTTGGACCGCAACAGAACATCGGGCGAAGGGAGCGCCACGAGTCTGGGCAGCAACGGCCACAACGCCACCGCCGTCAGCACGGATACCAGGGCGGTGAACGCCTTGACGATGCCTTCGGCCAGGTAGTCCGGATGCCAGAGCGTCCAGACGGCGAGCGCATGGGTGGTGCCGCAGGCCAGGATGAACGTGGCGAACAGCCATACCATCCAGCCAAACACCACGTTGGCACGGCGCAGCAACAGCAACAGCATCGCAAGCGGAATGGAATAATAGGCGGCAGCGATCAGCGTGTCCGAGACCATCTGCAGTGCCATCAACCCCGGCTGCCAGGACAGGCAGAACCCGTGCGGTGTCAGCGGCCCGCTCTCGAACAGGCCTGAAAACAGCGCCATGAGTCACCCCTCGACCGGCGGCAAGCCGGAAACCTGGTATCGCGCCGCCGGCGAGCGAGACAGTTGCCGGCACGGCGGCAGGCCATTGGCGGTGTCCTCGGCTATCCCAGTTCCGCCGCGATCGCCTGCGCCAGCTCGTGCATTCGGAACGGTTTGCGAAGGAAACGGTGGCTTCCCGGATGGATGTCAGAATAACCTGATATCAAAATGATCTTGAGCCCGTCCCACCGCTGCGTGACAAGGTCGGCGAGTTCGACCCCCGACATGTCGGGCATCCGGATGTCGGTGACCACCATCCGGATCTCCGGGTAGCTCTCAAGCAGCGCCAGCGCCCGTGCCCCACCGTCGGCCTGCAGCACGCGATAGCCGCTATCCGCCAGGAATTCGGCGATAATCGTGCGAACCTCGTCGTCGTCGTCTACAATCAAAAGCGTGAACTCGCCCTCGCCCGGTAATCTTGCAGTTTTCATTGCAGTCTTCGTGTCGATTGACACCATGCCTCCAAAAAACTTTGATCTACGCAGTGAACACGGCTCCGCTCCATCGCAGCGGCAGGCCGGTACGAACGGTGGAAAACATACCATTCCCGGCAACTATCGGCAGACGCCGATGGACGCGGAACGGTCGAACGCGGTCACAACTTCGCGAAGCGCGTGGCGCTCGCTTTCGTCGGCGATCAGTGGCACAGCCTGCACGGACATGGGGAGGTGGCATGAGCGAAGAACATCGCGACGGTCCGCTTGCCCGCTTCAGAGTTCTCGACCTGACGCGGGTCCGCGCCGGCCCGGCCGCGGTGCGCCAGCTCGCCGACTGGGGCGCCGACGTGATCATGATCGAGGCGCCGGAGGGCGATACCGGCTTCGGCTTCCCGCGTCACGGCCCCGACTTCCAGAACCTGCACCGGGGCAAGCGCAGCCTGACGCTGAACCTGAAGATGCCGGGGGCGCGCGACATCCTGTTCCGCATGGTGCGCGATGCCGACGTGCTGGTCGAGAATTTCCGGCCTGACGTGAAGCACCGTCTGGGTATCGACGCCGCAACAGTGCGCGCGGTCAATCCGCGGCTGGTTTATGCCAGCATCTCGGGATTCGGACAGGATGGGCCGTACTGCGAACGACCCGGTTTCGACCAGATCGCCCAGGGCATGGGCGGGCTGATGTCGATCACCGGGCTGCCGGGCCAGGGACCGGTGCGGGCCGGAATCCCGGTTGCCGACCTGGCCGCCGGCCTGTTCGCCGCGATGGGCATCCTGGTCGCGCTGCTCGAACGGGAGCGCTCGGGCGAAGGCCAGTGGGTGCAATCCTCGTTGCTCGCCGCACAGATCGCGATGCTGGATTTCCAGGCGGCGCGGTGGACGATCGGCCACGAAGTGCCCGGCCAGGCGGGCAACAACCACCCCACCAGCATCCCGACCGGCGTGTTTGCCACCGCCGACGGTCATATCAACGTTGCCGCGACGGGAGAGGACATCTACCGCCGCCTCTGCCAGGCGATCGAAGCACCCCATCTGTCGGCCGACCCGGATTTCGCCACCGCCGAGGCGCGTTCGCAGCACCGCGACCGGCTGAACGCGGCGATCGACGCGGTGATCGGCACCCGTTCGTCGGCCGAGTGGATCGAGCGGTTGAACGCAGCGGGCGTGCCATGCGGTCCGATCAACCGGATGAACGAGGTCTTTGCCGATCCGCAGGTGCAACACCTGAACCTCACGCGCCGCGTGCAGCATGCCGCGCTGGGTGAGTTGGAGCTCATCGGCCAGCCTATGGCGTTGAGCCGAACGCCTTGGTGCGTACGCGGCGCGGCACCCGAGATGGGCGAACACACCGACGAGGTGTTGTGCGAACTGGGCTACAGCACGAACGATATCGGCTCGCTGCGCGCGCGGCGGATTATTTAGCTGCGGCAAGCCAGCAGACGATGGTTACGCCTGGCTGCGCGCTCCCCCGCGTCCGGTCGCCCGCATGAAGCGCCACGTCGCCGTCGGCCTCGGCGCAGCGCTGGTGATCACAACCGGTTCGGCCTGTCGCAAAACCGGCGTGGGGTCATGCTGCTGCCAAAGCCGATAGGCGTTGTCCCCGGCCCCGTTCACCGCGACGACGGCATGGTTGCCCGTTGCGTCGATGGCGTGGATGGTGACGCGGCTGATCAACCCGCCTTTCAGCGCACGCATGTCGTCCACCGCTTCCATCACCGCATCCGCGACGCTGGCGCCGGCCTTCAGGTAAAGAACAACCGCGTGCGCGGTACAACAGCGGATCGTCATTTCGCCCGCACCGGTACATGCGGCGGCGCCATAGCGCGCATCCGCATAACAGCCGGCGCCGACGATCGGGCTGTCGCCCAGCCGTCCCGGGTACTTCCAACCCCATCCCGATGTACTGGTGCCCGCGCAAATGTTGCCACTCCGGTCCTGCCCCAGGAACACCGTGGTATCGCGGCCCAATTCCGGATCGATCGCATGGCGGCACAGCGCGGCAAGCGGCGTATCGGGCCACGCGCGACGCTCCGCCTCGCTGACCTCGGCGTCGAACCAGGCTTGCCACGCGCGACGGGAATCCTCCGTCAGGTTCTGCGACATTTCGGCACCCACCTCGCGCGCAAAGCGTGCCGCGCCATCGCCGACCAGCAGCTCATGCGGCAGCCGGCGCATCACCTCGCGTGCCACCGACACCGGATGCAGGAATCCCTGCAAGGCGCCGACCGCGCCGGAGCGCAGCGTCGCGCCGTCCATCAGGCAGGCATCCAGCTCGACCTCGCCGAGCAGGTTCGGCCAGCCGCCGCGACCCACGGTGCGGACGGTTTCGTCGGCTTCGACCAACCGAATGCCGGCCTCGATCGCGTCGAGCGCGCCCTGCCCCGCCGCCAGCAGCCTTGCCGCGGCAGGCGCGCCGACGCTGCCTTCGTTGTTGGCAAGTAATATCATTCCGGAGCCCTCCAGCATCAGCCGGCATTCCATCCTAGCAGCGGCCAATCGACGACCGCTCGGGCCTGTGGGGTGGACAAGCGCAGCGCCGTCCGCCAATGCCGCAAGCCGGCACCGCAGCGGCGGGTGGCGCTACGCTTAGCCGCCCTACCGCCCTACAGCCCCACTGCCTAGCCGCCCGGGCCTGCCGCCCCATGCTGAAACGATTGCACGGCGTCCTCCGCCGACCGAAACACATGGCCGCGTCCCACCGTCTCAAGCAGTCCGGTGCGTGCCGCCTGCGCCTGCGCGCGCTCGGACGACAGCCGTGCCAGCGCCACCATGATCCCCTGCCCGCGCAGCGCGCGGATCGCTCGCTGCAGCGTGAGCGAGCCGGTGTAGTCGATCTCGGCCATGCCGCTGGCCTCGATCACCGCCAGCCGCACCGGCGGGCTCGCCGCTTCGACCGCCTGCGTCAGCCGGGCCACCACGAAGTCCGCATTGGTGAAATTGAGCGGCGCCGCGGGGGAGAACACCAGCACGCCAGGTTCGTGCTCGCCGGTCTCGCCGCGCTCCGGCGGCCACCACACCGTGGTGCCGGGCGCGCGTGCGAGCACCGCGCAGCGCGGCCGCGCCACCATGGCGACGCTGTGCAGCAGCGACAGCACGATGGCGCCGATCATGCCGGCCTCGATCGGCAGCGCGACGACCAGCAGCGCGCTCGCCGCGACCAGCCAAATCTCCGTGCCGCCGCGACGCAGAATACGGACCATGTCGCCCACGCGGCAGATGCGTGCCGCGATCGCCAGCAGCACGCCGCCCAGCGCCGCCAGCGGCACGGTGGCGAGCAGCGCCCCACCCCACAGCGCCAACCCGACGGTCAACGCCAGGGCCACCAGCGCAGCCAATTGCGACCGCCCGCCCGACTGCGCTACCACCGCCGTCCGCGGCGGGCTGGCGTTCACCGCGAACCCGCCCAGCAGCCCCGCCAGCACGCAGCCGGCGCCGATGCCGGCGAAATCGCGCGACACCGGCGCCGGCCGGTCGGGCTCCGAGGGAAACGCGCGCAGCACCGCCGCGCTCTGCATGATGCAGACCAGGGCGACGATCAGCGCCAGCGGCAGCACGGGTAACAGGTCGGGAAGCCCAGCGAGCGGCAGGCCGGGCGTCGGCAAAGCCGTGGACAGCGCCCCGATCACGCGCACGCCATGACGCTGCAAACCGAACAGTGTGACGCCGGCGGATGCGATGGCAAGCGCAAGCAGGGGCACTGGCCAGCGCGGGGCAAACCGCTCGCCGAGCTGCATCGTGGCCAGGACGAACAAGCCGATCGCGACCGCGCAGACGTTGGCCTCGGGCACCGCGTGCAGCAGCGGCAACAGCCGATCCGGCAGCGAGCCCTTGATCTCCGGCACGCCCAGCACCGAGGGCAACTGGCCAACGGCGATGTGCACGGCAATGCCGGCGAGGAACCCGGTGATCACGGGTACCGACAGCAGGTCGGCAATCCAGTCGGCCCGCAGCAAGGCCACGCCGATCAGCACGGCACCGACCAGCAGCGCAAGCAGCCCGGCGAGCGATGCGTAAGGCACGCCGCTCGCCAGCGCGATCGCCGCAAGTCCGCTGGCGAAGATCGGCGCGATGGTCGAATCCGCGCCGGCGGAGAGGAACCGGTTGACCCCGAATACGGCGAACCCCAGCGCACCGGCTGCGAAGGTAACCAACCCGGTCTCCGGCGGCATCCCCGCCAGCCGCGCCGTGGCGAGCTGTTCGGGAATTGCAATGGCGGCGAGCAGCATGCCCGCAATCAAGTCCGGTCCGAGCCAGGCGCCGCGGAATCCGCGGAGGGAGGCGAACAGCCAGGGGTGGGTTGCTCTGTCCATGGCCGGTCATACCAGCGGCCACCACGGCAGTGCGAGGGCGGGGCTCGGCAACCAGCGGCACCCCGGAGCCGCGTTCAGTCTTGTGCGCGCAACGCCGGAACCGGCCGCGGCCGTCCGTTCTGATCGACCGCCACCAGCACGAACTCTGCCGCGGTTACGCGCATGCGCGCGCCGGCGCCATGGCGCAGCACCCAGGCCTCCACCAGCAAGGTCATCGATGTGCGCCCGACCCGGACAACCTGGGTGTGCACGCAGATCACGTCGCCCACCTTCACCGGCTGCAGGAAGCTCAGGTTGGACACGGCCGCCGTGACGACACGGCCGTCGGAGTAGGCGCGCGCGGCCATCCCGGCGGCCAGATCCATCAGCGACATGATGTGGCCGCCAAAGATATCGCCCGCCGGGTTGGTATCGGCGGGCATCGCAACGGTGCGCAGCGACAGCTCGCCCCGGGGTTCGGACTCTTTGTTCTCCGTTGGGTTCTCCGTTGGGTTCTCCGCTGGGTTCTCCGTTGGGCTTTCCATGGCCTTCACTGCACCCCTTGCGCCGAACCGCCAAAGTCGGAACATGCCCCATGAAGATCCAAACGGCGTGACAAAGGATCACAATGGACGCCGAGGCTGCAAGTTTGCCATGACCGTACCCAGGCCGCCGACCGAGCCACTCCTGCAGCGCCGGGACGCCGACGGGGTCGCCCATCTGACGCTGAACCGTCCGGCCGCGCGAAACGCGCTGTCGATGTCGCTCATGCAGGCGCTGGACGCGGAATTGCAGGCCATCGCGACCGACACCGCGGTCAACGTCGTCGTGATCGCCGGCGCCGGCCCCGCGTTCTGCGCCGGCCACGATCTGCGTGAGCTGCGCTCCCGGCCGGACCGCGCATTCTACGACGACGTGTTCGGCCTGTGCGCCCGGCTGATGCTGCGCGTGGTCCGCCTGCCCAAGCCGGTGATCGCGCGCGTCCACGGCGTGGCGACGGCGGCCGGGTGCCAGCTCGTCGCGAGCTGCGACCTCGCCGTGGCGGCCGACTCCGCGCGCTTCGCCACGCCGGGCGTGAATATCGGCTTGTTCTGCTCGACACCGATGGTCGCCCTGTCGCGTGCAGTGGGACGCAAGGCGGCAATGGAGATGCTGCTGACCGGCGATCCGATCGACGCGGCCCGGGCGCGCGAGATCGGGCTGGTCAACCGCGTCGTGCCGGAGTCCGCCCTGGACCAGGCGGTCACCGGCCTTGCCGGGCAGATCGCGGCGAAAAGCCCGCTGACCCTCGCGATCGGCAAGGAGGCGTTCTACCGCCAGGCGGAGCTTGGCCTCGACGACGCCTACCGCACTGCCGCCGAGGTCATGACGCGCAACATGCTGGCCCGGGACGCCGCGGAAGGCATCGATGCATTCCTCGACAAACGACCGCCGGCATGGTCCGGGACTTGATCCGGCCCCACTGGGCACCCTTCTGATAGGCAAATGAAAGACCCTTACGAACTCCTTGGCGTGCAGCGCAGCGACAGCGAGGCGACGATCCGGTCCGCCTATCGCAAGCTGGCGAAGAAGCATCATCCGGACGTCAACCCCGGCAAGCCCGAGGCGGAAGAGCGCTTCAAGGAAATCAGCACGGCCTATGCGCTGCTGTCGGATACGGAGAAGCGCGCCCGCTTCGACCGCGGCGAGATCGATGCGGCCGGCAACGAGGTTCCGCCGCAGCGCCCGTTCTATCGCGACTACGCCGAAGCCGCCGGGCGCGACAAATATCGGGGCAATACCGGCTTCGATCCGGAGAACCTGGACGATATCCTCGCCCAGATGTTCCGCGCCGGCGGTGGCCGCCCGGGGGGGCCGGGGGGAGACTCGGGAGGGCCCCAGTTCAAGATGCGCGGCAGCGACGCCCACTACACGCTGACGGTTGACTTTCTCGACGCCGCCAACGGCACCACCCGCCGCATCACCATGCCCGACGGCAAGACGCTGGACGTGCGCATTCCCGCCGGCGTGAGCGACGGCCACGTCCTGCGCCTGAAAGGCCAGGGCAACCCCGGCTACGGCGGCGGACCGCCGGGCGATGCGCTGGTGGAAATCGCGGTTGCCCCGCACAAGCTGTTCCGCCGCGAGGGCGACGACATCGTCATCCAACTGCCGGTGACCCTCCGCGAGGCGGTGCTCGGCGCCAGCGTCGAGGTGCCAACAGTTCGCGGCACGGTGCGCGTCACGATCCCGCCCGGCTCGGGCACCGGCACGCGCCTGCGCCTGCGGGGCCGCGGCATCGGCCAGCATGGCCACCAATACGTCGAGCTGACCGTCGTCGTGCCCCCCGGCGAGGAGCCGGAACTGGCCGAGTTCCTGACCTCCTGGACCCCCCGCCAGGCGACCACGCCGCGCGGTGACATGGAGACCGCCTGATGGACCTCCCTGCGGTTACCGCGCTGTTTCCGGATCTGCCCGAGTTCGAACTGACCCGGTGGATCGAACGCCGCTGGGTTCTGCCGGAGCAGGGCGCAACCGGCGTCGTGTTCCAGGAGATCGACATCGCGCGCGTCCGGCTGATCCACGACCTGTCCCGCGACATGGCGGTCGCCGAGGACACGATGCCGCTGGTGCTGTCGCTGCTCGACCAGTTGTACGAGGTGCGGCGCGCGATGGGTTTGCTGTTGCGCGCCCTGGAACAGCAGCCGAACGAGGTGCGCGAAGCGGTGGTCACCGCTGTCCGGCCAAAGGCGTAGGGTGGAGAAGCGAAGCGCCGTCCACCGCTTTCCGTGCCGCGTGGGGCAATGGTGGATGGCGCTCCGCTGATCCACCCTACGGCACAACCGGCGCACCAGCCGGACGAATTTGGCACACCGGTCGTGGCACAGCCAGGGCACAACCGGCACATCCGGCCGGGCGAATTTGGCACACCCGGCCGGGCGAATACGCCACCGCCGGCACTCCGCCGGGCGACTCGCATCAGTAGAATTCCTGACTGCCCCAGGTGATTTCGCACTTCCCTTTGCTCACGATTTCGTGTTCATTTCTCCCTGGCGGCAGATTTTGCCGCGCCGACCATTTCAGGCAGGAGAATCGCAATGTCAGCGGTATTTCGGGAGCACCAAGCCGTCGGCCTCCGGTCTCTCCACGCCGAGGTCGACGGCGATCTCCGGTCTTTTTTCGTCGTGCTGGTTTGGATCGTGATGCTTTTGACCGCCTGGGTGCTGCTCCGCGCCGCGCTGGGCTGAGCCGCAAGCCTTACTCCGCCGCCGCCCGCACCGGCTTGGGCCGGGGGATCTCGTCGGCGTTCAGGGTCTCGTGCGCCAGCAGCGCGGTGGCGCCCTCGTCCAGCGTGGCGCGGTTCTCCCTCAGGATGCCGACGGCCCGCGCCAGCGCCGCATCCAATCGGGATCGTACCGCCAGGTCGATCTCGTTCGCCGTGGTCTCGCTGTAGCGCCGCTGGCGCCAGAACACGCCGGGCTGCTGCATGAAATTGCCCTGCTCGGTGTCCCAGGCGACCGGTCCCAGCCGTTCGTCCATGCCGAACCGCATCACCATCCCGCGGGCGACGTCGGTCGCCTTGGCGAGATCGTCCGCGGCGCCGGTGGACACGTCGTCGCCCAGCAGGATCTCCGCCGCGCGTCCGCCCAGCAGGATCGTCATCTTGTCCTCCAGTTCCTGCCGGCCCATCAGGAACCGATCCTCGGTCGGGTGCTGCATCGTGTAGCCGAGTGCCGCGATGCCGCGCGGGATGATCGAGACCTTCTGCACCGGGTCGGAGCCGGGGATCGCCAGCGCGACCAGCGCGTGGCCCATCTCGTGATACGCGACGATGCGGCGCTCGCGCGGGATCAGGATGCGCGACTTCTTTTCCAACCCGGCCACGATCCGCTCCACCGCGCCGGTGAAATCCGCCATCGCGATCGCCTGAGCGCCGCGCCGTGTCGCCAGCACCGCGGCCTCGTTCGCCAGATTCGCCAGATCGGCGCCGGTGAAGCCGGGGGTCAGCGCGGCGATGTCGTCCAGCTTCACATCCGGGGTGAGTTTGAGCTTCTTCATGTGGATCCGGAGAATCTCCACCCGTCCTTTCTTGTCCGGACGGTCCACCAGGACCTGCCGGTCGAACCGTCCGGCCCGGAGCAGCGCGGGGTCCAGGATCTCCGGCCGGTTGGTCGCGGCCAGGATGACGATCGCCACCGAGCGATCGAACCCATCCATCTCGGCCAGGAGCTGGTTGAGCGTCTGCTCCTTTTCGTCCTGGCCGGTCACCGGGCTCACGCCGCGGGCGCGGCCGAGCGCATCCAACTCATCGATAAAGATGATGCAGGGGCTGGTCTGCCGCGCCTGCTCGAACAGATCCCGCACCCGGGCGGCGCCGACGCCGACGAACATCTCGACGAACTCGGCGCCGTTGGTGGAGAAGAACGGCACCCCCGCTTCGCCCGCGACCGCGCGCGCCAGCAGCGTCTTGCCGGTGCCCGGCGGCCCGACGAGCAGGATGCCGCGCGGGATGTGCGCGCCCAGCCGGGTGAATTCCCCAGGGCGTTTCAGGAAATCGATGATTTCATGCAGCTCGTCCTTCGCCTCGTCGACGCCGGCGACGTCGTCGAAACTGACCTTCACATCCGTCTCCGCCACCAGCTTGGCCCGGCTGCGGCCGATCGAGAACAGGCCGCCCGACAGCCCGCCGCGACCGCCAACACCACCGGTCATCGCCCGCGAGGCGAGCAGCCACAGGCCGACAAACAGCAGCGGCGGAATGATCCAGGACAGGACCTGGCCGACCGCCTTGTCGCTCGGCGTGGCGGAGAACTCGACGTGGTGTTTGGCGAGTTCGCCGGCCAGGTCGGGGCGGACGTCGATGGTGCTGAACGCCGTCTTGCCGTTCGGCAGGGCGTCGATCAGCGTGCCAGTGATCACGTCGCCCGAGATGGTGACCTGCTTCACCTTCCCGGCGTCCAGGTAGGACTGGAATTCGCTGTACGGGATCACCTCCGAGCCCCCGCCGCCACCGCTGTCGCTACCGAACAGCGCAAGCCCCGTGAGCGCCATCAGGCCGGCGCAGACCAGCCAGATCAGCGGCAGGATTGGCGGCTTCGGCGTGGGGGGCACCCGGTGTCTCCGGTTAAACTGGCAGGGGCGAGCATGGCCACCGGCGGCGCTGGGATGCAACCGCAACCGGGACGGCCGGCAGCAGATTGACGCGAGGCCGGTGCGGCGACAGGGTTGCCGCATGCAAACTGCCGGGCTGCTCGACCTGCAGGCGAACGGCTTTGCGGGCGTCGATTTCAACGATTCGCGACTGACCAGCGACGCGCTGGACCACGCGCTGCATGCCATGCTGGCGACCGGCGTCACCGCCTGCCTGCCCACGGTGATCACCGCGCCCGAGGACGTCATGGCGGCGCGGCTGGCCGCCCTTGACCGGGCCGCCGCAGGCAGCCGGCTGGCCCGGCTGATGGTGCCGGGCTACCACCTGGAGGGACCGTTCCTGAATCCCGCACCGGGTTACGCCGGCTGCCATCCGCCGGCTGCCATGACGCTGCCCGACCCGGGCCTGCTGCAGCGTCTCGCCGCCGGGCTCGAACGACCGGTCTTGCTGCTGACCCTCGCCCCGGAACGTCCCGGGGCCGTGGAGCTGATTCGCTGGGCGCGGGGACGGGGCATGCTGGTGGCCATGGGCCACTCGGCCGCAGACGCTGCGTCGGTGACGGCGGCGGCGGATGCCGGGGTGCGGCTGTCAACCCATCTCGGCAATGCGCTGCCGCAGATGCAGCCGAAATTTCTGAATCCGCTGATGGCGCAGCTTGCCGAAGACCGTCTGGCGGCGAGTTTCATTGCGGATGGCATCCATATTCCGCCGCCCGCGTTGAAGGTGCTGCTGCGCGCCAAGGGGCTGGAACGCAGCGTGCTGGTCACCGACGCCACAGCCGCCGCCGCTGCCGCGCCCGGGCTGTTCGGGTTTGCCGGGATGGCGATCGAGCGCGCCGCGGACGGCTCGGTGCGGGCAGCGGGCAACGAGCGGCTGGCCGGCTCGGGCCTGTGCCTCGACCAGGCGGTGCGAAACCTGGTCGCCTGGGGGATTGCGCCGGCCGCGACGGCGATCCGGCTGGCGTCGGACCAGCCGGCTTCCCTGCTGGCCTCCGCGCTGGCGGCCCATGACGCGCGCCTGGTGGCTGGCACTGTGACCTGGTCGCCTGAACTCGGCCCGACCCTCGTGTGCCTGGACGCGATCGAACTGCGGCCCGGCGTGGGCTGAGCCGCAGGCCGCGAAGAACACGTTCGTCCTGGCAACCCATCCGCGCTTGTCACGGCTTTGTGAGCTGATCGCGCGTGACGGCAAGATGACACAAGGCCGCAGCAGCGTCGGCGATGGCGGCGGACGGATCACGGCCTGGACGCGTTGCCGCCGCTTGCGGCGGTTCGAACGGATCACGCCCCATCAAACGGCGTCCGAACGTTAACCTGTTTACGTTGGCCGAGCGTGCCGCGTGGCTGCTATACTATCGGCCACCCCCACACATGGAGAGTCCGCGATGCCGAGCGAAATCGAGGACCTGTCCGCGCGACTGGTTGCGCTCGAAACCGTGGTGCGACAGCTCGTGACTCACATCGCCGTGCGCACCGACGACCCGCCACAGTGGGTGGCGACGCGCAAGGTTTTGGCCATGCACGCCCTGGCCGATGACGATGCGCCCGGCGACGAGTTCCGCGACACAGTGCGCGGCGCCATCACCGACTTCTTCGATTCGGTCGAATATGCGGTGGACGGCTACGCGCCGGAAACGCCCCGCCCCGCCCCGCGTTGAGGGTGGAACAGCAAGGGAATGCCCCCAGCATGTTCCGGATCGTCTCCGTTGCCGCGGCGCTCGCGCTGGCGCCCGGGCTGGCGGTTGCCCAAAATCCCCAGCCTGCTGCTCCCGGCGCGCCGCCGCCGCCGTTGGCGCCGCCGACCGCGCAGGTCTCTCCGCCTGAGCAGATCGCGCCGGGCCCGAGCAATCCCGGCACGTCCGGGACCGAAGGCATGAGCCCCGGGCGAGCCGGCTCGATGAGTGAGCAACTGTCGCGTCAGGAGGGAACCTTGCAGCCGCCGGACGTCGATCCGGGGATCAGGGCGCCGGTTCCGCCCGGCGCCCAGGGCACAATGCCGGTCATTCCGCCGCCGGGCTCGCCGGGTGGCGATCAGCGGGTAATCCCGAAATAGGCTCGCGAGTCGCGGCCATGACGATTTGCCGGTCGATCGTCCAGGCCGTGAGCGCAAGCATCGTGGCGCAGCAGGCGCCTTGGACGATCGAGAAAATCCACAGCGTGGCCACTGCGCTGTAGCCAAGTTGCCAGGGCAACAGCACGGCGGCCGACACCAGGACAAGCCTCGTGGTCTGCCAGGCGACCGCCATCACCTGCCGCTCCAGCATCTGCAGCATGTTGGAGACCGGATGCAGCACGGACAGGCCGAGATAGGTGAGGCTCAGCGCGTGGAGATACGGCACGGCGTTGCCCCAGACCGCGCCGAATGCAAGCGGGAAGACCCATCCGGCCAGCAGGTTCGTCAACGCGATCCACCCGGTGGCCAACAGGAACTGGCGTGACACGACCTGCCGGAACCGCTGGCGAAGCTGCACCGGGTCGCGCGAGATGCTTCGCCCTGCCTCACCGGTGAAGACCTGCAGGATCGAGGTGCTGACCAGCCATAGCGGGCGCAGGATGACCCGGTCGGAGAGCGCCATGAAGCCGGCAACTTCGCCGGAAAACAGGCCGGCAAACAAGACGAACAAGATCCCCGTGCTGCCCGCCAGTTCGATCACTTTCGACCAACTGGCGAACAGCGGAAAATGCATGTAGCGACGCGCTATGGCGACGATGCCGCGCCATGACACCGCGGCCCGCATCGCCGGGTCGCGCAGCACGGTACGTGACAACAGTTGGAGCGTGCCGCTGGATTGCCCGATCACGAAGCCGACGGCGAGGCCGGGCGCGCCGCCTCCCAGCAACCCCAGCACGATCTGCGATACCGGCCCGGCCAGGCCCTGCGAGATCCGGGTGCGCGCGATGTCCTGAAAGGCATGGGCGCGCGTCGCCAGCGCCAACATGAGATAGTAGGCGCCCAACAGGAAGAATCCGATCGGCAGCAGCGAACGGTATGATGCGATCGACCCGAGCCATAGCGGCGACAGGATATGCGACGGCAAGGCAAACGTGATCGCGGCGATCACGGATGTCGTGACGCCGAGCGCGATGGCGCTCAGCGCCAGCAGATTGGCGCATTCCGAGTCGGAGGCAGTGATCGGAATCGCGAGGTCGAGGCCGAGGCACGCGATGACGCAGGTTGTGTAGAGCAGCACGCTGTAGACGCCCAGGTAGCCGAACGCACTCGGGTCGTAGAGCCGCGTGAGCACCGGAGAAAGCAGAATGCTGATCCCCTGCCCGGCGAAGGTTCCGGCCAGCATGACCCACACGTTCCAGGAGAAACTTGGGCGCGGCCCCTGTCCGCGGATCGAAGCGAGCCTTCCCTGCAGCAGCGCCGGCAGGCGACCGACCAAGCCAATCACTGATCCCGAGGGCGCAGCTTGCACGCTTCGATCCTTTCGTGTGCCCGGAGGGGAATGCGGTATGCCCGTATTGGGATTTCCAATTGGGAATGATGGAGACACCGGCCACGCGATGACGCAAGTGCGAACACGCTGCTCAAGCGAACATGATCCCGTTCCGCATCCATTCCTTGTCCGTAAGCGACGAGACCGCACGGCCGCCATGGAAACCGCTGCCAGCAACGCCGATGCCCGCTAACCGGCGGCAGACACCGGGCGACCTGATCGGCGAGTCCGGAACCGACGATATCCTCGAGGCCTCATCCGCGACTTTCATCCCCGATACGTTACGGACCAGTTCGTCCGCCGGTCACAATTAATTGCAAGGGGACACAGTTGTTTTAGCAGACGACGGTCATCGCAGAATCGTATTGCTTCTCGGTTTTCTGGTGGTTTCACGCTGGAGTATGGCCGCATGGCATGAGTATCCATTGGCCTAAAGACGTCATTCCGTTCACGATAGACCGTGGCCGGCCGAGGACGCGCAAACCCTCGAGACCCTGGATGTCGGCTCCGGCGCCACAGAGGATTCTGAATGATCATCGACGCGCGTACAGTACCCAACCACACCGTCATCGATACCGAAATCTGCATTATTGGTGCAGGCCCGGCAGGTATCACCCTGGCGCGAGAGTTCGACAGCCCGAAATTCCGCGTGGTGCTGCTTGAAGGCGGCGGCCTGGCCTTCGATCGGGCAGCGCAGGCGCTGTACCGGGGCGAGAATGTCGGCCTTTCGTACGAAGATCTCGACGAGATGCGCTCGCGCTATTTTGGCGGAAGCTCGAATTGCTGGGGCGGTTTCTGCCGGCCGCTCGACCCGCATGATTTCGAGGTCCGCGACTGGGTCCCTAACAGCGGCTGGCCGTTCCCGAGGGACGAGCTTCTCCCGTACTATAGACGCGCGCAGTCCGTGCTCCAGCTCGGCCGGTTCGAATACGATCCACGCCAGTGGGAGACATGGGCCAATCGGCCGGATGCGCGGTTCCTGCCGTTCGACAGGAACCGTGCGGTCAGCCTCGTCGCGCAACTCAGCCCGCCCACCCGCTTCGGCCAGATATACGGGCGGGACATCGCCAAATCGACCAACGTGACCGCCTTTATCAATGCCAACGTGACCGAGATCGAGACGCCGGGCCACGGCCGCACGGTCACCGGGCTGCAGGTTCACACACTGACGGGCCGCGCATTCCAGGTGGTCGCCAAGACCTACGTCCTGGCGACCGGCGGCGTCGAGAACGCACGCCTGCTGCTGCTGTCGAACCGGTACCAGGCCGGCGGCGTCGGCAATCAGAACGATGTCGTCGGCCGCTACTTCATGGACCACCCGCGGATCCATTGCAGCACCATCGCGTTCAACGACCCGCAGTCATTCGGCAAGGTCTACGACCAGCATGTGGCCTTCACCGGCGGAATGCTGGCGGATGGCACCAAGATCTCAGGGTTCTTCGGCCTGTCCCCTGAAGCACAGCGGGCGGAGCGCATCGGCAATGTTCGCTGTTACGCGCTGTCGCGCTTCCTCGGCGACAATGCGAACAGCTATAGCGCGCTCAAACAGCTCTATCAGATCCGCCACAGACCGAACATGCTACGGCGCCGCTATTTCGCGGCCGTCGCCGACGCCATCGGGAACATGCCGAATATCGCGATTCTCGCGCTTGGCCTCAAATTCAAGCCGCGGTTGCTGGCGCGCGGCTTTACGCTCGAGACCGTGGTTGAGCCATCGCCGTTGCCGGAAAGCCGCGTGACGCTCGGATCGGAGCGCGACGCCCTGGGCCTGCGCCAGGTCAAGGTCGATTGGCGGGTCGGCGCGCTCGAAAAACGCACCGTCCGGCGCATGCATGAGATACTCGGGGAAGAAATGGAACGGATCGGGGCTGGCACTGTCACAGTGCAGGCGCCGAATGAAGGTGAACCCTGGCCGGACACGCTCAACGGTTGCTGGCACCATATGGGGACCACCCGAATGCACGCCGATCCGCGCTATGGCGTGGTGGATTCCGCCTGCCGGGTCCATGGGATGGAAAACCTTTTCATCGCCGGCAGCTCGGTGTTCCCGACCTGCGGTTCGGACATGCCGACGCTGACGATCACGGCGCTCGCGCTTCGCCTCGCCGACCATATCAAGCTACGGTTCAACGAGCGTGCCGCCTGGGACGCCCCCCCTAGCCTGCCGGCCGAAACCCGCCAGGCAGTGGCTTAGGCGCGCTGGGTAGGCGCCGGGCGAATCCGGCGAGGCTTGCAGAAGAGCGCCAGCGCCTTCCGCCATGGCCGCGCGCGGCACCGCGGCGGCGGTGCTACGGCGCCGCAGCCTGGGCAATCTGCCGGTCGATCGACCACGCCGTCAGCCCGATCATGACCGCGCAGCATGCCGCTTGCACGAACGACACGACCCATAGCGTCGCCACCGCGCTGTAGCCAAGCTGCCAGGGCCAAAGCACGGCAAGCACCACCAGGACAAGACGGCCGGACTGCCAGAAAGCGGCCAGCGCCTGGCGTTCGAGCATCTGCAGCATGGTGGAGACCGGATGCAGGATCGACAGGCTGAGATAGGCCAGGCTCGACGCCTGCAGGAAGGGGACCGCGTCGGCCCAGATCGCACCGAACACGAGCGGGAACGCCCACCCGGCCAGCAGGTTCGTCAGCAGGATCAACCCCGAGGCAAACAGGAACTGGCGCGATACCACCTGCCTGAAGCGTCGCCGGAGCTGCACCGGATCGCGGGAGATGGTGCGCCCCGCCTCGCCGGTGAAGACCTGCAGGATGGAGGTGCTCACCATCAGCAGGGGACGCAGGATCACCCGCTCCGAGAGCGCCATGAAGCCGACGGCCTCGCTCGAAAAACAGGCGGCGAACAACACGAACACCGCCGCGCTGCTGCCCGCCATTTCCAGCACTTTCGCCCAGCTCGCGAACAGCGGGAAACCGATGTAGCGCCCCGCCATGGCGGCGATGCCGCGCCACGAAACCGACGCCCGCATCGCCGGGTCGTGCAACACTGTGCGGGAGAACAGTTGGAGCGTGCCGCTCGACTGACCGATGACGAAGCCGATCGCGAGGCCCACGGCGCCGGCTCCGGACAGGCCGAGCGCGATCTGCGACACCGGCCCGGCCAGACCCTGCGAGATTCGGGTCCGCGCAATGGCCTGGAAGGCATGCGCGCGCGTCGCCGCTGCGACCATCAGGAAGTAGCCGCCGAGGGCGAAGAACCCGATCGGCAGCAGCGCCCGGTAAGAAGTGAGCGAGCCAAGCCACAGCGACGACAGGATGTCCGCAGGCGCCAGGCAAGAAACCGCTGCCACCGCGACGGTCGTGAGGCAAAGCACGATCCCGCTCAGCGCCAGCAGATTGGCGCATTCGAACGTCGAGGCGGTGATCGGGATGGCGAGATCAAGGCCCAGGCACGAGGTCACGCTGAGCGTGTAGAGCACCATGCTGTACACGCCGAGATAGCCGAACGCGCTCGGGTCGTAGATCCGGGTGAGCACCGGAGAAAGCAGGATGCTGATGCCCTGCCCGGCGAACGTCCCGGCCAGCATCACCACCACGTTCCAGGAAAAACTGGGTTTCGCCGGGTCCCCCCGGTATGTCCTCAGCCGTCGGTGCAGCCGCGCGAACAAATGCCCGAGCAAGCCAGTCCGTGACCCCGGCGGCGCAGCTTCCACGCTTCGACTCTCCCTTGACGTCGCAAATCAGAGATGGAGATACCACTGACAAACGCCGCACGGCGCGTGCGTGGCGTACGCTTTGCTTGCGGGCCGGTCACATTTGTGTTGATGGCGATCCCAAGTCGCCATGATCCGCTGGCGCATTTGTTGTCCGTCCGGAAAAGCGGGCTGTGATGGTCCGCTTCCAGGACTTGCGGGTCCGGCTCCTTGGGCGGCTCCCTTTGCGCTACAGTCGGCGGAGGGCGGCGCAAACCTGGTCGACCTGCCGGTCCTCAAGCTCCGGGAACATGGGCAAGCTCAAGACCTCGCGTGCTGCGGTAGCGGTGACGCTGCAGGCGGCGGGACCAAGGGCGACGCGCTGGCGATAGGCCGGCTGCAGATGCACCGGCACCGGATAGTGGATGCCACTGCCGACCCCAGCCGCGCGCAGTTGCGCCTGCACCGCATCGCGCTCGGTCACACGAATCACGTACAGGTGGAAGACGTGTTCAGCGCCGTCGCGACGCGACGGCGGCGCGATCGCGGTGCCGGCCAGCGCCATGTCGTACGCGGCCGCAATCGTGCGGCGCCGCGCGTTCTGCGCATCCAGATGTCCGAGCCTCACCCGCAGAATCGCCGCCTGCAGCTCGTCGAGCCGGCTGTTGATGCCGGGCTCGTCACTGACGTAATGCGTCCGCCAGCCATATTGGCGCAGCGCCGCGACGCGTGATGCGCGGACCGGATCGTTGGTGGCGACGGCGCCGCCATCGCCGAGGGCGCCGAGATTCTTCGTCGGGTAGAAGCTGAATGTTGCAACGTCGCCCAGCGTGCCGAGCCGCCTGCCGTGCAGCGCGGCGCCATGCGCCTGGGCGCAATCCTCGATCACGATGACGCCGTGACGCCGCGCGATCGGCAGGATCGCATCGAGGTCCGCCGCCTGGCCGTACAAATGCACGACGATCACCGCGCGGATCGGCGGCAGGCCGGCGGGCGGATGGGTCAGCACCGCGTCCAGCTCGGCCGGGTCCAGGGTGAACAACCGCGGCTCGATGTCGAGCAGCAACGGCGTGGCGCCCACCATCTCGATCGCTGCGACGGTCGCAACCGCCGTGTGCGACACGGTGGCGACCGTGGCGCCCGGCCCGATATCGAATGCGCGCAGTGCAAGTGCCAGCGCGTCGGTGCCGTTGCCACAGCCGATCGCGGCGCCCGTGCCGAGCCACGATGCGAAGTCAGCTTCGAACGCGCGTCCCTCCTGACCGAGCACATACCATCCTGATTGCAGCGCGCGCGCCACCGCGGCGTCGATCTCCGGTTGCAGCGCGCGATACCCCGCGCCGGGATTGGCCTGGGGGACAGTGATGGGTTCGTTCATCGCGCGCTGCTCACAGGTAGTCGGCAAGCCGCGGGCGGAACCAGTCGATCGAGCGGCGGATGCCGTCCTCCAGCGACACGCGCGGCGCCCAGCCGGTGGCGGCGCGGAACGCCCGGTCGTCGGCGTGGTAGCTGCCGATGTCGATGCGTGCCCGGTCCGCCGGGAACTCCTTCGTGATGTAGCTGGCCGGCGGCCCGGCGAGGCGCACCGTCAGCTCCGCCAGATCGTGCAGCGACGCGGGCGGGAAGCCGCCGATGTTGAAGATGCGGCCGTGGCAGTCGCGGCATTCGGCCGCCGCCAGAAAGGCCGCGGTGACGTCATCGACATAGGTCATGTCGCGCAATTGCGAGCCGCCCCAGACCTCGAACGGGCGCCCCTCCAGAACGCAGCGAATCCAGATCCCCAGGAAGGCCTGCCGCGCGTCGCGGATGCGCAGCCGCGGTCCGTAGCAGTTGGTCAGCCGCAGCGACACGACGGGCCGGCCACGCACCCGGTGTTCCAGTAACCAATATTGCTCACCGGCAAATTTCGACACGCCGTTCGCGTCCGGCGGCGCCACCGGCTGGGTCTCGTCCACCGGCTGCTTCGTGACGCGGCCGTAGAACTGCCGGGTGGAAGCATGCACGACCACGGCGTCGGGTGCTGCCTCGCGTGCCGCCTGGATCAGCCGCACCTGCGCCACCGCGTTCACCGCGATGTCCGCGAGCGGGTCGTTCTGGCCGCCCATGTGGCTGGTCTGCGCCGCGAGATTGAAGATCACCTCGGCGCCTTCGCACAGCGGACGCAGGTCGATCTCGCGGATGTCGCCGCGCACCAGCTCGACCGCGGCGCCGGCGAGGTTGGCAGGGTTCGCACCGCCGCCGAAAAAGAACCCGTCGAGCGCCACCACGCGGGCGCCGCGTTCGGCCAATGTGTGGCAGAGGTTGGAGCCGAGAAACCCTGCCCCGCCCGTCACCAAAATCCGGCGGCCCGTCCAGTCCATCGTTCCAATCTCCTGATCGCGGCGCAATGTCCAACCGCCGCGTGGCGAAACTGCGTTTATCGTTGTGCGGAATCGTGGCCCGCTGGCGGATCGGGGGCGGTTGATTCGGGTGGTTCGCCCCGCGGCTGGCGACGCGCCTCGCGCAGCCGCATTCGGGCGTCGGACTGGTCCCCGGCGCCGCGCGTGATCTCGCTGAACCCGAACAGCAGCATCAGCACGCCGGCCACCACTTCGGCTGCACTCAGCGCGCGCACCGGCAGCGACAGTGGTGAGATGTCGCCGATGCCGAGCGTGGTGATGGTGGCGACGCTATAATACAGTGCATCGATGAAGCTGAGCGGTGCGGGCTGTCCTTGCAGCGCGAATTGCGCAACCGGCGCGGTCAGGTCCGCGATGCGGAAGAGGCAGGCAAACACCACGATCAGCAACGAATAGAACGTGAGAAACGCCATCAATGGCTTGATCAACCGGTCCAGCCGGCCCGCCACGTTTTCAAACACCATGGCGATGTCTATCGACACCAGCACCACATCGCGCACGGCGCTGGCAACGAACGCTGTGATCACCGCCATTGATACCAGCAGCGTCAGCCCCTGCTGCAGCGGATCAAGCGAGAGTCGGGGGATGGTGAAGGATGCGGCGCCGACCGCCACCGCGCCGAACATCCAGCGCGACAGGCGCGGAAGCTTCCCAAGGTCGCGGGTGCGGCGCGCGTGCATGATGGCATAGACGTGCCGGCGCCGCAGTACGCAGCCGGCCATGAAGCCGATCAACGGCAAGAACAGTGAGATCCCCGTCAGCAGGTCTGGCGCGGCGGGGAAATTGGCCTCCCGGAAAAACTGGAAGACGCAAATATAGATCGCCAGCAGATTGGCGACCGTCATGCCAAAATGCGCCCCGCCCGGGAACAGCAGGTAGAAGAAGCCGAAACCCACCGCGCAGATCACCAGGGAGGCGATCGTGATGGCCCAGTCGGCGCCGATCGCCGCGGCGACCAGTCCGACAAGTCCCACGGTGAACCCAAGCGAGCGCAGCCAATGTCCATCGAGGAACGGCTGCCGGTGCCGCCGGGACCTCGTCCCGCGCATGCCCGGCCTGATCATGCCGGTTCACCCTTCGCCCGGGCGCCCGGTATGCGCGCTTCCGGCGGCAGGCTGGTGCGGGTCATCGTCCGGTCTCCATGTCCGGTCCAGACTAGCCGATCGCGCGCCGGCGCAGCAGGCTCTCGCGCGGGCCGGCCAGCAGTCCCAACGCCCAGAGCGCCCCCGCGGTCAGCACGATCGCCGGCCCGGCCGGCACGTTCGCATGGTACGAGAGCAACAATCCCAGCACCGACGCCGCCACCGCCAGCGCCACCGCCGCCCTCACCTGCCCCGCCAGAGTCGCCGCGAAATGCCGCGCGGCCACGGCGGGCAGCATCATCAGCCCGACGGACATCAGCGTGCCGAGCGCCACGAAGCCGCTGACCACGCACAGCACCACCAGCGCCAGGAAGGCCAGGTGCCACGCACCCCCGCGCAGGCCGGCAGCCGCCGTAAAGCCCGGGTCGAGGCTCTCCAGGATCAGTGGCCGCCAGATCACCGCCAGTGCCGGCAACGTCACGCTGGCCGCCCCCGCCATGCCGAGCAGCGTGGCGTCGTCCACCGCCAGCACGCTGCCGAACAGCAAGTGCGTCAGGTCCACGCCGCGCTGCGCCGAGATCAGGGCCACGCCGAGCGCCAGCGCCACAAGGTAGACACCGGCGAACTGGCTGTCCTCCCGCCCGCCGCTGGCGCGCGCCAGCCAGCCGGCGAGCAGCGCCACCGCCAGCCCCGCGGCGAGACCGCCCGCGCCCATGGCCCACAGCGAAAGTCCCCCCAGCACGGCGCCGGCGGCGATGCCGGGCAGAATGCCGTGCTGCAGCACGTCGCTCATCAGCGCCATCCGGCGCAGCACCAGGAACACGCCGAGCGGCGGCCCGGCCAGCGACAGGGCGACGCAGCCGGCCAGCGCACGGCGCATGAAGCCGAATTCGAACGGCGCCAGGAACAGGTCGTGGATCACGCGGCGGCCCGGCGCTCGTCCCACGCTTCGGCGGCGAGGCGGGCGCGCTGGCGGTTCGCCTCGGTCAGCACCTCGGCGGTCGGACCCCAGGCGATCGGCTCGCAGGCGAGCAGCAGGGTTTGCGGAAAGGCGGCGCGGACAAGATCCAGGTCATGCAGCACCGAGGCCACGGTGCGCCCCTCGGCGTTGAACCGTTGCAGCAGGCGCACCAACTCGCCCGTGGTGCGGGTGTCCACCGCGCTGAACGGCTCGTCCAGCAGCAGCACGGCCGCGTCCTGCACCATCATGCGGGCGAACAGCACCCGCTGGAACTGACCGGCGGACAGGCTGCCGATCGGCCGGGCGGCCGCGTCCGCCATGCCGACCGCTGCCAGCGCCGCCGCGGCGGCGCTGATCTCGGGGCCGCCGATGGCGCGAAACGCGCCCAGCCGGGCGGCGTGGCCTAGCGCGACCACGTCCAGGCAGGTGATCGGGAAGCGGCGGTCGAGCGCACTCGCTTGCGGCAGCAGGGCGATGTCGCGCGGCGTCAGGCCGCCGCGGTCGATGCGGCCCTCGGCCGGTGGCTGCAGGCCGGCAATGGCGCGCAGCAGCGTCGTTTTGCCGGCGCCGTTCGGCCCGATGATGGCGGTCAGGCTGCCGGGCGCCAGGCAGCCGGTCAGGCCCAGCACCGCCGGCTGGCCGCCGTGGCGCAGGGTCAGGCCTTCGAGATGGATCGGCCGGGCCGGCGCACTCACGCCAGCGCCCAGGCCACCACCAGCCACAGAATGGCCAGCAGGGCGGCCACCAGCGTCAGCCTGGCGGCGATTCCGGCGGTGGGGGCGAGCGGGTCGATCATACGTGACGATATAACGTTGCGTTGGTTGGTGCGGAAAGGGGCCGTGCGCCGTGGCGGCTGCCCGACTATGTAACCCGGCAGATGTCCGTTCCCGATCCTGACGCCGAGGCCCGGCGCGACCTGTTCCGCCATCGTGCCTTTGCCACCGGCCTGCTTGTGTTCATGGCTGTTCTGACCGTGGCCACCTACGGCCTGCCTCCGGGATGGTGGACCGACATCTTGCAGGCAGCGGCCAAGGCGGGGTTCGTCGGCGGCATCGCCGACTGGTTCGCGGTGACAGCGCTGTTCCGGCATCCGCTCGGCCTGTCGATCCCGCACACCGCGATCATCCCGACGCAGAAGGAACGGCTGGGCCGCGCCCTGGGCAGGTTCGTCGCGAACCATGTGTTCACCCCGGCCGAAGTCGGCGGCGTGCTGCGGCGGCTCGACCTGCCCGGCATCCTGAACCGCTTCCTGACCGATCCGCGGTCGGCGCAGCCGGCGGCCGAGGCGCTCGCCGCCATGCTGCCGCGCCTGCTCGCGACGGTGGAAGACGGGCGGGCGCGGCGCGTGGTCGCCCGGATCGTGCCGCGGGTGCTCGGCGGTCCCGGCGCCGGCGTCGTGGTGGCGCGCGCGCTGCATGGCCTGGTCGATGGCGGCCGCCATCAGGAAGTGTTCGGCTTCGTGCTCGGGCAGTTGAAGGCGCTGCTGACCGGCAAGGAGGCGACGCTGCGCGCCGCGATCGAGGAACGCGTGCGCGAGCAGGGCGGCCGGCTGGTCGGCTGGGCGCTGGGCGCCTCGATCGCGCGGCGGGTGCTGACCACGGTGAACGCCGAACTGGACAAGCTCAACCCCGACGGATCGGAGGTGCGCGCCGCGTTCGACGAATACGTCCGGCGCGAGATCGCGCGCATGGAGGAAGACCCGGCGCGCGCGGCCGAGGTCGGCCTGGCGATCCGCCGGCTGGTGGCGCACGAAACGGTTCAGACCTGGCTGTGGGACATCTGGGGACGGATGCGCGCGGCGGTGGAGGCCGACGTGGCGAAGCCGTCCGGGCGCACCGTGGCGTATCTGGAGGGCGCTCTGGCCAATCTGGGCTCGATGCTGGAGCACGACCCTGCGACGCGCGAGCGCGTGGACCGCGGCGCCGAGGCAGTCGTGCGCAGCCTGCTGCCGGCGGCCCAGGCGCAGCTCGCCGATTTCATCGCCCAGGTGGTGGCGAGCTGGGACAGCGCAACGGTGACCGAAAAGCTGGAGCTGCGCGTGGGGAAGGACCTGCAATACGTGCGGGTGAACGGCACGCTGGTCGGTTTTCTGGTCGGCGGGGTGCTCTACGCCGTGCTGCGTGCGGTGTTTGGTCACGCGAGTTTCTGACGGCTTGTGCGTGGCAAGACTGCCGACGAGGGGCCGCGCCAATTGTCCGACGTGGGCAGGAGCGCCCCTTCCTGCCATGACATTATTTAACAATAACGTCATGGCAGGAAGCGGGGTGTGGACCAAATTCGTTTCCAAACAGACCGCTTGGGCGCCCACAGCCGAGCGATGAAGTTTTTATTATTACAGTCGGACCGGGCTTCCCGGCAGCCGGCTTGCCATCGTAACGGCGGCGCTCTCACCGGAGGGTTTATCCATGCGGTCCCGCCTGCTGTTTTCCGTCCCCGCGTTGTGCTTCGTCATGGCGGCTGCACCGTCGGCGCGGGCCGATTGCAATCTCGGCGTCGAACGCCTGCGCCGGCAAGCCGCGCAGATCGCCGACCGGGCCGCACACCCGCATTTCATCGAACTGGTGCGCGCCGCCGAGCGGCAGATGATGGAGGGCGACGAGGAGGCATGCCAGCAGGCCGTCGAGGCGGCCAACAAGGCAGACGACGCGTCCGCCGAACCCGCGCCGGTCCCCGACGTGTCGCCGGCCGTATCGCCGGCCGCCCCCCTGCCGGCGCAGCGGGATCCAGGGCCGGCACCGCAGTTGCATGGCACGGTCATCGACTCTTCATCGCGCGTCGGCCTGTTCGTCGGCCGCGATGGCACGCTGGTGCAGGTCCGCGAAGGCGAACCGATCGGCGGGTTCATGGTTCAGGCGATCCGTCCCGGCGAGGCCGATGTCATCGGCGCGGGAGTCTTGCGAACAGTGCGCGTCGGCGTCGGCGGTGCCGCCCCGACGCAGGTCGCCGAGGCACCGCCGCCCGATCTCGCGCACGTGCAGGGCTCGGACCAGCATCGCGAATGAAACCGTGCTGACATCACACGATCATTAATCTTTCAGCAATCATTGGTTTCACGAAAACTTGCGGCTGCGATTATGACCTCGGCATCGGCGGACCAACCCGAGGCAGCCTGCCCGAGCCGCTTGGCCCGAGCCGTCTGGGTCCTGTCATCCGGTGCGGCGTTCCGTCAGGAAACGCCGGTCGCGGCTGCCCTCCACGGCGCGGGCGCGGAACCGGCCGCAGG